>Ga0075425_100007176_pt1 | contig 11756 bp, 9 predicted proteins | sample SoiMethybrSBSTD4_FD_75300 | JGI IMG/M metagenome (GOLD analysis project Ga0075425, IMG submission 75300) | Bulk soil microbial communities from a Populus tree surrounding site in Tennessee, USA - Soil MetaG P. TD hybrid SBSTD4 | ecosystem: Environmental > Terrestrial > Soil > Tree plantation...
CCTTCGCGACTGCGGTGCCGCCGTTCCAAGTCGTGTCGGCTGCGTTGCCGCCATTGCCTGATCCCGGCGCACCCAGCGAGTAAGCGATCGAGGCCAGTCCGGCCGGGTCGAAGTTGACGATCCGGGAGTAACCGCCCGCGCCGCCGCCTCCGCCGCCGTTGCTGTTGGTGACCCCGTCCTTCCCTCCACCCCCCGCCGCGATCAGCTCGATCGAATTGAGGAACGGATTGAAGTCGGCCGGCACGTTCCAGCTACTGCCGCCGGTGAGGAACGTGACCGTCTTCGTCAGGTTGAGGCTCGCGTTCGTGGCGAGGCCCGCCGAGACGCCGGTGATCCGCTTATAGGTCGTCCCGTCCGGCGTTCCGTCGAGCGAGTCGGCATCGCCCGCGAGGGCCTTCGCGAGCAGTCGGTTCAGCGCCTTCGCCCCCGACTCCTTGACCGTCGAGCCAGCGGTCAGTCCGTCCGTCGCCGAGGCGAGGAGCGCATAGCTGCCGTCGTCGTAGGCCCCGGCGCGCTTGATCGCCCCGGAGGCGAGCCGGTTGCCGAGAATCTTCGCGTAGGTGCTGCCATCGACGACAGAGTCGATCGTGTCGGCATCGGCCGCGAGCGCCTTCGCATAGAGCCGGACGACTGTCTTCCCGCCGAACTCCTTCACGGCATTCCGGAGCCGGGTCAGGTCATCATCGACGACACTAACCGCCCGCTCGTTGCCGCTGTCGATCATGAAGGGCGGCTGGATGTAAGGCCGGAACACGCCGCCTGTCGGCTTCTCAACGAAGTGAAGCTCCGAGAGCCAGGCGCCGGCGCCCGGCGTGTTGGTCAGCTTGATCCGCCAGTATCGGTGCGCCGCCGCCGCGGTGAAGGAGCGGCTATTCATGCCGACCGCTTTCGGATTGAAGCCGCCGCCGCCCGTCGCCAGCGTCCAAGGCCCGGCCGCCCCGACATCCGAGTACTCGATGTCGTAGATGCCGGCATAGCCCGTGGCCTGCGCGTAAATGCGGCACTCCCGAAACAGCTTCGCGCTCCCAGCGTCGAGCATGAGGTAGGCGCCCGAGACGGCTGAATCGGTGTGCCATGCCTGATCGTCGAGGTCGTAATTCCAGACCTTTGTCGCATCGAAGGCCGTGAGGCCGGAATGCGAGAACGCCGTGCTCGCGTAGGGCGGCTTCAGGTCCGTCGTGCCGAAGCTGATCTGGCCCTGAGCAAGGGCGGACTCGGCGCCGAGGCCGCCGGCGAGCTCATAGGAGAGCGTCGAGACGTAGAGGGTCTGCCCCTCGGTCAGTGTCGCGAGGCTTGCCGTGATGAGCGCCCCGGTCGCGTCGACCGCCTGCGCGGTCTGTGCCCTCACGGTCGCGGCCGAGGGGAAGGCCGACGTCGACGTCGCCATCTTGACCGATTGCGCCCGGACCGTGGTGACGATGCTCGAGACGACGCCCGAGGGAGCGACCGACAAGGTCAGGGCGTTGATCTGCGGCGTCCCGAAACCGAGCCGGGTCCCTGCCTCGGTCCCGCCGGTGATGTCCGCCCATGACCGCATGAACAGCCCGAAGGTCCTGAAGTCCTCGCTCGCTGCGGCGATCACGCCGATCGCCTGGACCTCGCCCGAAACGGGCCGATCGACGATCGGATCACGACCGACGAACAGGTCCGTCGGCACGGCCACGCAGTCGCCCGGCTCGAGCTGTGGCTCGGGTGTGTCGACCTCGAAGTACCAGACCATCATCCCGGCGCCGAATGAGGCGACGTGGCGCGTGCCGATCTTGTCGGCGAGGACCGAGCTATTGATCCAGCGCGTGATGACGTCGGGGAGGAGCTGCGGCGGGTCGATCCGCGCGCGGCCCAGCCGCAGCACGGCTGCGGCATTAGTGGCCTTGTGCTCCGACTGGTAGCGGTTCTCCGTGTCGCTCCATTGCCACGGGATCCGGACCTCGGGCGCGCGCTGGCGATAGCCGGGCGTAACCGACGTCCACTTGATCCGCTCGCGCGGGAAGGACCGGACGACTGCCTTGTCGCCGAACATTCGGACCGACTTGATCCGGCCCTGCGAGCTGATGCGCGCCGAACCGTCGAGGAAGTTGATCGCGTCGAGCTCCTGCTTGGCCTCCGACTCGGTCAGCGTCTTCGAGACCAGTGTCGCGTCGTCGCGGATACCCTCGCCGAGGAACCGACCCGAGACGCCGATCTTCGTGAGGATGTCGTCATAGACGAACTTGAGCGTCTTATTCGCATAGACGAGCGGCTGGGCGGTCTCGCTGACCGAGTCGAAGACTGGCAGCGTGCCCCGCTCGAGGCAGGTGACGCCGAGCGCCGGGATCCCGACCTCCCCGTCGCCTGACTCCTCGTCGTCGATCAGGAAGTCGTCGACGTGCATCCAGCGAGGCCGCTCCGGCGTTCCGACCCACGTCCGGAGCGTGACCTGGCCGATGAAGTAGTCCTTCAGGAAGGACGTGACGCGGTCGTAGGGATTCTTGGGATCGCGCGGCATGACGATCCGACCGTTCGTCGTCTCGGCGACCAGCTGCAGCGGATCGACGGCCCAGCGCGCCCCTTGTAGCTTCGCGCCGTAATGCAGCGGGAAGGTCGTGAGCTCCCGCATCCCGAACTCATAGACGATCGGCGTCGCGTCGAGGTTCGGGGTCGCTGTGAGGATGACCTGCCCCTTGCGGGTCTGTGTCTTCGTGAGGCCGAGGTCGTCGGTCGTCTGGCCGTCGGTGACCGTGACCCACGCCGAGTCGGCATCGTTACGGACCTGGAAGACTGCCGTCGATCCCGGCGGCACGTCCGCCCGGCAGATGAACTGCACGGTCTTCGTCGGGACGACGCCGAGGTCGAAGCGGGATCCGGCGCCGGCGCCCGTGAAGGCGACCGTCGCGGTGCTCGGGAAGTCCCCGGACTCGACCCGGCAGCGGAGGCAGGGCCGGGTCGCGGCGCCGCGCTCCGGCGACTCAAGGACCCACTTCCCGCTCAGGTCGAGGATCCGCATCTGCACGGTCTTGAGGTTCCGACTGCCCGAGACGATCACGGCCGTTGCCGAGTCCTGCCCCCAGCCGACATTCGTCGCCGGGTCCCCATTGCGTTGTATGGCCCAGATGAGGAACAGCGTCACGGGACCGTCGAGGCTCGAGGCCGGCGTGGCGAGGCTTGGGACGTAGCGCTTCGGGTGCGGTTTCTCGGCGTCCGGCTTCGTCGCCCATGAGAAGACGATCTCCTCGGGGGAGTCGCCGGCCTGCGCGAAGACGCCAAGCGTGCTCGAGAGCGGCGTGACCTCGATGTCGAGGTGGTTGAGCAGGGTGTTCGGATCAACCTGCGTCTGGTTCCAAGCATTGCCGCTCGACGTGGTGCGATCGCCGAGGCGCGTCACGGCATACGGCCGCATCAGCCAGCGGTGAACGTTCCGCGGCTGCCCGCCATCGACCCTCGGGTTGAGATAGGCAACGAACCGATCGAGCGGGATGTCGCGGATGTCATCCTTGCCCCACGCCATCCGGGCCAGCAGGAAGGGACTCGCCGCTGCGCTTGCGTAGCTGCCGTCGAGGTCCGTCTGATAACCATCCGAGACGGCGTTCTCGATCAGGTTCTTGACCTTGTCGGCGAGCGCTACGCCGCCATCGACCGGGAAGTCGACCGCGAGGCCGGTGTGATAGTTGACGCCAGCGACCGCATCCCCGTTCGTCGCGAGATTGTAGCCATGGACGACGAAGGCCCAGCCGATAGGACCGCTGGCGCTTTTGACGTTGAGCCGTATCTCGGAGGTCGAGGTCAGACCGCCGAGGCGGATGAGCTCGTCCTCATGGGACCAGCGGACGATCGCGGCGTTCTGTCCGGCCGTGCGGAGGACCTCGTAGCGGAGGACCGCGCGCTGCGTCCAGGCGCCGGCAGCTGGGCGCGTCTCGATCGCCACTTCAACGACGTGCGTGTTCGTTCCGGCGCCCGGGATGATCGGCGTGATCTGGACCGAGAAGTGAACCTCGTAGAGGTCGTTCCCGGCTGGCGCGTTCGAGAGGGTCAGGGCGGCCGTCTGCCCGGCAGCTGTCAGGGCATTCGAGGCGCCGAAGTCATGCGTCCGCAGCACGACGCCATCGGCGAGCATCCATTGCGCGCGCCGGCGCCGCACATCAGAGGAGACCTCGATCTCGGCATCGATGAACGTTCGGATCCGCGAGTCCGGGCGTCGGCACTCGATCTCGAGGTCGGAAGTGAACCCGGCCCTCATGCTGGATAGGCCTCGGCTTCCGCTTTGGTGAACAGGCCGTCCAGGAAGACGAGGTCGAGCAGGACGCCGTAGAGCTCGCCGCTGCCGCCAAGACCGCCGACCGTCAGGGTCTGGTTTGTGAAGTTGGTGAAGGGTGTCGCCGCCGAGGCGAAACCGCCGAGACCTGCCCCGACGTCGATTGCTGCCTGCCCGCCTGCAGCGAAGCTCTTGAACTGCCTCGAGACGATCTGACTCGCCCCGGCGAGCATTGCGGTCGTCGCATTGCTGTCGGCGGCCGAGCCGTCGATAAAGCCGTGCCAGTTGCGGACCGCCTGACTACCGCCGCCGCGGATCGATCCCGCGCCAGCCCCTCCGAGCGTGAAGACCTCCTGAACCGCGCCCAAGTCGCCGGACAGTTGCGCCCAGACCGGCTGCGCCATTCTCGCGAGGACCGTCATGTCGCGCGGGATCAGGGCTGTCACGACCGTGACGTTCTCGGCCGCCCTGGTTACCGTCGCGGTCGTCGTCTTGATGTAGGTCCCCGGGAACAGCTTCGCCTCGTTCTCCGGCTGCCAGCCTCCCACATAGAGGGTCCCGGTCTCTGCGACGTTGTTGACGTTCGAGGGATAGACGTTGAGCCGCTGGGTATTGGCCACGACGACGCCGCCGATCGTGAACATGAGGCGGTATATCGGCAGGGTCAGGTTCTCAGCGGCGAAGCCCACGAGCTGCGGAGTCAAGGCAAGGCTCGCGGCATCACCAGACTCCTTAGTGAGCACGGGGAGCGTCCCGTTCCAAGTAAGCTGCCAGAGGCCGCGCCAGGCGGCGGCGGTCTGGTCGAACCAGCCGATATACGCCCACGTCGCCGGCGTCGTCGCCTTGGCAACATAGACACTGAGAGGGCGCACGCCGTCGGCGCCGGTGACCGTGAACGTCTGTTGATAGCCCTCCCCTGCAACGGCCGAGTCATCTCCGACGAGGTCGAGCGCAAGCAGGCCGAGATTGAGAGCTCCGGATACCAGTGTCGGCGTCCCGACAGCCGCCCACGTTGTCCCGTGATTCTGTGATTGCAGTATCCGGTTCGATCGAGACCCCTCGAACCGAGGGCCGAATGCCGGACTACCATCCGGAAAGGTGAGACCGAGCGAATAGAACGGCTCGTAATCGAGGCGGAGCACATTCGCCTCAGCGAGTCGCATCTTGCCGTCGCGGTCGATATAGGTCGCACAAGTCGACGCATCCGCCCGGACGACCGATTCCTTGATCTCCTCGGTTCTGCCGATCCCGCCGCTCGCGACGACGAGGTTCCCATAGCGCCGGAGCGTCGCGCCGCCAAAGCGAAGCAGGACATCACGCGAGAGGACCTCGGTCATGTCGCAGCCTTCAGCATCTCGACAAGGGAAAACCGCCCACGCGCCCAGATGAGGTCGAGGAGTCCGCCGTTGAGATATTGCGACGCGCCGATCCGGCGCCCGACATAGACGTCGGCGTTACCGAACTTCGAGAAGGGATTCGCGGCCGGTGTCGAGTCGGCCGAGAAGCCGCTCCCCCCATCCTGCTTGCAGAAGCCGCCCGCCTTGAGGTTCCACCACTGGCCGACGACACTGACGATCGTGCCCGCCGCGAGGTTCGAGGCCGCCGGCCCTTGGATTGTAGCGCCGTCCCTGATCTGTACGGCCACAGCTCCCGGGACCGCCTGAGCAAAAAAGAAGTTGAGGCTCGGCAGAGCCGATCCGATCGCGCTGATCCCCGGCGCGATCGGAGCCGGACCTACTGAGGAGTCCATCCAGAAGGTGCGGACGACCCGGGCGAGCGCCGTGAAGTCGTTCGAGGGGCTGAAGCCGAGGAGCGTGTAGAGAAGGTCATCCGCTGCCTTGACGATGGCGACCGTCGTCGTCGGCGTAATGGGCGAGCTCGGGAAGGCGCCGGCGTTCTCGACCTGGTAGAGGGCGCAGATGATGTCGCCGGTCTCCGAGGCCGGTCCGCCGCCCGAGGGGACGACCCGGATGACGTGTTCGTTCGCGACCGTCACGGTGCCGGTGAGGAAGTGCAGCCGATAGACCTTGCGCGTCCCGACCGTCGTGATGAACTCAGCCCCGAGGTAGGTCCCGGTGAGGCTCGAGATGACGGGCGCGCCGGCACCATCTGCCTTGATGTTCGCCGAGAAGCGGACCGCCCCGGCGGCCGTCGTGTCGGTGATGTTGATCTGCGCGCCGCTCGGCGACTCGAGGTCCGACTTCGTCCAGAAGATAGAGACCGGCTTCGTCCCGTCCCCGTCGGTTGGCGAAGCCCACGGTTTGTCGGTCTTGCCGTTGTAGTTGAATCCCGTGTACTCGGTCGCGGCGCCGTCGTCGTCGGCAATCTTCGTCATGCTGATCGCGCCGAGCGAGACGTAATTCGCCGTGAAGACAGGAGTCCCGACCTGGAACCATCCGGTCGCGGCATTGAAGTCGTTGTTCCCGAGCGCCCGCGAGGTCCGCGCGTCGTCGAACCAGAGCGCGAGCCGATCGCGGATGGCGTCGCCGTCGGTGTCCATCCATTGCGCCCGCAGCACGTTCAAGCCGGCGAAACGAAGCAGCCCCGCTTGATCGTAGAACCCGACCTGCACGCCACCGTCGGCTCGGCTAAAGGTCTCGATCAAGTCGCCGGTCCGCGGTCGACCGCCGCCCGCGATCGCTGGGACCCCGTACTTCTCGAGGACCCTGCCGCCCGCGCGGAAGATGATGTCGGAAGGCCTGACCTCTGGCATCTAGGCCGCATCCTTTGCGCTGTGCTCAATCCAATCAAAGTCGACGCGCGGGTAGAACCAGCCGCGCCCCTTCTGCTCGATCTCAATCTTGCCGAGCCGCGGCAAGGCGAGTACTGCCCGGTCGGCCTGCTCGTCGTCATGGATGATCCACATCGGGCGATTGAGGCCGAACTGGTACTGAATCTGGTCGCGCGCGAGCTCGTAATCCGAAGGCACGAGCAGCCGCATCCCGACGTGACCCATCCGCCGGACCCAGATGCCCGACCTGATCTCCCAGCCCGATTGCGTCGTTGAGGCCTGCCCCCCGATCTCATGGGAGTCCGGCGCGAGCGGCGTGTCGAGCAGCGTCGGCGACCAGCTGAGGTCGAGCCAGGCGTTCACGATCTGCGGCTTCAGCGAGGCGCCCATCGCCGGGATGCGAAGCCGCCAATACTTCCCGGATCGAACCGGGAAGCGCTTCAACCAGGCGCCCTCCTCGGTCCGGATGCCGTTGAGGTCGTCGAGGTCCCCCGTGCCCGTCACGGTCGGCAGGGTGCAATCGCAAGCGACCTGCAGGCTCGAGAAGTCCGAGACGTCAGCGACCTCACAGAGGACCTGCTTCCCGGCGAGGTTATGCGCGCGGTCGATCGCGAGCATGTCGGCCGACCGGCTGCGATCGCATGTCACGACGCCGCGGACCTCGGTGTTCGCCGTCTCGTTCGTCCAGTAGTCGAAGGGGTCACGGCAGGCATCGCCGATCCGGCCGAACTCATTGCCGACGATCTCGCCGGCGCCCGAGGCAGCGCTCGCCGCCAAGATATGGAGCGGATAGATGCGCCGGCTGAAGAAGTTGCGGACGAGGAAGACAGGCTGGCCCATGTTATCCCCCTGCCCGAATGAGGACGCCGCGCGGGATCCGGATGACCCGGTCGAGGCGCGTCCGCCGGCCGAGCTCGTAAACGATCTCGTCCATCATCTCCCCCGTCGATGACGAGAGTATCTGCAGCGTGAAGCGATCGATCCCCTCGGGCCGCAGGTCCGCCGTGTTGGTGACCTCGACCGGCAGCGGCCTCGAGCGCCCGAACAGCCCGCCGAGCAGCCCGCCGACGAAGCCGATGACGCTCGACTCGATCGGCGTGACGCCGGGCAGCGCCTGCGCGATCTGGGTGACCGACTGGACGGCGCTTTGGACGACCGCCTGCATCGAGTCGGCCGCCGCTGCGCCCATGGCGGCGAAGGCCGCCGGCAGCTGCGTCCGCAAGACGTTCACGGCCTTGAGATTGGCGGCCGTCTCCTTGTCCCGTGCCGCGATGTTCTGGGCGACGACCCGATCGAGACCGCGCCGCACGCCCTGCTCGACTTGGAGGGCCTCCGTCACATCCTGCTCCGAGGACCAGAGCATCCGGTTCCGGACCGTCGCCTCGGCTGCGGCCTGAATGGAGTCCTGTTGGGCGTCGGTCGAGAGATTGATCGCGGCCGCACGCCGCTCCTCGGCGGCGACCTGAATCGCGACGTCGCGCGTATGTGGATTGGCCTGCAATTCATTCTGACGCGCCCGCTGCCGAAGGTCGAGGTCGGAGGCAAGCTCCCCGCCGGGCATGATCGAGCCTCGCATCTTCGACCGATCGATCGCCTGCCGCATCTCGAGGGCGGCGTCCTGCTTTGCCCGGGTCGCGACATCGACGAAGTCCTTCATCGCGTCGTTAATGATGTTCTGCTGCTCGGCGATCTCCCGATTGATCTGCTCGAGCTCCTCCGGGCGCCAGCCTCCGCCGATCCGCGGCCCGGAAAACAGCGGCGCCCGCTTGAAGCGCTGGACGATTGTCGGATTATCTCGTTCTTGAATGAGGTCGGCGATCTTTAGCCGGGCGGCATGGGCGACCCCCGACGGGCCGAGCTTGGCGATCTGGTCCTGCATGTTCTTCTGCGCTTCGGCATTGTCGCGCGCGTCCTTCGTCAGGGCGCGGATTGCCATGCCGACTAGGGCGAGGCCAGCCACGGCGCCGACCATCAGGGCGGATCCGCCGCCGATCTGCAGGATCCCGCTCGCCACGCGCCCCAGCGGCCCCGGGACGCCCGCCGCCTGGAATGCCAGCATCCGGACGCCCTGCTCGACCGCTCGGACGCCCTGCCCCGCATCCGGGCCGGAGCGCTTCAGCTGCTTAAGCTGATCGTTCGCCTTTTCGAGGCCAGCCGAGAGGCCCGAGTCGCTGAAGAACGCGCGAACGAGGAAGTCGAAGGCCATCGGCTATCTCCTCGGGAAGGCCGGCAGACCCAGACCGGCGAGGCGCTCGAGCGCCGCCTTGTGCATTGACTTCATGGCGAGCTCGGCGCCATCGCTGGCCGGTTGCCCGAGCTGGAAGGCATCCGCCCGCAGCACTCGCTCGCGGGCCTCATACTTGCCCGTCCGATCGGTGAGGCTCGCGAACTCGTGCCACGTCATCGACTCCGGCGGGTAGTGCTTGTAGCGATCGAGATATTCCCCGACCATGTCGACGAGGCTCGGCGGCTGCTGGGCCGGGACCTCTCCACTTACCCGCCCGTCGCTACGGGCGGCTCGGCGCGGTCCGCGGTAGAGCCGGGCGTCGGTGTCCCCAAACGCGCCGCGGTACGCCCTGGCCGCATTGCGTAGATGAAACGGCTGATAAGGTCCGTCAGCTCGAGCATCGTGATCATCGGCTCGCCCGAGGGCAGCTTCCCGACCTTCTCGATCAGCGCCGCCTCTGTGATGCCCGTCCCTTCCTCGAATTTGGCCCAGAGCTTGTTGAAGTCCGCCTGCTCGAGGGTCTCGGAAAACCGATAGAGGAGCGCCTTGGTCGCGAGGCCAGTCCGGAAGCCGATCAGGTGCCCGGTGATGTGCTTCCCGTTCGGAAGCTCGAGCTCGACGTCGATGTACGAGTCGCGTGCGTCATGGTCTGGCATGGATAGGTCCGTGCCGGCTGGGCCGGCGGTCTTCGGGTAAGGCTGGCCCGGTCGCTGGGGGACCGAGCCGGAGGGAAGCGGTCCGGGAGCGGCAGCCCTGAGTTATAGCGGGCCGCCCCCGGAGGTCATGCGATCAATCGAACTGCAGGGTCCATTGCTCGACGAAGGCGTCGAGGTCCCAATTGACGAAGCCCTTCGCGGCGGCGAACCGATGCTCGACGAGCGACAGGTTCGTCGACAGCAACTTGATCCGGTTGAACGCCACGGCCGGGCCGAAGGTCATCAGGAGCGCGCGGGTCGTCCGCGCCTTCAAGTCCGCCATCGGATCATACGTCGCGAGGGCGATCTTGCGGAAGTTGAGCTTAAACCGCGGGTCGGTGTCGCCGTAGTCGAACCCGGCAATCCCGTCGAGCGCATTCCCAGACTCGAGCATCTCCGGATCGAGGCCGATCGGATCGAACTCGCCGCTAATCCAATCGACCGCCGTGCCGCCGATCGAAAGGCCGGTGTTGACGCCGGCGACCGGCTCGGTCGAGTCGTAGACGAAGCCACCAGGCAGCGCCGTCGTCGCCGGGTCGGTGATCATGAAGCCGAACATCGTGAACTCGTGAATCGCAACCTCGCCCACGGCCAGCGGCCAGCGGAAGCGGCCGCGGCAGTCGACGAGCTTGAACAGCACGCCGCCCGCATAGCAGTAGACGGTCGCCATCTCGTGCGATTGTGAGGCCTGCGTGTACTGCCAGAGGCTGGTCCCGTCGGTCTGTGTGAAGCCGCAGGCCCGATAGAGCGGATCGACCTCGGGCGGCACGTCGGATCCCGCGCCGCGCGCCTCCCATGCGACCGTAACCTTGCAGAACCGGCCGCGCGGGAGGGCAGGCTTGGCGCGGCTGATCGAGCCGGTCGCGATCGCCTCCCGCATGTTCTTCCACTGGTAATCGATGACGATATTCGACCAGAGGCGCCGGTTGATCCGGACGGCATCGGTCCCGACGACGGGCAGGGCGTCCGTCGAGGGCGTCGGCTGAACCTTGGCCAGGAGGCCGTCAAGCCGTTCGACTTCGGGCATAGCCTAAGCCTCCTCTTGGCCGTCGGTGACCGACTCGTCCCGCTCGGCGGCCTGTGGCTCGGGCGGAGGCTCCAGCTGCTCCCCCGTCTCGAGGTCGTAGGATCCGCCCGACGTCGGCGGCTCGGTTGGCTTCGTCCGTTTGCGGCTCGGCTCCTTCGCCATTCCGTCCTCCTAGACCGGCTCGTCCCGGTCGGTAATCGGGAAGGTCACGCGCGCGGTCCGATACCACTTCCCGGCGCCGTCCTTCTCGTAGCCATCACTCAGCTCGACCAGCGCCGATCCCACCATCTCCGCCGCCCCGAAGACCGTGCCCGCGCCGCCGCTATTCGGCATCTTATCGACGCAGCGCATGAGCGCCTCGCCGGCGAGCTCCGCCTGGATCGCCACCTTCACGGGGTCCGCGCCATTACAGAAGTAGTCGAGGACGATGCTGCTGACGCTGTCCCGCCATCCCGACCCGACCTTCGCCTGCGTATCGGCGCGACGTCCCTGCACGCTGATCGTCGGCTTCGCTGCCCCGAGTTTGATCGACTTCCGCACGTCCTGCCGCTTCTCGATCGTTGCGGCGTTGCTGATCCCCGTGAGGCCCGCCTTGCTCGCGATGACGGCTGTCATATCCGTCGCGTAATTGGCGAGGATGATCTCGTAGGCCTTTTCGACGGCGTCATAAATCACTGGCCGAAGCTCCGGCGTAGCGACGCCTCAAGGCTCGCGATGACTTCGGCCCGTCCGGACTCGAAGGCGTCCTCGACCCATGGATTGCCGGGGACAAAGCCGGTCGCCCCAGCCTCCCGACGTGATTGCAGGGCGGCCCGCAGCTCCGCGCGGCGCGCCCGCTTGAGCCGTGT
>Ga0075425_100007178_pt1 | contig 11754 bp, 10 predicted proteins | sample SoiMethybrSBSTD4_FD_75300 | JGI IMG/M metagenome (GOLD analysis project Ga0075425, IMG submission 75300) | Bulk soil microbial communities from a Populus tree surrounding site in Tennessee, USA - Soil MetaG P. TD hybrid SBSTD4 | ecosystem: Environmental > Terrestrial > Soil > Tree plantation...
CGTTATCTGATCGGTTTGGCAAACAAGTTATCTCGATACTCAGCACCATTCTGCTGGCGTCGATGCTCTTCCTGATACCAAGGCTCGGGTGGGGACCTGCGTTGTTCGCGAGCTTCCTCACTGCGAGCCTCGCATTCGCATTTCGTCAGGGGCCGCTGCAAGCGCTCGCTACTCGCTTGGTGCCGTCGCGAGTTCAAGGCGCGTTTGTAGCGGTGCGTAATACCGGCTCGCAAATCGGCATCGCGGTTTCCGCCGCGATTAGTGGGATGCTCTACAAATCATTCGGCTACGGCGCGGTCGGGGTATTCAGCGCCGTCATCACCCTGGGCGCCGCTGTATGCATATTGATGATGAGGGAGCCAGGTCAGGAGAGATCAGCCCATGAGAGACAGGCGGCCGACGCCTAGCCGGGAAAGGAACCGCGGCGATGTCCTCTGAGACCAAACCAGCTGTCGAAGCCCCGCCTAAGAAGCGGCCGCGATGGCGCCGGATTCTGAAGCGGGTGGTCATCACCCTTATTATCTTAGTGGTGGTGCTGATCTTCGGTGTGATTCCGTGGGGGCTGGCGATGCTGGTCACCGGCGCCGGAACGCGCCCGATGGATCGCAAGCTCACTGAGACGCCTGCTACCTTCGGCTTGCTGTTCAAAGACGTCGAGTTTCAAGCCGTGGATGGGGTCAAGCTTAGCGGATGGCTCGTGCCGAGCCGCGACAAGCACGCAACAATCATCTATTCCCACGGGCTCTTCAGATCGCGCCGGGAGCTTCTCGAACGAGCGGTGGAACTCGTGCGGCTGGGCTACGGCGCGCTGTTGTACGACTCGCGAAATCACGGTTTGAGCGGGCCGGCTCGCGTAGGGTTGGGCTACAACGAGAGGTTGGACGTCGAGGGAGCGGTCCGATTTCTTCGTGACGACGCGCAGACGCAAGACAGAATCATTCTGTTTGGAATCTCGATGGGCGCAACAGCAGCGCTGCTCGCAGCGGCTGAGACACCGGACGCCGCCGCGGTGATTTCAGACAGCTCATTCCTATCATTCAAAGACACGGTCGATCATCACGTCAACATGTTCCTGCGCCTGCCCTCGTTTCCTGTTGCGAATGAGCTGAGGTTCTTCATCGAGCGGCGAGCGGGCTTTGATGGTTCGCAGTTCAACGCGCTCGACGCGGTCAAGCGTATCGGCGACCGTCCCATTCTGTTCATCGCGGCGGCGCACGATCGACGAATGCCTCCCCAGATCGCCGAACAACTTTATCAAGCGTGTTCCAGTCCGGGGCGCGATCTGGTAATCGTGGACGGGCCCGGCTCTGAAGTGCACGGGCACGCGTTTCAGGCCAATCCGAAAGTGTATGTCGAGAGAGTCGCTCGGTTCCTTGAGTCGGTCTTACAAGAGCGATAGCTTGATTGCTCATCCATCACGCTTGCACTATGATGGCGGCCATGGACGACGACCGGCTGTTTGACGTGATCGACATCAAGCCTCGCAAGCGCAGACTCGGGTTAGTAGTCGCCGCGGCGATAATCATTGCGATCTTCTTGTTCGGCTCGCAGTTCCTGAATATCTACATCGATTCGCTATGGTTCTCGGCGGTCGGTTATTCCAAAGTGTACTGGTACAAATTCCGTCTCGGCGGTCTGCTTTTCCTCATTTTCTTTGTGCTTTCGTTCCTGATCGCCCGATTGCCGTTTCTTCTCTTGAATCGAGTCTTGCCTGAGCTAACGGAGCGTCCGAAGTTTCGCGTAACTTCAGTCGAAGACATCAAAGACATAAACTTTTTGCCGTGGATTTATCGCCCGGGCGTGTGGGTACTGCCCGCCGCCATTGCGTTGCTGTCAGCCATAAGCATGAGTCAGGAATGGCCTCAGTTCGCGTTGTATCTCCACTCGCAGCCGTCTCAGCTAAGCGATCCGATCTTTGGCAACGACGTCAGCTTCTACCTGTTCAAGCTGCCGGTGATCGAACTCGTGGTGGGATGGCTGCAGACGGTCTCGGTGGTGTTGTTAATCGCGATCGGAGCGGCGTCAGCCTATGTCTGGTACTTCGAGCAGGTGAGGGGCACGATAACCCAGGACATTCGCCGGCGGGTTACTTCAGCGATCAGCCTTGCCGCTGCGCCCTTTGCTCTGACGCTCGCAGCGAGCACCTACCTCGACCGATTCGATCTGTTGCACGGCCAGCACGCGTTGTTCACTGGAATGGACTACACGGATGTTAACGTGCGCTGGATGGCGATGAATATCGTGATCGGTCTGCTGCTGCTATCTTCAGTCGTGCTGGCGGTGAACGCTTTCTTCAAGACGGGAGTTCGAACCATCGTCTCGCTTGCGGTGATCGTCGCCGCAGTGTGGGTAGTCGGTCTGGGGATCGTTCCGGCTACTTTTCAAAAGTTCTCAGTGAAGCCGAACGAGCTTGCGAAGGAAGCGGCATTCATCGATCACAACATCAAGTTGACCAGGCACGCATTCGCGATCGATCGGGTCGACCCTCAGCACGCCGACGCCCAGGGCCTAAGCTTCAAGGAGCGGCCCTTTGAACCGAAGCCCACGCTCACAGTTGAACAGATTCAGGCCAACCGTGAGACGCTGGAAAACGTCAGACTTTGGGACCGGCGCGCACTTCAATCGACGCTCGCTCAGATTCAGGAGATTCGCACGTATTATGACTTCCGGCTTCCGGATGTGGACCGATACACGATCAACGGCAGGCTTCGCCAGGTGATGCTCTCGGCCCGGGAAATGAACGTCGACCAGTTGCCGGAACAATCCAGGAATTGGATCAATCAGCATGTCGTGTACACTCACGGCTACGGCGTGACGATGAATACGGTAAACGAGTTCACTCCCGAAGGGCTCCCGAATCTCGTGCTGAAGAACATGCCGGTCGAGAGCTCAGCCCCGGAGATCAAAGTCACGCGTCCCGAGCTTTATTATGGCGAGGAGAGCAACTCTCACGTCTACGTGCACACGAAGCCGCAAGGCGCGACTCCTCCCGAATTTAACTACCCGGCGCCTGGGAGCGGTGACTCGTACACAACCTACGAAGCGGATGCCGGGATACCTGTCGGTGGACTGCTTCGGCAACTAGCGCTCAGCCTGTACCTGGGGGACGGGACGAATCTGCTTTTCTCCGATTACATCAACTCTGAGAGCCGTGTTCTCATGCGCCGCAACGTAAGCGAGCGAGTCCGCCAGATCGCGCCGTTCCTTCTGTTCGAAGACGACCCGTATCTCGTCATAAGCCGAGACGGAAAGCTCAACTGGATAATCGACGCATTCACCTACGCGGATCAGTATCCGTACTCGACGGCATATCAGGTGGCGGACCACAACATCAACTACATTCGCAACTCTGTGAAGGCGGTGGTTGATGCTTACGACGGGAGCGTTAGATTTTATGTATTCGAGCCCGACGATCCGATCATAAAGGCTTATCAGGACATCTTTCCTGATCTCTTCCACGCCAGGAGCGAGATGCCCGAGGATCTGCTGGCCCACGTTCGTTATTCGAGCCTGATGGTGAACGCGCAAGCTCGCGTCTACACGCTGTACCACATGCAGAATACGCAGACTTTTTACAATCACGAAGACCTGTGGGCCATCGCGGCCGGTGAAGCCTCGCAGGGCGCCGATGCCACGGCGATGCAGCCTTATCACGTGTTGATGCAGTTGCCCGGCGAGCAAAACGCCTCGCTCGAGTTCGTGAACATACTTCCATTCACACCGGCTGGCGGTCGCAGCAACATGATCGGCTGGTTGGCGGCTCGAAGCGACGGCGCTAATTATGGACGCACGCTGGTATACAGTTTTCCGAAGAACGTCACTGTGAACGGACCCGCCCAGATCAGAGCACGGATAAACCAGGACTCGCAGCTCTCGCAGTTGATGACGCTGTGGAGTCAGAAGGGCTCGGAGCTGCTGCGCGGTAATTTGCTCGTGATTCCCATAGCCGATACGTTGCTCTACGTAGAGCCGTTTTATCTTCAAGCCTCCGACGGTACTTCGAAGTTACCCGAGTTGCGGCAGGTGGCTGTCGCCTCGCAAGACCAATTGAAAGCGGGCAAGACTTTCGACGAGGCGCTCAGCCTCCTCGTACCGGGAGTCGCGCCTCGCCAAACTGCGCCCGCTGTGCAAGTCGCGCAGGCCGAACCACCGACCCCATCGAAACAACCCGCACCCAATCAAGTACCCGCTCAGGTCAGTTCATTCGACGCTGAGCGATTGACGAAGCAAGCCCAGCAACTGCTCTCCGATTATGAGCGCCTGACCGCCGAGGGTAAGCATCGCGAGGCCGGCGAGAAGCTTGATCAGTTAAAGCAGACGCTTGCCGAGCTGAATCGCAAACGCGGCGGGTAGTGCGTCTGCCTCTACTGGCGCCTTCGCTTGACGAAACCTGCTAGCCAGCCATTCGTAATAACTTGCCCGAGATTGTTGATGCAACTGAGCAGCAAACTCTAGTGCTTACGATCAAGTTGTGACAGCCGTCACGACGGCCCGTGCCCGCGGTCACCGCGTCTTCCGCCGGAACATCCTATATTCAATTCGAGGACCTGAAGAGGAGCAAGCGCTCCCGGGATGTAAACAGGCCGTCATAAGAATAAGCTCAGGAGCACGAAGCGCTCTTCAAAGGGAGAATATAATGAGAAAGATAGGATTTGTTCTTACACTCATAGTTCTGTTAGCAGGCGTTTCCGCACAGGCGCAAAAGTCGCCTAAGCCAATATTCGTTCCTCCGACGGTAGAGCCCACGACGATTGTCGCCCAGGACGACAACGGCGGTGGCTACCTCGTGTTCGATCCGACGTCCGGAGCCTACAAGTGCAATCTGTGCGAGTACGGCTACGTTCTTTCGGGAATCGGCCAGGTGAAGGTAGATGGTTGCAACGTCTATTTCTCTGACATTCAGGGAAACTATAGAATGTTTGCCTCGCTAAACATGTGCGATCATCAAGCCAAGGTCGCTGTAGAGGTCTTCGCGCTACCGACGGTAGGCTTTGACTTCGAGCCCATACTCGAATACTGGACTGACACGGACATGCTGGGCAATACGACGGAATGCGTTGCCCCCACTATCAAGCCGGCAAAGTAACTCCAGGCATCGGGAGATCAACCATATCGCCTACGAAGGGCTGAAGGAGCGTCCGGCGCTGACTTCAGCCCTTCTTCCTTGTTAAGCGCTATAAAGTGCAGCAACGCCGAATGTACCGGCGCTGGGTAATTCCACATTGGCGGGCTGAGAAATTCCTCGCAATAAGCCGTTTCTGTCGGGCTTAAAGCTGAGATTCACAACGCCTCGGACACGGGAACGGTTTTTGCGATGAGGGAACCGAAGCTCGATAGAGTGTCTGCGAGTCATAGCTATGAATACGAACGCCACGCTGGAAGTTGTTATCGACGGGTCGCGAGTGGGGCTCTCCCAGCCGCTGCTGAACAAGTACAACCAGCCCGGACCACGCTACACCAGCTACCCGACCGCGCCCGAATGGGACGATACCTTTGGAGCCGCGCAACTCCGCGAGGCTTTTCGCGAGGCCAACACCAAAGCTCATACCGCACCACTCTCTCTATATTTTCACATCCCGTTTTGCGAGTCGCTGTGCCTGTACTGCGGTTGCAACGTGGTCATTAACAAGAGGCATGAAGTAGCTTCTCCGTACCTTGCTCGCGTCAAATGCGAAATCGATTGGGTCAGCGCCGAGGTCGACCGCGCTCGCAAAGTCGAACAATTGCATTGGGGCGGTGGCACGCCGACATATCTTTCTCCCGAGCAGATCGAGGATTTTTACGCATACATCGAGGAGCGTTTCTCGTTATCGCGAACTGCCGAGATCAGTATCGAAGTCGATCCGCGAGTGACAACCAAAGAGCATTGCCGCGCGCTTCGCCGTGCCGGTTTCAATCGCATAAGCATGGGCATTCAGGATTTCGATCCGCTCGTGCAGAAGACAATCCATCGCGTGCAACCCTACGAAGACACAAGGCGCTTGTTCGACTACTGTCGCGAGCTTGGCTTCGAGAGCATCAACATCGATTTGATCTACGGATTGCCGCATCAGACCGCCGAGAGTTTCGGTGACACGGTCGACAAGATCATCACAATGAACCCCGATCGCATAGCGGTGTTCAGCTATGCTCACGTGCCCTGGATGAAGAGGCAGCAAGGCAGTTTCGCGCGCTTCCTGCCTGAAGGCTTCGAGAGGTTCCGCATCTTCACACACGCGATCCGCAAGCTGACCGACGGCGGCTATCGCTACATTGGTCTCGACCACTTCGCGCGGCCCGGCGACGAGATATGCCGCGCGCAGGACAATCGAACTCTGCACCGGAACTTTCAAGGGTACACGACAAAGGCGGGCTGCGATCTTTACGCGATGGGGGTGAGCTCGATCAGCGGCCTCGAGGGCGCGTATGCGCAGAATTGGCGGGATCTGGCTAACTACTACGAAGCCATCGACGCAGACCGCTGGCCCACGATGCGCGGAATGCGAATGAGCGATGAAGACAAGCTGCGCCGTTCGGTAATCAATCGCATACTGTGTCACACCATCGTGGTAAAGTCGGAAATCGAGCGCGATTTTGGAATTAACTTTGACGAGCACTTCGGGGAAGAGCTCGTGCAACTTCGCGACCTTGAGCGCGACGGCCTGGTATCCCTCAACGGCGAGCGCATCGAAGTAGCGCCGCTCGGGCGTATTTTCATCCGCAACATCGCGATGGCATTCGACGCGTATCTGAGCAAGTCGGATGCACGGAAGCAAACATTCTCGAAGACACTTTAGGCAGCATCGGCGTCTGTGAGTTAGAGCAGAAATGAGCTGTATAACGTCATAAAGGCTGTTGTATGAAGATGCGCGCGACATTGAAACTACCAAAGGAACACGGCGCGTGGGCAATGCTGTATGTGCCCCTCGGGATTGGGGCGCTGGTGGCCTGGAGCGCGCCGCTGCGGCTGCTGCTTCTTGGACTGTCGGTGACTTTCTTCTTCATAGCCCGCGAGTCGCTTCTGATCTGGTGGCGATCACGCAGTCGCGGCCGGCAGAATGATCAAGCGCAACGGTTCATGCTGAGCTATCTGGCGCTCGCCGGTCTGTTCGGCGCGCCGCTGTTGCTTGTCTATCATCTGTACTGGTTCTTTGCCCTGGCTCTTGGCGCCCTGATGTTGCTCGCAATCAATGCTCGCCAGGCAGTTCGCCACCAGGATCGCACGATCGGTGCCGAAATGATGGCGATCGCCGGGCTTACGCTCACGGCCCCGGCTGCTTACTATGCTGCGAGCGGGACATTCGATGCCAGGGGGCTTTCGCTCTGGGCACTTCGCGCCCTCTACTTCGCCAGCAGCGTGTTCTTCGTCAAGCTTCGGGTGAGTGCGATCAATCCGCGGTCGAATGTTGCAGTTCTCGCTTCGAAACCCATCTGCCCTACGGCTGGGAAATTATTCACCAGGCTCTGGGAGAATCTCCGAGGAAAGACGCCGCAAATCCCCGCCGTCTTGATGTGTTTCGAGCTATTTAGAGAGAGGAACGCTCGTTGCCTTAGTTCAAAACCGGAGGGCTTTGGCTGCTGTCACATTCCAGCGTGATGGCGGTCATAGCTCCTCCGCATTTCTACTCCGATCTTAACACCCGCGAGCGCTCTTTCGTCGCTCAGACATACCCAAGCGAATGGACTTCGACCAAGACTCACGTCATAAATCCGGTGGGTCTCCCCAACCCTTTGGTAGCGCGTCTGGTTTCTGTGTTCCTCGAAAGCGTTCCTGAATTGGTACGTCACACCTGGACCGGCATCGGATTGCCGCATTCCGCTGGCCCTCGGCGTCGAGCGGATCACACGATCTGTCATCCCCCTCTGACAAGTTCTGATACCTGTGCAGGGTATGCATCATGGACTTTATTCACATGCAACAATTAGCACGATGAAGCTTATAGCGCAGATGTGGTACGAGCATTGCCCGATCTTGATCGCAGATCGAATCAGTACAAAGAGAAGGGGTAAACTATCATGCTGAATGGCGTCAACGGCAGACAAGAACTGGAACGCGTAAACATGTTCATACGTGCTTTGTGTGATGAGATGGCACAGACGCAAGCTGATCAAGTCGAGAGCACCTTTCCAAATGCGGTTGCAATTGAAATGAAGGAAGCGTTGTACGAGTTGCGTCTCAGGAAGCTGTTGATCAGCGCCCTGGTTGACTGCGACTTCCTCACCGATAAGACTACAAACCACTAGTCGAGACCGAACCGAAACGTACGCCGGTGTCAGCAGGACAGCCCGCCCGACGTACGTATCTCGATTCGATCGCGTCTCGCCTCGTATCAGAATCAGCTCGCCTGCGCGCGCTCGTCCCACACCGCTTCAGACTGCGATCCCTTTTCTAATAAGCACAATTCATATGATATAGTCACATCGTGTTCAGCCGGCTCCCGGCATCAGACCGAACCCCGACTTGCAAGAGGAAGCTCACTCCTATGACTAAGATTCGACTCAGATATGCGGCAGCGCTCGCCGCTTTTGTCCTCGCCCTTATCGCGATTCCGGCGGCTCAAACGAGTCCGGCTGCGACGCCAACTTTCTCGAAGGATGTAGCGCCAATTCTCTTCAAGAACTGCGCGAGCTGCCACCGGACGGGCGACATTGCGCCAATGTCCCTCCTCAGCTACGAGGACGCGCGACCCTGGGCGAAGGCTATTCGCGAGAAGATCGCTGTCGGCAACATGCCTCCGTGGCACGCGACGCAGTCGCATGGCACCTTTTCGAACGATCGGCGGCTGAGCGAGAAAGACAAGGACACGCTTATCCGCTGGGTGGACGGCGGCGCACCGAAAGGCGATCCGAAAGATCTGCCGCCGGCGCCGAGATTTGTTGAGGGTTGGGAAATCGGCACACCGGACGCCGTCATCAGCATGCCAAGAGAGTTCGAAGTCAAGGAGTCCGGCACGATCGCGTACCAGTTCTTCGAAGCGCCGACTAATTTCACCGAAGACAAGTGGATTCAAGCAATCGAGGTAAGACCCGGTGCGCGGAACGTCGTCCATCACGTGCTGGTCTTCTGTCGCGAGCCCGGCGCCCGGCGATCACCAGCCTTCGTTCAGGTGGTGCCGAATCTGGGAGGCTTCGGCCAGGGGCATGGGGGTGGAGAGCAAGGGCTTCCCGGCTCGCTGATCGCCACGACTGCGCCCGGCACTAACGCGATGACCTTCAAGCCCGGCACCGCGATGCGAATCAAGGCCGGAGCGGTGCTCGCCTTCCAAGTGCATTACACGGCAAACGGCGTAGTGACTAAGGACCGAACCAGCGTGGGCGTGATCTTTGCGAAGCAGCCGCCACAGCAGGAGATCCGTAACAGCGCCTTCGTCAATCCGTTCTTCGTCATCCCACCTGGCGCTGACAATCAAGCAGTCGAGTCGGCGATTCAGTTCAGCGAGGACTCGCACATCTGGGCGTTGTTTCCGCACACCCACCTGCGCGGCAAGAGCTGGGAGTATCGTCTCGTATATCCTGACGGCCGCACCGAAGTGGTGCTGTCGGTGCCGAAGTACGACTTCAACTGGCAGACCTATTACGTGTTCACCAAGCCGCTGTCGGTCCCGAAAGGATCGCGCCTGGAAGCCACGGCGCATTACGATAACTCGCTTGCAAACAAATGGAACCCCGACCCGAAGGTCGCGGTGCGTTGGGGCCCGCAAACGTGGGAAGAGATGCAGTACTCGGGCATCACCTACTCGGTTGACGACCAGCATCGCTAGCCGACCACGGTGGGCGCTCGTAGTTGGCGGAAGTGACTTCGACCTTGGCGCAGTATCGGGGCAACGTCTCTCAATGCGGAAGTCGTTGCAAGAGTTTGTCGACGCGTTCTGACGTCTTGGGGCCACTGTTGCGTGCTTGCTCCGCAAATGAGCGAATGCTTGCGATGTCGCTGTGGAGCGCCTGATGGTCCAAATGGCTAAGCACGACCAAAGCGTTGTAAATGCCGTTGGGATTATCCATATGATGGCTTGCATATTCGAGAAGAGCAGGCGTCAACGCGGGGTTTTTGGAGTAGCCAGCCATCAACTGGTCATACGCTGTACCACGTTTTGACGCAGTAGGGCCAAAGAGTTCGTCGATCAGAATTGTGAGCGGCTGCGAAGAACCGGGCACTGCCTCGGCCGGTGGCAGCGAAGCCCGCAACTCTATATCGGCCGCGTTGACATCTTGTTCGATCATCTGAAGAATCTCCGGCGGCATTTTCGATCGTAGTCTTTGGATCTTGTCCGACAACGTTGCGAAATTCTTTTGGGCCTGGTCCGCCGATAATACGAGTTGATCTTTTTTTTCTGTTAGGCCCTTGATCTCGTCCTTGGCTTGTTCTGCGGCGTCAGTCGCTTGATTCTTGATCTTTATGGCCTCGTCCGCCTGGAGCTGAGATCTCGCCGCCCTTATCTCGGCGAATTGGAATCCCCCAATAGCCGCGATGGCGCCCCCTACACCGAGCACAAAGGAACCAAATATTTTGATCAACTCAGTGAGTGGCGTCGTTCTGCGAAGAATCGCTATCTCCGCCTGTGTTTTCTGCTTCTGAAGATCAAGAAGCTCTTTCTCTAACTGCTCTTTATCTGGATCAGCCATTTCTCCTCCTGGTAAAGGCGAGCCCGCTATGATCAAGTCTCCACGCAGCCTCGCCTACTTATGACGGAATTCGTCAATTGCTTTCGGCTGTCGGAGCCGCGCCAGGACGCTCGCTTGCGCGGCAGCGACTTCGTCCTTTTCATTCCTGACGGTGGTCTGCGATTCGACTTCGGGGAGGAAGAACGGGCTCTCGGACAATGGAAGAGTTCGCGCTCAGGATTGTTCGGAGCCTGAGGTATGCAACCTTCGCATGAGAAGAGGAGCCACTCGCGCACTGCCTGTGGCGAGGTCCGGCGGGCACGTTGATCCAACGTGGTCACTTCGCGGCTCGTCTTTTCGCCGAGGCCCGGGCGGCTGGTTCAGTGGATCGACCAGCAAGCTTCTTCTCTTTCTCGATCGACTTCGCATGCTTTAACGCCGCTCGAATGAACTTTCGCAGATGAGGATTCTTCAGATCTTCGGGCCGCCGGACTTTGATGTGTCGGATTATCTTCCCATCGCCCACCAGCACTCCGTTGGGATCTTGAAGCTCCGCGCCGCGATTAAACATGAGATTCACGCCTTTGGGATACACCACAACCTGAACAAAAGCGTCCGACATTCGGCCAGTGAGCGAATACCAGAACACGAGTGCGTACACACGAAACAACTTTTCGACCGACGCAGGCGCTTCTTCCAGCACCATCTCCCGGAGTGCGAGTGCCAGCTCACCTACGCTCAGATCGTAAGTTGAGAGCTCCCGAATCAAATCTTCGAAACTTGGGGTTTGAGATTTGTTCATCTTCTTGGCCGAAGGAGGACTGATGTTACGTCGACGCGGGGCTGCAGATCAATCGTTTTGTGATCAGCTTGTTGTATTTGAAGGGTCTGCTTTTGACATCGCTGCTTTAAGATCGTCTGGCCTTCTTGTGGAAGGCTGATATACTCGGCGTACCGATGGTGGGATGACAGTTTCTCGAAAGACTTGTCGCGTTAGTTTGGTAGGAGAGGACAGGCCTAAACCAGAGGTTGGTTCAGATCAGACAGGAGTTCAAAAGAATGAAGGAAAACGCATCTCGGTTCAGTCGTTGTTGCTTCTTGACTTTGATGTTGCTCTTAACGACAGTGCCGCTGTTTGCGCAGTACCGGGACAATCTGGGCGGAAACTGGAAC
>Ga0075425_100007179_pt1 | contig 11752 bp, 8 predicted proteins | sample SoiMethybrSBSTD4_FD_75300 | JGI IMG/M metagenome (GOLD analysis project Ga0075425, IMG submission 75300) | Bulk soil microbial communities from a Populus tree surrounding site in Tennessee, USA - Soil MetaG P. TD hybrid SBSTD4 | ecosystem: Environmental > Terrestrial > Soil > Tree plantation...
ACCGGCCCCACCGGCTCCGGCAAGTCGACCACGCTCTGCGCGCTCATCGACTACGTGAACCGCAACCGCACCCACCACATCATCACCATCGAGGACCCGCTGGAGTTCGTGCACGAGAACAAGAAGTGCCTCATCAACCAGCGCCAGGTGCGCGAGCACACGGACTCCTTCAAGGACGCCCTGCGTGCGGCCCTGCGCGAGGACCCCGACATCGTGCTGGTGGGGGAGATGCGCGACCTGGAGACGGTGGCCATAGCCATTGAGACGGCGGAGACCGGTCATCTGGTCTTCGGGACTTTGCATACGTCCTCCGCGCCCTCGACCGTGGACCGGATCATCGACCAGTTTCCGGCGGACCGTCAGGGCCAGATCCGGGTCATGCTGGCCGAGAGCCTGAAGGGCGTCATCAGCCAGGTGCTCTGCAAGAAGATCGGCGGCGGGCGCGTGCCTGTCCTCGAGGTGCTGATCGGGACGCCGCCGGTGGCCAACCTCATCCGGGAGGCCAAGATCTTCCAGATCCCTTCGTCGATGCAGACGGGGAAGAAGTACGGCATGTGCCTGATGAACGACAGCTTCCTCGACCTGGTGAAGCGCAAGGTCGTGGAGCCGCAGGACGCCTACGCCAAGGCCGTGGACAAGGCGGGCCTCTTGTCCCAGTTCAAGAAGAACAACATCGACACGTCGTGGGCCCCCGCGGAGCCGGCCGTGCCCGCAGCCGCGGCCACGTCGTAGGTGGAGGTCCTCGACGTCTCAGGCGCGGCCGCGGAGGACGATGCGGTCGCGCGCGCCGTCGCGGCCCTCGACGCGGGCGGGCTCCTCATCTATCCCACCGACACTCTCTATGCGCTGGGCGGGCGCGGCCTGGACGCGGCGGCCGGCCGCAAGGTCCGCGCCGCGAAGGGCCGTGATGCCCGGCCGCTTCCGCTCATCGCCGCCGACCTGGAGCAGGTGCTGGGCCTGGCGGCCGACGTGCCCGCTCCAGCGGTGCTGCTGGCCGAGCGGTTCTGGCCGGGGCCCCTCACGGTCATCCTGGCCAGCCGCCGCGGCGTGCCCGACGAGGTGACGGCGGGAACGGCGACGGTTGCCGTGCGCGTGCCGGGCCTGGCCTTCGCGCGCCATCTTTGCCGGCAGGCGGGCGCGCTGATCTCGACGTCGGCGAACCGGACCGGGGCCGCGCCCCCCTCGACCTGCGCGGAGGCCGTGGCCGGCGTGGGCGCCGCGGCCGCCCTGGCGCTGGATGCCGGACCGGGGCGGCCCACGGCTTCGACCATCGTGGACCTCACCGGACCCGTCCCTCGCCTCGTGCGCTCGGGCGCGGTGCCCTGGCCCGAGGTGCTGGCCGCGCTGCAGGCAGGCTAGAATCGGAAGAGATGGGGACCGCGGCCGTTTGAGCCCGTCCAACGGGAAGAATCCCGAGCGGGCCTTGCTCGTGGGCGTGGCCACCGGCGCCGGCGGCCGGGCGCGCACCGAGTCCTCGGTCGAGGAGCTGGGCCTCCTGGCCAAGAGCGCCGGGGCCACCGTCGTGGGCAGCCTCATCCAGGAGCGCCAGCGGAAGGACCCGGCCACCCTCATCGGCCGCGGGAAGGTCGAAGACGTCGCGCGGGTCTCCAACGAGAAGCAGGCCGACCTGCTGGTCTTCGACGACGAGCTGTCTCCCGCCCAGCAGCGCAACCTCGAGCAGGCGGTGGGCCGCAAGACCGTGGACCGGACCCAGCTGATCCTGGACATCTTCGCCCGCCGCGCCCGTACCCGCGAGGGCCGGCTGCAGGTGGAGCTGGCGCAGCTCGATTACATGCTCCCGCGCCTCACCGGCAAGGGCGTCCTGCTCTCGCGGCTGGGCGGCGGGATCGGCACCCGCGGGCCGGGTGAGACGAAGCTGGAGACCGACCGGCGGAGGATCCGCCAGCGCATCCAGGCGGTGCGGCGGGAGATCGACCGCGTGCGCCGCAGCCGGACGACGCGCCGCGAGGCCCGGCAGCGGACGACGTCCCCCGTCGTGGCCCTGGTCGGATACACCAACGCGGGGAAGTCGACGCTGTTCACGCGGCTGACCGGGGCGGAGACGGCGGTGTCCGACCAGCTCTTCCTCACGCTCGACCCCCTCATCCGGCGCGCACGCCTGGGCGGCGCCCGCCAGGTGCTCATGGTCGACACCGTCGGCTTCATCCAGAAGCTGCCCCACGGCCTGGTGGCCGCGTTCCGCGCCACCCTCGAGGAGGTGGTGGAGGCCGACCTGCTCCTCCACGTCATGGACGCCGCCGCGGACGACATGGAGGCGCGAGCCGCGGCCGTGAACCAGGTGCTCGACGAGATCGGGGCCGCCAACCGCCCGGTCGTCCCCGTCCTGAACAAGATCGACCTCGTCCCGAAGGCCCGCGCCGCGGCGCTCGCAGAGGGCCACCCCGACGCCGTTCTGATCTCGGCCGCGACCGGCGACGGCCTCGACCAGCTGCGCGCCACGCTCGCGCGGAGGCTCGACCTGGGGGCGCGGGCCGTCCACCTGCGGTTCGCCGCGCGCGACGCCCGGGGCATCGCGGGCGTCTACACCGCGGGCCAGGTGGTGTCCCACGAGGTGGTGGGCGACGAGGTGCGGATCGACGCCATGATCCCGGAGCGCCTGCTCGCGCGATACCGGGAGCACCTGGTTTGACGCGGCTCGGGCGCGCCGGAGCCCTGGCCCTGGCCATGGCCATCCTGGCCTCGTGCGCGCCGCCACCGGCGCCGCCTCGCCCGCCCGAGAGCGCGGAATACCTCTATCCCTCCTGGCCGGCAGGAAAGCTGCAGCCGGACCAGCAGCGCCGGCTCGACGACGCGTGGCGCTCGCTGGTGGCCGGCGACCTGGAGCGCGCGGAAAAGGACCTGCAGAACGTCTTGAAGCGCGACCCCGGCCTGGTCCCCGCGGTCACCGCCTTGGCCTGGGTGCGGCTGGCCATGGGCCGGATCGCCGAGGCGTCGCGCGGCTTCGAGGACGTCCTGCGCCGCAAGGACGATTACGTTCCCGCGGTGGCGGGTGCGGCCGCGGCGGCCCAGCGGGCCGGCGACGCGGAGGGAGCGCTGCGCCTGTACCAGCGCGCCCAATCCCTCGCTCCCGACGAGCCGCTGGTGCGTCGCCGCGTGTCCGAGATGCGGCTCCAGGTCACGGAGAAGCGGGTGGCCGACGCGCGGGCGGCGCTGCAGGCCGGCAACGTCGAGCAGGCCATGGCCGGGTACCGCGCGGCCCTCGAAGCGGCGCCCGAGGTGGCGGGACTGCGTCTCGAGCTGGCCGAGCTGCTGGCCGGGCGCGGGGAGAAGACGGCGGCCATCGAGGTCCTGGAGGCCGACCCGACGGGGGACCGGCAGGTACTGCTGCACCTGGGAGGGCTGCTGGCCGGCCTGAAGGAGTACACCCGCGCCCTCGAGGTCTATCGCCGCGTGCTGGCGAAGGATCCCCGCGACGATGAAGCGCTGCGGCGGTCGCAGGAGATCCGGCAGGCCATGGAGCTCCTGGAGATGCCCGAGGAGTACCGGGCCATCGCCGGCGCGCCCCGCATCTCCCGCGCGGAGCTGGCGGCCCTGCTCTCCGTGAAGGTCACCGCGCTGTCGCGCGCTCGCGCGGGCGCGCCGAAGGTGGCCATCGACATCTCGGGCTCCTGGGCCCGCGAGCACATCATCAAGGCCCTGGGCCTGGACCTGATCGACGTCTACCCGAACCATACGTTCCAGCCCGCGGCCACCGTCCGGCGCGGCGAGCTGGCCCGGGCGGTGGCGCGGGTCCTGGACCTGCTCCGGTGGCCGCCGGCGCCGACGCCGGCCCTGGCCGACATGACGCCGGGGAACCTGTACTACGCCGCGGCGGGACGGGTGGTGGCGGCCGGCCTCATGGACCTGTCGCCCAGCGGCGCCTTCGAGGCCTGGCGTCCGGTGTCCGGCCAGGAAGCGGTGGACGTCATCGAAGGGCTGGTGCGGCTGGTCGGGCCCTGATCCGAGGCGCTCCGGCGCGTCACAGGCGCTTGAAGTGATACCATCCGCCCCGGGAGGGCGGCGTCATGGACGACCAGGAACTGCTGCGGACGGTTCCGATCTTCTCCGAACTGTCCGAGCCCGACATCGCCGCCCTGGCGCGGCTCACCAGCCGGCGCACCTGCCCCAAGGATACGGTTGTCTTTTTCGAGAACGAGGAGGGCGACTCCTTCTTCTGCATCGTGGCCGGCCGCATCAAGGTCACGATCCTGGGGGATGACGGGCGCGAGGTCATCCTCTCGGTCCTGGGCCGGGGGGATTTCTTCGGCGAGATGGCCCTGCTCGACAACGAGCCGCGCTCGGCGACGGCCATCGCCGTGGAAGACACCGAGCTCCTGTCGCTGCACCGCAACGACTTCCAGAGCGTGCTCAGCGACAACCGCAGCATCATGTCGGCCCTCATCAAGATCCTCACGGCGCGGCTGCGCCGGGCCAACCATCAGATCTCGACCCTGGCCCTCCTCGACGTCTACGGCCGCGTGGCCCGCGTCATCGTGGACACCGCGCGCGACGAGGGCAAGCGCCTGAAGGACGGCCGCATCGCCTTCCGCCGCGCCACCCACCAGGAGATCGCCAACCGCATCGGGACCACCCGCGAGACCGTCACCCGGATGCTGAAGGACCTGGAGCGCCAGGGCCTCATCCACATCGACGGCAAGGAAGTCGTGGTCCAGCCGGACTTCGAGAAAACATTCGACTGAATTGACGCCGTCCTGACCGGGGTCAATTCAGTCGATTGTCCTTGTCCGCCATTGTCAGCCGGTCTTCAGTACCCGCCTTGTCCGTAGGTTGTCTACCAGTCCCGCCGGTCTACAGCAGACTCAGCAGGTGGTCCTTGATCCTCGCCCGAACCGCTTCGTCCTTGGTGGCGGCCAGGGCCAGCTCCCACATCTCGACTGCCTTCCGCCAGAACTCCTGCTTCTGATACAGGTTCGCGAGCGCCGTGATGGCGTCGTAGAAGTCCTGGTTGATCTGGATGGCCTTCTCGTAGTGGTCGATGGCGTGGAAGACCATGTCCTTCTTCTCGTAGGTCATGGCCGAGTAGTAGTGGAGCATGTCGTTGAACTGGTCGATGGCCAGGCCGCGGCCGAAGGCGGCGATGGCGTCGTCCAGGCGATCCTGCTTCAAGGCCACCACGCCTTCCTTCAGGTGTTGCCGGGCGGCGGCCTCGGAGTCGGGGGCCACCCCCGACGGCGTGCGGTTCAGCAGGACCTCCACGCGCCGGAGCAGGTCGGCGGCCTCGAACGGCTTCTCCATGTAGTCGTCGGCGCCGTACTTCTCCTTCACGTCGGCGGCGAAGCGCCAGCCGGTGTGGACGGCGGAGACCATGATCACGGGGATGTGGCGGAATCGCTCGCTGCTCTTGAGCTGCCGGCAGATCTCGAAGCCGTGCACCTCGGGCAGCATCCCGTCCAGGATCACCACGTCGGGCATCGTCTCCCGCACCTTGGCCAGCGCGTCGCGCCCGGTGCGTCCGGTGATGACCCGGTACTTCCGTGCGGCCAGGATGTCGTGCATCAGGCGGAGGATGTTTTCGTCGTCGTCCACCGCCAGGACCGTGTGCATCTCCTCCACCGCGGGCACGCGCGGCTCGGTGGGCATCCGGCTGACCAGTGGCGCGCCCGCCAGCGTCTCGAAGACGGCCCGCTCCCTCGCCTCCAGCGGCGAGAGCGGCGCGGGGGTCACCGGATCGGGCGCCGCGGGCGGAGCGGGCGCGGCGTGGGCGGGGGCCGGCCTCTGCACCTGCGGGGCGATCGTGCGCTGCCCCGACCGGAGGGCGCGCCGCGCCTCGCTGATGGCGTTCTTGATGCTGGACTCCAGCGCGATCATGGGAGACAGCCGCACCCCGCTCTTGAACTCGATCTCGGTTACCAGCACGTGGTCGAGGGGGTCCGACATGGCGATCTGCAGCCGTGTGCCCTCCACCTTCACGGGGAAGACCAGGTGCCGCTCGCACACGTCGAGGTGGACGACGTCCAGGAGCGACAGATCGATCTCCGCCTTGGAGAGGTCTACCGGCGGCACCCCGAGCTGCCGGCCGAGGTAGGTCACCGCGAACTTCTCGGTCAGGATCTTCTGGCGCACCAGGATGCTGGCCAGCCTCTCGCCGAAGGTGCGCTGGAGGGTCAGGGCCTCGGCGAGCTGGGCGTCGCTCACCAGGTCGGCCTCGCGGAGGATCTCGCCGAGCTCCTTCCTAGGCATCGGGGCGGCGCTCCTCCACGGGCACGCGCACGTCGAGCTTGCGTCCCTGGCGCAGCAGCGTGAGGCGCAGCTGCGTGCCGACCTCCGCCCGGGCCAGCTCGTTGCGGAGCTGCCCGGCGTCCTCCACCTCGCGGCCGTCCACGGCCACGATCACGTCCCCCGGCAGCACCCCCGCCACGTCGGCGGGGCTCCGGCGGATCAGCTCCATGACCACGATCCCCTGCACCCCGCGCAGGCCCAGGGTGGCGGCCGTGTCCTCGGTGACGTCGGTGACGCGCGTGATACCGATCCAGCCGCGGACCACGCGGCCTTTGGCCAGCAGCTGCTCCACGACCTTGCGGGCCAGGTTGCTGGGCACGGCGAAGCCGATGCCCTGGTAGCCGCCGGTCTCGGAGTAGATGGCGGTGTTGATCCCGATCAGCTCCGCGCGCCCGTCCACCAGCGCCCCGCCCGAGTTGCCCGGGTTGATGGCCGCGTCGGTCTGGATGAAGTCCTCGTAGTCCACGATGCCCACGTTCGAGCGCCCGGTCGCGCTGATGATGCCCATGGTCACGGTCTGGTTCAGCCGGAAGGGATTGCCCACCGCGATCACGTACTCGCCGACCTCGGCCTTCGACGAATCGCCCCAGGGCAGGGTGGGGAAGCCCGTGCCCTCGACCTTGATCACCGCGATGTCGGTCACGGGGTCCGTCCCGACCAGGGTTCCCTTCAGCCGGCGCCGGGCGGCGGTGGTGATCGCGATCTCGCGGGCGTGCTCGATCACGTGGTTGTTGGTGACGATCAGGCCGTCGGAGCGGACGAGGACGCCGGACCCCAGGCTCGTCTTCCGCTCTTCTTGCGGCATCCGGAACGGCGAGTCCTGGCCGAAGAACTCCCGGAAGAACGGGTCGCTGAAGAACGGCGACCGCTCCGTCCGGTAGACCTGGAGGGCGGAGATGTTCACCACCGCCGGCGTGGCCCGCCGGGCGATCCCGCTGAAGTCCGCGCCCAGCGCGGGCAGGGGCGGAAGGGGCGCCGCGGCGGTGGTGCCCGCGGCGCTGGCCCCGGGGTCGATGCGGTGGGCCAGGCGAAGGCCGGCGACGAGGCCGACGCAGAGCGACAGCGCCGCGATCAGGGCCAGGGCGGCGCGGCCCCGCACCCTCAGGCCTTCTCCCGCAGGCGCCACCCTCCGCGGGCGTGAAGCTTCGGCAGGTCGACCCGCAGCAGGCCGTCCTTGAAGCGCGCGGTCACCCGGTCGGGGTCCACGTCCTCGCTGAACTGGAACGACCGCGAGAAAGCCCCGTAGGTCCGTTCCATCCGGTGGAAGCTGTCCGGGCGGGAGCGGCTCGCGGGCTGCCTCTGCCCGCGCACCACCACGGTGTCGCCGTCCACGTGGACCTCGATGTCGTCCTCGGCGATCCCGGGGACCTCGAGCTGGACCACGAAGCCCTCGGCCGTCTCGTAGACGTCGGCCAGCGGCGTCCACGTCGCCGCTGCGGCGGGATCGGCCAGACGGCTCCGCAGCATGCTGTGCTCGAACAGCCGGTTCATCCGTTCCTGGAGCGTCAGCAGGTCACGCAGAGGGTCCCAACGGCGGATCGGCATGGTTCGTGACGAGTCTAGGCCGCGGTTCCGGGAGGGTCAAGCTTCCGACCCGAGCGCCCGAACCAAGGTCAAGCGCCTCCGAGCCGCTTCTTGATCTCCGCCAGGAACGCCAGCGCCTCGACGGGCGTCATCCGGTCCACGTCCACGCGGCGCAGGTCGTCCAGCGCGGCCTCGTCCTGCCCCGAGAAGAGCGCGAGCTGGCGGACGGGGGCGGGGTCGGCGGCCTCCGACCGGGCCAGGCGGGGGCGGCCCTCGCGGTCGAACTCCGTGCGCTCCAGGTTGCGCAGGATCTCCTGCGCGCGGACGACCACCGTGGCCGGCAGGCCGGCCAGGCGCGCCACCTGGATGCCGAACGAGCGGTCGGACCCGCCGGGCTCGATCTTGCGCAGGAACACGACGCCGTCGCGCCACTCGCGGGCGGAGACGTGCAGGTTGCCCACGCCGGGCATGTCCGCGGCCAGGTCCGTGAGCTCGTGGTAGTGCGTCGCGAACAGGGTCTTGGGCCCGCGCAGTCCCGCGCGAGCCACGTGCTCCGCCACCGCCCACGCGATGGAGAGCCCGTCGAAGGTCGCGGTGCCGCGCCCGACCTCGTCCAGGAGCACGACGCTGCGGCCCGTGGCGTGGCGCAGGATGTGGGCCGTCTCCTGCATCTCCACCATGAAGGTGGACTGGCCCCGCAGGATCTGGTCCGTGGCCCCCACGCGGGTGAAGATGCGGTCCACCAGGCCCAGCTTCGCCTCGCGGGCGGGGACGAAGCTTCCCATCTGGGCCATCACCACGATGAGCGCGGTCTGGCGCAGGAAGGTGGACTTGCCCCCCATGTTGGGCCCGGTGAGGATCTGCAGGCGCGCGGCGTCGCCGCCCAGGCGCAGGTCGTTGGCCACGAAGGCCTCGGGCAGCACCCGCTCCATCACGGGGTGGCGGCCCTCGAGGTAGAGGACGCCGTCCTCCGGGCTGATGCGGGGCTTGACGTAGCCGTAGCGACAGGCGGCCTCGGCCAGCGCGGCCAGGACATCGAGGGTGGAGGCGGCGCGAGAGGTCTGCTGGATGCGCCGCGCGGCGGCGGAGACGCGGGCGCGCAAGGCCTCGAAGATCTCGCCCTCGCGCTCCACGATCCGCTCGTCCGCGCGCAGGACCTTCTCCTCGTACTCCTTGAGCTCCGGCGTGATGAAGCGCTCGCCGCCCACCACGGTCTGCTTCCGCTGGTAGTCCGGCGGCACCAGCGCCAGGTTGGACTTGGTGACCTCGATGTAATAGCCGAACACGCGGTTGAAGCGGACCTTGAGCGAGGCGATCCCCGTGCGCGCGCGCTCGCGCTCCTCGATGCGCGCGATGGTGGCCCGGCCCCCGCGGCTGATCTCACGCAGCTCGTCCAGCTCGCCGTCCACGCCGTCCTTCACCAGGCCGCCCTCGCGGGCCGTGGGCGGTGGCGAGTCCACGAGCGTCGCCTCCACGTCCGCGGCCACGTCGGCCAGGGGGTCCACGTCCTTCAGCTCGCGCCGTACCAGGGGCGCCAGGCACTCGTCCAGCGCCGCCGCGGCCGGCGGCAGGGCCCGCAGCGAGTGGGCCAGGGCCACCAGGTCCCGCGGGCCCGCGGTACCCAGCGTGACCCGGCCGAGGATGCGCTCCAGGTCCTGGACCGTGCCCAGACCGTCGCGGAAGCGGCCGCGCTCGATGGTCCGGAAGCCGAGCTCCTCCACCGCGTCGAGCCGGTCCTGGATCGGCTCCAGCTCGCCGAGCGGACGCAGCATCCATTCCTTGAGCCGCCGTGATCCCATCGCGGTCTGCGTGAGGTCCAGCACCTCCAGCAGCGTGCCGCGTCGGCTGCCGTCCACGAGGTTCTCGACCAGCTCCAGGTTCCGGCGGGAGAGGGCATCGATGACCAACCCTCCCTCCACGTCGCGGGTGCGCAGCCCGGTGACGTGGTCCAGCGCCCTCTTCTGGGTATCGCGCAGATACCGGAGGGCGGCTCCGCCGGCGGCCACGGCCAGGGGGAGGGATTCGCAACCGAAGGCCTGGAGAGTGGTCACGCCGAACTGGGCGAGGAGCTCGCGCCGCGCGCCCCGCGGATCGAAGGCGCCCTCGTCCAGCTCCGCGCGCGGGATGGCCGCCTCGGGCTGGGCGGCGTCGCGCAGCCAGTCCGGGAGGGCCGCCCCGCGCGGCACGAGGATCTCGCGCGGGCCGGTGGCGGCGATCTCGTCGCGCAGCCGCGCCCAGCAGTCGGGGCCCGACCATTCGGCCACCGAGAACTCGCCCGTGGTCGGCTCCAGCCAGGCGGCTCCCAGCCGTCCCTCGCCGGCGGCCACGGCCACCACGAAGGAGGCCTCGCCCGGCTCCACCGCCGAGGCCTCGAGCTGGGTGCCCGGCGTCACCACCCGCACCACCTCGCGGCGGACCACGCCCTTCGCCGTGCGCGGGTCCTCCATCTGCTCGCACAGAGCCACCCGGAACCCCTGGCGCACCAGGCGCGAGACGTAGCCGGTGACCGCGTGATGGGGCACCCCGCACATCGGGATGGGCGTGCCGTCCTTCTCCTTGGACCGTGAGGTCAGCGCGATGTCCAACGCCTTCGACGCCACCACCGCGTCGTCGAAGAAGAGCTCGTAGAAGTCACCCATGCGGAAGAAGAGCAGCGCCTCGGGGTGCTCCGCCTTCATGCGGTGGTACTGCTGCATGGCGGGAGTCGGAGGGGTGAGCGTGGTGGACAGGGTCTTCTACCCGAAGAACACTTCCGCCTCGGCGAACTGCTCCAGGTCCATGGTCTTGGGCCCCGCGGTCGCCTCCTTGAGCGTGACCGTGCCCATCCGGGTCCCGTGCAGCCCGACCATGAGGCCGAACTTCTCCTCGCACACCAGGTCCACCGCGCGGATGCCGAAGCGGGTGGCCAGGATGCGGTCGAACGCGGTGGGGGACCCGCCGCGCTGGATGTGCCCCAGCACGGTCACCCGGGTCTCCACGGCCATGCGGTTGCCGATCTTCTCGGCCACGCGGTAGCCGACGCCGGAGCTGTTCCCCTCGCCCACGTGCTCGGGCAGCGGCTCGCCCGCGGGAGCCGCCCCTTCCGCCACGACCACGATCGAGAACGACCGTCCGCGGCGCCGGCGGCTCTCGAGCACGCTGCACATCTCCTCGAGCCGGTACGGCTTCTCGGGGATGAGGATCAGGTCGGCGCCTCCCGCCATGCCGCCGAAGGCGGCGATCCAGCCGACGTTCCGGCCCATCACCTCGACCACCATCACCCGGTGGTGGCTCTCCGCGGTGGTGTGGAGGCGGTCGATGGCCTCGCGCACGATGTTCACCGCCGTGTCGAACCCGAACGTGTAGTCGGTGCCGCGCAGGTCGTTGTCGATCGTCTTGGGGACGCCGACCACGGGCAGGCCCGCGGCGTGGAGCTCGCGCGCGGCCGAGAGCGTGCCCTCGCCGCCGGCCACGATGAGGGCGTCGAGGCCGAACCGCTTGACGTTGCCTTCGAGCCTCTGCCGGTCCTCGACGCTGCGCAGCGGGTTGACCCGCGAGGTGCCGAGGATGGTGCCTCCCTTGGGGAGGATGCCGATGACCGAGTAGGACGTCAGGGGCTCCACGTCGCCCTCGATGAGCCCCAGCCAGCCGTTGCGGATGCCCAGGACCTCGATACCCCGGCCCTGGGCGCGGCGCACCACCGCGCGGATGACGGCGTTGAGGCCGGGGCAATCGCCGCCTCCCGTCAGGACGCCCACCTTCTTCGTGGCCACGGTCGGAAAGTATAAGCTACCGGGGTTCCGCACCACGGCCCGCCGGAAGGAGGCCTCCTGCGCGTCCTCGCCGTCGATACGACAACCGCGCGGGAGAGCGTCGCTCTCGCCGACGGCGGCGTGGTGCGCGGCGAGGTCCGCCTCACCCCGGTGGACGGACACTCGCGGCACCTCATGCCCTCCATCGCGTTCCTCCTCGAGGGCCTGGGCCTCGCGCCCGGCGACGTGGACGGCTA
>Ga0075425_100007180_pt1 | contig 11752 bp, 12 predicted proteins | sample SoiMethybrSBSTD4_FD_75300 | JGI IMG/M metagenome (GOLD analysis project Ga0075425, IMG submission 75300) | Bulk soil microbial communities from a Populus tree surrounding site in Tennessee, USA - Soil MetaG P. TD hybrid SBSTD4 | ecosystem: Environmental > Terrestrial > Soil > Tree plantation...
CCGCGTACACGGGCCGGCGTCGCTCGATGAACAGATGCAGCGACAGAAAGGCCAGCGGCATCCATTCCATCGCCTCGAGCTGAATTTGCGGCACGTGCGCGAAGCGGTAGGGCATGAAGGCGTAGACAATGCCCCCGACGATCGCCGGCCCGTGCCGGCCGGTGAGATGCCGCGCCAGCAGGTACATCCCGAGGCCCGAGGCGATGAACGAGAACAACAGCACCGCGTTGAAGGCGAGCGCCGGGCTGCCGCCGAGCCACAGGATCGGTCCAGCCACCGGCAGGTAGCCGAGGAGCGTTTCGGAATAGGCGAGCGTGCGGCGCTCGGGAGCGAAGATGTTGGCGTCGAAGACATGGCGCGGGTCGCGCGCGACCGCGTGCGCGTCCCACGCCAGGATCCACATGTTCAGCTGCGCGTCGGCGTGGTTGAAGAACGCGTAGGAGGCGGGCGCGCGCACGATCGGATAGGTCGCGACAAGCGTCAGCGCGATGAACAACGCGGCGACCGCACCGGTGCGGCGATGTTCCTGGCCAATCATGTCTGCTGGCAGCGCGGCGAGTAACCGCACCCACCATCGTGCGCCAATGCGCCGTCAAGTCTACAAAAAGGACCCTAAAAGCGTCATAAAGACGCCGCCAGGTGGCGCCTAAAACCGAAGACGCAGTCCAGCCCCGACCTGTACACCACCAACGGTTACGCCGGACGCGCTCGGCAGATCGACCTTCGCCGCGACATATCGCACGAACACGCCGAGACCGTAGCGCTCGCTGAAGAACGTCGAGAGATCGGCGCCGACGTTGCCGCCAAAGCCGTTGCCGGATTCGTTGGCCGACACGATCGTGGGCGTGGTGCCGCTGATGGTCACGCTCGGTATGCCCTGCTGAAGATGGACAATCGACGGACCACCGGCGATGGTGAGCATCAGCCCGGCGCTGAGCGGCAGCGCGTAGCTCGCCTGCAGATGGACGCCGATCTCGCGGCGCGTCGACTCCGCCGCCTCGAGCGAGACGATCGTCGGGCTGTTGAATCGAATCGGGTTGGGCACGCTCGCGGTCGTCGCGGCGGCGGCAGTGCTCTGGCTGCCCGACAGCGCAACCGCGATCGCGACCTTCGGGTTCACGTGATAGCCGACGCGGAAATCCGCCAGCCCGCTCAGGCCCGGTGCGACCTCGGTCGCCGCGGAACCGTCTTCACCGAAGATCGTGAAGGTCGTGCCGGCGGTGAGTGGCGACGGCTTGGCGCCGATGCCGGCGTTGACGTCGACAAACAGCGGCCGATCGGCGGCGGCGCTTGAGGGCTGAGCGGCGGCCGGAATGGCAGCGCACGCGCTGAACGCGGCGGTGGCAATGAGGGCGCGAATCGAAATGAACATGGCGTGTGGTCACCTCTCCTGGTGCGTGTTCTCTCTGGGTGGCGGCGAGCCCGCCTTGCGGCGGCTGCGCTTCGACTCGAGGACGATGATCGTCCGCTCTTCGAGCGTCACACGGCGTGAGCGGCGCGAGTCGCGGAGAATCTCCGCGAGCGCCGTCAGCGTGTCCCGTTCCTCCGATGGAGTATCGGCGCGATCGATCGTATCCCGTAGATCGAGCTCGAGCTGTTGCACGGAGTAGTGCGGCGCGAGCGAGATCAAGGCGCGGCCGTTGCCGATCGGCACGAGCTGGACGCCCGGCAGCCGGCGCAGCGGCTTGGCCGGATGGACGACGATCACCGCGTGGTTGCCGTAGGCGGCGACTTCAGGCCGGCGTAGCCGTGCCGCCCCCACCCGGCGGCTCTGTACCTGCCGCTCGGCCAGCGAGACGATCGCCCGCCCGAGATCCTCGTCGATCGCGTGCAGCCGCTCGATCACGTCTTCCGGCAGTGTCAGCGTGACGGCGCGTGATGCTCGGCCGTATTTCATCGGCCGCCCCGGTCCGTGTTTGACCTTCATCGCAAGCCCTGATCGTAGCAGCAACTGGGCCGCGGCCGACTGTGAATTATTGCGTAGAAATTGGTACTTACCATATTTTTCGTTGAGATATTCAAGTCGTGGCATATCATTGCCGATACCCCTGATTGAGTGAGGAGCAACCTGTCGTGAGAGCTTTCCGTCTGTCTATCGCCGCGCTCTGCGCGGCCGCCGCCGCCTGCAGCAGCAGCGCGCCGCTCAGTCCGGCCGCAACCGCTGTCGGTGGCGCCAGCATCACCGCGCCGACGCCTGATTCACCCGGCGACGGCGCCGCCGCCGGGTCGTACCGGCCGACGCTGGTGGTGAAGAACGGCACGTCGACCCAGGGCGGGGCGCGGTTGTACGAGTTCCAGGTCTCCGACCGATCCGATTTCGCGGTCGCCAGCGCGCGCCGCGTCACCAGCTTCGCGATCGTCGCCAACAAGAGCGGCGTCGCCGAAGGCGCCGGTGGCACCACCAGCTACACGCCCGATTTCGACCTGCAGCCGACGACGCGCTTCTACTGGCGGACGCGCATCGTGCAGGGCGCCGCGGCCTCTGACTGGACCGCGACGCGCAGCTTCACGACGCCGATTGCCGGATTCAACAGGCCGGGCGAGCTCTACGATCCGCTCGTCTACGGATCGACGATTGGCGCGCCGGTTGGCGCGACGGAGTTCGTTGCCGGCAAAGGCATTCGCCTCAACGACGGCAATGCCTACGTCCGCTACCAGCTCGCCCAGCCGATCAACAGCGGCGAGTTCTCGATGGAAATCGAAGGGCTCCGCCCGAACGGGCCTGGCCCGAAGCTGAAGGTGTTCTCGATGAGCGATGGGACCGGGGACGTCTACCGCAGCAGCTACCTGCTGGTCGCGCAGTACCGCGGGGTGAGCGGCAACCCGGACAACGCCATCGCGTTCAAGACGCTGCTCGGTGATCCGGCGTACAAACTCGAACCCGATTTCGGCACGCGCGCCGCCGGCGTTCGCCTGCTGGACCCGGCGCATACGTATTTCTGGAAGGGCACCTGGGGCAATTTCTTTCGGCTCACGGTGCAGGACGGGATCGCCGGGCCGGCGATGTACGACGTCAAGATCGCGCTCTCGGATCTCGGCTTCTCGGCCAATGCGGCGACCTACAACCCGACGCCGCACTTCGCGTATCTCGGCGCCAACAACGGGCCGTTCGGCGAGGAAGACGGATCGTTCCCCGGCGCGATTTATCGCAACGTGTGGATCGGCAACGGACCGCGGCCGGCGTCGCTCGGCAGCGCGCTGGAGGTGGCCCGATGATCCGCTTGATCTTCTCGCCGGCGATTCGGCTCGGCGTCGCCTCGCTCGCCGCTGCCGCCGCGGTGAACTGCAGTTCCTCGTCGGCGCCGCTGGCGCCGGCGCAGACGACGGCCGCCACCGCCTCGCCCGATGCGGCGCTCAAGGCGACGGTGCCGGCGGTGCAGTCGCCGATCAATGACGCGATCACCACGGCGCTCGCGCCGACGCCGCTGGTCGCCAGCGCTGCGACGCCGCAGTACGCGTCGGTGACGCTGCAGTACCGCTTTCAGGTCTTCAACGACGCCAACGCGCTGGTCGTCGACTCGGGGCTGATGTCGACGCCCGCGTACACCGTCACGATGACCTTGACACCGCTGAAGCGCTATACATGGCGCGTTCGCGCCGAGTATCAAGGCGCATCCGGCGCATGGTCGTCGACCGGCTCGTTCAAGACGCCGCAGCAGCCGCCGGCCTACAGCCGGCCGATCGGCAACTGGCAGACGTGCGCCGGGCTGTCATCGAGCCCACTCGTCGGCTGTGTGTGGAACGCCGTGCTGCCGACCGACGCGGTCAGTGATCTGGAAGTCGTGAAGCGCGTCGTCTGGCTGCTGCGCGGCGAGGGCGCTGGGCTGCTGATCAAGGGCAGCGGCGACAACGTCGTGCTGTGGGCCGGCTACAGCTTCTCGGCCAGCCGCCTCTGCTTTGCCGACGGCCATGTGTTCAAGATCATCGGCGACGCCGGTCCTGGCGGCGCGAACTCGCCGGGATTTGCCGACAACGGTTTCGTCGATCCGAAGCTCTGTATCCCGGCGATCGATCCGAGCACACCGTAGCGCGAACGCTTCAGCCGGGCGATCGCTCGCCTAAAGGCTTCGCGCTACGTCGATCGCGACACGTTGCTGGAGCGTGCCCCCATCGCGTAGAGCACCCCTCCGGGTAGATTGCCGACCACGCCCAGCGCCACGAACAGCACCGAGAGCGCGAAGGCCGACGGCGCCGCGACGCCAACCCGCCCGAAGAACCAGACGAACGCCGCCTGGCTCGTCCCGATCCCGTTGAACGTGACGGGCAGCAGCATCACCAGCAGGATGACCGGCACGAACGCGAAGTAGGTGCCGAGCGGCGCCGTGATGCCGAGACCGCGCCCGAGGAAGTACGCCTGGACGATGCGCAGCGTCTGCACGGCGAGCGAGCCAAGCAGCACGTTGGCGAGTTGACCGTGATACGACGAATAGCGGCGAACCGACGCCAGGAGGCCTTCCCCGAAGCTGCGCAATCGCGCCGGCAACATCGCGATCGCCACGGCGGCGAGCCGCGCCGCCGAATCACTGAAGATCACCACCAGGGTCGCGACACAGGCTGCCGCGGCGACGGCGAGCGACAACACGATCGTGCGATTGCCGGCGAGGTCGCGCGCGAGCAGCAGGCCGACAGCGGCCATGATCAGGATCGACGCGACCCCGAGCATGCGGTCCATGAACACCGAGGCGACCGCGTCGCCGCCGCGCACGTTCAGCCGCGTCATGCTGTAGGCGCGGACCGCGTCGCCGCCGATGCTCGCCGGCAGGAACGTGCCGACGAACGTGCTCACGAAAAAGATGCGCATGACCTCGCCGAGAGGCGGGCGATCGGCCGGATCGATGATGCAGAGCAGCAGCAGCCAGCGGTACGCCATCAAGGCGCGATCGACGAGCACCAGCGCGACGGCAATCGCGATCAGCCGCCAATCGGCGCCGGCCATCGCGGCGAGGACCTCGCGCGGGTGGCTTCGCCAGAGAATGTAGGCGGTCAGGCCGGCGGCGATCGCCGCGCGCGCGGCCGCTTTCAAGGCTGGGGGCTGGGAAGCGTCTCGAGGTGACGGTCGGGATCGTGCTTCACCTGATAGGCGCGGACCAGGAACTTCGCGTAGGGCACGAACTGCTTCATCGCGCCGACGTTCACCTGGCACGGACTCAGACAGGTGGGGCAGACCGTCTCTTTCACGTGCTCGCGGTGGGCGAGGTTCTCGGCTTTGAAGTACAGCTCCTCGGCCGGAGTGGTGAGCACGTTGCCGATCGCGTTCGAGTTCTCACAGTAATGCAGGTCGCCGTACGGGTTCAGCAGCAGCCCCTGCGTCCGGAACGGACACGGCATCGTCCGCTGGTAGCCGTTGGCGATCATGTCCGCGTAGTGCAGGTACATGAACGCCTGGCCGCTGAGGATCGACTCCTCCTGCACCCGATCGAGGAAGAACTTGCGCATGAACGCTTCCTCGCGCTCGTGGAAGCCGATCTTTTCCTCGAGGTGCTTGTTGTTCAGCATCGCGTCGGTGAAGCGCAGCATGTTGAACACGACGTCGAGTTTCTTGGTACGCGCCCACGTGAGGATGTTCTGCGCATCGTCGAGGTTGGTGGCGAAGATCGTCGCGGCGATGCCGAACTGGAAGTTCGGCGACTGCTCGGCGAGCGCCTGCATCGCCTCGATCGTCTGCGACGCTTTCTCGAAACCGCGCTTCACGTGCCGGACCTGGTCGTGGATGTCGCCGATGCCGTCGAGCGACACACGAGCGCTGAACAGCAGGCCGTTCGCCTCGCAGAACTTCACGATCCGCGTCAGCATCGGGATCGCGCGATGCGGCGTGAGGCCGGTAGTGTTGACGCCAACCTTGCGCAGCCGCGGCAGGTGGCGATGAAACATCTCGACTATCTCCGGCAGATCGTTGCGAGTGGTCGGCTCGCCGCCTGAGATGTTGAGGTTCTCGATCGCGCCCCAGAACGGATGCTGGATCGCCGGCTCGAGCTGCGCCAACGTCATGTCGCGCTTGCGCTCGCCGTGCTTCCAGTTGTTGCACATTTCGCACTGCGCGTCGCAAACCCACGTGCAGTTGTAGATGAGCACCGTTGGCCGGATCGGCTTCAGCTTCGACACCACCAGCGTGTTCGCGAGATCGCGCGGCACGCCGGCCGCGGCCTGCGTCAGGTAGCGAAGGGTGAACGCGCCTTTGGACATCCGGGTTAAACCATTCTACTTCAGTCGCCTAGCGCCGCCCGGGCACGTTGAACGCTCTGGTAGAGCCGTAGCGTGCCGTCGGCGCGGCCCTCGTACTCGACCGTGAAACGCTGTGCATATCCGCCGTCGACGAGCGACCGGAGTACCGGCGCGAGATCGACGTCGCCCTCACCAAACTCGCAGTACTCGCCATGGTCGAGCCCCTTGAGATGGACGTGGCTGACGAACGGCCGCACGGCGTCGAGCGCGGTCATGGGATCGACGCCCGCTTTCGCGAAATTGATCGGATCGAAGTTCATCCGGATGTTCGGCCGCGCGACGCGTCCGAGCACCTCAACCGTGACTGCTGGATCGAGCGACGCGCCGTCGTGATTCTCGAACACGAAGACGACGTGCGGATGCGCGTCCGACAGGCGCACGAGATTGCCGACAATCGTGTCGCGGGCGGCGCGCGTGTAGTTGGCGCGCGCGACGCGTCCGAAAAACAGGCGGACGCAGGTCACGCCCAGCGTATCGGCAAGGACCACCTGGCGCGCCACCGACGCGAACGTCTCCTCGATCTGCGGCGCGCGGTGATAGAAGTCGCACCACCCGCCCGACAGCACCCAGAGACGCAGGCCGTTCGCCGCGACCGCCGTGGCGACGTCCGGCACGGCGGCACCCTTTTCGAGGATGTGATGGAGGTTCAGATCGACGTCGCGGAGCCCGAGGCGACCGAAAATCTCGAGCGTCGGAACGAGCGGCTCCCGCTTGTGCGACGTCGTCGACGCGAGCACCCGCGGGGCGGCGGCGGTCACGGCGTCATACCGACGCGAACTCGAGCGACTTCTGGTAGGCCGAGTTCACCGTTTCCGGCATGCCCCAGTACTTGAACTCCGAGTGGCGGCCGACGTAACGGAGGTTCGGAATTTTCTTCCCGCGCTCGACGTAGTGATAGTAGATCGCGAACGCCTGCTCGGACTGCTGCGGATACGCCTTCTCGGCGAACAGGTTGTGCTCGCGCGCGTAGTCGATCGCGTTTTTCGGAAAATAGGCGGCCGCGCCCGGCAGGATCGGCACCTCGATCAGGATCAGCGTGTCCGGGCTGTCGTGCCGCGTGATCACTTTCATCTCGGTGACGCGCGTCTGGAACTCGCACGACGAGTAGTGCAGCGACTCGGCGCCCTCGGGAAACGCGTGGGCCAGGCCGGGGATGAGCAGCGGGATCATCATCCGCCCGGTGTAGGGCAGCCGGTTCTCTCCCCAGAGCTCGTCGATGTCGATCGAGCAGAACACCGTGTGATAGTCGGCGAAGTAGTGCTTCTCGCCGCTCGCCAGCAGCACGCACGGCTTGGTGTGCTCGTCCTCGATGCGGACCACCGAATCGCGAATCACCGTCGATCGCGCGACCATCGCGTCCCACACCGCGTTCCACCCGTCCCTCGGATACACCTGGAACTTGATGCCTTTGCCGAGCGTGTGATCTTCGAACTTCAACGGGTCGTACCCGGACAAGCCGCGCGCGGCGCTCTTCTCGCCGGGTTTGGTGTAGGCATGATGAAAGCGATCGGCCCACACCATCGAGGTCTCGAGTTCGTTGCCGGGGATGTTCCACATCTTCCAGGTGTAGTTCGCCATGAACTTTTCGTAGAGCGTCGGCCCGATCGCCGCCGTGAAGTAGTCGGCGAATTTGCAGTGCCCGAGCTCGGGCAGCCGGCTGTCGATCAGCTTGAGGTTCTGGTCGCGGTTCTGCCGCACCTCGCGCTCGATCCTGTCCTTGTCGGGCATCTCGGCGATGTCCTGGTAATGCACCGGATAGCGATACTTCCGCTGATCGCCTTCGACGAAGGTAAAGAGCCGGCGATCGATGTGGAACAGTTCGCCGTTGGTCAGCTTCACAACCGTCGCGTTCACCGGGTCTTCCGGGCCTCCCGGCCAGAACCAGATATGGGGACCGAATTCGTAGGGATGGCCGCTATACGTGCAGGTCCGCGCCAGGCCGCCGACGGTTGAATTCCGCTCGACGACGGTGACGTCGTAGCCCTTTTCGGTGAGGTAGTAGGCCATCGACGATCCGGCGACGCCGCCGCCGAGGATCAGAATCTTCTTGTTCATCAATTGGCACTCGTAATCCGGAAGAGCCGGCGGCCGGCCGTGACGGCGCGGCCAAACGATCGGCCGCGCGGCAACAAGACGATCGCGCCGTCGCTCGCGATCGTGAGGCAGCGGCCATCTTGCAGCTGGGCGAGCCGCGATCCGATCATCGTCCGCACACCGTAGCGGCCCGCGAGCTCGCCGACCGACAGCTCGCGGTTCGGCGCCAGCAGCAGCTCGACGAAGATGCGCAGCGTCACCGACCGATCGGGCAGCGTCATGAAATGGAAAAGGAAGCCGCCGAGCGCGAGATGGCTGAGCGCGAGGAACAGCCGACCGTCGCCGTCGAGCACGCGGCCGAACAGGAGGCGATCGGCGAAGGCGGCAAACGGCGCCGTCGCGAGCGAGACAACGATGATCGTCAGGTAGACGTTGCCGCGCGGGCGGATCGCCGACACGATGGCGACGAGCAGCGCCTGTGCGGCGAACAGCGTGATGATCGCGAACGCCACGCGCACGAGCACCGCTACTTCACGCCTCCGCCCATGCCGAGCGAGAACACCTTGAACGACGCCAGCGTGCCGACCGCCATCACGACGCCTTTCGGCCGCAGCCGCAGCGTCCGGTCGCGCCATTCGATCCAGCCGCCGCGCACGAGGTTGGGCAGCCGGCGCGCGAGGATCCGATCGAGCTCGCCGTCGCCTTCATACGACCTGATCAGCCGCTCGCGGTCGCACAGCGCCGGTTCGTTGAAGAGGTCGTGCATCAGGCTGCCGGAGAATCCCCACAGCACACTATAAAACGCGTTCCACATCGTCAGGCAGGCGAGAAACTGCAGGAGCAGATCGCACGCCAGCCCGAGCGCGTCTTCGATCCGTTCGATCGGCCACAGCGCACGATACGCCACCGTCGTCGCAACGAGCAGCAGCAGCGCGTAACCGAGAAAGAACCGCTTGGGATCGCGCGGGTGAAACAGAAACACCGTGGCCCACGACAGCGCAAAAAACACGCCGATCGCCGCAACTGGGAGCAGCAGTCGAATCACGAGACGCCGGTCCAGGTTCGCGGCGCGCTGCCGGAACCACGAAGGCACGAGGGTACGAAGACGCACGAAGAAAGACGGCCCGCCCCGGCAATCACGGCGCGCGACGGCCCGCTTCGCGGGCCACGCAACGGCGCAGCCGGCCGCGTCGCGCGCCTCACCTCTGCGGTCTCTGCGGTTAACGCTACGCCGCGAACGATCGCTGCGCTACGCAAAGTTGTGCTGCCGCATCCAGTGGACATTGTAGGCAACGGGCTGGTCCGTCAGCGTGCCGTCGCGGTAGGCCGCGGCCATCTCGCGGATCGCCATCTGCACGCTCTTCCTCGGCGCGAACCCGGTGGCCAGCAGCTTGTCGGAGCAGACGAAGTACGACCGCGGATCGTTGGAGGGCTTCACGTCGATCTTCGCCGGAATCTCTCGCGTCACCGCGTTGGCGATTTCCAGTACCGTGAGGTTCTCGAAGCCGGCGTTATAGACACCCGGCAGCCGGCGGTCGAAGGCGAAGAGATACACGTCTACCAGATCGTCGATGTGAATATTCGGCCGCGTCTGATCGCCGCCGAGCACGGTCACCACGCCTTTGGTGAGTGCCTGCATCGTCAGCATGTTGACGACGACGTCGAGGCGCATGCGCGGCGAGAGGCCGCAGACCGTCGCTGGACGAATCACGCTGGTCGTCATCGCGTCGGCATAGCTGAGCACGACGCGCTCGGCCACCATCTTCGTCTTGTTGTATTCCGACAGCGGCGTCAGTTCGAGATCCTCGGTGACGCGCGCCTCGGACTTCAACCCGTAGACGCTCGCGGACGAAGCGAAGATGAACTGCTTCACACCGTGCCGCGCCGCCCGGTCGACCAGGCGCATGCCGGCGAGGACGTTGACCTCCCACGACGAGTAGGGGTTCAACTCGACCGACGGATCGTTGGCGATGTTGGCGAGGTGAAAGATCGTGTCGTACGGCGACAGGTCCACGTCGTCGATCTTGCGAACGTCCATCTCGCAGATCGTCAGCCGCGGATGCGGCGCCAGCCGGTTGCCGAACCACATCGTGTCGAGAACGGTGACGTCATGCGGAGTGCGCGCGAGGACGGCTTCGGTCAACTTCGTGCCGACGTATCCGCAGCCGCCGGTGATCAGAACCTTCAGAGGGCCCCTTGCCGGTGCTCGCACAGGTACTGATCGAACCAGTAGTGCAGGATCACCTGGTGCGCCGACTCGGTCCAGCCGTAGCGTGGGAGCGGCACGTAGAAATTGAGATCGCCCAGCGCGCGGGCGCGGTTGCCGCCGTCCATGCCGGTGAGCGTCACGGCGCGCAGGCCGATCGTGCGGCTCGACTCGAGCGCGCGGACGATGTTCGGCGAGTTGCCGGAGCTGCTGATGGCGATGAGGAGATCGCCCGGCCGCGCGAGCCGCTCCAGCGGGAGCGAGAACACCTGCTCGTAGGAGAGATCGTTGGCAGTCGCGGTGAGCAGCGCGACGTCGCTGAACGACAGCGCGCGCAGGTGGCCGTTCTTGCACGCGTCGGCGGCCATGTGGCTCGCCATGCCGGCGCTGCCGCCGTTGCCAATGATAAACAGCGTGCCGCCGCTCTCGTGCGCCGTGCGGGTCATCGCCACCCACCGCGACACCGCGTCGGCCGTCGACACGGCCGCGCCGGCGCGATCGGTGACCGCCAGCTTGCGCAAGCCGCTAGCAATGGTCTCGCAGTACTCGGTCCAGCGTTCCACGTCAGATGGCCGCGTCAGATGACGATCTTGGCAATGGTGAGGAATTCCTGGTCGGTAATTGGCCGTTCGTTGCAGCGCCGCTGCGCCATTGCGGCGGCGCCGATGCTGCCGGCCAGCGCGACCATCCGCGGCGGCAGCTGGAGCGACGCGGCCAGGCTGCTCAACGCGAAATAGGCGTCGCCGCAACCGATCGTATCGACCACGCTCGTGCTGAGCGTCGGCAGGGCATAGCGCTCGTCGCGAATCCGCACCATCACGCCGTTGGCGCCGTCGGTGACCGAGAGCTCCTCGCAGCCGAGCAGCGCCGACATCCGATCGACGAGCACCGGCAGCGCGTGCCCCTGTTCGTGGAGGCTGAGCTCGGCTTCGGACCGGTTCAGGCTGTAGTAGTTCGCGCCCGCATATTTCGTCGGCAGGTTGTAGCCGTAGTTGCTGGAGTTGACCTGCACCATTGCCGAGACAAAGGCGCGGCGATCGCGCGCGATCTGCCGGTTGATGTGGGCTGCGTCGAGCAGGCCGTGTCCGAAATCAGCAAGCAGGACCACGTCGTAGTCGTCGAAGTCGGGAAAGGCCTCGCGCCGGACGGTGTCGAGCGCCAGCTGTTTGGCTTCGAAGAGGGGATATCCGGTCGCTTCGTCGACGAACCGCGTTTTCACCAGCGGCGTGTCGGAGACCTGCGACACCGACACGTTCGGCGGCACGTCCTCAGCGCGCAACCCGTTGGTGA
>Ga0075425_100007181_pt1 | contig 11751 bp, 13 predicted proteins | sample SoiMethybrSBSTD4_FD_75300 | JGI IMG/M metagenome (GOLD analysis project Ga0075425, IMG submission 75300) | Bulk soil microbial communities from a Populus tree surrounding site in Tennessee, USA - Soil MetaG P. TD hybrid SBSTD4 | ecosystem: Environmental > Terrestrial > Soil > Tree plantation...
TCCTGAAACGCCTCCAAGCCGCCGGCCGATGAGCCGATGGCGGCGACCGGGCAGGGGTGCGAGTTGACGTGGCAAGCTGCGGCCTCCGGCAACGTCCCAGTCTGCTCAAGATCACCGTCGTACATCAAGCTGGCCCTCGCGCTACGACTTTTTTATGAGTCGTGTGGGTCAGCTAGCGAGATCCAAAGATCGTGCCAGATACGACTCGATCCGGAAAAAAAGCACCCTTTGGCGGGAGGCGCCTGGTGCCGGAGGCGGGACTCGAACCCGCAAGCCCTTGCGGGCGGAGGATTTTAAGTCCTCTGCGTATGCCGTTTCGCCACTCCGGCGCGGGGAAATTCTACCAGCAGCGAGAATCGTCTTTGGCGGATTTGCCCGCCGCCACCTTCGCTGATATAATCCTCTTTGGAATCGAAGCCCCAGGGGTTTGCCCCTGGGGCTTTTGCTTTTCCAAGAGAGGTTCGAGATGACCGACGCCGATTTCATCCGCAGCTTCGAGGACTGCACGCTGCCCAACTCCGCGTTCCACCATCGGGACCACGTCCGGCTGGCCTGGCTCTATCTGCGGCAATATCCGGCGCTGGAGGCGCTCGTCCGCTTCAGCGAAGGGCTCAAACGCTTTGCGGCCGCCAACGGCCGGCCCGGCCTCTACCACGAGACGATCACTTGGGCCTACCTGCTGCTGATTCACGAGCGCATGGCGCGCACGGAGGCGGACACCTGGGAGGAATTCGCGCAATGCAACGCGGACCTGCTGACCTGGAAGCCCTCCGTCCTCGACCGCTACTACGAGAAGGAAACGCTGGGCTCTGACCTGGCGCGGAAGGTCTTCGTTTTGCCGGACCGGTGCGCCGCGGGTCACTCCTCCAGCCGCGCCGGGTCCGGACCGCGTTGCCCCGGGTCCCTCTCCACGGGTCCGTCCGATCCTCGCCAGTAATCCCGCTGCTTCCGGAACGGCATGGCCAGGAGGGTTAGGAAGCGGTGGTCCTCCGGCCGGGAGTATCCGGGGACTCCGATCGCGATCCGCGACTGGGGAATGTTCAGGCGCAGGGTCCGATGGAGCCGGTCCCACCAGGGAACCACCACCGAGAAGTTGGAAAGATTCTCCTCCCTGACCTGCGAGTGATGAATGCCGTGCATCCGCGGCGTGACCAGGAGCCGGTTCAACCAGCGCTCCAGGCGGATCGGCAGGCGCACGTTGCTGTGATGGAACAGGGTGTTGGCCTGGAAGGCCAGCTCGTAGACTGCGTAGGTGGCGAAGCCGATGCCGATCAGCGTCACCTGCACGGCGCGGAAGACCGCCGACAGCGCGACCTCGCCGAAGTGGAAGCGGAAGCTCGTCGAGACTCCCAGGACCGGATCGGTGTGATGGACGTTGTGAAAGCGCCAGAGGAACGGGACCTGGTGGTTCAGCCGATGCCAGTAGTAGAACGTCAGGTCCATGCAGAGGAAGGCCAGCGCGCCCCGCAGCGGTCGCGGCAGGGGTAAGAGGTGGACCAATCCGAAGCTCTCCCGTGCGGTCCAGTGCATCGAGGCCATGACGGTGGGCCGCACCACTCCTGCCGCCGTGGCGAACGCGAGGGCGGAAATCGTCAGATTCAGGAGTACCTCGGGGAACACGGAATGCAATCCGGAGCGCAGGGGCCGGAGCCTCTCCAGGATCAGCAGCAGGACGAACAGGCTGGCCACAGCCAGGGAGACAATGAGGATCTGCGTCATGATCAGGCGGTCCAAGACGGGATCAGCTCGGACCTTTGCGGACCGGGCTCGGAGTCAGCCAGGGAACGATCTCATACGCCGACAGCGTTCCCCGGAGCGTACCCAGGTAGAGAATCGGTCCCTCGCGGCCGAAGCCGCGCGGCATCCCCTCCAGCTTCAGGGTCCAGGCGGGAGAGCCGTCCTCCAGCCGCAAGGCGACGAGCTCGCCGGGACCGCCGGCGAGAACCGTGCCGCCAGCGACGAGCGGCCGCGGAGTACTCCACTCTTCGGCCGCCTTGCGCTGCCACCGGACGCCGGCGAGATCGGACCGGACAGCCACCAACCCGGCCTCTCCCACCAGGGCGAGGAGGACGTCCCCCGCCGCGATCAGGTTCCCATACGGCGGTGCCTCCAACTCGATGCGGGCGGTCACGGTTCCGGTCGCGGGATCCAGCCGGTAGAGACGACGGTCGGTGCCGCCGGCATACACACCGGCATCGGTCGCCAGGAGGGCAGTCGTGATGTTGCACCCCAGATCGCGCTCCCAGAGCACCTTTCCAGACGCTGCCTCCAAGGCGCGGACCTTGCCATCCGGACCGGCGAAGAACACCCGGTCACCCGCCAACGCCGGGGAACGGCTGTGAGAGCGGGCCCAGGGCCGTTCCGAGGGGGAGAACCGCCAGACCACCCTACCGTTCAAGAGGTCGAGGGCCACAAGGTCACCAGGTGTGGTCCCGCCGATGGCGAGGCCGCCGAAACGCAGCAGATCGGTGTCCTGTCCGTCGACCGGCGTCTTCCAGCGCAGCTCGCCCGTCTTGCGGTCGAAGGCGTAGACGAGGCCGGCGCCCTGGCCGTCGCTGCCGGTCACGACGAGGTCGTCGGTGATCAACGGATTGCCGTGGAACTGCGCCGCGTCGCCGTCGCGGCGGGTGTCGTAGGTCCACCGCACCTCGCCCTTCAGGCGGTCCAGGGCGAAGTAGGTCCCGGAGCAGGACCCGACATAGACGAGGTCGCCCGCGACCGCGGGCGAGACGAAGACTCAGCCGCCGGTCTCGAAACTCCAGAGGAGTCGGCCAGGGTTCGGTTCGTCGGCTAACAGTGGCAGCACGGCGAGCGCGAGGAGCAGCGGGACGACAATCCTGACGTGCGTCATCGGGTGCATGGTACCTCCTGTTCGATGACTGTATACGCCTGCGCACTCGGCTCTGTTGATCATCAAGACTCCCACCGTCATGGTGAGGTCATCCGAAGGCTCCACCATCGCCGTAATGGGGAGTAGAATGGCCGAGCCATTCCACCTACAGGAGGGAAAATGAGCGTACCGCGCGGCAGGGGCCGGCATCACCGTCAGCTCTTCTCCTCTCCACGGAGGACGCCATGACCTACTCTATGAGCGCGACCGTCGATCGTGAGCAGCTGCGAACCGCCATCCGCGAGGAGTATGCGAAGGTGGCAACGGACCCCGCGCACGGCTTCCACTTCCACACCGGCCGGCCCCTGGCGGCCCTGCTCGGCTACGAGGAACGCTGGCTCTCCGGCATCCCGGAGGAGGCGCTCGCCTCCTTCGCCGGCACGGGCAACCCCTTCCTGGCTGGAGAGCTCGCGCCCGGCGAGCGCGTGGTCGATGTCGGCTGCGGCTCCGGTCTCGACACCCTGCTCGCGTCGCGCATGGTGGCTCCCGGCGGGCGGGTGGTCGGTATCGACATGACGCCCGCCATGCTCGACCGCGCGCGGGCGGCTACGGCGGCGGCCAACGCTGACAGCGTGGAGCTGCGGCAGGGCTATGCCGAGGAGCTGCCGGTGCCCGACGGCTGGGCAGATCTGGTGATCTCGAACGGCGTGCTGAACCTCGCGCCCGACAAGCAGGCAGCCTTCGACGAACTGGCCCGCGTGCTGCGCCCAGGTGGCCGGCTGCAAATTGGCGACCTGCTGGTGGAGAAGCCGGTGCCGGAGTCGGCAAAGAGCAAGATAGACCTCTGGACCGGCTGAATCGCCGGTGCTCTGCCGGAGGCAGAGCTCGCCGCCTTCCTGCGCAGCGCCGGATTCACGGGTTTCGCGATCGTCTCTCGCCTCGACGTCTACGCGGGAGCACCACAGCATTCGAGCGCCGCGAAGTTCGGGACACTGGGGATCACCTTCCGGGCACGCAAGCGGTTGCCCGGCGAGGAGGAAGAGCCAACAGAGTGCGCGCTACCCCTGAGACCCTCGCTGTAGAACGGGAGCGCGCCACGGCGGTCGCGCAGCATCCGGCCGGCGAAGGAGCAAATCTCGAAAGGAGACATTGCCATGGCGAAGCTGTTGATTACGGGCACGCACGGGGCGGAAGATCCGACGCGCGCTAGCATGCCATTCCACATCGCGAAAGGGGCCAAGGAGGCGGGCTTTGACGTCGACATCGTCTTAGCCAACGACGCGCCGGTCGTCCTGAAGGACGCGGTGCGCGACAGCCTTCAGGGTGTCGGCCTGCCACCGCTGAAAGATCTCCTGCAGTTCGCGGTTGACAACAACCTTCGGGTGTACGTCTGAGGGGGCTGCGCAAAGGCCCGTGGGGTCTCCGACACGGATCTGCAAGGCAAGCATGCCGAGTTCATCGATCCGAAGCGTTTTGCCCAGTTGATTTTCGCCAGCGACAAGCAACTGACGTTGTAAGGGTGGCCGCCCGGTATCTGCGGCTCAGCCGCAGCAGTCCTCTCCCCGCCACGCCAGGTCCGCCTCAGGCAGAACAACGTGCCCGCGGTCCGGTGCAACGCGCAACGGAGAGCGTGCAACGTGTTCCGGCGCCGTTGCAACATGCAACGGTGGCCGTGCTACATGCCCGCGGTCCGGAACATGGTGCACGGGAGGCCGTGCGACATGCCCGCGGTCCGGAACGCCATGTTCGGGAGGCCGTGTGCCGTGTACGCGGTCCGTTGCGTCGTGAAATGCCGGCGGGTGACGGCGCCCTGCCGGCGGGTGTCGCGCACCGCAGGTCAGACCGCGTGGCGCTCGATTTCTGTTGGAGGGGAGTTGGAGGCGACGAGCGGATTCGAACCGCTGAATAAGGGTTTTGCAGACCCTCGCCTTACCACTTGGCTACGTCGCCCTGAGACGCGCAGGGCCGCTCTCGCGGCCCCGATCCTAGCAGAACGCGGAAGGAATCCGCGAAGCTCTGAAAGTCAGTTTCTGGAGCGGGAAACGGGACTTGAACCCGCGACCCCAACCTTGGCAAGGTTGTGCTCTACCACTGAGCTATTCCCGCCCAAACAGGCTGGCAAAGGATAGTTGGCGTGCCTAGGGCTGTCAAGCTGCGACCCGCCGATGAGAAGAACCCTGCTGCGCCGGGGGAGCATTCCCGTGCAGACGCCCCAGACGATCATCGGAACGTCTCAGAGGCCGCTCCGGCGGGGCGTCTCCGGCACCGGTCAGGTCCGCCCTCACCAGCGCCGGCGCGGCGGCCCCGGGTTGTAGGGGAAGGCGTTGCGGAGGAGGGTGTAGCGCCATCCTTGACCTTCGCGGTCGAGGCCGAGGACGTCGAAGCGGCAGGCCTTGCCGTGCCAGCCGCGGGAGGTCAGGTAAAGGGCGGCGGCGCGGGAGAGGCGGCGCTGCTTGGCGAAGCGCACGGCGTCGACGGCGGGGCCGTAACGGTCGCCGTCGCGCGCCTTGATCTCGATGAAGCAGAGGGTGGCGCCTTCCTTGGCAACGACGTCGATCTCGCCGCCGTGGTTGACCACATTGCGGGCCAGGATCTCGTAGCCCTGGGAAGTGAGCCAGCGCACGGCGTCGTCCTCCCCCACCTTGCCGCGGGCACGGGCGTGGGGCTGCTCGTGGAACTGGTCGCTCATCGCCGCTTCCACCGCGTCCCCTGAGGCGTGTCCTCCAGCACGATGCCGCGCGCCGCGAGCTGGTCGCGAATGCGGTCGGAGGTGGCGAAATCGCGATGCCCGCGGGCGGCGTTGCGCTCGGCGACCAGCCGATCGATCTCGGCCGCGTCGTCCTCCTGGGCCTGCCCCTCCGGCCACTCGGCGGGATCGAGCACGCCGAGGACGCGGTCCACGTCCGCGAGGACGTCGCGCACGCGCCGGCAGTCCCCGGTCCCGATCCGCTGCTCCTCGATCGCGACGTTCACCTCCTTGACGAAGCCGAAGAGGGCGGCGAGCGCCACGGCGACGTTGAGGTCGTCGGCGAGGCCAGCAGCGAAGTCGCTGCGCAGGCGCTCGGCGGACTCGGCGAGTCGCGGGTCCGGCTCTCCCTTCTCCGCGACGTGCTGCAGGCGGAAACGCATCTCGTCGACACGGCGCAAGGCGCCGGCCGCGCCTTCCAGCGATTCGAAGGTGAAGTTGAGCTTCTGGCGGTAGTGAACGGAGAGGAAGAGGTAGCGCAGAGCCCGCGGCGAGCAGCCGCGCGCCAGCAGATCGGGCAGTGTGTACTGGTTGCCCAGCGACTTCGACATCTTCTGGCCGTCGACGATGAGATGCTCGCCGTGCAGCCAGGTGTGGACGAACGGCTTGCCGGTGGCCGACTCGCTCTGGGCGATCTCGTTCTCGTGGTGCGGAAAGATCAGGTCCACGCCGCCGCAGTGGACGTCGAAGGTCTCGCCCAGATACTTCATGCTCATGGCGGAGCATTCGATATGCCAGCCGGGCCGGCCGGGACCCCAGGGTGAATCCCATGACGGCTCGTCCGGCTTAGCCGCCTTCCACAGCACGAAGTCACGCACGTCGTCCTTGCCGTACTCGTCGCTCGCCACGCGCTCGCCGCGGCGCGCCTGATCGAGGTCGAAGCCGGAAAGCTTCCCGTAGTCGACGTCCTTGGCGATGCTGAAGAAGACGGAGCCGTCGCTCTGGTAGGCATAGCCCTTGGCAACGAGCTTCGCGACTAGATCGATCATCTCCGGGACGTGGTCCGTCGCCCGCGGGAAGCTCTCGACGCGCTCGATGTGGAGGGCCTCGAGATCGCGCAGGAAGGACTGGACGAAGGGTTCGGTGTAGGCGGCGAGCGAGACGCCGGCCGTGTGCGCGCCGAGGATCGTCTTGTCATCCACGTCGGTGAGGTTCATCACCTGGGTGACACCATAGCCGAGATAGCGCAGACTGCGCCGCAGCAGATCCTGAAAGAGGAAGGTGCGGAGATTGCCGATGTGGATCTCGTTGTAGACCGTGGGGCCGCAGGTGTAGATCCGGACCTCGCCGGGAACGACGGGCCGAAGGGGCTCGAGCCGGCGCCCGAGGGTGTTGAAGAGCAGGAGGTCATGGGGCATGACCGCGGGATTCTAGTACACGGTCAACGACTCTGCTGTTCTCCCTCCTCTCCCGGTGTGGGGGGGAGGGAGGGGGCAGGAGAGGGTTGGGGGAGGTGAGGGCTTACCGCGTCACCGTCACCGACCCTGCCACCCAGCCGACGCCGGTCATGGCCATGCCGTGGGAGTCGAAGGCCGAGTTGCGCGAGAAGGCGAAGCTCCCCTGGCCGGCGGCCACGGCGCTGAACTCCAGGGTCATGAGAACGCCCGAGCCGTTGGCGCCGGCGACGTTGCCGAGGTGGGTCCCTCCCACCACCAGGGTCCCCGGCGCGGACGCGACGGCCTGGACGGAGCCGCCGGAGAGCAGGGCGCCGGCCGTCGCCCGGGTGAACTGGAGCTGAGCGCTCGGAAAGGCCAGATCGAAGGCGACGCCGTAGAGGTCGGTGACCTGGGTGGCCCGTACCTCCAGGATGAGGGTGTTGGCGGTCGTCCCGGTGCCGCTCGCGAGCGAGATGCTGTTGGCCGTGGCGGTGCCTTGCGGTGTGAACACGATGCCAGGAGTCGGCGGCGTCGGCTCCGTCGGTCCGCCTCCTCCGCCACCGCCGCCGCAGGCCGCGAGCGCCAGCATCAGCAGGCCAGAGGCGAGGGCGGTCAGAAGGCGCCCGGCGGCGCCGCTCAAACCGTCACCTCCTGCTGCGTCTCAGCCAGCCGTTTGAGCTGGCGCCGCGCCCGCTCCCGCCGCAATCCGTGCAGACGATCGGTGAAGAGGATGCCGTCCAGATGGTCGACCTCGTGGCAGATGGCGCGGGCCAGGTACCCTTCGGCCTCGAGCTCGTACGCCTTGCCCTCAAGCTCCTGGGCCCGCAGGGTGATGGCCAGCGGGCGATCCACCTTGTCGTTGATCCCCGGTAGCGAGAGGCAGCCCTCGACGTCGGACTCCTGGCCCTCGCGCCGCAGTATCTCGGGATTGACGAGAACTTTGAGCTGCGCAGGGTCTTCCCCCACCGAGGTGTCCACCACGGCGAGGCGCAGCTCGACTCCCACCTGCGGCGCCGCGAGACCCACGCCGGGAGCCGCATGCATCGTTTCCACCATGTCGGCGGCGAGCTTGCGCAGCCCGGCGTCGAACCGCTCGACCAGGCGGCACTTGGCCCGCAGCACGGGATCGGGATAGATGCGGATGGGCAGGATCGCCATCAGGTGTTGCTGCGCAGGCGCCGCACGGTGGCGAGGATTTCGCGGTCGTTGTGCTGCTCGCGCAGCGTCTCCAGGAAACCGCGGGGATCGGAGTTGCCGACCAGGCATTGCTCCAGGCCCTCGCGGGTGAGCTTCAGCGCCGTAGCCTGCTCGGCCGCCCGGTAATCGGCGGGCCAGACGCCGCGCTCGAGCAGGACCCCCTCGCCTACCATGTCTCCGGAAGTGAAGCTGCGCACCGCCATGATGCGGCCGCCGACCTCGGCGGCGGCCTCGACCACGCCGATGACGATCAACAACAAAAAGGCGTCGCGGCTTCCCTCGCGCACCACCACCGTCCCCGGCTCGTAGCGGACGAGCTGCATGGTCGAGAAGAGCCGCTTGATCTGCTCGCCGGTGCCGCCGAGGCGCTGCACCAGGGTGCTGGTGGAGAGGTTGTGCCACAGCCGCTTGAGCTCCAGGGCCGAGGTGCCGGCCTGGGTGCCGCCCGCCTGCCGCAGCCCTTCCAGGGCCAGCGAGCGCAGGTGCTCCATGCTCTTCTCGCGCTGCAGCTTCTCCACCTTGAAGCGCAGCGACTGGTCGAGCGGCGCGAGCTTCATCGCCTTGGAGAGCAGCGCTATGCCCTTGTCGTGGAAGCCGTCCTGGGCGTACTCCTCGGCGACGTAGACGAACTCGTCGACCGCCTTCTCGAACTGGCGGAGCTCGGAGCAGACTTCCGCCAGCTTCAGGTGCGTATGCAGGTCGTTGGGATTTTCCTTGAGGCGGGCGCGCAGCCGGGCTTCCGCCTCGTCGTAGCGCTCGAGCACGATCAGGTCATCGATCGTGTAATCCTGTGGCTCCTGCTCTTTTTTACCGCGGAACCAGTTGATCGCCAAATCGGCCTCCCGCACAATGACGGCTGAGATTACACCCGGACTTGTGGCAGGCGTACCGCCGCCGCAGGGGACGCCCATGACGCCTGGCGTGGACACCGCTGCCTGCCGAGCGCATCCATTATAGCGGCTCGGCGAGCGGGCGAAGCCTCTGGAAATGGGGAGCTTGCAGGCCTGGCGCGAGGAATAAAAGGGCTGGCCCGGAAGTTGCTGATTCCAGTGGACGAAGGCTATCGTCCGACTCATGGAGACGAAACAAATGAACACCAAGAAAATGCTCGTGTCAAGCCTCGCGCTCGCCGTGGGCCTGCTCGCGCTGGCCGCTCCCGCGGCCGCCGACAATGGCAGCTACGGCTACTTCCGCGTGGTGGAAGGCTCGGCCACGCTGGTACAAGGCGGCACCGACGAGCCCACGAGTGCTGAGATCAATCAACCCGTGCTGGCCGGCGACCGGATCTCGGTGCCGGACCGCGCGCGCGTCGAAATCGCGCTCGCCGACCGCAACCTGCTGCGCCTGGACGGCGGCAGCGAGCTGGTGCTCGAGCGGCTGGCCGCCTCGTCGGACAGCAATGACCGCGCTACCGTGCTGCGGCTGCTCGAAGGCAATCTGCAGCTCGTCGTCACCGAGGATTCCCTGGGCGACGAGTTGCCGAGCATCGAGACGCCCAACGCCACAATCAATCCGCAAACCTTCGGTGTCTACCGCATCACCGCCGACCGCGACGGCTGGAGCGAGGTGGTCGTCCGCCGCGGCACGGCCGAGGTGGTGACCGAGCGCGGCTCGGACGTCGTGCATGCCGACGAGGAGGCGGTCATCGACGCCGACCGCTACGCCGGCGCCGAGGTGCGTGAGGCCGGCGGCTTCGATTCGCTGGAGCGCTGGGCCCGCCAGATGGACGACCAGTACGCCGCCGCGGATCAGCCCTACGTGAACGATGATCTGCGCTACGAGGCGGCGCCCCTGGCCCGCTACGGCTCCTGGATCGAGGTCGGCGGCTCGCCCTACTGGCGGCCGCGCGTCGCCGCCGGCTGGCGTCCGTACTACGACGGGCGCTGGATCTATACGCCCGCCGGCCTGACCTGGCTCTCCTCCGAGCCCTGGGGCTGGGTGCCCTACCACTACGGAAGCTGGGACTTCCTGCCCGGCTACGGCTGGGTATGGCAGCCCGGCTACGTGTGGGCACCGGCCTGGGTCTACTGGTACTGGGGCCCGAGCTACGTAGGGTGGTGTCCGACCGGCTACTACACGCACTACTACGGTCCCCGTTTCGGCCTGAGCTTCGGCTTCCGCTACGGCGTCTACGGCTGGGCCGGCGGTGACTGGGGGTACTTCAACAATTGGAGCTTCGTCCGCACGTCGTACTTCGACTCTCGCGGCGGCTACCGGCAGGGCCATCGAGGCGGCTACTGGGACGGCCGCCGCGACGTGCGGCGCTTCGCCGTGCCGGTCGGTTCCGGCGTGCGCGGCGCCCTGGAGCGCGGCGTCATCACGACGGATACGAGGCCGCTCAAGCCCAACACCTGGGCGAGCCATGAGGGGGTGCTGCGCGCGTTGCGCGTCGAGCGCAACGGCCCGCGCGGCGCCGAGCTGCCCGACGTGACCTCGTTCGTCGCCCGTAAGCCGGACCTGCCGGCCGGGGTGGCCCGCACCGTGCGCGCCGAAGGCAACACCAACGCCTTGGACGGCACGCCGCTCAAGCCGGGTACGCTCGGGCGCGCCGCGCGGCGGGCGGAGACCCGCGGAGCCCGGCCCGGCAACGCCGATTGGGCCAACCGCGTCGGCGGCCGTCCGACCGTTCGGGAGACGCCGCAGAGCCGCTCCGGGCGGCCGATCCCCGAGACCAATGGCGGCGCGCCACGGCCGCGGATCGGCATGGAGAAGCCGAACCGTCCGGAGGCCGAGGGCGGCGCGCCACGGCCGCGGCGGATCGAGATCGACGGCAGCGGCCGACAGGCGCCGCCGCCGCGCGACGCCCGGTCCTCCGACCGCCGGCAAGTCGAGGAGCGCCGGCCGCCGGTGGACCGCGAGCAGATCCAGCGGGAGATCGAGCAGCGGCGGCAGTCCGAGCGCCAGCGGCCGGACGTCTATGTCCGACCGCAGGAGCCCGACCGCAATGCCCGGCCGAATCGCTACGAGCGGCCGGACCCGAACGCCCAGCCCGAGCGTTACCGGCAGCCGGAGCCGCGCGTTCTCGAGCCCAGCTACCGGGGGCCCGAGCCTTCGCGGCGTCCGGAATCTCCGCGCTACGAGCAGGGCCGGGACTCCCAGCCCGAGCCGCGCTGGCAGCAGCCGAGCCAGCGGCCCGAGCCGCCGCCGGCCGTCCGCCAGGCGCCGCCGCAGCAGCAGCGGTCCCGCGGCGACCAGAACGGCCGTCCCCAGCCGCGCGAGCGGCAGGCCAAGCCTCGGGATCACGGGGGAGAGAACTGACGCCCAGACCCCAATAGCCCATCAACGTAGCGGCGGGCCTACACGCCCGCCGTTTTCCTTTTTCGCGGCTACAATCTCCCCCGCCCATGCGCGTCACTTTCTTGTTTCGTCTACTCTTCATCCTCTACTGCGTCGAAGCGGGAACCTTTCTCCTGCTGGCGCCCTGGAGCCCGGTCTGGGACCGGACCCTGGTCCAGATTCCCCTGGAGATGCTGCGCTCCGCCGGTCTCCATCCCGTGCTGCGGGCAGCCGTGAGCGGCTTCGGGATCGTTCACCTCGTCTGGGGGGCTCACGACCTTGACGAGCTCATCTTCCGCCGGAAGCTCCGTGCTCCCGACGTTTAG
>Ga0075425_100007182_pt1 | contig 11751 bp, 13 predicted proteins | sample SoiMethybrSBSTD4_FD_75300 | JGI IMG/M metagenome (GOLD analysis project Ga0075425, IMG submission 75300) | Bulk soil microbial communities from a Populus tree surrounding site in Tennessee, USA - Soil MetaG P. TD hybrid SBSTD4 | ecosystem: Environmental > Terrestrial > Soil > Tree plantation...
TCCGCCGAGTCGACGCCGCGAATGCGGAGCACCTCCGGCGAGACCGTGAAGCTGTCCGATGCGAGGTCGTGCCGCCAGCTGCCGGCGTGGCTGAGGCGCTGCGCTTCCAGCAGATCGGCTTCGCTCCTGCGCAGTCTGTTTTCAGTGTCCTTGCGGGCATGGATGTCGGTGAGCAGGTTGTACCAGCGGACGATCTGGCCGTCAGCATTGCGAAGCGGCAGACCGCGCGATTGGAACCACCGGTACTCACCATCGTGCCGTCGAATCCGGTGCTCGAATTCGTACGGCTGTCCTGTGTCGATGGCGTGCGCCCAGGCGGCCCTCACGTGGGGCAGATCGGCCGGATGAACGGCGTCAGACGTGCCCCATTCCTTCAGTTCGTCGATCGTTCGCCCGAAGTACTCGAGCACCTGGCGGTTCACGTGCTCGACCTCGCCGCCAGGCGTCATTACCGCCACCAGGCCCGGGATCGTCTCGACGATGAGGCGGAAGGCGTCCTCACTCACAGCCGGCATTTTAGGCTGGCCGGGGAAACTCACGAAATCTCGCGAGTGGCCGTCGCGAGCGTTCGCGCAATCAAACGGTTTCTTCTATGCGGCACAACAACTTATGAGCGGCGCGCGGATTGCCGTTCGCCTGATCCCGAGGCCATCAATCTGGATGTTCAGGATCTTTCGTTCCATCGACAACGGCACCACGACCCTGGCCGTGAGCGGGAGAATCGGGTCAGATGTGCTGCCCGAACTCCGTCGCTTCGTCGAGGAGGAGGCCCATCGCGACGTCGTCCTCGACTTGGCTGAAGTCAGCGTCGTGGACGCGGAGGCGGTGCGATTCCTGATGCGATGCGAGACTCGGGGCGTTCGCATCGCACGGTGTCCCGCCTATGTTCGCGAATGGATGGCGCGCGAGGATTTGGCTCGATAAGGAGGTATTCATGTCACAGGCAAAATCGGATAGCGGTGTCAAGAACGTGGTGCTGGTGCATGGCGGGTTCGTCGATGGTTCTGGATGGCAAGGGGTCTACGAGACCCTGAAGAAAGATGGGTACACCATCGCGATCGTCCAGAATCCCACGATCTCGTTGGCCGATGATGTGGCGGCCACGAAGCGAATACTCGCGGGGCTGCACGGTCCAGCGGTTCTCGTCGGCCATTCGTACGGCGGTGTCGTCATCACCGAGGCCGGGAACGATCCGAAGGTCGCGGGACTGGTTTACATCGCAGCCTTTGCTCCGGACAGAGGCGAGTCGGTGTCGAGCCTGATCAAAAACCCGCCGCCCGGCGCGCCTGTGCCGCCGATCCTGCCGCCGCAGGACGGGTTCCTGTTCCTTGATCGAACGAAGTTCCGGGAGTCATTCGCCGCGGACGTCAGCGCGGAGGCGGCGTCGTTCATGGCGGATTCGCAAGTGCCCTGGGGCCTTGACGCGCTCAACGGCGCCGTGACCGATCCCGCATGGAGGGCCAAGCCAAGCTGGTACCTCGTCTCGACCGACGACAGAATGATCCCGCCCGACGCGCAACGCGCCATGTCGAAACGTGCGGGCGCGACGGTTGTCGAAGTCAAAGGCAGTCACGCGGTGTACGTGTCGCAGCCGCGGGCCGTCGCGGATCTCATTGCCAAGGCGGCGAACGCCGTGGCCGTCGCGATGCGATAGCGGACGACGAAGAACGCGCGATAATGCGGGTCACACCAGGTCGCACTCCGTCACCTGGTGTGGGCCGGCCTTTTTTGCTCGAGACGAGTCTGCCTGGTTTTCGCTGCGGGAGATGTTCGCAGCGGATCCGTCAAACGATGCGTGTCCGCTGTTGGCGAAGGCGCCACGGCGGTCAGCTTCATTCATGCGTCCCTCGAGGCGGCTTCGTCCGCGAAGGATGTGTCCGCACCGATGAATTAGGACCGCACATACATCACGATCCAGCTATCGCTCGACATCGTGATAGCGGATTGCATTCCCGAAGGCGGCAGCGGCCAGCGCCAGGCCTGCCGCCCCGATCATCACCAACCGGAACGCGAAGACAAATCCGTCGTCGACAATGGCTCGGACAACACGCTGCTCCGACGACGTGAGTGACGACATTTGCATCACGTCGGCACCGCCGATTTTGGCCAGCTCGCGATCGACCTCTTGCCGCGCAGTCGACGAAAGGCCGACGGCGGCGAGCCGAGGCCGCACGCGCGCGTCGAACGCCCGGCTGAGCAGGACACCGAAGATCGCGACGGCCAGAAGACCCGCCACCCTGGACACCGTATTGTTGATGCCGGACGCGATGCCGGCATGTTGTCGACCGACCGTCTCCATCACCGTCGTCGTCAGCGGTGCCACCGTGACGGCCATGCCCAGCCCCAGCACGACGATCGCGGGAAAGAACGTCGTCCAATACGTGCCGCCGACACCCGGCCGCGCGTACAACGCCAGACCGATCGCCGCGACTGCGGGTCCTACGGTCAGCGGCAGGCGGGCGCCGGTGCGACCGACCAAGCCACCCGACCACCGTGACAGTGCGAACACGATGAGCGGCAGCGGAAGCAGCGCCGCTCCAGCCGCAGTGGCGCTATAGCGCTGCACCTGTATGAGGTTGAGCGGCACGAGGAACAGCATAACGCTGAGCGCCGCATACAACAGCAACGTGAGCAGGTTGGCGAACGTAAACGGCCGCGATCGAAAGAGTGCGAGGGACAACATCGGGCTCGGCGCCCTGCGCTCGACCGGCACGAGCAGCACGAGCGAGAGCAGGCCAATCGTGAACGCCGCGGCGACGAGCGGATGCCTGGCGCCGAGCGCCGGCCATTCAAGCAGGGCAACGACTACACCGCCGAGTCCAAGGACGGCGAGTGCCGCACCTGGCCAATCTATCTGCGACGTTCGCGATGGATCGCGGGTCTCTTCCATGAAACGCAACGACAGCACCAGCACGATAGCGGCAAGCGGGACATTCAGGAAAAACACCGCGCGCCAGCTGATATGTTCGATCAGCCAGCCGCCGGCCACTGGACCGATCGCCGCTGTGATCGCGCTGAAGCCTGACCAGATGCCGATGGCCCGTCCGCGCTCGGCCTCATCAAATGTCGCACTGATGATCGCGAGGCTGCCCGGAACCAGGAACGCCGCGCCGACACCCTGAACCGCGCGACCGGCAATGAGCATCCCGGGTGAGATCGCGAGGCCACACGCGATGGAGGCGGCGGTGAACAGTCCCACGCCCGACAGGAACACGCGCTTGCGGCCGAACTGATCGCCGAGCGATCCACCCACCAGCATCAGCGCGCCGAGGAACAGCGCGTACGCTTCGATCACCCACTGGAGGTGAACGATCGTCGCTTGGAGAGCGGCTTGGAGGGCCGGCAACGCCACATTGACGACCGTCGCATCGATGAAGGTCAGGCTCGAGCCGAGGATGGTGGCGACAAGCGTCCATCGGTTGCGGGTGGTTACCGGGGCCATCTGCCTCCCTCCCATCATCAGATCGACGCGTCCCGCGTCCCCTTCGAAGCGGCCGGCGGCGGAACAGGACGCTCGGCTAAAATCGCCGCCAGTCAGTGATCATGCGAGAACTCGAACCGCTCATTGGCCTGGTCCTTGCTGCCGTCGTTCTCGCAGCCGCAGCCCGTCGCATCGGTGCGCCCTATCCTGTCTTCCTGGCGATCGGCGGCGCGATCCTCGCGTTCATTCCTGGCGCGCCGTCGGTCGCCATTCCGCCCGAGCTCGCGTTGGCGATTTTTATCGCGCCGATCCTGCTCGACGCGGCGTATGACGCATCGCCGAGAGATCTCAAAGACAATTGGCTGCCGCTTGTCGGCCTCGTGGTGTGTGCCGTTGGCCTCACGACGTGTGCCGTCGGCCTGGTCACGCGTGCACTGGTGCCGGCGATGCCGTGGGCGCCGGCGATTGCACTCGGCGCCATCGTCGCGCCACCTGATGCCGCCGCCGCGACCGCGGTTCTCCGCCCCTTGCGACCTCCACACCGCATTCTCACGATTCTCGAAGGCGAGAGCCTGCTGAATGATGCCAGCGCGCTGCTGATCTATCGGCTGACGCTCGCCGCCGTCGCAACGAATAGCTTTTCGATTGGCGCGGTGGCGCCGGCGTTCCTGTTGGCTGTCGCCGGCAGCGTCATCGTGGGTCCGGCGCTTGCGCGGCTGACCCTGTTGTGGAGTGATCGCGTAACCGACGTCCCGACAGCGATCATCCTTCAATTCGTCACCACGTTTGGCGTGTGGATTCTCGCGGAGCGGATTGGCCTCTCAGGGGTGCTCACCATGGTGTGCTATGCGATTACCGTCGCGCGATCCGCGCCGCAGCGTACGCCGGCGCGGATCCGGGTTCCGTCTTACGCCGTGTGGGAAACCGTCGTCTTCATGTTGAACGTGCTGGCGTTCATCTTCATCGGGTTGCAAATCCGTCCCATCCTGGCGAGCCTGGAACCCGCCGCCCGCGGGCGATACTTGCCGTCGCCGCCGCCGTGCTCCTGACGGCGATTATTGTCCGCATCGTCTGGCAGATGTCCTTCAATGCTGTCATCAGATGGCGAGAACGCCGGCACGGCTTTCATCCACCGCGTCCGATGCTGCGCCCGACGGTTGGCAGCGGTCTGGTCATCTCGTGGGCCGGCATGCGCGGCATCGTCTCGCTGGCGGCGGCGATGGCACTGCCTGCGCCGTTTCCGTACCGCGACTTGATTGTGTTTACGGCGTTCGCGGTCGTCCTCGGCACGCTGATCCTTCAAGGCCTCACCCTTGGCCCGCTCTTGCGCGCGCTCGACCTTCGAGACGACGACCCCGTCGGTCACGAAGTGGTCGCCGCGCGTGAACGCGCGCTGCGTGCGGGGCTTGCTGTTTTTGACGACGATCGATCGCCGGTCGCTGAGGCCGTGCGCCAGGAATTCATCGCGCATCTGGGAACGACCGACACCGATCCAGAAGAAGGAGAGGCCAGACGATCCGCGCACGGCGATCTCCATCGGCGGGCTCTCGCGGCGGCGCGCCAGGAAACGCACATCATGCGCGGCAGTGGTGAGATCGGCGACGATGCCTTTCATCAGATGGAAGAGGAGTTCGATTGGATCGAGATGTCCGACCGAACGCGGGACTAGCGTGGCGTTCATGTGGGCAACAACCTGTGCGGCGCGCCCGAGTGTGTCGCCGGCTCAGTGGGTGTCCTCGGCTGCCATCCACATCCGAATGTAGGCCGGGCAGTGGCGAAGTACGATGCCGCCGCGCTCCTCGTATTCCTTCAGAAGACGTACGACGTCCCGGTCCGCGAGCACCAGGTCGGCCAGGTCGAGCACGACCGCGGCTCCAGGTGGGATGGCGTCGAGCGCCGCGTGGAGTTCGCTCACGTTCCCGGCGCCGAGCCGGCCGCTGATGGTCAGCACAATGGCGGCGCGGTCGTTCGCGCGCTGGATCCTGAGCATCGCCAGGGCGGAACGCAACTGCCGGACCATTCGGAACGACCGCTGTTCCGGAGCGATATCGGGCGTCGCACGGACAGGATTTCGCCAATGACGAAATCCTGAACAACTCAGGTCAGGATCGCTTTGGCATCAGTCCACGAAAGCGACTCTTGTCGATTCTGAGCGTGCGAATCTTCGATTCCAGCGTCGTGCGTGGCATCCCCAGCCGCGCCGCCGCTCCAAAAGGTCCGAACACCCGACCGCCGCTGGCCCGCAAAGCCTCTTCGACGATCGCCTTCTCGTGCGCGGCGAGCGTGCCCGACAAGCCCAGGCGGTTTTCGGCGCGGGGTGTCGCGGACAGCCAGCTGTCATCGACGGTGAATTCGTCGGTGTCGGACACGATCACCGAACGCTCGATCACGTTCTGGAGTTCGCGAACGTTTCCTGGCCATTGATAAGACCGCAGGCGGTCCAGCGTCCGCTTGCTGACTCGCCGGAATGTCTTGCCCGCTTTCCGTGCGTAGCGACCGATGAAATATTCCACCAGCATGGGAATGTCTTCGTGTCGGTCTCGCAGCGGCGGCATGGCGAGGGGAAACACGTTGAGTCGATAGAAGAGATCCTGGCGGAATGTTCCATCGGCCACGGCTGCAGATAAGTCGCGGTTGGTTGCCGCAATGACACGGACGTCCACCCGGATGCGGTCGCGTCCTCCGATCCGTTCGAATTGTCGCTCCTGGAGCACTCGTAGCAGCGCCACCTGCGTCTCGGATGACAGTTCGCCCACTTCGTCGAGGAGGATCGTGCCGCCGTCCGCCAACTCGAACCGGCCGAGTCTCCGCTGGATGGCGCCGGTGAAGGCGCCCTTCTCATGACCAAAGAGTTCGGAAGCAATCAAGTCCCGCGGAATGGCGGCACAGCTCACCGCGACAAATGCTCTCGAGCCCCTTCGGGATCGCCGGTGGATGGCGCGTGCGAGCAGTTCCTTCCCGGTGCCTGTCTCGCCGGTGATCAGGACGGTTGAATCGCTCGCAGCGACTTTTGCGACTCGCGAGAGCACGGCCGCGAGCGCGGGCGAGGCGCCGACAATTTCTTCGAACATCGACGCCTTGTCGATCTCTTCTCGCAGCGCCACGTTTTCCTGGCGTAATCGCTCCTCAGCGCGTTTGCGATCGTCGATATCCGTGCAGGCGACATACCAGCGCACCACCTGGCCGGTGTCGTCACGCAGCGGGTTGTAACGGGCCAGATGCCAGCGAGCGTGTCCGTCACGGTTGCGCAGCCGAAGCTCCAACTCGAATTCAGAGCCGCTCACCAACGCGGCATCTGCAGCGGCTTGGAAGCGGTCGTGATCTTCGGGATCGACTTCAGATCGGAAGCTTCCACGCAGCCACTCGTCGAGGGTGCGGCCATAGTACGCGAGCGTCGCGCGGTTGGCGTAAAGGCGCTCACGCCGAGGCCCCAGTTTGCCGATGATCTGCGGCGCCAGATCGAGTGTCTGTCGTAGTTCTCTCTCTTGTTCGCGGATTGTCTCTTCGGCCCGCTTTCGATCCTCGATGTCGGTCAGGACGCCATACCATTTGACGATGCGCCCCGCCGGATCGCGTAACGGGACGCCACGCTGCAAATGCCAGCGATATTGACCGTCTGCGCGGCGGAACCGTACTTCGTCCTCCAGGGGCTCGCCGCTGGCAACGCACGCGAGCCACTTCGCGTGATGTTGATCGAGGTCATCTGGATGCGTTGCCGCATGCCAACCAGTGCCCGCAAGCTCCCCTGGCCGCATCCCGCAGTACTCGACGAAGCGGCTGTTCACGTACGCATTCGCGCCGTCCGGTCGAGCGCTCCACACGATCGCCGGCATGCTGTCGATCACGTCGCGAAGTTCCGTGTCCTGGCCGCGGATGACGGCTTCCGCAACCTTACGTTCCGTGATGTCGACGATCGCTCCAACCACCTCGTTGGTGCCGGCTTCGTCTTTCACGCGATGCGCGCGATCGTGAAGATACTTGACGGAGCCATCTGGCATCAGCAGCCGATGCTCGTAATCAAAGTCATTTCCGCTGTGCGCCGCTCGCTCGAGCGCCTCTTTGACAAGATGCACATCGTCGGGATGCGAACGCTGCAGGATCAGATCTGGCGTCGGTTCCGTCCCGGGAGGGTACCCGTAAATCCGCGCCGCCTCCTCGGACCAGAATATCCGGCGCGTGCGTGCGTCCATTCCGACGAAGCCAGTGCGACTGAGTCGCTGCGCATCGGCCAGATACGCTTTGCTCCGCCGAAGTTCGGCTTCCACGTGCTTGCGTTCGTCGATATCGAAGTTGATGCCGATCCAATAGAGGACGGTTCCGTCAGAGGCTCGAACGGGCTCCGCGCGACTGAGGAACCAGCGGTAGCGGCCCTCGACGCTCCGGACGCGAAACGTCATGTCACCGGCGGTGCCCGCGCTCAGACACGCTGACCAGACCCTCCGTGTCTCTTCTTGATCGTCCGGATGCAGCAGCGGGAGGGGCGAGTCGGAAACGGCCGCGACGGCCGTCCCAAGGCGAAGCGGATGATCGCTCGCGAGCCCGAGATAGTTCGCCGTTCGTTCGTTGACCCAGGTGAGCCCGCCGGACTGAGCTGCGTACCAGGCGTAGGCCGGAATCGCGTTCAGCGTTGCTCGCAACTCTGCATCACGCACTTGAACCATGAGTTCCGCCTCTCGGCGTCCCAGTATTCCACTGTTGACGAAATATCGCCATTGACGAAAAGCCGTCAGCGTAGTGCCACGGGGACGTCTTTAGCTTCAGTGCCTTACGGTTGGAGCAGCAATTGCCAGTCGGACGCCATCAGGATTCGTGCTGAGACGCGAGGAGGAATGTTGATGAGCTCGATGCCAACCAACGTCGTAAACCTGCCGGACTACGCTCCCGTCCCCCGGTCGGCGCTCGGGCCGGCTCTGAATAGCCAGGGCTACTACGTGGGGCGCGTGGAACGAAACCTTTACTGGGTCACCGACGGCGTCTACCAATCGGCGTTTCTGACGACCCGGGACGGCGTCGTGCTGCTCGACGCACCACCGACCATCGGTCACAACCTGCAGCGCGCGGTCGACGAGATCGCAGCCGCCAACGGCGTGACCAACAAAGTCACGCACCTGATCTACTCGCACCACCACGCGGATCACGCCGGCGCATCGTCGCTGTTCGACAAGAGCGTCGTTCGCATCGGACATGAAGAAACGCGACGGCTGTTGCTGCGAGACAACGATGCGGCGCGACCCGCACCGGAGGAGATCTTCCAGGATCGGCGCATTGTGGAGATCGGCGGCGAGCGGATCGAACTGGCGTGGCATGGCTCGAATCATTCGCCCGATAACATCTACATCCACCTGCCGGGCCACGACACGCTGATGCTGATCGACATCGTCAATGTCGGTTGGGCGCCCTTTGCGGTCGCGAACCTCAGCGAAGACATCCCCGGCTATATCGAGGCGTCCGCCAAGGCGCTGTCTTATCCATGGAAGCACTTCATCGGGGGGCACCTGGGAAGACTCGGCACGCGCGCCGACGTAACGGTGCATCAGGAGTACATCGCGGACATCGTCGCGAACATCAAGACAGCGATGACCACGGTCGATCCCACACCCTACTTTCAGAAGTATGGCGAGAACGCCTGGGCCGCGGTGAAGGCCTATCTCGACGCGATCAGCGATAACGCCGCGGCTCCCGTCATTGAGAAGTACACCGGCGTGCTGGCCGCAGCCGACGTGTATACGGCGAACACCGTCTTCTGGATCATGGAATCGATGCGCCTCGACCTTGGCTACGGCTCTCAGGTTCATCCATAGATGTCTTTTCTCCGGTGATCCACGTCATGAACGCAGACCCCTCGGCACTCCTCAGGCGCAACTTCGATGAGACGTTCATCGAGTTGGATCCGGCGAGACGCGCGGCAATGCTCGCGGAGTACTACATCGACGATTGCGTCTGGATTCATCCTGGCGGTCGCGTCGTTGGCCGCGACGGTATCAATGAAGCGGCATCTGAGATTCGAAAACACTTCCCCGATTATCGCTACACGGTCATTGGCGAGATTCAGACGATGCACACCGTCGCGACCTGTCGGTGGGGAAGCGGGCTGCCAGGTCAGCCGTTCCACTACACAGGAACGGACTTCATCGAAGAGCGCGATGGCCGCGTGATAAGGCTGTACACGTTCATCGATCGAGGGAATCCCATTCGCTGACTTCGAAACAACGGGCGGTGTATCGAGCCGCTCCGCTAGAGGGCTTGCCCTCTAGGGACGACGACGACCAAGCCGGCGTACTGTCTCAACTCCGGCGCCTCGTCCAGAACTCGGTTCAGGTCGCACATTCTGACCACGTCGCGGGCGATCGTCGTCGCCGGGCGGGTGGCGCGCACGCTGGTGACCGGTGGCTCTGTATTCGTGGGGAGCCATGTCATTCTTCAATTGCTGGCCGCTGGACACGACGTGCGTACCACGGTGCGCTCGCTGAAACGCGAGGCGGAGGTTCGCACGACGTTGACGGGCGCTGGCGGCGCGCCGGGCGGGCGCTGTCGTTCTTTGCCGCCGATCTCGACGCGGTGGCGGGTGGGCCGAGGCCGTCGCCGACTGCGACTACGTCATTCACGTCGCGTCGCCCATCCCAGCCGCGGCACCGAAGACTGAGGATGAACTGATCGTGCCCGCGAGAGATGGCGCCCTTCGCTTGCTCAGGGCCGCACGTGACGCGATGGTCAAACGCGTGGTCCTCACCTCATCGTGTGGCGCCATCTATTGCAGCCATCCCCCGCAAACAGCGCCGTTCGACGAGACGAGCTGGACCAACACTGACGGCGAGATGAGCGCATACGTGCGGTCGAAGGCCATCGCCGAGCGCGCCGCTTGGGATTTCATGGCCGCCGAGGGCGGGCGTCTCGAACTCTCCACCGTGAATCCTGCCGGTATCTTAGGCGCCGTCCTCAGCAAGGATTCGTCGTCCTCGAGCCAGCTCGTCACGCGTCTGATGCGGGGCATGCCAGGTGTCCGCGGCTGTAATTTGGCGTCGTCGATGTCCGCGACGTCGCCGACCTTCATCTGCGCGCGATGACAAACCCGGCGGCGAAGGGTGAGCGTTTCATCGCGGTCTCGGGCGGGATCATGTCGATGCTGGACATCGCGAGGGCGCTCAAGACGCGTCTGGGGAACGCGGCGAACAGCAAGCGAAGTGCTTGAGTACGCAGGTCACTGCTGATCATCACTTGCAAATACTTCACGACGTCGCTTTCTCTGATGACCTATACCGTCGGCACCGTGCCGCCATCGATGATGTATTCGGTGCCCGTGATCGAGCCTGCACGCGGCGATGCGAGGAACGCGACGAGGTCTGCCACCTCCGCCGGTTTCGCGGGACGTCCGATCGGAATGCCGCCGAGCGAGGCCATCAGCATCGTTCTGGCGCCGTCGTAGTCGGTGCCTTGCTTTGCGGCCAGTTCGTTGACGAGTCCAACCGCGCCATCCGTTTCCACCCAGCCGGGCGATACGCGCACCACCCGCACGCCCTTCGGGCTGACCTCTTTCGAGAGGGCCTTGCTGTAATTCGCCAGCGCCGCCTTGGCCGCGGCGTACGCGATCGTCGCGTCGGGCAGCGGCAAGCGCGACTGAATCGACGTGATATGGACGATAACGCCGGAGCCCTGCGCGAGCATCATCGGCAACAGCGCCCGATCCAGACGGACGGCTGGAAACAGGTTCAGGTCGAGCGCGCGCTGCCATTCCTTGTCGTCAAGCATCGCGAAGCCGCCGGCCGGCGCCGACGATCCACCGACGACGTGCACCACGATGTCAATCCCTCCGAGCCGAGCGCGTGCTGCATCGGCGAGCGTGGCGCAGCCGTCAACAGAGGTGACGTCCGCGGCAACGAAGTGCACATCGTTCGGAAGGCCAGGCGGGGCAGTTCTGGCCGTGCCCAAGACCGTCGCGCCTTCATCGCGCAGACGCGTCGCGACCGCGTACCCGATGCCTTTGCTGGCGCCGATGACCAGCGCGCGCAGGCCGCGCAGTTCGCCGCCCATCAGCGGATCTCCAGCGACGCGATCCGGCCACCGTCGAGTCTGAACGCGTGTTGGAGTTCGACGGGGCTTCCTGGAAAATCGCCTGCCACTCTTGCGAGGATGACGACGGCGCCGTCCTTCTCGGTCACGCTCAACGGGACGACGATGTGGTGATATTTCGCGCGAGCGGCGGCGTTCCATCGCTCGATCGCTGTCCTGCCGGTGAACGTCCCGCCTTCATCACGCACCACGCCCTCGTCCGTGAAACATCGGGCAAGGGCGCTCGCGTCCTCGGCCTTTTCTGCCGCGAAGTAGGACGCAAT
>Ga0075425_100007183_pt1 | contig 11750 bp, 6 predicted proteins | sample SoiMethybrSBSTD4_FD_75300 | JGI IMG/M metagenome (GOLD analysis project Ga0075425, IMG submission 75300) | Bulk soil microbial communities from a Populus tree surrounding site in Tennessee, USA - Soil MetaG P. TD hybrid SBSTD4 | ecosystem: Environmental > Terrestrial > Soil > Tree plantation...
CGAGCCGGTGCCGCGCGTCGTCTTCTCATAAATGTGTTCGGACACGAAGGTCCCATCCCGGCGGAACACCTGCAGGCGGTCGTTGGTGCGGTCGCACACGTAGATCAGTCCGTCGCGGCCGAGGCGGATGCAGTGCACTGGATTGCCGAACTGCTGCGACGGCGGCTTGTCGGGATCGTAGGGCGGCGTCTTGGCGTCGCTCGGCCGGTTGCCGTAGGCGCCCCAGTGGCGCTTGTAGGCGCCGGTCTCGGAATCGAACACCACGACCCGGCGGTTGGCATAGCCGTCGGCGGCGAACACTTCCTTGGCCGCGACGTCGACCGCGACGTCGGCGGGCGAGCCGAGCCGGTCGGTGGCGTTGCTGTCATTGGTGTCGCCCGGCCGGCCGATCTGCAGGACGAACTTTCCCTCCATGGTGAATTTCAACAGCTGCCCGTCCTTCTTGCCGTTGCCGGCGAGCCAGACGAAGTCGTTGTCGTCGATGAAAATGCCGTGCTCGCTCTCGGGCCATTGATAGCCTTGGCCGGGCCCGCCCCAGGCGCGCAGGAAATTGCCCGACTGGTCGAACAGGAGCACCGGCGGCGCGGCGACGCAGCATTTTGCCGTCGGCGGATTCTGCTCGGCGGCGCGTTCGCGCTCGTTGAGCGAAGCCGGCCGGTGCACGACCCAGATGCGGTCGAAGCGGTCGGTGGCGATGCCCGAGACCTGGCCGAGGATCCAGTTGTTGGGCAGCGGCTTGGGCCACAACGGATCGACCTGGAACTGCGGCACCGCGGTATCGGCCGAGGCCGGCAGTGTCGCGAGCACCGCCGCCGCCGCCAGCACGAGAGCAGCCGCCATGGTTTTCATCGCACGACCTCCTGATTCTGGCGCCCGCTCGCGGGCGACCGCAAAGCCACAGGGCAGGCCAAAATAGCCGACAGCCGTTTGCAATCACAGGGCTTTGCCATACGGTCCCGCTGCGGCACGCGAGTCTCTCATGATACGGCATGGCGGCATGACGACAGCCGACCTGCGGCACCTCGCCATCACCCTCCTCATGGTGTGGCCGCTGTCCGTCGCCGCGTTCGCGCATGAACGCCCTGGCGCCAAGTCCGGCGAGGACGCCAAGCACGCCGAGATCGACAGCGAGCACATCTTTGGCATCACCGAAGGCTCCGATATCGGCGATGCCGGAGAGACCGAAGTGGAAGTCGAGCCGTTCGGCCGTTTCGGCAAGCGCGGCGGTTCCTATGCGGCCACCTCGACTTTGCTCAGCTATAAGTACACGCCGATCGAGAATTTTCGCATCGCCCCGCTCATCACCTTCGCATCGCACAACATTTCCAATGTGCCGGGGCTCGATAACATCAACCAGTTCACGTTCGAAGGCGCCGGCGCGGAGGTGCGCTGGCGCCTGCTCGACCGCACCAAGGCGCCATTCGGCCTCACCCTTTCGGCCGCCCCGCAGCGCAATCGCATCGACGACATTAGCGGCCTGCCGGTGGAGCAATATGCGGTCGAGCTTTTGGCCCTGATCGACAAGGACCTGGTGCCCGATCGCTTTTTCGCGGCACTGAATCTTCTGTACGAGCCGGCGTGGACGCGCCAGCGCACGACCGGCGAATGGGAACGCGACGTGACGGTCGGGATCAGTGCGGCGCTGTCGGCGCAGGTCGCGGCCGGCGTGTTCGTCGCCGCCGAGGCGCGGTACATGCGGAGATACGACGGCATCGCGCTGAACAGGTTCCTCGGCGAGGCGCTGTTCGTCGGCCCCAGTCTCTACGTCAAGCTTAACGAGTGGTTCGCCTCGGTGGCGTGGAACGTGCAGGTGGCCGGCCACGCCGCCGGCGAGCCGTTCGGGCTGGACCTGACCAATTTCGAGCACCACGAGGTCCGCCTGCGATTTGGCGGCGGATTTTAATACGGCGTCCACCAGTTGCGTGGTAGAAAAGCGGTCGAACGTGTATCGGGGCGAGCATGAACGCTTGCCCAAGAGCCCCCCGGCCCCCGGCCCCCATCCGTCCGCATGCGGGATGAACCCTAGAGATTTCGAGGAGCGCGTCGAAAGCCGGACCAGGCTGATGCTGCGGCACACCTGGCTGGTGACGATCGCCGGCGTTCTCGCGCTGGCCGGCGTGGTGGCGGCGGCGTTCTACTACCTGTCGCAGCCGACCACGCTGAAGATCGCGGTGGGCCCGCCGAATTCCGACGACGTTCGCGTCATCCAGGCGGTCGCCCAGCACGTGGCGCGCGAACGCGCCCCGGTCCGCCTGCGGCTGCTGGTCAAGGACGGGCCGGTCGAGAGCTCGCGCGCGATCGACAGCGGCGAAGCCGATCTCGCCGTGGTGCGCCGCGACCGGGCCATGCCGCAGAACGGCCAAGCCGTCGCCATCCTGCGCCGCAATGTCGTGGTGCTCGTCGCCCCACCTCCGCCGCCAGCACCGGCGGCGGCGGCCGCGACCAAGGGCAAGCGCCCGGCCAAGAAGGCGGCGGCCAAGGAGGATGAGAGCAAGAAGACCACGGGGAAAGACAAGGATAAGGACAAGGACAAGGACGACGAGCCCAAGAAGCTGGAAAAGATCGAAGAGCTCGCCGGCAAGCGCATCGCCGTGATCGGCCGCACCGAGGCCAACATCAACCTGCTCAACATCATCCTCAAGCAGTACGAGATCGCGCCCGACAAGGTGCAGGTGATCCAGCTCGACACCACCGACGTTGGCCCGGCCATCCGCGAAAGCAAGGTCGACGCCATCATGACGGTGGGTCCGATCAGCAGCCGCATTACGGTCGATGCGGTGGCGGCGGCCGCGCGCGAGCACGAGGCGCCGAGCTTCCTGGCCATCGATGCATCGGAGGCGATCGTGCAGCGTTATCCCGTGTACGAATCCACCGAGATTCCGGCCGGCGCCTTCGGCGGGGCGCCGCAACGGCCGGCGGAAGCCGTCGAGACGATCGGCGTCTCCCACTACATCATGGCGCGCCGGGCGCTCGACGAAACGACGGTCGGCGACTTTACCCGCCTGTTGTTCGGCGCCCGCCAGGTCCTGGCGAGCGACTTTCCGTCGGTGGTCAAGATCGAGGCGCCGGAAACCGACAAGGACGCGGCTGTCGCGGTGCATCCCGGCGCCGCCGCCTATATCGACGGCGAGCAGAAATCGTTCTTCGAGCGCTACAACGACTGGATCTATTACGGGCTGATGATTCTGTCGTTCGCGGGCTCCGCCATGGCGTGGCTGATGAACTACTCCAAGGTGGACGACCGGGTGCAGAAGCTGCACGCGCTCGACCAGCTCATGGACCTGATCCGGGCGGCGCGTGAAGCTACCGACGTGCCCGCGCTCGACCGGCTGCAGGCGGAAGCCGACGATATCCTGCAGGCAGCGATCCAGCAGGTCGAGAACAACAAGCTCGACCAGGCTGGCTTGCAGGCCTTTTCACTGGCGCTTGAGCAGACCCGCGGAGCCATTGCGGACCGGCGCGCCCTCCTGCTCGCGGGGTCGGCGCCCGCGTGACGCTGGTCGGGGCAGCCCTTGTGGCTGCCCCTATTCGGGCGCCCACAAGGGGCGCCCCTACGCTCCAACGTCTCGTCGGGTCGGGGCAGCCCTGCTGCCCTCGTGCGCATCAACAAAGAGGGCGCCCGCAAGGGGCGCGCCCCTACCTGACGTTGCGCTCAGTGCGCCGCCATCTGCGTCTCCGACGCGGGGACGCGCGCCTCGGGCGTTTCATGGCCCTCGCTGGTGCCCGGGATATAGGGCATGAACATGCGCGCCAGCGTGGGGATCATCAGCAGGCTGCAGATCGGCGACAGCAGCATGCCGCCGACGATGACGCAGGCGAGCGGCTGCTGCACCTGCGACCCGATGCCGGTCGAGATCGCCGCCGGGACGAGGCCGATGCAGGCGGAAAATCCGGTCATGAACACCTGCCGCATGCGCGTCCGGCCGGCATTGACGATCGCCTCGTCGCTGCCAAAACCCTCCTCGATGTTGCGGCGGATGTAGGAGATGAGCAGGACGCCATCCATGGTGGCGACGCCGAACAGGGAGATGAAGCCGATGGCCGCCGAGATGCTGAAGTTCAGGCCGGCGACATGCAGGCCAAGAATTCCGCCGGCGGCTGCAAATGGAATGCCGGCCAACGCCAACAAACTGTCGCGCACGGAATTGAACAGGCTGTAGAGCAGCATGAGGATCAGGATCAGACTCAGCGGCACGATGATGGCCAGCCGGTTCTTGGCCTCGACGAAGGCGCCGAACTCGCCGGTCCATTGCATGCTGTAGCCGGCGGGGAGCGACACTTTTTCGCCGATGCGCGCCTGCGCTTCGGCCACCGTCGAGCCGAGATCGCGGCCGCGCACGCTGTATTTGAGCGGCACGAAGCGCTGACTGTTCTCCCGATAGATATAGGCCGCGCCGGTCTCCAGCTTCACCTCGCCGAGGTCGCCCAGCGCGATATAGGCGGTTGGTGCTTTCGGGTCATTGTTGGGCAAGGCGACCGGAAGCGCGCGGATGGCATCGACATTGCCACGGTATTCCGGCGCCAGCCGCACCGTGAGGGCGAAGTTCATCTCGCCTTCGTAGACCCGCGTCACCTCCTGGCCCCCGATCGCGGCCTGCACGACGGAGTTGATGTCGCTCACCGAGAAGCCGTAGCGGGCCGCCTTGGTGCGGTCGATGCGCACCACGAGATTGGGTTGTCCGAGCAGGTTGAACACGCCCGGGTCGGTCACGCCGGGCACCTCGGCGATTTCCGTCTTCACGGCCCGCGACACGCGCTCGAGTTCCGCCAGGTCGCGGCCGAAAATTTTCACCGAGTTCTCGCCCTTCACGCCGGACACGGCCTCTTCGATGTTGTCCTGGATATATTGCGAGAAATTGAAATCGACACCGACGAAATCGCGATTGAGGCGCTCGCTCATCTGGCGGACCAGCTCGGCCTTGGTCAGCCCCTTGGGCCATTGCTCGAAAGGTTTCAGCGGCACGAAGAACTCCGCCACGAACGAGCCGTCCGGATCGGTGCCGTCCTCGCCGCGGCCCTGCTCCGACACGACGGTCTGCACCGGCGGATAGCTGCGGATGACGTTGCGCATGCGCCCGACCGTGTCCATGCCGGCTTCCAGCGTGATCGTCGGCGGTAGCAGCGCGCGGATCCACAGGTTGCCCTCCTCCAGCTTGGGCAGGAACTCGGTGCCGAGCCGCAAGCCGAGCCCGTAGCTGACCGCGAGAAAGGCCAGGCCGACGAGGGCCGCAACGCGATACCGGCGCACCGCGCGCGGCAGGACGAACTCATAGGCGCTGCGGACGCGCCGTACCACAAAGGTCTCGATCTCGTTCACCTGCGCCGGCAGCAGCACCGAGGCCAGCACCGGCGTCACCGTGAAGGTGGCGATGACCGCTCCGATCAACGCATAGGCATAGGTGCGCGCCATGGGGCCGAAAATCTGCCCCTCCACGCCCTGCATGGTGAACAGCGGCAGGAATGCCGCGATGGTGATCGCCACCGAGAACAGGATTGCCTTATCGACCTCGGCGGCGCCGTGCAGGATGCGCGGCAGCTTGCCGCCGCGGGCGCTGCCGTGTGCCGGATGGTGGGCCAAGTGGCGAAAAATGTTCTCCACCATGATCACGGTGGCATCGACGATGATGCCGAGATCGATGGCGCCGACCGACAGCAGATTGGCGGATTCCCCGCGCAGCACCGTGATGATGACGGCAAGGAACAACGCCACCGGAATCGTCGCCGACACGATCAGGGCGCAGCGCAGGTCGCCGAGGAACACCCATTGGATCAGGAAGATCAGCGCGATGCCGAACAGCATGTTGTGCAGCACCGTGCGCACCGTGATCGCTACCAGGTCGCCACGGTCGTAGAACGTCGCGATTTTGACGCCGGGCGGCAGGCTGCCGTCGCTGTTCATGCGCTCGATCGCCGCGCGCACGCGCGTCACCACATCCATGGTGCGCTCGAACTTCTGCATCAGCACGATGCCGAAGATGGTGTCGGTCTGCTCGTCGCGGCCGGCGATGCCGAGCCGCGGCGTAAATCCGACCCGCACGGTGGCGACATCGGACAACAGCACCGGCACGCCGCCCTGCTGCGTCAGCACGATGTTGCCGATGTCTTCCAGTGACGTGATGACGCCGATCCCGCGCACCGTGACCGACTGCTCGCCCATGGCGATGGTGCGGCCGCCGACGTTGGTGTTGCTGGCCGAGATCGCGTTCATGATCTGCGGCAGCGCCAGGCCGTGCGCCATCATGCGATTGAGGTCGATCTCGGCCTGGAACTCCTTGGTCTTGCCGCCGAGCACCAGCACGTCGGAGACGCCGGGCACGATGCGCAGCTTGCGCTCGACCACCCAGTCCTGCAGCGTCTTGAGCTGGATGAGGTCCATGCCGGGCGGGCCTTTGAGCTCATAGCGAAAAATCTCGCTGATGCCGCCGGCTGGCGAGATCACCGGCTGCACGCCGGATGGCAGCGTGACGTCCTTGAGCCGATTGATCGCCTGCTGGCGCACGAAATAGTAGTCGCGCCCGTATTCGAACTGCATGCGGATGAACGAGAGCGCGTAGACGGTGTTCGAGCGCAGGAATTTCAGGCCCGGCGTGCTGGCGACCGCGATCTCGATCGGAATGGTGACGTAGCGCTCCATTTCCTCCGGCGACTGGCCGGGATTCTGGGCGATGATCTCGATGATCGGCGGCGCCGGATCCGGATAGGCCTCGATGTTGAGCGTAAGGAAGGCCGCATAGCCGAGCCCGAGGAACGCCGCGAACGTGATCAGCACGAGCGGCCGGCGCGACAGGCAGAAGGCGATCAGATGGCGGAGCATCGGGCCACGCTACCTGCGCGACGCTTGCCGCCGGCACGCCATTACGGCCAAGCGGCACGATGTTGGTGGCGTCGCGCGGATCATTGGGTGCGCCATTCGTTGTCGACAAAGATGGCGCCGCGCGCCACCACCCGTTCCCCGACGTCCACCCCCTCGCGAATCTGCACCTGACCGTCCTGCTCCAGCCCGATCTTGACCAGCCGGCGGCGGAACACCTTCGGCTCCTCTTCAACCCAGACGGTCGCCACATCGCCCTCGCGGATCAGGGCTTCGGCCGGCACCGCTGGCGCGGCGGCGTCCTCGCCGATGGCGATCTTGAAGGTGGCGAACATTTCCGCCTTCAGCGCGCCGTCGGTATTGGGAATTTCCGAGCGCACCACGACGCGGCGCGTGGCGGCGTCCGAGGCCGCGCCGATGGCGGTGATCCGCGCCTTGAACATGCGGTCCGGCACGGCGGTGACGCGCACCTCGATCTCCTGGCCGACGCGCACGTGCGGAATGTCGTTCTCCGGCACGTTCGCCTTCAGCCACATGGTGGAGAGATTGGCGATGGCGTAGAGCGGCTCGCCGTTGTCGCTGCGCACGTATTGGCCCGGGCCGATTTTGCGGCTGATGACGGTGCCGTCGATAGGCGAGTCGACCGTGATGAGCGGATTGACCGCCCGTTCGCGCTCGACCCGCTCCACCTCGCCCTGGTTGCGGCCGACGATCACGCGCATGCGGTTGCGCGCCGCCGTCAGCGTCCCTTTTGCCGTCGCGAGGTCGGACTCGGCTGCCGCATGCTCGTTGCGTGCCTGATCGACCTCGCGTTGCGCCGTGGCGCGGCCACTGAGCAGGCTCATCTGCCGGTCGAGGACGCTCTTGGCGAGCGCAAGCTGGGATTTTGCCTTCTCCAACCCCTCGACCGCCGCGATCAGATCGGTCTGCGCCTGCACCACTTCCGGGCTGTCGATCTCGAACAACGGGTCGCCGCGGTGCACCACGTCGCCCAGCTTGGCGATCAGCCGCGTCACGCGCCCGGAAAACGGCGCGAGCACGACGGTGCTGGCATCTTCGTTGAACGCGATCTGGCCGACCGCGGTCTTCTGCACGCGGAAGGGGTAGAGGTTGACCTTGATCACGTTGAGCTGGTGAAGCTGCTCGTCGAGCACCCGCACCTGGTCGGGGCTTTTGGTCGGGCCTTGCGCCGGCCGATCGGCCACGCCGTTGTCGCAGGCGCAAAGCGGAAGCAGCGCCAGGGCGCCGGCGGCGCATAGAGCCGTACGTGTCAGCCGGCGCGCGGCCGCGCCTCGATGGGGGCCCATGCTCATTGCGGCGTGTCCGATCCCGACGCGACGACCGGCGGCCGGTTCCACCAGCCGCCGCCGAGCGCCTGGAACAGCGCGACCATGTCGGCCAGCCGCGCGGCCCTGGCCTGCACCAGGGCGAGCGACGTCTGCAGATAGGCCTGCTGCGCGGTGAGCAGGATGGGAAGACTGACCTGCCCCTGCTCCACCTGCCGGCTGACCAGGTCGATGTTGCGCGAGGCCGATTGTTCCGCGGCCACCGCCGCGCTGACCGCACGCGTGTCCGCCTGCAGCGCCCGCAGCGTGTCGGCGACGTTCTGGAATGCCGTCAACACGGTGCTGCGATATTGCGCCGTGGCTTGGTTGAAGGTTTCTTCCGCCGCCCGCTGCTTGTTCGCCAGCGCGCCAGCATCGAAGATAGTTTGCGCCGCATCGCCGGCGATCATCCAAAAGTTGGTTCCCGGCGTGAACAGCTTTGACATGGCCAGCGCCGTGCTGCCGGCATTTGCCGTGAGCGTGATTTTCGGCAGGCGGTTGGCGAGCGCGACGCCGATCTGCGCGCTGGAGGCATGCAGGTTCGCCTCCGCCACGCGCACGTCCGGGCGCTGGCGCACGAAGTCGGCGGGCAGGCTCACCGGCAAGGCGCGCGGTGGGCGGAACGAGCCGATCTGAAACGTCGCGGCGACGTCCTCGCTGGGAAAGCGGCCGGTGAGGAAGGCGAGAAGATCGCGCTGCTGCGCCAGTTGCTTCTCCAGTGGGGAGAGCAACAGGCGCGCCTGGGCCACGGCGGTCTCCTGCGACGTGACGTCGATCAGCGCGATCTGGCCCTGGTCGTGTTGGCGGCGCAGAATCTCGAGCAGCCGCGTCTGGATGGCGATGAGCCGGCGCGTCGCGGCGATCTGGCCGCGCAGCGATCCTTCCTGAATGGCGGCCAGCGCGATGTTGGCGGTCAAAGTCAAATAGACGCCTTCGCGCTGAAACGCCTGGGCTTCGGTGAGCGCGTCCGCCGCCTCGATCTGCCGTCGCGTGCCGCCGAACACGTCGGCGACGTAGGAGACGGTGACCTGGGCCGTGTGCAGGCTGAACGTACTGGCATTGTTGGCGGCGGTCGGCGTCACGGTACCGAGCGCCTGTTTCTGCCGCTCGGTATTGAAATCGGCCATCACGGTCGGAAACAGCGCGCCGCGCTGGGCGAGCGCATTGGCCTGCGCCACGCGCACGGCAGCTTCCGCCGCCTGCAGGTCGGGATTGTGCACGATGCCCTGGGTGATGAGCTCATTGAGGTGGGGCGAGCGGAAAAGCTCCCACCACCGGTCCGGAATATCGGCGCCATGAAGGAGCCTTTGGCCGGCGACAGAGTCGCCGGCCGCTGGCCCGCCGGGGAGACGCGGCAGATACCAAGTCACCCCGGGAGGTGGCGGGCTCTGAAAATCAGGTCCCACGGCGCAACCGGTCAGCATCGCGACAATGATCAGGGCCTCCAATCCGCGAGCGAAGCTGCGCAAGCGGCATGAACGTCGAGCCACACTGCCGCCGACGACTCGCGCACGTCGTCCACCCCGCCATGCAAATCGCGAACTCACGTGAGACGCCTTGGCCCGAATGCGGGCCGGCGTTGAACTGATGCCGCCCCCTTTGCAATTGATGAGGCGTTCTCCTGGAGCAATCCCCATGCCACCCGCCCGCTTGTCCCCTGCAAAAAGATGTACGCTCTGTCAAATACTTAACGATGGTGCTTCGCGCCTGACATTAGCGTGTCGGCGGTTTTCCGCTCAGCGCAGTTGACGCATTGGCAACATTCGGCCCAGCGGTGTCGGTGAACCGGCGGCGCTCGAGGCCAAGTCGCGCCATCTTCTCGCTCAACGTGCGGCGCGGAATGTCGAGCCGCTCCATCACGGCGCTGATCTTGCCGCCGGTCTCCTCCAGGCAGCGTTCGATGATGGCCCGCTCGAACGCCTCCACCTGCTGCGCCAGGGAAAATTTCCCGCTCTCGGCGAGCGAGCGGCGCGGCATGACGCTTTCGGCCAAGCCGAGCGCATAGCGTTCGGCCGCATTGCGCAGCTCCCGCACATTGCCGGGCCACGCATGCATCAGCAGCATCTGCGTGGTGGCGGCGGACACCGGGCGCGGCTCGCGGCCATGCGCGCGCGCCGCCAACGAGGCGAAATATTCAAACAGCAGCGGGATGTCTTCGGCCCGTTCGCGCAGCGGCGGAATGATGAGCTCGACCACCGAAAGGCGGTAATACAAGTCGAGGCGAAACCGCCCTTCCGCGCTCAACGCCTTAAGGTCCACCTTGCTGGCCGCAATGGGCCGCACGTCCACCGGGATCACCCGGTTCGACCCCAGCCGCTCGATCATGCGGTCGTTGAGCGCGCGCAGCAATTTCGGCTGGGTCGACAGCGGCATGCTGTCGATCTCGTCGAGGAACAATGTTCCGCCGCTGGCATGTTCGAGCTTGCCCGCCCTCGCCTTGGTGGCGCCCGTGAAGGCGCCCGCCTCATGACCAAAGAACTCGCTCTCGACCATGGTGTCGGGAATGGCGGCACAATTGACCGCAACGTAGTGGCCTTTGCCGCGCCGGCCGAAATCGTGCAGGCAGCGCGCCACCAGGTCCTTGCCGACGCCGGTCTCGCCGTACAGGATGACGCTGACGTCGGTCCCGGCCAGCTCGGCGATGGAGGCGCGCAGGCTTTCGGCGGCGCGCGACGTGCCGAGAATGCGCGAGTTCAGCGCCTGCTCGCCCACCGCGCGCCGGAGACGGCGGTTTTCCAGGACAAGCTGCCGCTTTTCGCTGGCGCGCCGCACCACGTCGAGAAAACGCTCGGGCGCAAACGGCTTCTCGATGAAGTCGTAGGCACCGAGCCGCATCGCCTCGACGGCAATCGGCACGTCGCCATGGCCGGTGATCACGATGACCGGCAGCTCGGGATCGATCCCGTGCGACCGCCGCAGCAGCTCCAGCCCGTCGATTCCTTCCATTTTCAGGTCGGTGACGATGATGCCGGGAAAATCCATGGTCAGCCGGTTGAGCGCCGTCGCGGCCTGATCGTGGACGAGCGTTTCGAGCCCGGCGAGACCGAGCCACTGCGTGACCGCCTCGCGCATCGATGCTTCGTCGTCGACGAAGACGACCGGACCGTACTCAGCCATGGATCGCGCTCTCGACCTCGAGCGACTGCCGCACATGGCGCGGCAGCGTGACGGTGAGCTCCGCTCCGCCGCCGGGACGGTTGGCAGCATGGATTCGGCCGCCAAAGTCCTGAACGATGCCATAGGAGATGGAGAGGCCGAGGCCAAGCCCTTTTCCCACCGGCTTGGTGGTGAAGAACGGATCGAACATGCGGTCGATCTGATCGGCCGGAATGCCGTGGCCGTTATCGGCGACCACGATCGACACGCTGTCGCCCGATGCGCGCACGGTCAGGCGAATGCAAGGCTCGTCGCGTTCGGCCACCGCATCGAGCGCGTTGCGCAAGAGGTTGAGCATCACCTGCTCGAGCTGGATGGCATGGCCCATGACCCAGACGTCAGGGGCGATATCCTGCTCGATGCGCACGCCGGTCGTTCCGATCTCGGCTTGGAGCAGGAACAGGGCGCGCTCGACCGCGCGCTCGACCAGGACCGGCTCGGCGTGGCCGGGCTCGCTC
>Ga0075425_100007184_pt1 | contig 11750 bp, 10 predicted proteins | sample SoiMethybrSBSTD4_FD_75300 | JGI IMG/M metagenome (GOLD analysis project Ga0075425, IMG submission 75300) | Bulk soil microbial communities from a Populus tree surrounding site in Tennessee, USA - Soil MetaG P. TD hybrid SBSTD4 | ecosystem: Environmental > Terrestrial > Soil > Tree plantation...
CACACGCATGAGATATCTCCGCCGCCCGGAGCTGGTGAGCTTACGAGCACATCCACGGCCCGGCGCTCGCGTAAACTATCGCCGTTGTGTCGCTCGACGGCCTGCTCCCGGATGTCCGTTACGCCGCGCGGGTGCTACGCAAGGACCGCGGCTTCACCCTCGTCGCCGTGACATCGCTCGCGCTGGCGATTGGTGCGAATACGGCGATCTTTTCCGTCGCGAAAACACTTCTCTACGATCGGCTTGCCGTGCCCGACGCGGCCGAGCTTCGCCTGCTGACGTGGCGAGGCACCGATTTTCCGTACCCGATGTACGAGCGGCTCCGCGCGCAGAACCAGGTGCTCGGCGATCTGCTGGCGTGCCACGTCACGGGCGCGAACGCGACCGTCGGAGACGACGCGCAACGCGTGATCATCCACGAGGTTTCCGGCAACTACTACGCTGTCCTTGGCGTCCGGCCGCAACTCGGTCGTCCCTTGTCGCCGTCGGACGACACGGCGGCCAGCCCACCGGTCGCCGTGATCAGCGATGAATTCTGGGAGCGCGAGTTCGCACGCTCGCCGGCGGTGCTGGGCCGATCGATGCGGCTCAACGATGTGCCCCTCACGATTGTCGGCGTCAATCCCCGCAACTATACGGGCACCGAGAGCACGCTGCCTGCGCAGACGCCGTCGGTCATCGTCACGTTGAGCAAAGCGACGCTGGTGACGCCCTCTTCAGACCGCAGGAACTGGCTGGCCGATCCGGCCGGCGGGGCGGTCAATATCTTCGGTCGCGCGAGGCCTGGCATCAGCGACCGCGCTGCCGAGGCCGCGCTCGAAGCACAGGTCTCCGTCTTCGTGCGCGACACGCTGCCGGCCTCGGCTGCCGACGAGATCCCCAGGCTTGTCCTGCGCGATGGCAGCCGAGGGCTGTTTCGGCAGCAACAAACCTTCGCGACGCCGATATCGGCGCTGATGATCTTTCTTGGCGTGGTGCTGCTGCTCGCCTGCGCCAACATCGCGACCCTGATGCTGGCGCGCGGAGCGCGGCGACATCGCGAGATGACCGTGCGGGTCGCGCTCGGTGCCAGCCGCGGGCAACTCGTGCGGCAGGTCCTGGTCGAAAGCCTGCTCCTCGCCGCAGCCGGCGGCGCGATCGGCCTGTCGATCGCTCTCGTTGTCCCGCCGCCGCTTCCCGCGCGCTTCGACGCGAAGGTGTTTCTGTTCACGGCGCTCATCACGATGTTCACCGGGGTCGTGTTTGGCGTCGGGCCGGCCTTTGCCGAAAGCCGCGCCGACGTCAGCGAAGGCATCAAACGGGCACGCGGCGCCGGCAAAGGCCTCGTTGGATTTCAGATCGCACTCTCCACGTTGCTCGTGATTGCCGCCGGCCTGTTCATTCGTTCGCTCGCGGGCCTCAACGCCGTCAACCCCGGATTCCACACCGACCATCTGCTGCTCGCGCAGGTCGTTCTGCCACAGAATCGCTACGGTGCGGGCGCGAATGTCGCGTTCCATCAGCGACTCGAGCGGGCGCTCGCCGACCTCCCGGGAGTCACGTCGGTTGGTCCCGCGGAAGTCGCCTATCTCTCCGGCGAGATGTTGACGACCAACGTGTGGCGGCAAGGCGAGACGATCGATCCGACCAGGCCTCAGCCCGAGGCCTACAACGCCGTCGGCGTCGATTTCTTCCAGACGCTTGGCATTCCGATCGTCGCCGGGCGCGCATTCGCGATGAGTGATACGAACCACTCGCTGGCCGTCGGGATCGTCAATCAGAGCCTGGCGAAGAAGCGGTTTCCTCACGAGGATCCGATTGGCCAGAAAGTGCTGGTCAACGAGCGCGCCGGGTACGGCGACATCCTGACCAGCGGTCCCATCGAAATCGTTGGCGTCTGCGCGGATACGTTGTACGCAGACTTGCACGGCGTGGCGCCACCGCAGTTGTTCCTGCCGTATGCGCAACAGGCACAGATACGCAGGCTCACTTACCAGATCCGGACGGAGGCGAAGCCGGAGATGATCGTGCCCGCCCTGCGCCGCGCGGTGCACGCGGCCGATCCGCAATTGCCGGTGGTGAATGTTCGCACGCAGCAAGAGCAGATCGAGACCGACCTGCACGATGAGCGGCTGTTCGTGACGCTGACGTCTGGTTTCGGGATGCTGGCGCTGGTGCTGGCGGCGGTCGGGATTTACGGCATGATGGCGTATTCGGTTGCGCGACGCACGCGGGAGATCGGCATCCGCCTCGCACTCGGCGCCGTGCCGCGGCAACTGTTGGCGATGGTGTTGCGAGAAGCGTCGTGGTTGTCGGCGATGGCGGTTGCGATCGGAGTCGGCACGTCGTTGCTTCTGAGCCGCCTGCTCAAGTCGATGCTCTTCGGCATCGCGCCCGACGATCCGGCGACGCTGTGTGCAGCAGCGTTCCTGCTGATGATGGTCGCGTTGGCGGCGAGTTGGATTCCCGCTCGCCGCGCCGCGAGCGTGGAGCCGATGGAAGCGCTCCGACCGGAGTAAGCCATCCGCGCGAACACGCGATCGTGACAATGAATAACGGCTGAGATGAGACGCGTACGCGACGCACGATCGTACGCTTCAGCGATTCAGACCTCAGCCGTATATCGAGATCTCACGACCACAGCCCATCCGTTAACAAGAAGTCCGCTTATAGGAAGACTAATTCTTTGCGCATGTGTGAGATGGCGCTTGTGCGCTCACGCATTCAGGATCAAAATCATTCGCGAGCATGAATCGGGGTGAACAAAGAGTTTTCACCACGACCGATCGAATCGACGCGGACCACGCGACTCTCTACCAGCGATCAAAGTTATGGAGGACGGAACATGATTCCACGATTGAGCCGGCTGGTTCTCGCGGCTTCGCTGTTGATCCTCACCAGCCTTTCGGGCGTGGCGCACGCACAGGTGGCAAAGTTCAAGAGCATCCACGACGCGGTGCCGTCGAAGTTCTTTGATGCGGCCACGACGGCGGTCGACCCGTTGAATCCGAACCGGCTGGTGATCGGCTTCAACTCGGGCCTTGACCCAGCGACATTCCTCACCGCGCAGTTCGTCGCGTTTAGCAGCCGCCGAACCGCGATGGACACGATCAGCTTCACGGTCAACGCTCCGACCGGTTTCTATGTGTCGAAGATCATCTACAACCAGCAAGGGTCGGGGTCAACCTGCCGCACCTGCAGTTCGTTTGGCGCGGCAACCTGGGTGGTCGCCGGCCGTCCCGCCAGCCTCGGTGTATTTACGAACAACCCCAGCTTGACCGCCACGGCGGATGTCACCACGTTGAAACTGACGACGGTTCCCGTATCGATCACCGATAGCCTGTTCTCGGGGAGCGGCAGCGTGATGATCACGGCGGCCAACGTCCTCGCCCGGTTGTTGCCGAAATGAGAGCGGCGGCGCGCGGAGCGACGCCGGGCGAGCCGCTCGCCTGGCGCTCGTTGCCGAGCGGCGTCGACATGTTCGGTTCGTGTGTCGTCGGTCGTTTCTTATAGCAACCCTGGCGAACGGAGTATGCGGCTCAGAATTACCAGGCAACCGCCGGCCGGCGATATCGCCGATTTGGTAACCGACGATCTCCACGTCGGCGGCACGTACGAACTGGACACACTCGTCGGATCGCTCTTTCTCGCCGAGGGGTGGGCCGAGCCGGTGTCTTCCAACGACAAGCCGCCGGTGCTGCTGCAGGCCGTTGAGGTACTGCCGTTTGGCGGGGTGGTCCTGCTGGTCGAGGACGAGCCGGCCCTGCGCCATTTCGCCCGAATTCTTCTCAGTCACCACGGTTACGACGTACTTGTGGCCCGCGACGGCAAAGAGGCGATCGGACGATTGAATGGCCGTTGTCCCGACCTGATCGTGCTGGACCTGCACATGCCCGTGATGAACGGCTGGCAGTTTCGCGCCGAGCAGCGCCGGTTGCCGTCGCCGCTCGCGTCGATTCCGGTGCTTCTGATGACCGGCGAAGTCGACGCCGATGCCTGCGCCGCCACGCTGGACGCGATCGGTGTGGTCAAGAAGCCGTTCGCGCCAACTGCGCTGTTGGACGCGGTCGCGACCGCGATTCGGCAGCACCGCACAAACCGCGAGACGGCGCAGACGCTCGCGCGCGCCGACGCCGTCGTCGCCCGCCTTCCCCAATTGGCTGAGCCTCGCACCAATACGCTGCCTCAACGTGCAACCCCCATTGGTCGGAACGGTGCGGCACCGTCGGTATTCCGCCACGCGCAACCTGGCCCGGCCCAGCGCAGCACGACCACTGATGTCGCCGCGTCGCGTCGCGACGACGACCTAATCGCCTCCTGACAGGCCGTCACGCCATTCAGTTCGGCAGCTCTGCGGATTGACAATTCCTTTGCGCGGGCCGGTCGGCGCCGTGTAAGAATCCCGTCAATGGACCGACCTTCAAGGCCGGATTCGATCCTCTCGTTTCCAGAGCGCGACAGGAGCTGTCATGAACAGATTCAGAACGGCGAAGTTCGCGGCAATGTGTGCGGTCGTCGTAGTGTCGGCGGCCTACGTCAGCGCCCAGAACAACGCGCGTGCGCAGCGTGAGTCGGCGCCGCCAGTCCGCCACCTGGTTTATATCGCGACGCCCGGCGACAACGGCACCGACAACCAGTCGGGTGTCGTCGTGCTCGACGCCGACAAGGACTACAGTTTTCTGAAACGGATCTCGTACGACTTGCCGGCGAGCAAGATGCCCGGGCCGAAAGTGTCGGGCATCACCGTGAGCCTGCCGCTGCAGATGCTCTATGTCACCACCGACGGCAACATGATGGCGTTCGATCTCACCACCGACAAGATCGCATGGACGTTCAATGGCGAGACGACGCCGGTCCCGCGAACGAGAGGTGCGGCGAGCGGCTGCTGTGAGCGTCCGTGGACGCTGCCCGACGGCAAGACGCTGCTCGTCGGATCGAGCTACAACGCGTGGTGGTATTACATCGATGGCGCCACGGGAAAAGTTCTCGGGAAACTGCCGGTACCCGATTCGCCGGTCGCTCACAATCTGGCGGTGACCGCGGATGGGCAGCTGGGTGTTCTCGGATCGATGTCGAGTCCGCCCAAGGCCGGCGTGACCGTCATCGACGTTCCGAGCCGGAAAGTGCTGCGCTACATGACCTTCTCCGAGATGGTGCGTCCGCTCACGATCAACCATGACGGCAGCCTGGTCTACGTGAACGTCAACGACCTGATCGGCTTCGAGATTGGTGATGTCAAGACCGGCAAGATGCTCAAGCGCTACGAGATTCCCGGTGATGCGTGGAAGGGTAAGGGCTACAGCCACGGCATCGGCATGACGCCGGACGAGAGTGAGATCTGGGTCGCCGACCCGTTCAACAACGCCTGGCAGATCTGGGACAACCCTGGCGATGGCCGTAACCCGGTCTACAACGCATCGAAGATGATCAAACCGACGGCAGGCGTCGTCCACAGCTGGATCTCGATGACCAACGACGGCAAGCTCGCCTTCATCGGCGACAGCAGCGTCATCGACGTGAAGAAACATAAAGAGATCGCGGTGATGAAAGATGAATTCGGCCGACGGATCGTTCACACCGAGAAGGTTCTCTATATGACTTTCCGTGACGGGAAGCTGATCGAGACGAACAACCAGTTCGCCGTTGGCGATGCCAAGGCGTACGCGGCGCGAATGGCCACCAAGAGTAATGAGCAGTAAATCCGCCGCGCCGTGCGTTTTTGGCGGTCTGATTCTGGCGATGGCTCTCTCCACGTGGACGGTGGGGAGAGCCGCCGACGATCGCGGCGAGCGGCTGTACGAGGGCCATTGCCGCAAATGCCATGGCGCCGAGGGGCGCGGCACGCAGGCAGCGCCGTCACTGGTTCCGTTCAACTGGAGCTACGACGAAGCGCTGGATCTCATCCGGCATCCGCTCTGTGACATGCCTCCTATTCCGGCATCCGCGGTGAGCGATGCCGAAGTTGCGCAGATTGTTGCCTACCTGAAGACCATCAAGTAAGCGCGCAACCGTCGACGACGCGCGCGCGCCTCACTTCTATATCTGACGAAATAGGAATCAACGATGTGGCGTTGTCGTTGCATCGGTTGCAATGTGGATCGGGACGCGCTGCGCGGCGTACGTGCTGGCGACGTCACAGCCGCCAGCGAACTCGCAATCGTTGCTCTCGCCAGTGCGCTCCTCTCCGTCGTCCTGACCTATCCGCTTGCATTCCAGATAGGGACGGTCGGTCGTGTCGACACGCCGGACGGGCAGTTCTCGATCTGGAACGTGGCGTGGGTCGCGCGGACGCTGGTCGTCGATCCACGCCACGTGTTCGACGCGAACATTTTCTATCCACACCGTGGAACGCTTGCATTCTCCGAAAATAATCTGGGCGCCGGGCTGCTCGCGCTGCCGGTGTACTGGGCGACACGGAATCCCTACGCCGCCTGCAATTTCGTCATCCTGCTTGGATTCACGCTCAGCGCAATTGCCACTTACTACCTGGTGCGCTATCAGACCGACGATAGGCGGGCCGCGGCGCTGTCGGCGGTCGGTTTTGCATTCTGTCCGTACGCGTTCGCGCACACGCCACAGATTCAACTGGAGTTAACGGCGGGCCTGCCGTTCACGCTGCTCGCCTTTCATCGCCTGGCCGACCGGCCGTCGGCCGCCCGAGGCGCCGCGCTCGGCGCCGTGATGGCGGCCCAGGCCTTGTGCTGCGGCTATTACGGCATTTTCGCGATCTGGCTCGTCGGCTATGCGACCTGCGTCGTGTTCGTGACGCGCTCGTTGTGGCGGAACACGGCGTTCGCGGCCGCTCTTGCCGTCGGAGCGATGGTCGCCATCACGATCGTGCTGCCGGCGTTCTGGCCGTATATGAGCCTTTCGCGCGCGAACGCGTTCGGTCGAGGGCTGGAGCAAGCCCGGCCGTTCTCCGCGAACCTCGCAGCGTACTTCGCGAGTTCTTCGTATGCCCACCGCTGGATGCTCCGGTTTCTTCCACCGTGGCGAGAGGTGCTGTTCCCGGGATTCGTCGCGGCGTCGTTTGGCATCGCCGGCGTATGGCTTGCGCGCCACATCCGTCGCGCGGAGGTGGTTGTGATCTACGGCGGTGCCGCGCTGCTGGCGGCGTGGGCGTCATTCGGGCCCGCAGGAGGTTTCTACGTCCTTTTGTACAAAACGCTTCCGGTGATGTCGCTGCTGCGCGCGCCGGCCCGCCTGGGGATCGTCGTCACGCTGTGCCTCGTGGTGCTGGCAGGGATGGCCGTTGCGACCATCCTCGCACGCACACAACGGGCGAATTTGCTCGCGGCCACGCTCATCGTGGCGGCGATTGGCGAGGACGTCATTCCGCAGCAACGATGGCCCGCGGCTCCGCAGGTCGAGCCCGTCTATCAGGCGCTGGCACGTCAGCCGCGCGGGCCTGTGATTGAGATGCCAGTGTATTCGACCGACGTCGGTGTTCACGGCAATGCGAAATACATGCTCACGTCAACGGCGCACTGGATGCCGCTCGTCAATGGCTATAGCGATTCGGTGCCCGCCGATTTTCGCGGCAACGCTCGCGCATTAGCGGGCTTTCCGAGCGTCGCCGCATTCCGAATCCTGCAAACGATCGGCGTGCGCTATGTTGTGGTGCACCTGTACGGATATAAGCACGAGCGGCGGGATTCGGTGCGGCAACGGCTGCGCGAGTTCGATGGCTTCCTGCGCCCGATCTATAGCGACGGTCGCGTCGGCCTGTACGAGATCACCGGGTTCCCGCCCTAGGCACATTTCATTTCTCTGCAGCGTCCACCTGCAGGCGGACTTGGTTCGTCCGGCCAACAACTATGGCTCGCGCGGGCGGCATTCACCGATCCGGCGGCGTTCGTGCTTCGCCTGCACGACTCCGTGATCGACACAATCAAACGCGCCTACTGGCAGCGGAAATTCTTCGCATCATCAGTGCTGCCGCTGCCGTTATAGTGCGCCGTCGTCGGATACGCGCACAGCAGGCGCGTGCGATCGACGCTTCCGACGGTGACGTGTGCGGCTTCGATCGATTGCGGCTTCTTTCCGGTTTGGACCCACTGATCGAGCGCCGCGACTTTATCGAAGACATCGGTGCCAGGCCCGCCCTGGCAGTGCCCCATGCCCGGCACCATGAACAGCGCAAGCGAGTTCGAGGCTGACGCTGCAACCGTGTCGTTGATCCGCTTGAACATGATCAGGCTGGTGTCTGGCGAGACGAGCGGATCGGCCCAACCGTGATACATCAGCAGCTTGCCGCCGCGCTTGAAGAAGCGCGACAGATCCGGGTCGCCGCCGTATAAAAGTCCCTTGTCCGCCTTCACCGCGCGCTCGACATCGGCTGGCACGCTGATCGCGTGATAGTCCCAGTCGGGCGTAAAGACGATCTTCCGCATCCCCTCGTGCGATTCGCCGGACGGAGACGGCCCTGCCACGCCGCCCCATCCCAGTTCGGATCCTGGATAGTAGCGGCCGGGATGCAGCACCGCGCCGCTCTTCGGATCGCGGATCGGGCGCGTCATCGCGTTCGCGGTCTCAACCTGATCCTTTGTCAGGCAATCAGCACCGTCGTCTCCGCGGCACGTCAGCGTCGCGAAGTCGAAGGAGCACTTCGTCGGATCCTCGATCACGCCGTCCCGCACACCGTCGAGGGCGTCGCATTTGTCGAGGACGGCTCTGTGGATCATCGGATACTTGCTCGCCGGAATCACCGCCGCCGGCGTCCGGTTGACGTAGGTGTTCAACCAGACGCGTGCGGCATAGAGCCGCATCTGGTCCCACGACGGATCGCCGGCGACGATGCCGTCGAAATCGTCTGGGTAACGCTGCGCTTCGATCAGCGCCTGCCGTCCGCCGGTCGAGCACGAGTTGAAATACGCGCGCGTTGCGTTGGCGGCGTAATGGGCGGTGACCACCGCCTTTGCAGTGGCGGTCATCTCGTGAATCGCTCGATATGCGAAGTCGACGAGTTTCTCGGGATGGCCAGCGACGAAATCGGCGTTGCCGCCGACATGACCGGTGTCGGTCGCCGCGGCGGCATATCCGGCTTTCACCGACGCCGCCATCGCCGGATAGGCAATCGCCCCGCCTAATCCGCCGTTCCCGGACGCCTGCAGCTTGTGATTCCATCCCGATTGCGGCAGCCAGACCTCGACGCGGATGTCGGAGTCGCTGGACGGCGTCAGTTGCAACGTCACGCGACAGAACGCCGGGAGCGTGGCGAACGCGGCGGTCGCGTTCGCGTTGGTCGCGTTCGGCGGCGCGAACCCGCCGGCTTGTACCAACGCAGCCGAGAGCACCCGGCCGTTGGTCACCTTCATCTGCGCCAGCGATTCGCAGGCCGTCGGCCCAGGCGCCGTCGCCGGCAACGCGTGGAGTGTGGTCGCCCCGAACAGGGCAATCAAAACGGCGATTCTCATGCGCGGAAGTCTATATCGTTCAGAACAGGGCGGCGACCACCGCAGCCATCAGGCCGCTGGCAACAAGAATCAGCACGACGCCGACCAGGAATCCGCGGAAATGAAACCCGTAATCCTTATAGCCTGCCGAACCTTCCGTTCCCGCCAAGACCATGAAGCGAGGGACGACCGCCACCAGCGGCCAATCGAGCAGGAGCAAATCGACCACGTTGAAGGCCGAGAACATCACGAACAGGTGGACGAACGCCGTTAGAAACGGAACTTTGCCACCGCCGCCTTCGCGTACGGCCGAAAACGATGCCGCAACGATACCCCGGCCGACAGTCCGAGCAGAATGGCAGCCGGAACTCGTTGCCGTTTGGACCGCTCGCTCATCGGGCCATGCTTTTCACGAATATCCGGTGGGTAATCGTTCAGCAGAATTTCCGGGTTGATCCACAGCACGCCAAGAAGCAGCACGGACAGGGCGACGCTGAGCACGCCACCATAAAGCGGTGCGTCGCGGATGACGGCCCAGAGATTCATCGCATCCATCGAATCGGTCCCTCCGAGCATACCGGTCCTGCAGACTCAGCCAATAGAGATAGCGACAGCATCGAATTCGTACAGCCGCGGCGCGAAGACGCAATTACCGCGCGCGGACAACCCGAGGACGTAAGTACCGATTGCCGGCGACCAGACGGTGTCGTCGTGACAGCGTCGCGCGAATGGAGACGACGCTCGGATAGGCGATGTATCCGAAGGGAGAGAATCCGATTCGCACTTCAAAGAAAAACGGCCGCCGATGCTTGACCGTTGCGGCATCGCGCTTGCCTTCGCCTCGGCCATGCCACGAATCTTTTCGGCGATATGTGTGTTCGTCTCTGTCGCGGCGTCCGCCGCCGCACAGGGGCGATGGACGACCGAAACACGTCTTCCGAGAGCGACGCAGGAGACTTCGGTCGTCGCACTGAACGGCCAGGTGTGGGTTGCGGCCGGATCGCTGAATCAGACCCGGACGAATGCTTTGTGGTCCTACGACCCGGCGACGAAGATATGGACGAGCCACGCGCCCTACCCGGGCCCGGCTCGCGATCATGTCGGCATCGCGGTGGTCGGGAGTTCGATCTATTTGATTGGCGGCTTGACCGCCTGGCCCTCGCCGTCGGTGGCGACGGTGCAACGCTACGATCCCGACACCGACGCATGGGCGGCGCTCGCCCCCCTGCCGGTGGCGCGCGGCGCGATGGGCGTCGCGGCTATCAACGGCCGAATCTACGCGGCAGGCGGTCTCGTCAGCGGCAGTTCGGTGAACGATTTCACCGTCTACGATCCGGCGACCAACGCGTGGACGAACCTTCCCGATATGCCGACGTCGCGCGATCACCTCGCCGCGACCGTCGTCAACGGCAAGCTGTACGCGATCGGCGGACGCCTCGTCGGCAACACCTGCGCCCCGATGAACATCGTCGAGATCTTCGATCCGGCGACCAACACGTGGACGAGCGGACCGCCGATGCAGCATGCGCACGGCGGGCACGCGATCGGTGCCGTCAACGGACACATCCAGGTGTTCGGCGGCGAAGGCAGCGTCGACAACTGCGGCACGATCGCCGAATCGGAAGACTTCGACCCGTCGACGAACACGTGGACGTCGCTGCCGAACATGCCGACGCCGCGTCACGGGATCGGCGGCGCCACTATCGGCACGACGGTCTATCTGCCCGGCGGCGCGACGTGGAAGGGCGATTCGGCGACCGCGGTCCACGAGAAGTACGACACCACCGGAACGTCGACGGCCGGACCGGTCCCGTCGCCGTGGACGGCGCAGGACATCGGCAGCGTCGGCATTTCCGGCGAAGAGCAGTACGACAACGGCGTGTTCACCATTCGCGCCGCCGGCGCGAACATCTATAACAGCGCCGACTCCTTCCGCTTCGTCTACCAGCCGTTGACCGGCGACGGCCAGATCGTGGCGCGCATCGATTCGCTCGGTTTTACGTCGCGGAACGCGAAGGCCGGGATCATGATTCGCGAGACGCTCGCCGCCAACTCGCGTCACGTGGTCCTCGACAGCCAGCCGGACGATACGGTCGAGTTCATGTCGCGCGCGTCCACCGGCGCGGCGGTGACCAAGCTGATTGGCGCCACCGGTGCGGAGCCGATCTGGCTGAAACTGGTGCGCGCCGGATCGACGATCACCGCCTTCACGGCCGGCGATGGCGGCACCTGGGCACAGATCGGATCGACGTCGCTGACGGCACCTCGTTGACCGGGCTGATGGTCAGCGACGGCGGCGCGACGCAGATGGCGTTCGTCTACGACTTCTTCCGGGTCGATCGGGCCGTGCCGTAACCGAGGTGCAGCCCAGGATGT
>Ga0075425_100007185_pt1 | contig 11750 bp, 8 predicted proteins | sample SoiMethybrSBSTD4_FD_75300 | JGI IMG/M metagenome (GOLD analysis project Ga0075425, IMG submission 75300) | Bulk soil microbial communities from a Populus tree surrounding site in Tennessee, USA - Soil MetaG P. TD hybrid SBSTD4 | ecosystem: Environmental > Terrestrial > Soil > Tree plantation...
GCGCGCTCGAAGAGGCGTCGCTCCGCCTCGCCGCGTTCCTGCTCTGCCCGGAAGAGGATCCGGACCGATCGTGCGAGTCGTGCCGCCGCGCGCTGCACGCTTTTCACCCCGACCTGCTGAACGTCCAGCCGGAGGGGGTCCAGATCCGGATCGACCGCGTGCGAGAGGCGATCGCTTTCGGCGCGGGGAAGCCCTATGAGAGCACGAGGCGTGTCGTGCGCATCTCCCGCGCGGAGCTTCTCGGGCCGGAGGCGGCGAACGCGCTCCTGAAATCCCTGGAGGAGCCGGGCGCACAGCTCCACTGGATCCTGACCACCACGCGCCCGGAATCGCTTCTCCCGACGATCCGCTCCCGCTGCCTGGCGGCGCCCGTCGTCTCCGGCACCCGGAGCGATCGCGCCCGCGAGTGGCAGGCGCGCGGCTTCACCGCGGAAGATGCGGCGGACCTCGCGGTCCTGGCCCCCGGGGCCGGTGAAGACGAAGCCCGCGAACGGCTCGAGGAGGCGCGCCGGTTCCGGTCGGACGCGGTCGAAGCGCTCGCCGCCGGGATCCTCGAAGGGAGAATCGCTTCCCTCGTTCTTCTTGCCGAGAGACTCGGCCGCGCCGAGTCGAGCGAGCTCACTCTGTTCATCGAACTCCTCGCCGACGCGGCGCTCGCGGCGGCCGGCGTTTCCGCCGAGCTCTTTTCGCATCGCGCCGTCACCGGGCCTCTCGTACAGATCGGACGGCGACTCGGCTCGGCTCCGCTCACGAAAGCGGTGCGGACGGCGTCCGATCATCCGCCGGACACCCGGCGCGGAAACCGGCGCCTGCATTTCGAGAGGGTTTTGCTCGAGCTCTGGCTCGCGGCGGCCGCCGCGCGATCGCCGGCTGTGACGACGGCAAAGTAACTCGACAGATGAGAGGGAGTCCCCGAAGGGACTCGAAGGAACAGCGGGGAGGCGCTCCGACCCGACGGGATCGGAAGGATTCGGGAAGAGTGCGGACCTGGGAGCTACCGAAACTGGCAGAAGGTGGGGTGACCCACCGTGACAGACGCCGCCTGGTCTTTACGCCTCCCCTTAGTTCCTTCGAGTGGCCACAGTATAGAGACCCGAGCTCCTTCGCGCAATCTGCGACGAAAGTCGGCCTAGTCGAACTCGACGAAGGTCGAAGTCTCTGCGCGCTCGATTCAGTGCTCGAGCCGAATGTCCAATCTCTCCGTCTTTCCGCGAGATACGTCGAGGGCAACGCGGCGGTCGCGGTATCCCGGCCGTGAAACCACGAGTGTGTGCTTGCCAGGGGACACCGCAAATCCGGTTGCGGCGTCGAGCTCCGAAGCAGTTCCGAGGAAACGGTCGTCCAGGTAGATCGCGGCGTCGGGAGGCTCGACGGTCAGGCGCACCCACGTGTCGCCCTGCTTTGCCTCTCCCCGTTCGCGCCACGCCCTGCCGTCGGTGCGCGGCCGATCGCTCTCACCTTCTCTCTCGATCGCCTCTTCGCGGTCGCGGTCGCTGTCCCGGTCCCGATCGCGATCGTCCGAGTACCGTTCGGATCGATCGAGGTCCCGCGGACGCTCGCGGTAGCGCGGCGCCACGCTCCCATATCTCTCGTCTTCGCCGGTCCATTCCTCGGTTGCGTTCCCTCGCTTCGCCCAGTACCGGCGAATTCCGCCGGGCGGCTTCGACTCTTCGTAGCTGCCGTATCGCGGCGCGCCCGGGATCTTCACGAGCTTGTCGTCGACGTCGATCTTCACGCCCGGGCGGGCGTCCACTTCGATCGTCTTCGTCTGATAGCCATCCAGGCGGAACTCGAGACGGTAATGCCCCCGGCGCAGATAAAGGTAGTCCGGAAAACCGTCGAAGTCGTCCGCGGTGCCGATGTACTGCCCGTCGAGATACAGCCGCGCGCTCTCGGGGGAGACGTCGGTGTCAATGATCGCCCAATCGCGCGACCGGCCGTACTCATAGCCGGAGCCGTAGCCTCCATAGCCGTAATAGCCGGGATACGGGCGGTACCAGGGGTCGTACCAGAACGGGTCATACCAGTAGCCCCAGCCCCAGAAGAAAGGTCGATGTCGAATGAAAACGGCGGGTCCGCGGTGCCCGCCGCGAAATCCGCCTCCGCCGCGCAGGGGCGCGGCCGAGAGCGGAGCCGCGGCGAGCGCGAGAGCGAGGAGGCAGAGTGCCAGTGTCAGCCTTTTCATACAGTCCTCCGAGAGATGAGACGAGCAAACCCGGAGCCACGTTGACGCGGGCCCGGCGCTCACACGAAGTCCCGTCTTTTGAGAAGGATCGGAAAACGGCGGCCCGAGTCCCCCGGTCGCCCGTGACCTCTCGAAAGGCCACCGCGTCATCCGGAGGAATCGCCTGGACGTTTCGGTTCGCATTCGCGGCTACCCGGATGAGCGCGGTGGACCGCTCGTCGCCGACCAGCCTCGCGCTTCGAGGCTTCGCGCGAGGCCGCGGAGGTAATCGTCTCGCAGAACGCGGTCGACGGCCTGGCGTCCGCCGGGCAGCTCCCACCGCTCGGAAAGCAACGCCCAGGCGGCGCGGAGCCGGTCGGCGAAGCCGGAGCCGTTCGCGAACGTGAGCGCCTGCGGAACACCCAAAAAACCGCCGAGCTCCGGATGCTTCTCGAAGAAAATCGCGGCGGCCTCGCCCGATCTCTGCTGACGCCGCCGGAAGGAATCGAAGCGGATGTCGTGGTAATGGCGCGCCACCGCAGCGGGGCGGTAAAGAATCCGCATCCCCTGCTTCGTCAACCGGTACGCGATCTCGATGTCCTCCCACGCCGCGTGCGGGAACGTGGTGTCGAAGAGTCCCGCCTCCTCGAGCAGCTGCCGCGGAAGCGAGATGTTCGACGTGTAGAAGAAGTTGAACGGAACCGAGTCGGGATTCTCGATCAGGCCGTAGCCGAACTGGAGGCCATACTCGTTGATGTGGTGGAGAAACGGAGAGACACGGCGTTCGCGCGGCCAGGTCGTATAGCCGAGAACCGCGACGGAGCCCTCTCGCCGCTCCGAGTGCGTTCGCGCGTGGACGGCGAGCAGAGGCGGCTCCGGCACGGTGTCATCTCCCAGGAAGACGACGATGTCGCCCCGCGCTTCCCGGACTCCCCGATTACGGGCGCGCGCCGGCCCGGAGCTCTCCTGAAAAAAGCAGCGCAGCGGATAGGAGGCGCGATGCGCCCGCAGGCGATCGGGCGTCGAATCGCCCGAGCCGTCGTCGACGACGACGACCTCGAACTCGGGGGGCGTCTCCTGCTGGTCGAGCGCCTTCAGGACCCTCACGAGCGTGTCGGGACGGCGATGCGTCGGGATGACGACGGAAAACGTGGTCAGGCAGCGCCTCCCACGAAGATCTCCTCGAGAGTGGTCCGGACGAGCTCCGGAGCGCGGGCGAGGAACTCACGGAAGAACTCGGACTCGAAGCGGTGGTCGCCCGGATAGGTCGGAACCAGGCGCAGGGGAAACTTCGCGAAGATCTCGGAGTCGGGGCGCATCCGGCGCGACTGAACCGCCCGGCGTTTCGCCGCGAGCGACTCCTGGCTCCGATGAATCCAGAGGAGCGCCTTGAGATGCGCGACCGTCAGAGGATCCCCGAGCCGCACGGGCGGCGCGGCGCTCCGGGCGATGCCGAAGAGCCGGCGTGCAAACGACGGGGACTGGCGCTCCGGCGCGTAGGGATCGCGGCCGAGCTCGGCTGCCCCGGGGTTGCGGGACGCGAGCATCTCCGATATCCGGAGGAGAAAGGCCGCCAGAACCGACGGCATGAGCGCCGCAAAGTACTCCCGGTCGAAGTTCTTGTACGCGGTCGCGAACGCGTTCTTCTCGAAGAGGTAGCCGCGCGAGTAGATTCCGAGCGCTTCGCCGGTCGCCCCGCCGCGGTGGCGGGCGAGCGCACGGGGCTCGGCCACGATGCGCCGTCCGAAGATCCACTGCCGCCAGCCGAAGTCCACGTCTTCGAGGTATGCAAAGTAATCGTCATCGAACCCGCCGGAGGAAACGAACTCCGCGCGCCGTACCGCCATCAGTCCGCCGCAGGCGAAAAGCCGCTCTTCGCCGGAAACTCCTTCGGGCACCGCCGCGACCGGACGTCCGACCTCGCTCTGAAACGCGTGGCCGTCGAAGGTCAGGAAGCCGTTGGAGAAGTCGTTGCGCTCGCCGGTCGCGTCCGTCAACCTCCCGGCGACCGCCACCACGTCCCCCTCGGCCCGATCGAGGGCGTGGACGAGCCGCTGCAGCGCCTCCGGCTCGACGACCGCATCGTCATTGACGAAGAGGAGATATCGTCCCCGCGCGGCTTCCGCGCCGAGGCGGCATCCGGCCGCAAAGCCGAGGTTGCGGCCGGCGGGGACACGTCGGGTCGTCGGATGCCGGCGCAGGAGCTCTGCGACGGGAAGCCGCGACGCGTTGTCGACCACGAGGATCTCCGCCGAGAGGCGGCCGCGGCAGGCCTCCTCGAGCGCCGCGAGCGCCTCGAACAGCCGCTCGTGATCGCGATGGTGAACGACGACGATCGAGGCGTCCGGAATCTTCATCACGGCGAGGCCGCGCGCCGGCGGAATCTCTTCCAGAACCGCGGCTCGGAAGACTCCGGCAGCGGAAGCCTCCCCGCCTCGACGCGGGCGCTGCGGCACCAGGAAAGGAGCGGCCGCGCCACGCGCTCCCAGGTTCTCTTCTCGGCGAATCGCCGGCCCGCCTCCGCGCTCGCCCTGCGCCGGGCGGGGTCGGACAACGCCCCGACGACGGCCTCCGCGAGCGCGTCGGCCGACCGATCCACGCGGCGGCCTGCCCCGGCGTCCTCGAGCTCGCGCGCGAGCGTGCCTCCGGAGATCGAGATCGAAGGCAGGCCGCCCCACGCCGCGTCGAGCAGCCGCGTGCGGTACGAAAGATCCGACTCGAGTCCGTCGGAGGAGATCGAGACGAGCACGTCCGCCGCCGTGTAGAGATCTTCGCGCGCGCCGTAAGGCAGCCACGGCGAAAAGACGATCGAGCGGCCGTCCGGATCGAGCGAGCGCGCGCGCCGGCGAATCTCTCCGTACACCCGCTGCGGCGTCGTCTCGGGGTTCGGACTCTCCAGGAAGAGAAGCCGCGCGTCCGGCTTCGCTCGCTGGACGGCGGGCCACGCGTCGAGCAACAGGTCCGGATCGTTCCAGTCGTAGATTCCGCCGAAGAGAACGAGCGGGCCGTCCTCCGGTACTCTCGCCACCCGGCGTCCGGCGCCGCGATCTCCCCGCGCGAGGCGTTCGGGCACTCCGAAGGGAACGACGGCGAGAAGGTTCTCGAGCGCGGGGTCCTCCGGAAAGTTCGCCGAACCGATGCGTCCCGCCTCGAAGAGCGCGCCCGCGTAGAAGAGCCGCTGCTCCGGCGAAGCGCACAGAAAGAAGTCGGACCGAGCGAGCGCCAGGTGGAGAGTGGCCCGGTCGTGCCGCGCCGTCTCCTCCCCGAGCGTCTCCGCGTAGTGAAGGTTCTCGATCGGGAAGGGATCGTAGAGGTCGACCGCGACGGGGATCTCCGGAGCCTGGTGGAACCAGTAGTTCGCGGCGTGCCCCGAAACGACCGCGGCGCTGGCGCCTTCCGCGGCGCGGGCGAGGTCCGCGTACGGAGGCGCAAAGACGATCGGCACTTCGGCCGCCACTTCGGCGGCCTCCGCCGGGTCGTTCGGAACGAGCAGCTTCACTTCGAGCTCGGAGCCGAGAACACGGGCGAGCTCCAGCGCGCGAATGCCCATCCCCGCCATCCGCGGACGGATCGGTTCCGGCGCGAGCACGGCGACGATCGGCGACATCCCGCTCACCGCCCGCGGACCCGGTCCAGGAGGAGGTGCAGCTTCCAGGTGTGCGAGGCGTAGATCTGCTTCAGGATCGAGTTCAACCGGTCGATCTCCGCGTACGTGTCGGTCATCTGTCGGTCGTACTCCTCGTTTTTCGCGAAGACTTCGGCGAGCCGATCGTGGACGAGCTCGTTCTCCGCGAGCAGGCGCGCCCGCTCGAGCTGGAGATCCGAGACGCGTCTTTCGAGCTCGTCCGTCCGTCTCTCCATCGGGGAGAGCGCCGCCAGCCTCGCCTCGAGGCGCGCGATGGTCCCCGCGAGGTGCTGATGGTTTTCCCGCTGGTAACGAAGCTCTCCCTGAGAGACGGTGTCGCGCTCGTACCAGAAAGCGATCTGGGCGCGCATCCGGTCGAGAACGCGGGCGAGCCCCTCTTCGGTGCGCCGCGACGCGTACCTTTCGTAGATCCGCCGGCGCGCGCTCTGGAAGTCGGACGACCCCGCCGTGGCGTGCGAGGGATCGCCGGTCTCCGCCTCGAAGACCCGGTATTCGCACGTGACCGCGCGCACGTGCCGGAACGACGTTTCGAACGACGCCCGGATCAGGAAATCCCAGTCTTCCGAGTAATCGAGCGAAGCATCGAATCCGCCGAGCTTCCCGAAGAGCGCCCGCGGCAGAAGGAGCGTGTGGAGAGGGATGTAGTTGGCGAGGAGGAGGTAGTCGGGGTCGAAGTCGAGCGAGTACTGGAGCGTTCGCGGGCCCGGCTTCCAGCCGTCCCCATCCCTCCGGTAAACGATGGTTGCCGCGTCGGAATAGACGACCGGTTCCGGCCCCGAGCGATGGGCCGCGAGCAGCCGCTCGAAGTGGTCCGGAAAGCAGCGATCGTCATCGTCGAGAAAAGCGACGAGATCCTCCCCCGCCGCCTCGACTCCGCGGTTCGCGGCGTACGAACGGCCGTGGCGCTCCGGAAACTCCTCGAGAGAAATCTCGAATGTGTCTCGGAACGTATCGGCCACCGTCGAGACCGAGGCCCCCCCGTCGTTGACGATCACCACGCGGGTCGGGCGCGCCGTCTGCGCGCGAAGGCTCTCGAGCGCGTCGGCGAGTAGGGCCGGCCGGTTCCGCGTGCGCACCACCACGCCGACTGGAGCCGGGCCGCGGCTGCCGTCCTCGACGACCGCCGGACCGATCGCCCGCCGGAACTCCTCGAGCGACCGGCCCGAGATCTCCGGCCAGGTGAGCACGCAGAACGCCTCGACCGGCCCGGCGCCGGGCAGAGTCAGCCGGCGGTAGGCGTTCAGGCCACGCAGCGCGCCCGCGTAGTCGCGCACCAGCTGTTGCGAAGCGTAAGCGGCGAGCGCCGCGTCCTTGCGCTCTGCGACGGCCGCGATGTCCACGAGCGCGTTCGGCAGAAAGGGCTGCGAGATCTCGTAGAACCCGAGCCGAAGGAAGCGATACCGATCGTGATCTGGATCCTCCGGCCGGGACGAGCTGACCGCGCGGTACAGCGCTTCGGAGAGTGCGCGGTGATCCGGGTGGATCTCGGCGGGAGACGGACAGAGGACGAGGTCCGGCTCGAATTCCGACAGCTCCTCCCCGAGCACGCGGGAGAGCGCCTCTGCGCTCGAATCGAGGGAACGGTCCGGGAGCCCGGCGAAGACCGGAGGCGGGACGCCGAGCGTCGCCGCGGCGAGGCGGGCTTCATCGCGCCGGCGGCCCGCGTATGCGGCGTCCCCGCCCGCACCCTCCTGTTGCTCCCCGTCCGTTGCGATCCAGATCCGAACCGTGGCTCCTTTGCCGGCGTTCAACGCGATCGTGCCGCCTGCGCCCAGAGTTTCGTCGTCGGGATGCGCGGACAGCACGAGCACCCGGTCCCCGGAAAGATCCGCGGTGCGATACGGAATCCGCTCGTCTTCTTTTCGGTCAGTCACGCGACGCCGCCCAGGTGCGGGCCGGCCCTCATATCACGTCCCAAAGGGAGGGGACGAAGTGACCGCTCTGTAGAAACAGGCGAGCCCCTTCCTCGTCGAAAACCCGGCCGACGATCCAGAACCCGGCGTCGCGCTCCTCTCCGCCGAGCCCTTCGATCGTTCGGCCGCCCGGCCCTCCCGGACTCTTCCAGAACTTGAGCTGACGGGCGCCCAGCCGGCTCGCTTCGGCGGCGGCCGCCGCGAAAAGAGGAGGAAGATCGGACCCCTCCTCGTCGCGGCCCAGAAAATCCGCGACGATGGCATCCTCGCCGACGACCGACAGAGCGGCCCAGGCCAGGTCTTCCCGCCCCGAGATGAGACGGACCATCCGGTAGTAGCGGGTGGGTCGCGCGTGAAATCTCCAATTGGACCGCGCGCGGTCGCGCACCGCCGCGGCCGGAAGCGTCCAGCACGCTGCCGCCCACAGGGGATCGAAGCTCTCGGTCACGAAGTCTCCGGTCTCGACGCCGGCCGGGGCGGGTGGGAACGCTTCGCAGGGCACGCGGACCTCGCGAACAGCGAAGTAGTCGCGCGTTCGGCCGAGACGCCGGGAGATTTCGTGCGCCCGCGGGTGAGGGAAGCCGATCGTGAAAGGAACTCCCTCCGCTTCGACGGCGTCGTAGAAGGCCGTCGCCATGTCCGCGTAGATGTTGCGCTTCTTGCCGAGCCCGCGCGCCTCCGGCGCAGTCGCAACGTCCCCTGCGGAATACACCCGGCGCCGGTCCCCCGCCAGCAAGAACTCCATGGGCCAACCGGAGAAGTTCCCGACGATCTCTCCTTCTTCGGACTCCGCGACGATCCCGAACCATCCGTCCGGATTCCGGAGGAACTTCCACTCCCAATCCTCCTCGGACCACTCCGTTCCGTAAGCCCGGGAAAAGAGCGCCCGGATACGGGGACCGTCCTCGACCGCCGCCGCCCGCACACGATACGGGGTCACGCCGCTTTCTCCCAGCGAAAGGTCTCCAACGGCTCTCCGTCGGAGGCTCGAAAGGTCCGGAAGTAGGCGCCTGCCGGAAGCGAAGCGAAAGTCTCCGCCGGGAGACGGAAGTCCTCGTCCAAAGGAGCGCCGACGAACGGGAGGAGCGACGGATTCGGAGAGATCGCGATCCAGGCGCCTTCGCGGCGCGCAACGTACGGATCGTCGAGCCGGCCGACGGGGACCGTCCGCGAGAACGCCGTCGCGACGTCGAGCAGCCGGGCGCCGATCCGGCCGTAGCGGCGGCGGAGGTAGAGATCCCGGGAGAAGCGGCGCCGGCCGGCCGAATCCGCGCTTCGCGCGGAGGAACGCGCGTAGAGGTGCCGGACGCGCGCCCGGGGTTCGTATCGCAGCTCGTAGCCGGACGCGCGCACGCGGTCTTCCCACTCCGTCTCCTCGTACTCCAGGAGAAAACGCTCGTCGAAGCGTCCGACGCGGTCGAACACGTCCCGCCGAGCCGCGAGCACGGCGCCGGTCAGGTGCTCGACGTTCCCGCCCTCCCGCCAGAGCCGGAGGGACTCGCGCGCGAAGGCGGCGAAACGGCGCCGCTCGAGTCGACGAAACCGGCCTGCCGAGAGCTGCAGGAAATCACGCGCGAAGCCGGGCGCGAAACCGGCCGGCAGGCGCAGGCGGCCCGGTCCATCCCAGGTGCAGAGCGGTCCCGCGGCGCCCACGTCGGGCCGGGACGCCGCGTCGAGAAGAAAGCGAAGCGAGCCGGGCGAGAAGAGAACGTCCGCGTTGGAGAGAAGGAGGAGCGGCGCCTCCGCTCTTGCGAGGCCGGCGTTCACGCCTCCCGAGTAACCCCGGTTCTCCGGAAGGAGCACCAGGCGGTCCGCCTGCGCCTCGCGGAGGCGCCGCGCGTCTTCCTCGCCGGAGCCGCAGTCCACCAGGACGACCTCGCCGGCAATTCGCTCCGCGCCAAACGACTCCCGGAGCGAGGCCACGCATTCGACGGCTTCCTTCGCGCTCCGATGGGAGACGACGATAGCCGAGACGTCCCGCTTCATTCCCCGGATTGTATCGACCGGACTTCCCCGGACCGTCGGATCATCCGCGAGGCCGCCCGGTCCCGACCGCGTCGAGGAAGGCCCTCTCCAGCTTTTCCGCAACCGACACCGTGTCGAAACGTGACGCTGCCGCCGGCCCCGCCCGCCGTGCCTTCTCCCGCGCTCCAGTCGTCGTCAGGAGAGGAAGCGCGTCCGCGAGCGCGTCCGGGTCGCCATCGGGGAAGAAGCGCGCCGCATCGCCCGCGATCTCCCGATGTCCCTCCGTGTCGGAGAGCAGGCACGGCAGGCCGCTGGCGAGCGCTTCCAAGACCGGGAGCCCGAATCCCTCCTCCCGGCGACTTGGTCCGAGGAACAGGTCCGACGCGCGGTAGGCAAACGGCATGCGCTCCGGGGAAAGCCGGTGGTGATACTCGTCGACGACCGTCGTCGCTTTCTCGGCGTCGCTCATCGGCAGCGTCGAGACGCGGCGGAGCCGGAATCTTCCTCCTCGGCGGCGCCAGAGGGCGAGTCCTCCGAGCGCGATCGCGATCCCCTTCACGTCCGCCTCCCAGGGACCAACGACGAGAACGACCGGGGGATCGGCCGGCGGTCCGGGCGGCGCCGGAAAGAAACCGTCGGGCTCGAAAGCCTGGCCCACGTTCGTCGCCGGACCAAAGCCCTTCCCGCGGAGGACATTCGCGAGCGTCTCGGACACCGTCAGCTTGTGCGTCGGCGAGCGGTACGCATCCTCGATCGCGCCGCGGAGGTGGGCGTAGAAGGTGAAGTCTCCCTCGTATCCCTGACAGAGGTGGAAGACCGGGACGCTCGATCCCGCAAGCGCCGGCGCGACGGTCGTCCAGAACGTCGCCACCCGCACGTCCGCTCGCGACAGCTCCACGGATTCGGCGAACGCCGCTCGCTCGAACCGGGCGCGCGCCATCGGAAACCAGGAGGGAGGCGCCTCTCGAGAGACGATCGCGACACGGTGTCCCCGGCGGGAAAGCGCCTCTGCCTGGGAGAGCGCGACCTTGACCCCGCCGCAGAGCTCCGTCGACTCGAGGAGATAGGCGATTCGAAGGGTCACTTCGGACTCGCGACCGCCATCCACTGATATGTCGTCAGGCTCCCGCGATCCGCCTCTCGAAAGCCGCCGCTCCATCGCAGAAACTCCGGGGCATCCGGGACGGGACCGCCGGGGAGACCTTCGATCACGACGGCCTGCCAGCCCGCCTCTTCGAGAGCCTCTCCGAGGAAAGAGCGCGAAAACCAGCGGAGGTGTCCGGCGTCGGAGAGCCCCGCGGGCAGGACATCGAATCGCCCGAGAACGAGGTCGCGGACGAGCGAGAGATGTCCGACGTTCGGAACGCTCGCCACGAGAGTTGCGGTGGGCGCCGCGAGCCGGCGCGCACCTGCGAGCGCGCCGATCGGATCCTCAAGGTGCTCGAGCACGTCGCCGAAGAGGAAGGCATCGAACGTCTCACCCGCGGCGGCGAGATCTGCGAGGACGGCGGAAGCCTCCCCTTCGAGGACCCGATCGAGCCGCGACCGCGCCCGCCCCGCTGCGATCGCGTCTTTCTCGACGCCCGTCACGTGTCCTCCCGATCGGCTCTTCCAGGCCACTCCCGCCGCTCCGGCCCCGCAGCCGACGTCGCAGAGACGGCGGGCGGATTCCGGCAGGCGCTGCACGAGCTCCGGCCTGTCGTGCTCGGGAGGGTCGTCGAAGACGAGCGCCCGGAACGCCGGATCAACCTCTCCCGTCGCGCGCGAAAAAAGTCGGGATGCATATTCGCCGACGCTCTCGCCGGCGAGTGACGGAATCTGCCCCGGGTAAAACGCGACCGCCGGCACGGCCGAAGCATCGAACGCGGCCGCCGCAGCGGGCCATCCCCCCTTCTCCAGCTCGCGCAACGTGTGCACCGGGCCGGCTGACGCGACCGCGAGGGGAACGCACGGTACCGCCGTCGCCCCGCCGACGCGCGGAGGCCGATCGAGGGGCGCCGGCAGCGCCCTGCTCTCGCGCACCAGGACGCAGATCTCCGCGCCTTCCAGGCGAGAGGCCGGG
>Ga0075425_100007186_pt1 | contig 11749 bp, 13 predicted proteins | sample SoiMethybrSBSTD4_FD_75300 | JGI IMG/M metagenome (GOLD analysis project Ga0075425, IMG submission 75300) | Bulk soil microbial communities from a Populus tree surrounding site in Tennessee, USA - Soil MetaG P. TD hybrid SBSTD4 | ecosystem: Environmental > Terrestrial > Soil > Tree plantation...
ATCACGGTCGTCCGTGTCCACGATGCGTGCATCTCTGCTCCTCCGTCTCCGTGAAACGAGTCACCGCAATGCTCGCGAGCGTGGTCATTCAACGCGCGCGATGGAGGAGCGTCAACGTCCAATGTTCGGGACACGCCGGATGGATACAGCGGCGGGCGATCAGTCGTCGGCTCGCGCGCCGAGCGCGCGGACGTATTCCGTCCATTCCACCGGCAGCATCGATTGCTTGCGCGAGTTGCACGCCTTGCAGGCGGGGACGACGTTGCCGCGCACGCTGCGGCCGCCGCGACCGAGGGGCACTAGGTGATCCATGCTGAGCGCGCGGTGGCCGACCTGGCGCCGGCAGTAATAGCAGACGCCGTCGGCGATCCGCCGCTTCCACCACTGGCTGGCTCGCAGCTCACGGGCCCGCGCCCGCTCGCGCTTGAGCGTCTCCGGCGGCAGCGGCGCGTAGAACTCACTCATGCGTCGAGAGCTCCACCGACAGCTCTTCCCACTCGCGCATCAGCCACGCCACCTGCTCCTCGGCGGTCTTGCGCTCGGTGGTGAGCGCGCGGACGTGGTCGCCGTCCTTGTAGAGCGCGGGGTCGCTGAGCGCCTCGGCGAATTGCCGCAGCCGCTCCTCGAGGTCGTGGATCTGGCGCTCGACCTCCTCGAGCCGGCGCCGCAGCGCGCGCACAGCGCCCGAGGCCCGGCCGCGCCGTCCCTCCACGCGCGACCGCTGATCGGCGGGGGCCGCGGCCGGCGCGGGCGACGGCCGCGCGGGCAGCTCAGGGGATCGCGCCGGCGTGGACTCGGCGGCGCGAGCGGTGGCGACGAGGTAATCGTCGTAATCGCCAGGATAGCTCGTGAGCGCGCCACTGGCCACCTCGAGCACGCGCGTCGCGATGCGATTGATGAAATACCGATCGTGAGAGATGAACACGATCGTGCCCGGGAACTCCGCGAGCGCTTCCTCGAGAACCTCCCGCGACGCGAGGTCGAGATGATTCGTCGGCTCGTCGAGGCAGAGGAGCGCCGCCGGACGCACCAGCATCTTGGCGAGCGCCAGGCGCGCCTTCTCGCCGCCCGAGAGCACCGCGACGCGCTTGTCGACCGCGTCTCCCGAGAACAGGAACGCCCCCAGCAGCGTCCTGAGGCGCGTCTGGGCCGCCTGGGGCGCGACGCGCTCGACCTCCTCGAGGACGGTCGCCCGCGGATCGAGGACGTCGAGCTGGTGCTGCGCGTAATACTGAACGGCCACGTGCGCGCCCAGTGTGCGCTCCCCGGTCTCGAACGGCAGCACCCCGGCGAGGACGCGGAGCAGCGTCGACTTGCCCGCGCCGTTGATCCCGACCAGGGCCACCCGCTCGCCGCGCTCGACTTCCAGGTCGATCCCGGCGTAGACGACATGGTCGCCGTAGGCCTTGTGGACGCCGCGCAGGGCGGCGACGCGGCGGCCCGTCCGCGGCGGCTCGGGAAACGCGAAGCGGATCTTCCGCGCGCGCGGGTCGACCTCCACGCGCTCCAGGCGTTCGAGCATCTTGATGCGGCTCTGCACCTGGCGGGCTTTGGTCGCCTGATAGCGGAAGCGCTCGATGAACCGCTCGATCTCCACGACGCGCTTGGCCTGGTTGCGCGCCTGGGCCTCGAGGAGCTCTCGCCGGGCCTCGCGCTCGACGAGGTACTCGTCGTAGTTGCCCTGATAGCGGACGACGCCCGCGGGGCCGAGGTCGGCGATCGACGTCACCATGCGATTGAGGAAGTACCGATCGTGGGAGACGACCACGACCGCGCCCGCGTAGTCGGCGAGAAAGCTCTCGAGCCACCCGAGCGATTCGAGATCGAGATGGTTGGTCGGCTCGTCGAGGAGGAGAACCGACGGCCGCAGCAGGAGTAGCCGCGCGAGCGCCGCGCGCATGCGCCAGCCGCCGGAGAACTCCGCGAGCGGCCGCGGCATCTGCTCGGCCCGGAAGCCGAGGCCACCGAGGATGGCGCGCGCCTCTGTCTCGAGCCGATAGCCGCCCAGCGCCTCGAACCGGTGCTGCAGGTCCCCGTAGCGCGCGGTCAGGGCGTCGACGTCGGCGTCGCCGCCGGCCGGCGCCTCCAGCGCAGCGGCCAACTGCTCCATCTCGCGCTCGACGCGCCAGACTTCCTCGAAGCCGCCGAGTACCTCGGCCAGCACCGATCCCCCGTCATCGCCGCCGGCGACCTCTTGCGGGAGATAGCCGACGGTGGTGCCGCGTGGGAGGCTCACCCGGCCCTCGTCGGGCTCCTCGATGCCGGCCAGGATCCGGCAGAGTGTCGTCTTGCCAGCGCCGTTGGGGCCGACGAGGCCGATCCGCTCGCCGTCGCCGATGCGCCAGTCGACGCCGCGGAAGAGCGTCTGCCCCCCGTAGCCCTTGGAGACGTTCTCCAGCTGGATCACTCCGCTCGCCTACCCTTCCTGCGTCGTGAGCTCCTGGGCTCGGGCCTCCGCCATTCCGCGCAGCGCGAACAGGACGCGGACGACGCACTGCTGGACGAGGAGCGCGTCCTGGACGAAGGGATCGGCGAGCCACTGCCGGCTCGAGTCGCCCTTCTCACCGGCGAAGCCGAGCGTCGGAGAGAGCGTCTGCAATCGGAGCAGGAGATCGTCCGGTGGCAGGCCAGAGGCGCGCAGGCGCGCGACCACCGCGGCTCGGACGGCGGCGTTCCAGATGCCGGTCAGGCCCTCGAGCAGCGCCGCGTGACACGTCAGATCGGGCTTTTCCTGGAACTGCTGGAGCACGGCGGGCGCGAGCGGATTGACCACGGTATCGCCGTCCTCGTCCATCCCGAAGAGCGGGCCGATCACCGGATCGCGCTGAACATCCGGCAGCCGCTCCAGCAATGCGACCGTGGACGCCGCGGTGACCGCGGGGAGCCGGGCGAGGCGTTCGAGGAAGGGAAGGTCACCGGCCATGGCTCAACCTCCGGCCGTGCGCGGCTCGGCGCGCGCGAGCTCGGCGGCGCGCCCCGGCGGTACGAGGAACGCGGCGCCGAGCGCCGCCACGCAGATCATCAGCCCCACCACGAACACGCCGTGGAGCGCGACGACCATGGGCAGGCCGGCGTGCAGCCGCTGCGCCATGACTGCGCCCATGACGGACAACCCGAGCGTCCCGCCGACCGCGCGGAAGAACTGGGTCATCGAGGTGGCGACGCCGAGCTCGGTCCGCGGCACCGCGCTCTGCACGGCGATGAGCATCGGGACCATGTTCAATCCCATGCCGACGCCGGCGAGCAGGACGTCGCGCATCGCGATACCGGTCGTGAGAGTGCTGTCCCAGCGCGTGAAGAGCACGAAGGCAACGGCCAGACAGATCATCCCGGCGAACACGACAGTCCGGTAGCCGATCCGCAGCACCAGCCGCGCGCTCGCCGCCGACAGCACCACCCAGCCGATGACGAACGGGGTCAGCACGAATCCGGCCACGGTCGCCGAGGTGCCGGCGACCTGCTGGAGGAACAGCGGCACGAATGAGATCGCGCCGAACATCGCCATGCCGGCCAGGAAGCCGGTGGCGACCGCGGCCAGCACCACGCGGTTGGCGAACAGATCGAGCGGGACGATGGGCGCGGGCACCCGACGCTCCACGGCGACGAAGGCCACGAGGGTGGCGACCCCGATGACGAGCGGGCCGAGCACCTCGGGCCCGCTCCATGTGCCGACGCGGCCGGCCTGCACGACGCCCAGCAGCAGCGCGGAGACGCCCGTGGCGAACAGCGCGATCCCCGCGTAGTCGATGATCGGTACCCGCCCGATCGGCCGGCCGCGGTCCAGCGCGCCGCCGATCAGCATCATCGCGATCAGTCCGAACGGCAGGTTGATGTAGAACACCCACCGCCACGAGACGTAGTCGGTGAGCAGACCGCCGAGCAACGGGCCGACGAGCGACGCCACGCCCCAGACGCCGGAGATGTAGCCCTGCATCTTCGCGCGACGCTCGAGCCGGAACAGGTCGCCGACGATCGTCATACCGATCGTGATGAGCGAGCCCGCGCCCAGCCCCTGCAACATGCGAAAAACGATCAGCTCGAGCATCGTGCGCGCGAGCCCCGAGAGCGCGGAGCCGGCGAGGAAGATGGTGAGCCCCGTCAGGTACACGGTCCGCCGGCCGTAGAAGTCCGACAGCCGGCCCCAGAGCGGCATCGTGACCGTCGACGTCAACAGGAAGCCGGAGAACACCCACGAGTACATCTGGATGTCGCCCAGGCTGCCGATGACCTTGGGCATGGCGGTGGCGACCACCGTGGACTCCATGGCGGCCAGGAAGATCGAGAGCATCACGCCGAACACGGCGCGGCGCGTGCGGCTGTCCTGCATCAATGCGCGCCGGTACAGCCGGCGCACTGACAGCCGGCGCGGAGCTCGGGATAGGGGTAGAGGCTCTCGTGCGCGTCCGCCCACGTCACCCGTAGGCCCTCGGGCCGTCTGCCGATGTCTCGAGGCCACGCCATGGCCGGGGTGAGCGAGTCGAGCTCCGCGCACACGCCGCACGGACACGCCTGGCGCAGGCGATCGAACGGGTAGATGCTTCCGTGCTGGTCCGCCCACGTGACGCCGACGGCATAGCGACCCACCAGATGCACGTCGGTAGGCAGGTTGGGATCAGGCTGCCCCACGATGGGCAGCGTCAGCTTCTTGTTCACGCGGTGCCTCCCCCCGAGGCCTGCCGTCGAAGTCGCATCGCGGTGAGCAGGTAGTGGATGGCCAGTGACTGGTGCTGTCCCCACACGCGCGCGCGACGGCGGATGGCCTCTTCGGACAATGCTCTCCCCCGCCCGTAGTGATGGTCAAACACCTTGCGCACGGCGAGGTCGCCGGCGGGGCAGGCGTCGCCACGGCCGAGGCAGCGCGCGAGATACCAGTCGGCGGTCCAGCGACCGAGGCCGCGCAGCGCGGTCAGGCGCGCGATGACGTCGGCGTTGGAGGCGGCGGCGAGCACGTCGGCGTCGAGGTCGCCGCTGACCATCGCGCGGGCGACGTCGCGGATGTACTCGGCCTTGCGCGTCGAGAACTGCATCCGCCGCAGCGTGGCCACACGCAGTCCGGCCAGCGCGCGCGGCTCGGGAAAGGCGTACACCGTGTCGGCGTCGACCGTGACCGGCGTGCCGTACCGGCGGACGAGACGCGCGCGGAGCGTGAACGCAAAGGTGAGGTTGACCTGCTGGGCGACGATCGACCCCACCAGCATCTCGAGGCCGGTGGGCGCGAGCGTCGGTCGCATGCCGTAGAGCGGCGCCACGACCTCGGACAGAACAGGGTCGCCCTTCGCCATCCGGTAGAACCCCGGCAGGTCGAAGTCGAGCCCGAAGATCTTCCGCACCTCCCGCGCGACGGCTTCTCGGATCGCCACGCCGACACGCCCGGGAATGCGTACGTGCAGGGTCGCGGCGTCGACCGGTCCGCGCCAGCGCACCTCGTAGAGATGCAGGCTGCCGTCGTGACGGAGCACGCGGCGGAAGACGTTGTCGGCGACGCGATTGACGGGGTCGTCGCCCCACACGCGATAGCGAGCGAGCGTAGCCTCGGCGTCGAGCGGGCCATCGGGAGTCACGACGAAGTCCATCAGAAGATCACGCGGCCCCCAAGTGTATCAGAAGGGGGACAGCGCCCCCCCGGCCCGCGCACACGCGCTCAGTGCTTCAGGTGGTACGGCACGTCGGTGACGATGACGTTCTTCCGGAAGAGCATCGCGCCTTTGATGAGCAGCGCGGTCTGGTTGTGGAGCAGATGCTGCCACCACCGCGCGGGGATGAACTCGGGGAGCACGATGGTGACGATGTGGTTGTCGCCGCCCTGCTCGAGGATGTGGTCCACGTACTGCAAGAGCGGGCCGAGCAGCGACCGGTAGGGCGAGGTCAGGACGATGAGCGGCAGCCCCATGCCCCACTTCGCCCATCGTTGCTCGAGCCGATGCGTCCGCTCGGGGTCCGACTCCACGAACACCGCCTTGGCGTTCCCCGAGAGCGACTGGGCGTATTGCAGCGCCTTGAGCACACCTCGGTGCAGGTCGCCGACGAGCACGAGCACGGTGTTCTGCAGCGGCGGCGGTGGCTCCATCGACTCCAGCGACAGCTGCGTCGCCACCTCCTCGTAGTGACGATGCATGGTCAGGAAGGCGGCCACGAGCGTGGGAATCAGCAACACCACGATCCACGCGCCGTGGGTGAACTTCGTCATCGCGATGGTGATCAGCACGACGCCGGTGGCCGCGGCGCCCACCGCGTTCAGCCCCACGCGCCACCACCAGCCTTCACCGCGCTTGCGCATCCAGCGCCGCACCATGCTGGCCTGGGACAGCGTGAACGAGATGAAGACGCCGACGGCGTAGAGCGGGATCAGCGCGTGGGTACTCCCGCGGAAGGCGACGAGCAGGATGGCGGCCAGGCCCCCCAGGATGAGGATGCCGTTGGAAAACACCAGCCGGTCGCCCTGATTGGCGAACTGCCGCGGGATGAAGCGGTCGCGGGCCAGGAAGAACGACAGGCGTGGGAAGTCGGCGAACGACGTGTTGGCGGCCAGCAACAGGATGAGCATGGTCACGACCTGGATCTCGAAGTAGAGCAGCCCGCTGCCGAAGATCCGGCGCGCGAGCTGGGAGACCACCGTTTCGTGCTCGCGAGGCGTGATGCCGAGGTCGTAGGCCAGATAGGTGATGCCGAGGAAGAGCACGACCAGGATGGCGCCCAGCCACGTGAGCACGGTGCGGGCGTTGCGCGATTCGGAGGGCTTGAACGCGGGCACGCCGTCGGACACCGCCTCCACGCCCGTCAGGGCCGTACACCCGGAGGCGAAGGCCCGCAGGAGCAGGAACAGGCCGATGCCCTCCAGGCCGGGCGGGTGCCGGTCGTACGGCGCCTCGGGCAGGAAGTCGAAGATCGCGCCCAGCGCCCCGTACGCCACCATCGCGCCGATACTGGCGATGAAGAGATAGGTCGGGGCCGCGAAGATCTTCCCCGACTCGCGGATCCCGCGCAGATTCGCCACCGCGATGAGGGCCACCGCGGCGATGCAGAGAATCACCCGATAGCGGAAGAGCACCGGCACGGCGGAGGTCAGCGCGGCCACCCCGGCGGCCACGCTCACCGCCACGGTCAGCACGTAGTCGATGAGCAGCGCGGCGCCGGCCACGAGCCCGGGAACGACCCCGAGGTTGTCCTTGGTGACGATGTAGGCGCCCCCGCCGTGGGGATAGGCGCGGATGGTCTGCCGGTAAGAGCTGATGACGATCGCGATCAGCACGGAGATCGCAACGCCGATGGGCAGGAGGTAGCTGAGCGCCGCCGAGCCGGCGAGGACGAGCACGAGCAGGATTTCCTCCGTCGCGTACGCGACGGACGACAGCGCGTCGGAGGCGAAGACGGCGAGCGCGGTCGCCTTTCCTAGGCGCTCGTGTCGGGATTGAGCCGTCGGCAACGGCGTGCCGACGAAGAGACGCTTCAGTCGGTGCAGGCGCACGACAGGAATGATAACTCGGAGGCGGGGCCCGGCCCCGCTCCCACGCGGTCGGTGCTCGGCTCAGTGGAGCTCGAACGGCTCGTCGACGTCCAAGATCGAGGAGCCGAGGAGCGAGCCCGCGCACCGGCGGCAGTACGTGACGGACTCGAGGCTCACGGAACACCCCGGGCAGCACGCGGCCCCGCAATCGATGCAGGCGAGGTGGTGGAAGTTGTAGTGGACGTCCCGTCCACAGCCGCAGCGCGGTTCCATGAGGCCCTCCTTGGACGCCTGCAACGGAGAGCATCAAGTTTCGTTCCAGCCAGCCCGGCCTGTGTTTTCGCGTGGGTGGCGCGACGCCTCCAGGCTGGCAGGGTACATTCCTGCCGCTTTTCCCAAGCTTATTGGGTAGTTACCGAACCGGCGACGCGGCGCGCGGATCAGAACGTCGGCTGTGGCTGACGGTGTAGCTCGGCGATGTTCTCGAAGCGCGCGTACTGCGGCAGGAACACGACTTTCACGGTGCCGATGGGGCCGTTGCGTTGCTTGCCGATGATGACCTCCGCGATGTTCGCCTCGTCCGGCGGCAGTTCTTCCTTGTACACGCTCTGCCGATAGAGGAAGAGGATCAGGTCCGCGTCCTGCTCGAGCGCTCCGGATTCACGAAGGTCCGAGAGCTGGGGGCGGAAGTCGCGCATGGAGCGCGCCTCGACGGCGCGAGACAGCTGGGACAGCGCGACCACGGGGATGTTGATCTCCTTGGCCAGCGCCTTCAGCGAGCGTGAGATCTCCGAGATCTCCTGCTGGCGGTTCTCCATGTTGCTGCGTCCGCGCATCAGCTGCAGGTAGTCGATCACGAGCAGGTCGAGCCCGTGCTCGGCCTTCATCCGTCGCGCCTTCGCCCGCGCCTCGAGCACGGTGAGCGCGGGGCTGTCGTCGATGAAGATCTTCGCCTCGCTCAGCCGCCCGGCCGCGGAGGTCAGACGCGCCCAGTCGGACGCGCTCAGATAGCCCGTGCGCACGGACTGCGAATCGACCTTGGCCTCCGAGCACAGCATGCGCTGGACGAGTTGGGGCGCGGACATCTCCAGACTGAGCACGAGGACGTTGCCGCGCAAGCTCACGCCGACATGCTGCGCGATGTTCAAGGCGAATGCCGTCTTGCCCATGCTTGGCCGCCCGGCGATGATGATGAAGTCGGACGGCTGGAAGCCCGAGGTCTCGAGGTCGAGCTTCTCGAAGCCGGTGGCCACGCCGGTGACGTGCTCCTTGCGCTCGTAGAGCCGCTCGATGTACTCGAACGTGTTCTTGAGGATTCGCCCGACGGGCAACGCGCTGCCTTCCAGCCGGCGCTCGGCCAGGCCGAAGATCCGCCGCTCGGCGTCGTCGACCAGCCCCTGCACGTCTTCCTTGGCGTCGAAGGCCTGGCCGATGATCTGCGTCGACGTCTGGATGAGCTCACGGAGAACGGCCATGTCCCGCACGATGTGGGCGTAGGCGCCGAGATGCGACGCGATGGAGGCCTGCTCCACCAGCAGCGCCAGCGCGGCTGGCCCGCCCACGAAGTCCAGCTGTCCGGCCCGGCGCAGCTCCTCGCCGAGCGTGATGACGTCCACCGGCTCGCCACGATCGAAGAGCAGCTGCATGGCGCCGAACATCGTGCGGTGCGCCTCGGTGTAGAAATCGGTGTGACGGAGGATCTCGATCAGCCGGGGCAGCGCTTCGCGTCCCTCGAGCAGCACGGCCCCCAGCACGGCGCGTTCGGCATCGAGGTTGTGCGGAGGGATGCGTGACGGAACTTCGAGGGGGCTCACGACCGCCGATCTCCGTTGCGCATCCGTGACGATCGTGGTTCGTGGGCGCGCCGTTCGTCAACGAAATTCGTCCACGTGTCACGTTGTGTGGACAGCCCGTGGACATCGCGTGGGTAGACGGCCGCGAGTCAGTGGATAGGACGTGGATGGAGCGGCACGACCACGATCCCCGAGGCCGACGAGCCCCGGGGATCGCGATACCGTCTATTCGCGAACGACGGAGACGCGGAGCTGTGCGGTGACTTCGGGATGGAGCCGGACGGCGACCGCGCTCTCGCCGAGCCCCTTGATCGGCTCGTCGAGATGGATGCGTCGCCGCTCGATCTTGATCGCGTGCTGCTCGAGGAACTCCGCGACGTCCTGGGAGGTCACCGAGCCGAAGAGCTTGCCTTCCTCGGAGGCCTGCCGTCGAACCTCGAAGACGAGCGCCTCGATCCGCTCGCGCAGACCGTCGGCGTCGGACTTTATGCGCCCCGCCTTGGCCTCCTGCTGACGCTTGATGTGGTCGAGGCCCTTGAGGTTGCCGGGCGTCGCGGTCAGCGCGAGCTTCTTGGGGATCAGGAAATTGCGGGCGTAGCCGTCGGAGACGTCGCGGACCTCGCCGCGGCGGCCGACCTTGGCGACATCGTCGAGCAGGATCACCTTCATGGCGCTAGTCCGTGGCCACGTAGGGGATGAGGGCGACCGTCCGCGCGCGCTTGATGGCGTGCGTGAGCTGGCGCTGGTGCCGCGCGCAGCTGCCGGAGATGCGCCGGGGGATGATCTTACCCCGCTCGGTCACGAAGCTTCGCAGGCGACGGACGTCCTTGTAGTCGACGAGGTCGACCTTGTCCGCGCAGAACTTGCAGATCTTCCGCCGGCCGAACCGACGGCGCTTCATGGGCTTCTGTGGCGTCGGAATCTCGTCGTCCTCCTATTTGAATCGGGAGGAGCGGCGGCCGCTCCTCCCCGATACCCCCCAACGGCAGTACGGCGGAGGGATCAACTTAAAACGGTACGTCGTCGTCCGCCGCGCCTGTCGGCTCCTCGCCGAATGGTTCGGCCGCCGGCACCGTGGCCGTCGCCGGCGCCTTGCCACGCCCCATGAACTGGACGCGGTCGGCCACCACCTCGACCACCGTGCGCTTCTGACCGTCCTTCGTTTCCCAATCGCGCGTCTGCAGCCGGCCCTCGACGAGGATCGGGCTGCCCTTGTCGAGGTACTCGCCGCACGTCTCGGCCTGCTTGCCCCACACGACGACGGTGAGGAAGGATGTCTCCTCGCGCTTCTCGCCGCCCTGCGTCGTGTAGTTCCGGTTCACCGCGAGGCGCAGGTCGGCCACCGCGGTGCCGCTCGGCGTGTACCGCAACTCCGGGGGCCGCGTCAGATTGCCGATCAGGAACACCTTGTTGAGGCTCGCCATCAACCGACCTCCTCAACCACCTCTTGAGTTTTTGCCGGCCGAGCCTTCTTCCGGACGGGGACCTGCGTGGACAGGAAGCGCAGCACGTTTTCGTTCAGCCGCAGCTGCCGCTCGAACTCCTTCACCGTCGCGGGCTCGGCAGAGACCTCCAGCACGGCGTACGTCCCTTCCCGCTGCTTGCGGATGTCGTACGCCAGGCGGCGCTTCCCCCAGTTCTCCATCTTGATGACCCCTGCCCCCAGCGAGGTGACCTGCTCGGACAGCTGCGTGAGCAGAGCGGCGACTTCTTCGTCGCTGGGACGGGGATCGACGATCACGAGAATTTCATAAGGCCGCAGAATGACTCACCCCCTCGGGCCCGTGGGACATCGTCTTCGAAGCGCCTTAGGCTATCAGACATCCCCACACCCAGCAAGGTCAACGCCTGAAAAATGATACGGCCCGGGCCCACAACGACCCGAGCCGTACCGTTCGACGCGCTCCGCTTCTAGTACATGTCGCCGTGGGGCATCGCGGGTGCGGCGGGCGCCTTCTCCTCGGGCAGATCGGTGATGACCGCTTCGGTCGTCAGCAGCAGCGACGAGATCGACGCCGCGTTCTGCAGCGCCACACGCTCGACCTTGGTCGGGTCGATGATGCCGGCCTGCAGCATGTCGACGTACTCCAGGCTCTCGGCGTCGAAGCCGCGCGTCGGCACGGTCTCGGCCTTGACCTTCTCGACCACCACGCTGCCCTCGAGCCCCGCGTTCTCCACGATCTGGCGAATGGGCTCCTCGAGCGCGCGACGGACGATCATGGCCCCGACCTTCTCGTCGCCTTCGACCTTCAGCTTGTCGATGGCCTTGGCCGCCCGCAGCAGGGCCACGCCGCCGCCGGGCACGATGCCTTCCTCGACCGCCGCCCGCGTGGCGTTCAGCGAGTCCTCCACGCGCGCCTTCTTCTCCTTCATCGCGGTCTCGGTCGCGGCCCCGACCTTGACCACGGCGACGCCGCCGGCCAGCTTGGCCAGCCGCTCCTGCAGCTTCTCGCGGTCGTAGTCGCTGGTCGTCTCCTCGATCTGGGCGCGGATCTGCTTGATGCGCCCCTCG
>Ga0075425_100007187_pt1 | contig 11749 bp, 10 predicted proteins | sample SoiMethybrSBSTD4_FD_75300 | JGI IMG/M metagenome (GOLD analysis project Ga0075425, IMG submission 75300) | Bulk soil microbial communities from a Populus tree surrounding site in Tennessee, USA - Soil MetaG P. TD hybrid SBSTD4 | ecosystem: Environmental > Terrestrial > Soil > Tree plantation...
CGCGCGTGAAATCCCGCGAACTCGCCGGTGATGGCGGCGAGTGCCAGCAGCATCACGCCTCCCGTGAGCATCTGCGATGCGGCTCCCATTGCCTTGGAAGCCGGTAGTGCAACTCGGCGGCTGACAATGGTTCCAATCGACCATCCTAAAGACGCGACCAGCAAAGCAATGGCTCCGCCCCGATCTAGCGGTGCTTCACCCAGAGCTGACCACGGGTTCACAAGCACCGCAACTCCAAGCACGCCGACGGCGAGACCGAAAGCAAGCCTGGTGGTCAGACGCTGGGTTCGCAGGAAGATGATTTCGAGGACGGTGATGCACACCGGTATTATGGCGATGATGACCGCGGCAATTCCCGACGGAACACGCTGCTCAGCCCAAAAGAGGCATGCATAATCGAGGAGGAACATGAGCGCGCCCAGGAGAGTGGCGGCACGCCATTCGCGCCAGCTAAGTGAAGGGGTACCTCGAATCCGCATCCATATCCAGACCGCCAGCCCGGCGATGGTGAACCGGATGCCGGCCATCAAGAACGGCGGCATTTCGAGCACGCCTACGCGGATCGCGAGGTATGTCGATCCCCAGACAAAGTAAATAATGGCAAACGCCAGCAGTATCTTCCAACGCGCCGGTCTAGCGGAGGCATGGGTCACGATTGATCAGCCTGGGCGGCAATTCGATTCGAAGTCAATGCTGTAAGTGTGGTGAGCGGATTCGATCTAGAATTAGACTGTGCCGCGCAAACCAAAGATTCAAATCAAGTGCCCCATCTGCAAACAACCGGTCGTACGCAACGGCGCAGACTTCCCTTTTTGCAGCGAGCGTTGCCGGGTGATCGACTTGGGCAAGTGGGCCAGCGATCAATACGTGGTCTCGTCGCCTGGGCACGACATTTCCGATGAGGTGGATGAAGCAGATTTTCCGGGCGATAAGAATGAAGACTGAAACCTCACCGTTGCCAATTGACACTCGCGCGCCGCTTTGGGCGACCTTGACGGGTACTTTTTTCGGAATAGGTAGACTTCGCCCGGGGCCTGGTACCTGGGCATCAGTTGCAGCGGCATTGATCTGGCTTGCTTTCTCACAGTTCATTGAGCCGAGTCTTCAGCCTCTGGCTCTTGGCTGCTTGATCGCGATCGCTGTCGGACTGGGTATTCCAGCCGCGACTGTGGTGGCAAGGATCTCGGGAATCAAAGATCCACAGCAGGTAGTCATTGATGAAGTTGCCGGCCAATGGACAGCGTTGCTGTTCGCTCCGGTGTCGTGGAAAACCCTGCTCGGCGGCTTTATACTTTTTCGCGGATTCGATATCCTTAAACCGCCACCGGTGCGGCAACTCGAGCGGCTTCCCGCGGGTACTGGGATCGTCGTCGACGATATTGCTGCCGGCCTTTATTCGCTTGTGGTAATGCAACTCTTGTTGCATTTCAGGCTTCTTTCACCATAGTTCCAGTTGAGTGCTGTTTCCATGGCCATTTCCAATCGGCTGCTAGGAAAGAAAAACGTGAACGGGCGGCCGCACATCGAGGCCCTGTCTCCGTCCGCAGCGCTGCCTGGAGGCGAGGTCCGGATTCTGGGTCATGGCCTGCGGCCGGCTGACCTTCGGCGTCCGCGAGTACGGCTGGGCGAGGTGGATGCGCCGGTGGTTGTCAGCGCCGACGATTTCGTAATTGCCCGAGTACCTTATGGGGCCGCTTCTGGCCCAATAGTAGTTTCGACAAACGGGCACTCCAGCAATGCCCAGCAGATCAAGGTTGCTGCTCTGATCGCCGAGAATCTCCATCCCGTGACCAATCCTGCTCTTGATATTGAAGGCAATATTTACGTAACTTTTTCCGGATCGCGAGGACAAAAGGTGCCGGTCGCTGTTTATAAGATTGAGACCAACTACAACGTGAAGCCGTTCCTGACCGAGTTGATGAATGCAACTGCGATTGCCTTCGACCGCGAGGGACAGATGTATGTGTCTTCACGCTTCGACGGAACGGTTTATCGCGCCGCCCCGAACGGAACTATGTCGTCGTATGCGCAAGGCATGGGCGTGGCCACGGGAATCGCGTTCGACCGCGAAGAAAACCTCTACGTGGGAGACCGCAGCGGAACCATCTTCAAGATCGCCCGCGACCGGCAGATATTTGTGTTCGCAACTCTTGAGCCGAGCGTCTCCGCTTATCACCTGGCGTTCGGACCCAACGGAAACCTGTTCGTCACCGGCCCGACCAACTGCGGCTTCGATTCGGTTTACAAGATCGATCCGCACGGTGCAGTTTCAATTTTCTACCGCGGGCTCGGCCGGCCCCAGGGCATTGCCTTCGATGGTGAAGGAAATCTGTACGTCGCTGCTTCGCTCGGCGGCCGGCGCGGAATCGTGAAGATAACCCCAGACGGTGCACCGTCGCTTGCCATAGCCGGATCAGGCCTGGTTGGCTTGGCGTTTGCTCCCGGACGATCCGCAATTCTTGCCAGCAACAACGCCGTTCATCATCTTGCCTGGGATGTCGCCGGGCAGCCGATCCTCGATCCTTCGTAAGCCTTTTCGTTTAGACTGCAAGCGTGGTGGCGGAAATCATTGCCGTCGGCTCGGAGATGTTGACTCCGTTTCGGCAGGACACAAATTCGCTCTATCTCACCGCGCAGCTCAACGATCTGGGAGTTGAGGTCGCATTCAAAACCATTGTTGGTGACAAGCTCAAGGATATTGTCCGGGTAACGACGACCGCGCTCTCCAGAGCCGACATCGTGATCTTGAGCGGCGGACTGGGACCCACCGAAGACGACCTCACCCGGGAAGCGGTTGCACAAACTCTGGGGCTGCACTTGAAGCGCGATCCGGAGATTCTTTGCAGCATTGAGGCTCGATTCGCCGCGCACGGGTGGAAGATGTCCCCGAATAACTTCAAGCAGGCTGATGTGATCTCCGGGGCCACGGTGCTTACGAACGATAACGGCACTGCTCCCGGGCAATGGATCAGCGGAAAATCAGACGGCAAGGAAAAGATTGTGATACTCGTTCCCGGGCCGCCTCATGAGCTGAAGGCAATCGTTGAAGGCACTGTGCTGGAGCGGCTGCGTGCGCGAATTCCCAGGCAGTTCATCGTATCTCGCGTTCTGAAAATCACGGGAATGGGAGAATCGGCTTGCGATGCGCGAGTCGCGCCCATCTACAAACGCTTCCAAGACGTCAACACAACCATATTGGCCGGTCCGGGCGAGATACAGCTGCATTTGCAGACCCGGGCCGAGTCGCCGGAAGCGGCGCAAAAGCGCGTGGATGAATTGGTCAACAAGGTCGAGGAGGAGCTCGGCGATTTCGTCTACTCCGACAACGGGGATTCGCTGGAGCAGATTGTCAGCTATTACCTGCAGATGCGAAATGCAACGATTTCCGTCGCGGAATCGTGTACCGGCGGACTGGTAGCCGAGAGGCTAACCTCGATCAGCGGAAGCTCACGGTCGTTTATTGGCGGCGCGGTGGTTTACTCCAACGGCTTGAAGACCCAGTTCGCCGATGTGCAGCAGGACTTGATCGACGTTTATGGGGCCGTGAGCGAGCCGGTAGCCAAGGCTCTTGCTGAAGGTATTCGCAAAACTTGTGGGACCACGCTTGGGCTTGGCATTACAGGGGTAGCAGGCCCGACCGGCGGGACAGCGGAAAAACCAGTCGGGCTGGTCTTCCATGCGTTAGCTAGTGAGAACGGCACAGAAGTTGTGAAGCGTAATTTTCCCGGTGACCGGCAGCGGGTGCGCTGGTTCGCTTCGCAGCAGGCACTCGATATGGTCAGAAGAAAGCTGATGTAGAGATTGAACCATCGATTCGTTGAGGCATTGATTCATTTAAAACCGACCGGATGGTTATTCCGCGCCCGTACTTTGAAGTCTTCAATGACTCAATCATTCAATGTTGGAATGATTCAATCCCGTATAATCTCCTGTTCCGCCTCCATGTCGTTCCAAACTATTCAGCTCGCCTACGACTCCCGAATTGCGACGATTACATTTAACCGTCCGGAGAAACGCAACGCGCTAAGTTTGAGGATGCTCGATGAGATCGTAGCGGCGCTGGGAGAGATCGAGTCCTCGGAAGCGCAGGTCGCAATAGTTACGGGAGCGGGCAAAGCCTTCTGTGCGGGCATGGACCTGGACGAACTGAAGTCACTCACCGGGAAATCGCACGCTGAGAATGTCGAGGACTCGGGGCGCATGGCACGGTTCTTCCGACGGCTGTACGATTTCCCCAAGCCGACTATTGCCGCCGTGAACGGAGCCGCCATCGCCGGAGGCACCGGAATCGCGACCATGTGCGACTTCACGCTGGCCATACCGGATGCAAAGTTCGGTTATACGGAAGTGCGCATCGGATTTGTGCCCGCGCTAGTCTCTTCCATTCTCGTCTGGCAAGTGGGGCACAAGATCGCGCGTGACCTGCTGCTGACGGGGAGGACTTTTGACGCAGCTGAGGCGAGTCGCTACGGACTGGTGAATGAGATTGTCCCGCCGGACCGCCTGCTGGCGAGAGCGACAGAGTTGGCGGAGCAGATAATAGAGAACAGCCCTTCGTCCGTGCGGCTGACCAAGAAGCTGATCAATGGCTTCATTGCCGAATCTCTTGAACGGCAAACCGCGCAAGCGATCGAAGATAATGCGGCGATTCGTCAGACTGCTGATTTTCGCGAGGGCATCAGCTCGTTTCTCGAGAAACGCAAGCCCCAATGGAGCGGTAAGTGAGCGCAGGATCCCTGGATACGAAGACCGCGCTTTCGCAGCATGCCGGGAATATCTGCGAAGTGAACATTCGGGTGCGCTACGCCGAAACCGATCAAATGGGCGTGGTCTACCACGCGAATCACTTCATCTGGTTTGAAGTTGGCCGCGTCGAGTTCCTCCGACAGCTGGGTTTTTCATATCGCGAGATGGAAGAAAAAGACGGATGCTGCATTGCCGTAGTCGACGCGCGCTGCCGATACAAAGCGCCGGCGCGTTATGACGACGAAATAACGGTTCGCACTCGACTGAAGAACGTGCGCGACTCGCTGGTGCATTTTGGATATGAGTTGCTTCGGGTGAGCGATGGCGTGCTGCTGGCCGAAGGAGAAACTACGCACATCGTTACCGATTCGCAGATGAAGGTGCGAGCGATTCCAGAGAAGTACATGAAAGTTTTTCAACAGGCGATTGGAAAAGACTAGTCGAACTGCCTCATGCAAGCCCTCCACATCAACGGGAACGACCTCACGCTGGAAAACGTGCGCGAAGTGGCTGTCGCCGGACGTGCGGCTTTGCTTGCGCCCGATGCTCGCGAAGGAGTCAATCGCGCACGGACCGTGGTCGAGGAACTGGTCGCAAGCAATCAGGTCTCATATGCGATCACCACAGGTGTAGGCCAGTTGAGCGAGGTCCGCATCGCGGGAGATCAGATTCGCGAATTGCAGGTCAACCTGGTGCGCTCGCATTCGGTGGGCGTAGGCGAACCCCTTTCGATTGCCGAAACGCGCGCCATGATGCTGCTGCGGGCTAATTCTTTGTCGAAGGGACATTCGGGCGTCCGCGCAACCTTGATTGACACGCTTTGCGAACTGTTGAACCGACGGGTTACGCCGATGGTTCCGTCGCAAGGCAGCGTGGGCGCAAGCGGCGATCTGGCGCCCCTGGCGCATCTCGCGCTGGCGATGATAGGTGAAGGCGAATGCCTGGATGAGCATGGCAATCGTATTCCAAGTGCGGACGCCCTGCGTCGTGCACAGATCAAGCCTTTAGGTCTCGAGGCAAAAGAGGCAGTCTCGTTGATCAACGGCACTCAGGCAATGCTTGCCGTGGGCACGCTAGCGCTGCTTGAAGCTGAAACCCTGGTGAACTCAGCCGACGTAATCGGATCTCTCACCCTCGATTGCCTTCGCGGCACTGACGTGGCGTTTGATGAACGCATACATCGCGTGCGTCCTCATGCGGGACAGATCAAGACTGCAGCGAATCTGCGCCGCATGCTGGAAAACAGCCAGATTCGCGAGTCCCATCGCGAGTGCGGGCGCGTGCAGGATGCTTATTCGCTGCGCTGCATTCCCCAGGTCCACGGCGCAGTGCGGGATACGCTGACTCACTGCCGCGAAGTGTTCGAAACCGAAGCCAACTCGGCGGTAGATAATCCGCTTGTGTTTATTTCGAGCAAATCAAGCGGAAGTTCCTCTGCCCATGTGGGGACGGGTGTCCACACCCGTCCGGCCGAGCAAGGCTCGGCGACGGATCATAGTGAAATCCTTTCCGGCGGAAACTTTCATGGTGAACCGATCGCTTTCGCGCTCGACTTCCTGGCCATTGTATTAAGCGCACTCGCGGGAATCTCTGAGCGAAGGCTCGAGCGGTTGGTAAATCCGGCTCTGAACGAAGGCCTGCCGCCGTTTCTCGCTCCGGGCGCAGGATTGAACTCCGGCTTCATGATGCCGCAGGTCACGGCTGCGGCACTGGTCAGCGAAAACAAAGTCCTGGCGCATCCGGCGTCGGTGGATTCCATCACGACTTCGGGGAACAAGGAAGACTACGTTTCCATGGGGATGACCGCAGCGCTCAAGTTACGGCGCATAGTGGAGAACACTCGAAACGTGCTGGCCATCGAGGCAATCGCCGCGGCCCAGGCACTGGATTTCCTTGCGCCGCTCAAAAGCAGCGCTCGCGGGCAAAAGAGTTACGAAGTAATCCGCGCGGTTTGCCCAAAGATGGACAAGGACCGCGTGATGTACAAGGATTTTTCCAACGTCGCACGAGTGATCGCAGACGGCAAACTCAGCGCACTTCTGGACTAGATCTCTATTAGCGGCTGGTGCCGCTGATTATGGCGATGAATAGACCTTGCAGGAGCTATCGTGAACAACTCAGAAGAGAATATTAACCGCAGAACATTTCTGTCGAAATCCGCTGCCGTGATAGCTGGTGGGACAGTCCTGGCGAAGACGGCGCTCTCCTACGGAAAGATTCTTGGCGCAAATGATCGTATTGCGCTCTGTCACGTCGGGAATGGCAGCCGTGGCGAGGACCTCGACTGGATCATCGCGCAACTCGCCAGCAAGCAGAACGTGGAGATGACTGGGGTCTGCGATCTGTGGCGGTTGAATCGTGAGAAGGCGGCGGCGGCAAATCAGAAATATCACGGACGCGCGCCGCGGGCGTTCTCGCATATTGAAGACGTGCTTGCGACCGAAAGCATTGACGCCGTCATTCTTTCCACTCCAGATCATTCGCATTCGCCACTGTTGAAAATGGCAGCCGAAGCCGGCAAGGATGCATACGTGGAAAAACCCATGGGCAATGTGCTTGAGGAAGCCAAGGCTGCGCGCGACGCTGTCAAGAAAAACAGTCGCATCGTGCAGGTGGGAACGCAGCATCGCAGCGAGCCGCATCCCCGGGCCGCATATGACCTGATACAAACCGGCGTGCTCGGCGACGTCAGCAAAGTGGAGATGGTTTGGAATTACCATGGACCACGCTGGCGCGGGCGTGATGTAACCAAACAGATTCGCGAGCAAGATACTGACTGGCGCAAATTCCTGTTGGCTAAACCGTATCGTCCATTCGATCCGCAAGTCTATTGCGAGTTCCGCTTGTACAAGGAATTCTCCAGCGGCATTCCCGATCAGTGGATGAGTCACGCCATCGACATGGTGCACTGGTTCATGAACGACAGTTTCCCGCGATCAGCAGTTTCACACGGCGGTGTTTACGCCTGGAAAGACGGCCGCGAGAATGCCGACACGTTTCATACCTTGCTCGATTATCCCAAAGGCTTTCTGGTCAGCTACTCGACCAGCTTTGGAAACGACGCTCCTGGATTCACCCGCTACATGGGCAAGAACGCCACATTGTTTAACATCGGAAATGAGGGCAGCCCGCGCTATCAACTTATAGAAGAGAAGGGTACGCACGAGAACGACGACAACATCGACGCCAAGCGAAAGTCGAAATACGTTCTGCTTCCCGGTGAGACTGAACTGCCGCCCATGGGCATCGATGATCGCTCGCTCGAACATATGGCGAATTGGTTCGAGTGCATGCGGTCGCGCCAGCAACCGCATGCCACGGTGGACAACGGCTTCGCCCATTCGGTCGCATGCATTATGTCGACCGATGCGTACTGGTCAGGAAAAAAGCAGTATTGGGACGCGAAGAACGAGAGGATTGTTGATCATCAGCCGTCGGCGTGATGTTTGCGGTGCAGCGTAGAAAAGCAGGTTCCTCGACTCGGGAATCATTCGCACGCGAATGATTCCGCTTCGCTCGGAATGACAGATCTTATTTGTCAGCGCTTAGGTCAAGAGAGATACTTGATCGTCTCCTCGATGAGCTTGATCGTCGGCGCATACGGGTCACCTGCCGCGTCGTACTCCATCGAGCAATAGCCTTTGTAACCGCTGGACTTCAGGATATCGAATGACTTTTTCATATCGATGCTGACGTGTTTTCCGCCATCTCCGTCCTCTCCATCTTTCACGTGGCAGATCCCGTAAGCATGTTTGAACATCACGCTAAGCGCGCGATAGTTAAAGTCGGCATCGCCGGTCAGCATGGAATTCGCGAAGTCCGGCAAGGCATGCAGAAATGGATGATTGACAGTGTCAATCACCTTCACAATGAAGAACGCATCTTCGCTGACCAGGTCGTCATTTTCCAGGTTGACGACGACATTCTTGCTTGCAGCGTAATGGACCACTTCACGGAGACTTTCCGTCGTGCGCTGCACATCCGGCGAGGAATTTTTTGCGCGATTAATGTGCACGCGGACACTCGGCGAGCCAATCTGCACGGCGACATCAACAAACTTCTTTGCATATGCGATGGCCTTCGCGCGCGTAGCCGGATCAGCATCGTAGTAGCTGTCTGGGCCGTCGACGGCAATGTTCACCGCCTTTACATTGGACCTTTTCAGCGAGTAGCGAAGGCTCGCGAGATAGGCAGAGTCGAGCGAGTGAAAATGACGGCTGTGCGGCTCGATATTGTGAACGTTGAATTTTTTAACCACCTCGGCCGGGAAATCCTTCAGATCCATTCCTGGCAGTTTGGGGTCCCGGTCGTGATTGGTGGGACTGTCAATGTAAGAACGAAATGGATACGACGCGACTGAGACGCGATCGCGCGGGGCGGTCGGAAAGGAGATGTGTGGCTGAGGATTGGTCTCGGGAAATGCAACGCGAGATTGGCCAATTAGCAATCCGCCAGCGGCTGCAACTGTCGCTTTAGCTACAAAGTCACGGCGAGTTATCGAAAGAGATGGAGTTGATTTATCACGATTGCGCATGGCGAATCATATCAATTCGTGGAAGTTGTTCGCTGGGAAGCGGTTACTGAAGACCGTCGTCAGCAACTAAGAGTCTTGCAATCATTGATTGCAATGATATCATTGATTGCATGGCCAGCATTACCATTCGCCAACTGCCGGAAGCGACCAAGCGCAAGCTCCGCATCCGCGCCGCCCAGCATGGCCGCTCCATGGAACAGGAAGCGCGGGAGATCCTCAAAAGCGAACTGCACAAGCCGCCCGAGCGGAACGGGCCGCCAAAGACGGGTCAGGATCTCTTTAAATCCATTCGCGAAATATTCGAACCGCTTGGTGGGGTTGACTTAAGAATCCCGCCACGTGAACCCATTCCAGAGTCCAGAATTAAGTGAATGCATGATCGTTCTGGATACGAACGTTATCTCCGAGGCAATGTCCTCTTCTCCAAATGGCAATGTCTCCCGCTGGTTATCCACACAGATGGCAATGGAACTGTTCACAACCAGCATCAGTTTGGCTGAGATTCTGTACGGCATCGATCTCTTACCACCAGGGAAACGGCGGAACGCACTCCTCGTCAGTGCTGAAGCGATGTTCATAAGGTTGTTTTCTGGTCGTGTGTTGGTCTTTGATGAGGCAGCTGCGCGGGCTTTTCCAAGCATCGCCGTTGATCGCCGGTTGCAGGGTCGACCCATCAGTCTCTTCGATGCCCAGATAGCAGCCATTGCCAGGGCGAGCGGAGCATTCTTGGCCACGCGGAATACTAGCGATTTCGAAGGCTGTGGCATTCGGTTAGTCAATCCCTGGTTGGATTAGACTATTTGCTTTCTCGGAGGCCGTATGCGCGTCGCGATGTTAGGTTTTATTGTTCTCTTCTCCTTCCCTCTTTTCGCCCAGGCTAAACATCCTTTCACTTTTGAAGACATGATGGCGCTCAAACGCGTCGAGGAGCCGGTCGTGTCGCCGGATGCGAAGTGGGTGCTGTTTGCAGCGGTGGATGTCGATTTGAAGGCGAACACCAAGTCGCCGCATGTGTGGGTGGTGCCGCTGAATCAAGACAAAGCAGGTCCCTCGACTCCGCAGCATGATTCGCAAGCAAATCATGCTGCTTCGCTCGGGATGACAGAGAGTAAAGAGCGGGAGATCATTTCCGATCAGGATGCGGACCGGCCGCGATGGGCGCCGGATGGGAAGCGGTTTGCGTTTATTTCGACCAAAGAGAACGGATCGCAGATCTGGATTGCGGATTTTGATGGATCGACCGGGACTGTGACCGGCAAGCATCAGCTTACGAACATCCCGACCGAAGCGGATGGCGAGGTGTGGTCTCCGGATGGAAAGAACATCTTGTTCAAGTCGGATGTGTATCCGGAGTGCGACGGCATTCCAGCGGAAGAAACCGCATGTAATGCGAAGAAAGTAGAAGCGGGCAAGACTTCGAAAGTCAAAGCCCTCATTTTTACGCACCTGCTTTATCGCCATTGGAATGCTTACAAGGAGGGGAAGAGGACACATTTGTTTGTAGTTGCGGTCGGGGGAATGGCGGGCGAGGGCGCCCGCCCCACACAAACCGATACCACGACGGAAGTCAAAGACCCCACCCTGTCCCAAAAAACGGGACGAGGGTGGGGCACCCAGAGTGTTGCCCGCGACCTCACTCCTGGGGATTACGATGCGCCAGTGTTTTCACTCGGAGGGCAGGATGACTATGCCTTCTCGCCGGATGGGCAGGAGATTTGTTACGCCTCGAATCACGATCCGGAGCCGGCGATTTCGACGAACAATGACTTGTTTACCGTGCCGGTGAGTTTTCCGCGGGACAACTCACCCTCCCAGGTGCTTGCGGCAACCAAGAACATCACTCCCGATAACAAAGCCGCCGACAATACTCCACTCTATTCGCCGGATGGAAAGTACATCGCCTATCGCGCGCAGCAGCGTCCGGGATACGAGAGCGACCGCTGGCGGCTGATGGTTTATGACAGGAAGACGGGGGAGAGAGGCAGCATGATTCCGGAATTTGATAGGTGGGTGGGAGCGATCGCCTGGGCCCCAGATTCCGAGTCACTCTACTTTTCAGCAGAGAACAGTGGAAGCTCACTAGTCTATCGAGCACGAATTCTCGCGAAGGTCGCTTGGGCCTCTCCGGTTGCTGGCGGATTCAACGACGACATCAGCGTAACGCCTGACGGAAGGTGGATCGTGTTCACGAGGATGTCGATATGGGGTCCAAGTGAGATATACAAGGCTGCAACTGAGTTCCCGATTTGTGAGATGTACTCGAAGGACGATACGTCGCCATTGGTGCTGTATGAACGACCGGATTGCCAACTTTCTAAGGCACAGCCTCTGACATACATGAACGAGTCCGTTCTCTCAAGCGTCTCCATGTCCCCACTCGAATCCTTCTGGTTCACTGGCGCTCACGGCGACAAAGTCCAAGGCTTCCTGGTCAAGCCGCGGAATTTTGATCCCAACAAGAAATATCCG
>Ga0075425_100007189_pt1 | contig 11747 bp, 7 predicted proteins | sample SoiMethybrSBSTD4_FD_75300 | JGI IMG/M metagenome (GOLD analysis project Ga0075425, IMG submission 75300) | Bulk soil microbial communities from a Populus tree surrounding site in Tennessee, USA - Soil MetaG P. TD hybrid SBSTD4 | ecosystem: Environmental > Terrestrial > Soil > Tree plantation...
TCGGGGTCAAGGTCGGGATCGCGTTCCTGATCGACGTAGGCGAGGCGCGCGCCGTACTCCACATTATCGTTGTAGGAGGCGTCGATGTCGTTGCGTGCGATGAACTCGAAGACGAGGCCGGGGAAGAAACGCCGGTCCAAGTTGCGTACGTCCACCTCGAGGCCGGGATAGCAGTTCCCGACCGCGTCTTCTGGGCGCGTGATGGCAGGATTTCCTACGACCGATCGGGCGGCCCGGGCCGTCAGGTTACGCGGTAGGATCTTCGGTGCCCTGCCGCTCACACCAGTCCCCCGTCGCGCTCGAGCACGGGCGACGACTTGCGCTCCGTGGCAACGATGTTCGCCACCTCCCGCGCGAGCGGACCATCCGGCCGCGCCGGACCCCCGGGGTACGCCCGGATCCTGACCGTGGCGGCCCACTCCATCACGGCCATCAGCTCATCGTACTGCCGACGTGTGAGCGACAATGGTGTCTGGTCGGAGTCACGCATATACGGCGGCATCCGCATGTCCTGCATCGCGTCGCGGCGCACGCGCGGGTCGCGAAACTTCGGGTTCGGCGCTCCGTCCGGCGCAGGCGCCGCCGCGTCGAGATCGCGGACGCGACCGAACGGCGGGCGCAGCAATGCTTGCATGCGCTCGCGATGCGTACGGAGAAATCCCAGAAGTGTTTCGATGTCCGCCATCGGTCGGTGGATGAATCCAGCCGCACGTGTATACGGCAGGTGATCGTTTTGTCGGCCACGCTCGCCTTCGGGAAGCAGGAACGGCACGCGTACGGCGAGCGGATCCTGCGCCGTCATCGTCCGCTCGTCGATCACCGTGCCTTCCGGATGGTCGGTCGTTTTCCCCTCCGTCTCGTAGATCCCGTGGTCCCGCGTGGCGTCGACGTTCATCAGTGAGACCGTCTCGAGCGCGCGTGCGAACAAGTCTGCGATCGCCCATTCGCTGGCGCGGATCGTGTCCCTATCGATGACCGCCGGCTCGAGGTCCCGGTCAGCGAGGTCGTCGGCGAACGAAAAGAACGTGCGGTGATCCGGCGCGTAGTCGGGACACGCCGAGACCACACGCGTGAAGGCGGAATACCGCTCGCCGTCGACCACCACGTCGGCCGTGATGATCCCGTCACACGTATCGTCAACGACACCCCACGACTGGTTGTTCCCGATGTTCGCGCCGTCGTAGCTGTCCGACGGCTGCGGGTCTTGCTGGTCGTCCGTGTCCATGACGTAGTCCGTCCACGGTGTGTCGCGATTGAGCAGCCGGTTCTCGATCGGGACGATCTCGTGCAGTCGGCCGCCGATCGTTTGCGCCGGCAGGGCCTCGCCGGGAGGCAGTGGCGACGCCGCGCTCACGTCCGCGTGCCGCGGCCCGTAGACGTGCCCTCGCGCCGGCGTGAATCGGACGCGAAGCACCGACAAGTCGACACCGTGCTTCTCACCAGCCACCGGTTTGATCACCTGGAAGCGCCCGAGGGGGATGGGATGAGCGGGATCGACGAGCGGGGCCTGATCCGGATTGCGCGGACTGCGGGCCAAAAGAGCGGTGGGCTCGTGGTACGCACCGCTCACGCTCGCCTCCGCGATGAATGCGCACGAGGCGGAACCGGTCCGCCGCTGCGCCTTCCGGTTCGCCACCGTGATCGTGTAGCGCACCTCCTTCGTCGAGCTGCGGAGCTCCTTCAGCAGATCGAGCGTCACCGGCGTCTCGGCGAGCTTGCCGTCGCCATCCTCGAGCTCCGCCCAGAGCTCGAAGAACGGCGCGACGGGACGTAAGCGCTCTCCGTCGCGGAACGTGATGGTCTCCGGCACGTAGGGGTCGACGGATCCGTCGCCCTTCACGGCGAGCGTGATCGCCGGCCGGATCATGGTTCCGTGCGCGGCCTCCGGTGCCGTGTCCGGGACCCACTCGAACGCTTCGAGCGGGGTGTCGCTCCCGCCTAGGCGCGCGATCGCGAGCGGCGGATTGAAGAACACGCGGCGAAGGCGTGGCGGCATCCAGATCCTCCGTCACGACGGGCGAACGTGGCCCGTCAGTCGAGCGCGGCCAACAGCATGTGCGCCGCCGCCAGGTCGGGCGACGCGAGGTCCACCGGAAACTGCCGAATCACTCTCTCATCATGTCCTTACTGTGTAGCAGAGCAGCGAGCAGCCGACCAATGTGGCGCGGACTATATCGAGGCGTTCGCAAGACTGTCAAGCGAATCTCTGGCGTGGTGAACGCGCATGCTATAGTCGGGTCGCGATGCCGAAGGTCGACAAGCTGATCGTCACGAACTTCGCCGCGCTGCGAGAGAAGTACGGCAGCCACGGCGTGGCGGCGATCCGGCGGGCGGTGAAGACACTCGTCGACGCCGACACCGAACGTGGCTTGTCCACGCGTCTCGTCGACCTCGGCAGCCGTCCGGCGATGCATACGTTGCGGGGACTGCACGTCGACGATCGCGGTGACGATCGAGCGAACAAGGAGTCGATCGACAGCGCATGCGAGGCGCTCGCGCCAGATTACCTCCTCATTCTGGGCACGACCGATGTCGTGCCACACCAGCGTCTGCTGAACCCGCTGTTTCGTCCCAACCCGGACTACGACGACGACCGGTACGCGCTGGGTGATCTCCCCTATGCGTGCGCGGCGCCGTACAGCCAGCGCATCGAGGATTTCCGAGGCCCCACGCGTGTCGTCGGCCGCTTGCCGGACCTCACGGGCGCTCGCGAGCCGAGCGTGCTCCTGCGGCTGCTCCGGATCGCGACTCGTTATCGCACCAGGCCGGCGGAGGCGTACGGTACTTGCTTTGGATTGAGCGCCAGCATCTGGCGGTATTCCACTGCCGAGAGCATCCGGCACCTCGGGCCGGCACAGGGCACGTTGTATCTGTCGCCGGGCTCTCGCTCGGCTCCGAACTGGACGGCGAGCCAGCTGGCTCCGCGTCTTCACTTCATCAACTGCCACGGCGCCACCGCCGACCCACGGTTTTTCGGACAGCGCAACAGCCAGAGCGAGAACTATCCCGTGGCCCACGCGGCCCGTCACCTCGACGGCCTCGTGAGCGAGGGCACGGTGGTCGCCGCGGAGTGTTGTTTCGGCGCCGAGCTCTACGATCCGTGCCGGTTTCATCATCAGACTCCTGGCATCTGCTACGCGTACCTCGTTGGCGGAGCGTACGGGTTCCTGGGGAGCTCGACGATCTCGTACGGCCCCAGCCGGGGCAATGCGCGCGCGGACCTGATCTGCCGGTACTTCTTCGAGCGGCTGCTGCTCGGTGCATCGCTCGGCCGTGCGCTGCTGGAAGCGCGTCAGCAGTTCGTGCTCGACACCCCGCTGCTCCATCCATCGGACCTCAAGACACTCGCGCAGTTCAGCTTGCTCGGCGACCCCTCGATACACCCGGTCGCTCCTGAGCGGCCGGCACTGGAGAAGGCGCCAGTCTTCGAACGCGTGGTGTCGAGGCGGAGCGCATTACCGCCTGGCCGGGAGCTGAGACGTGATCGTCTGAGAAGAACCGGTTCCCTCCTCGTCGACACGGTGGGCGCCGTGCGACGCGCCCGCGACCTGCGTCCACCCGCTTCCGTGCGACGCGTGCTGATGGCCGCCGCTCGGCCAAGCGGGCTCACGGCGGCGCGCGCGCACTTCATCTCGTTCGCCGTCCACGACCCGGCGGGCCGGCGAATCGATCGCCAGGCGAAAGTCAGGGCGGATCACCCGTCGGCAGTTCACACGGTCATCGGGCCGGTCCACCGTCGTGGCGGCCCGATCAAACGGATCGTGCTGGTCTCCGCGACGATGCAGGACCGCCGGATCGTGATGCTTCGGCGCTTGCACAGTCGCTGACCGTGGAGTTTCGCGGCCTCGTCACCCGCCGACGGGTCGCCAGAGGCTCGAAGAGCGAGCGAACGGCAGTCGTCCTGCGAACGCCCGAGCGCAACTTCGTGCTGCGGCGACAGGGCGGCCACCCGTTTCGCGATCCGAGACTCGAGGCGCTCGTCGGCAAGACCGTGGAGTGCGACGGATTTCTTCACGGCTCGGTGCTGATCATGTCGCGCTGGCGAGTCGTGGCGTGATGTAGGAACGCTCGCGCCGCCCGCGCGGAATCGTTACGCCAGCGACGCGCGCAAGAGTCGGGCGGCTCTAACATCCGAGTTGTCGATCGTTGCGGGAAAGCGCGCCAGCACCGTATCCAGGACCTTACAGGCTGCTGCTCGCTGGCCTCGCTGATCGAGCGCCTCGGCGAAGTCCCTGGAAGCCCTCAGCTCCCATAGCCGCGCGTCCTGAGCCCGCGCGACTTCTATCGCCCGCCGCCACCGCGTTTCGGCCTCCTCCGGGCGCGTCGAGGCGAGCAGACGGCCGTGAATGCGGTAGAGCTCGGGCTCGATCCACCGCTCGTTGGTTGCCTCCACGTGCGTCTGGGCTGTCGTGATCAGCCGCAAGCCGTCCGCGACGTCGCCTAGGTCGGCGTGAGCCTCCGCCAACGCGCCCTCGACGAAGGGGCGGTAGGCCACCGCGTGCGTGCCCCACCAGCCTTCCGCGGCGGCGTGCATTTCATCGAGGCGAGCCGACGTGCGTGGCCGTTGCGCCGCGGCCAGACAGAATCGCGCGGAGAGCCCCAGCAACGTCAGACCGTTACGCGCAGCGAGCTCGAGCAGGCGGTCGCCGCAGCGCTGAGCCATCTCCTCGTAACGGCCCATGACGGCGAGGATGCACGAGTACGACAGTGCGAGCGCCACGCTGTGCGCGTGGCCGAGCCGCTCGCTGTGAGCGACCGCCCACTCGAGCCGCGCCAGGCCCTCCACCGAATCGCCGAGCAACCACAGCGCCAGACCGAGAAAGCACGAGGTCACCTGCGCGTGGTCGGTCCCATAGAGCGACGCCATCCCCGCGTGGGTGCGTGGATCGTACATCGCGAGCGCGCGCTCGAGCGTCGCATGCGCCTCCCCCAGCCGCCCGGTATGAAACAGGACGGCACCGATCGCGCGCAGCCCGATCATCTCGAACGTCTCGTTCCGCTGTCGGCGCGCGAGCTCGAGGAGTCGAGACGCCGCGTCTTCCGCCGCCGCGTACTCCGCTCGCTGCAGACGGAACGAATACATGCCATTCAGCGCCGGCAGGAGCTGCGTCGGATCGTCGAGACGTTGACACAGCTCGATGGTGCGCTCACAAGCGTGGCCGACATCGGGCGCGGCGAATCCTCGAGTCGCACGCAGCGCGCCGGCACGGACAAGCTGGAGCTCGAGCTCTTGGCGGTCGCGAGCGGCCTCCTCGGGAAGCGTCCGCAGCAGCTCGAGCGCCGTATCCAGGTGGCCGAGCGCTTCGATGAGGGCTGAACGCGAGGCCGCCTTTCGCCCCGCCTGGACTAGATATCGGACGGCGCGTGGCCGCTCGTCTGCGGACACCGCATGGTGAGCCAGTTGCTCTACCTGCTCGACCATACGCTCAGGGTACAGGCGCTCCATCGCGTCCAGGACACGCGCGTGCAACGCACGTCGCTCGGATGCGGACAGCTTTCCGTACGTCACCTCCTGCACCAGCGCATGCTTGAACGTGTACGTGGGTTCGAGGGCGCTCGCATCCGCGCGATAGAGGAAGTCGGCCCGCTCCAGCTGACGGATGGCGGTTTGCAGTGTCTGCTCGTCGCGGCCGGCGATCGCACGCCAAAGCGGCGAGGCGACATCGCGACCGATGACGGCGGCGGTCATCAGCAAGCGCGCGGGTTCCGGCGGAAGCGCGCCGAGTCGCGCGGCAATCGTGTCTTCGATCGTGTCGGGGATTCGCTGGACCAGCGATTGCCCGCCCCGCTCAAGTGCCGCGCGACTCAGCTCTTCCAGGAACAGCGGATTGCCCTCCGCGCGCGCCTGGATGCTGCGCTCGAGCAGTGGCGATGACGATCCGGCCTCCAGCAGCCGTCGGATCACCGTCAAGCTGTCCTCGGCCGATAACGGCGGCAAGGCGAGCCGCAGCACGCGGGAGCCTCCCGCCCACGGCGGCGCGTATCCAGGACGATACGTCGTGACGAACAGAATCGCAGCGTCCACCATCGACTGGATCATCCCGGTGAGGCACTCCTGCGAGGATGGGTCGATCCAGTGCAGATCCTCGATCGCGATCACCAGGGGGCCGCGCGCGCTGTGCGCGAACAGCAGGTTCTGGATCGCCGTGAACAACCGCCGCTTCAGCTCGACGGCGCTTGCGGGCGCGGGTGCATTGGTCGAGGGATCGAGCAAGTGGGTGAGATCCTGCGCGAGCTCTCCGGGGTCGAGCTCCGCTTCCCGAAGGCTCGCGGCTACTCGTTCCTGAACCACGTCGCCGAAATCCGAGTCGCCGAGCCCGCACGCCCGCCTCAGCACCTGCAGCAGCGGAAAGAAGGGTGTCTGCGTCTCGGCAGGCAGGCACTGCCCTTCCAGGTATCGGACGCCATCCACTCGCGAGCTGCGGGCGAGTTCCGCCAGCAGTCGCGACTTACCGATCCCCGCCTCGCCGACGATGTCGGCGACGTGCGTACTCCTGCGGACCGCGAGATGCACACGGCTCTGGAGCAGCGCCAGCTCTGCGCTGCGGCCCACGAATACGCTGTGTGGCCGTGAATCCGCGGTCATGGCATGCCAGAGCCCGTCGAGGCGATGAAGCGGCGCGCCCGGGCCGAAAGGGCTCAGGAGGAACCTCCGCTTCAGCAGCGGTACGGTGGATGTGGTGACGACGATTACGCCGTCCGATAGCCCCTGCATGGCGTCGTCGAGCTCGCCCCACGCATGATGTCCGGCCTCAATGTCGATGAGCGGCGTGCTGGGCCCCACGCGGATAGGAATCTCCGCCGTGTGAAGTCCGAGCGCGACGGACGGACCCCCAGCTCGTCGTGCCGCAATACGTACGGCCAGCGCGGTCTGAGCGGCAAAGACGGCGGGCTCTTCGACCGCCTGCAGTCCGAACACTGCGAGTAGCGCCGCCGGGCCCTGCCCGGCAATCTGCCCTCCGAAGTTGCGCACCTTGTCCGCGGCGATCTCGGCGAGACGGGAGGAGTGCGTGGACACAGTGTCGCCGATGTCCTGGGTCATCCGGACCCGCAACAGGGTCACTCGGCGTGTCTCCCAGTGAGCCATTGGCGTCGGCTCCTCCACCGCCGGTGCCGGCAGCTCCGCTGCCGGCACCGGAGCCAGCCCCGACCCCGCTTTCCTCGGCCCACGTAATCCAAATCGCACGATGCGTGCGTTGACGGTATTTCGAGACACACCGAGGATCGACGCGGTTCGTGAAATGTTCCAGCCGGTCTGCTCGAGGACCTCCTCGAGATGCTGGCGCATCTGATCACGCGAGGAGCAAGCCGGCGCTGCCGCTCTCGACGGAATGGTGGACGTGCCGGAGCTCGTGGAGTCTCGAGACAATTCGAGGTGCGCGCTGTTCAGGATCTGGCTTTCCGCAAGGAGCACGGCGCGCTCCAGCTTGTTGCTGAGCTCTCGGACATTGCCCGGCCACGCATACGTCCGGATCGCCTGGCGAGCGTCCTCGGAAAGTGTCTTGAGCGGCAACCCGTAGTCTTCGGACGTGCGGGCCAGGAAGTGTTCGGCCAACAGCGAGATGTCCTCTCCACGCGAGCGGAGCGGCGGCAGTACCAGCGTCAGGACGGCAAGCCGATGGTACAGGTCTTCACGAAATCGCCGCGCGCGCATGGCTTCGGACAGGTCCTCGTTCGTCGCGGCGATCACCCAAACGTCGACGGACTCAGCGTGCGTGGCGCCCAGGCGACGGACGCGGCGATCCTCCAGCACCGCCAGCAACTTGGCCTGGAGGGCGGCCGGCAGCAAGGCGATCTCATCCAGGAACAGTGTCCCTTGGTTCGCGACCTGGAACAGTCCCGGTTTCGCGTGACGAGCGTCGGTGAAGGCGCCGCGCTCATAGCCGAATAGCTCGGCCTCCAGCATCGTGTCCGGAATCGCGGCGCAGTTGACGTCGACAAACGGGCCTCCGGCGCGCGTGCTCGCCTGGTGAAGCAGCCGAGCGAGTAAACCCTTCCCGGTCCCGGTTTCACCCTGAACGAGCACGGGCGGCGGCCGGCGCGAGCTGGAGCCGACGCGCAGCAGGTGACGGATCCGCTCGCGAATCGACGTGACCGCCGTGCTGTTGCCGATCAGATCCGCCAGGACGTCCACTCGATGACCTCGTTGAGGCGATCGCGCCTGCGTGTCGCTTCGTTTCGCCAGCAGCCAGTCCGACTGCTCAGTTTTTGACACTTCTCCGTGGAGTGGGGGTGCGCAGATTTGACCATCCCGTATCGATGCTCTGCTGGGCGCACCGTCCTCGGTCGCGCCCGGTATGTTACTCCGTTTGCAGGTCCGCTCGTGCCCGGATTTCGAGTAGCGTCGTCGGCCTTTTCCGGCGGGGCGCCCAGCTTGCAACGTGCCGACAACACTACAGAGAACGAGTGGTTACCGACGCCGCGCAAGACCGACGGGCCGACACGCGGTACGTCAGCAGTCAGACCGCGACGCTCGGCATCTTCAGGGGAGACAGACCCGTTCGAAGCCGCTGCTCGAGCTGCCGTTCTACCGCGGGCCACTCGTCATCGAGGATCGAAAAGTACACGGTGTCACGCTGGTAGCCTTTCACGTTCATGTGGCGGCGCAGCGTGCCCTCGCCCACGGCACCAAGCCGCTCGATGGCTTGCTGCGAGCGCACGTTTCGCCCGTCGGCCTTGAGCGCGACACGGACGCAGCCGAGCCGCTCGAAGCAGTGCCCGAGGAACAGGAGCTTCGACACATCCGACTCGAACCAAATAGTCTACGAGCCTACGACGCGTAATCTCATCTGTGCCTGGCCGACGTCGCTGCGAATCGCGCACGTATGCGAGTCGGAATGAGCCGCAACAACCGTTGCAACGTTGCGAGCGAGAGGGCGCGGCCTAAGCCTCCCCATCGTCGAGCGGGTAGAAGTGAGATGGCGGAACCTAAGCGAACTCTCGAACGCCGTACAAGACGAGACCCAGCAGCAAGCACATATTCAGCAGCCGTCACGGCGGCGGCTGCCAGTGAGCAGCTTGGCCTGCAGGGCCGCGGGCAGGAGGCCGACCTCGTCGAGGAACAACACACCCCGGTGAGCGGTCTGAAAGAGGCCGGCCTTGGCCTGTCTGGCGTCGGTGAAAGCGCCCCGCTCGAAGCCAAAGAGCTCCGCCTCGAGCAGACCCTCCGGGATGGCGGCGCAGTTGACCGCCACGAACGGGCCACCCGAGCGCGGGCCCGCGCGATGCAGCGCGGCGGCAAGGAGACCCTTGCCGGTTCCCGTCTCGCCTTGGATCAGTACGGGGGGGAGCCGGGACGATCCTCGAGCACGGTCCATGATCCGGCTGACTTGCGCGCGGAGGGCCTCGATGGCCGGGCTCTCACCAAGCACCTCTTGCATCGGCCCGGTATCTTATCCTCGGCCTCGAGCGGCCGCTCGAGAATCTCTCCGTCCGCGACGCCGTCGCAGGGGGAAACACCAGCAGGGCAGGATTCTGATCCTTGAGCGAGATGGGATGATGCACCCGGCACAGGTCGACGTCGAGACGCTGATCTGTGGCATGGACGGCTACTCGGTCTCGTTTGACGCCGTTCACCTTGGAGACCAGGTCGAGATCATGGGCGGCCGCGCCGAGGTCATCGGAGGCGATCCCGAAGTCGAGGTCGCCGACTAGTCGTGAACTCGCGGGCGTTGAGGCCAGTCCCGCTGCTTCTGGGGTATCGAATCCGAGCCGTTGACGAGGTGGGGCCCTCTCTGACGCGATCTTTCTTTTCTGCTACGTACGCGCTACTTCCCCACTGTCACAAAGACGGTGCACAGCTCCGCGAAGGCTACCGGGTGGCGGGGGCCGATCGGAGGGAGCCCACGAACAGGCGCATCCAGTCCCGGCCGCGCGCGCTGCGCAGCAGTCCGCGGCGGAACAGCCGTTTGCGCGAGTGCCGGAACGCGCCGGTCACGGGCAGCCGGTAGCCGTGCACGCCGAGGTAGGCCAGGTATCCCGCCGACTCGTGGCGGAAGGCATGCCCGCTGTCGGCGCGCTCGCGCAGGCGCTGCAGGACGGGGGCGCGCCACTTGAAGTGGTGCGTGACACCGCGCAACCCGGAGAGCCTGGTCCGCCGGCCGTCGGGACGCACATGATACCCCGGGTTGACGACCACCGTGTCCGTGTTCAAGAAGAGCGGGTACTTGGCGATGCAGGCCTCGACGCCCATCGTCGCGTACAGGGCGGGCGCGCAGAGTGGCATCGCCCCGAAGGGATCGGCGATGACCTCGGGGGTCTCCAGGCGGCCGTCCTCCCGTAGGCGCTGCACCATCGGCGCGGACAGGGCCGTCGCCTTGAGTCGCTCGAGCATGCTGATCGTGGTCGGCAGGTCCTCGTAGGGCAGCTCGAGCATCTCGTCGCTGTCGACGGTCACGACCCAGCGCCCGCGCAGGCCCGTGAGCACCGCCTGCACGCGCCGCTGCTTCTCGACGTCGTGGAAGACGCCGTCGTAGGCGTCGACGATCACCGCCGGATAGCGGGGCGGGAGACGATACAGCGCCTCGTTGTCCGACTTTCGGCCGTGCGCGATGAAATGGAACCGCGTCACGCCGAGCGCCACGTAGTGGTCGAGCCAGGCGTGGAGCAGGTCGCCGTCGCCCCTGACGTGGCAGACCAGGTCCACCGTCGCGGGCGCGTCCTCAGCCCGGGCCGGGCAGCTCCAGCCGATCGTCGCCGCGCCGCCGGGGGAGAGATCGCGAACGGCGCCCACGGTCGAGCGCGCCGTTCTGCGCGGCCAGCTCACCGGGGAGCCACCGGCGGGGGCGCGTGGAAGAGCAGCTTGTTCACGCGGAGCTCGAGCGGGCGAAGCAGCCGGTCCTCGATGTGGCGGCCGAGCCGGGTGCCGGCGACCCGCCGCACCGGCGTGATCCACGGATCGATCGCCATCTGCCGGTGGGACACCAGCCAGCCCACGTGCCGCTCGAAGGTCGTCATCGGGAGATTCCACTGCCGGCAGAAATGCTCGAGGCTCGCGCGGCTCCAGCTCTCGCTCCAGCGAAGCATCATGTACCGCCGGTCGGCCCAGGTGAGCTGAAGCGGCGGCAAGTAGGTCATCACCGAGCGGGGTTCGAAGTAGATGCTCTCTCCTGCCGCACGCACACGCATGCAGAAGTCGACGTGCTCGCGCGTGTTGAGCAGGCTCTCGTCGAGCGGGCCGATCCGCGCGAACACGGACGTCCGCGCCAAGAGGGTGTGAAACTCCACGACCTCGGACGGCTCTCGCCGCAGCCGGTGGCGGATGTCCTCGACGCGCTTGCCGCTGTGGTTGTGCCGCTCCACGAGGGCGCGCTGCCCCTTGCGCTCCTCGATGCGCGCGTCGCCGCTCGCCATGTGCACCCGCTGCTCGTCGAGCTCGCCGATGAGGCAGAGGGGGCCGACCACCGCCGCGCGCGTCTCCTCGGCGCAGTCGACCAGGGTCCGGAGCCAGCCCGGCGTCACGACGACGTCGTTGTCCACGAACGCGACGTAGGGCGTCTGGACGTGACGCAACCCGAGGTTGCGCGCCTGATTGGGAGAGAGATAGTGCTCCGTCCGGACCAGCCGGAAGCCACGGCGCTCCGCCTCGCGGGCGAGATAGCGCCGCACCGGACCGGGCGAGCCACCATCGACGTAGACGAGCTCGAACAGCGACCCCGTGTCCGCGTATAGGCTCTCGAGTGATCGCTGCGTCGCGCTGAAGCGCTCACGCGGCACCACCACGATCGTGACTAGCGCATCGGTGTCCA
>Ga0075425_100007193_pt1 | contig 11743 bp, 11 predicted proteins | sample SoiMethybrSBSTD4_FD_75300 | JGI IMG/M metagenome (GOLD analysis project Ga0075425, IMG submission 75300) | Bulk soil microbial communities from a Populus tree surrounding site in Tennessee, USA - Soil MetaG P. TD hybrid SBSTD4 | ecosystem: Environmental > Terrestrial > Soil > Tree plantation...
AGCAATCACCTCTGGGCGCTGTACCGGCTGAAACGCTACGACGAGGTGATCGATCTCGCGCAGCGCGCGCCCGCCGAAGCGTCGCCGCATTTCTGGTCCGCGTGCGCGTTCTTCCAGAAGGCGAGCGTCGAGGAAGCGCCCGAAACGCGCCTCGGCTGGCTCGGGCGCGCCGAGGAAGAGTTCCGCAAGGCCGTCGAGGAAGATCCCGAAGACTGGGACACGAAGTTCGACTTCGAGCTGACCACGCGGCTGTCGGCCGAGCTGCGCAAGCAGCCCCATACCCCGCCGAAGCAGATGATGCAGCTGCTGCGGCCTCCCACGCCGGGCGCGAAGACCCCGCGGCGCACCGGCTAGTGCGGTTCCTGCGCCCGGAGTTCGCGCCGTGGTGGCAGCTCCTGCCGATCGTCCTGGCGGCGTGCTCGATCCGCATCCTCTACGTCCGCTTCCATCGGCGGATGACGCCGATCGCCCCGCGCTTCCGGCGGCTGTCGCGCCGTTCGACCTGGGTGCGCGACGCCGCGATGCTGCTGCTGGCCGCGATCGCCGGCGGCGCGATCGTCTTCGCGCTGGTGCGGCCGCAGGCGCAGCTGACCACGCGCACGCCGCAGTACGAGCGCGAGGACCTGGTGATCATGCTCGACCGCTCGGCGTCGATGCGCGCGCACGACGTGTCTCCGTCACGCTTCTCGCGCGCGACCGAGGAGATCCGCACCTTCCTCAAGAACAAGCCGGAGAACATCGATCGCGTCGGGCTGGTCGGCTTCGCCGGCAGCTCGCTGATCCTGTCCTACCTGACGCGCGATCTCGACACCGTCGCCTTCTATCTCGACTGGATCGAGAAGGATCCGCAGACCCTGCTCGGCACCAACATCGGCGCCGCGCTGAAGAACGCGCTCGACGTCGCGAAAAAAGACGATCGCAAGACCCGCAAGATCTTCGTCCTGCTGTCCGACGGCGAGGACTACGGCGGCGAGCTGAGCCGCCAGGTCGCGGTCTACCAGCAGGAAGGGCACCACATCAACAGCATCGGCATCGGCTCGGACGACGAGGTCCCCGTCCCGGAGATGTTCCCTGACGGCAAGGAAGCGCCGCTGCGCGACGAGAACGGCCGCATCGTCCGCACGCGCTTCGAGGAGTCGACGCTGCGCGACATCGCCAGCACGACCGGCGGCCGCTACCTCCGATCGCGGACCGGCGGCGATCTCACCAAGGCGCTCCAGGAGATCGAGCAGGGTGAACGTACGCTCGTCGGCTGGCGCACGACGACGGAATACCGCGATCTGTATCCGATGGCGCTGGCGGTCGCCGCGGCGGCGATCGGCCTTCTCTGGTTCTTCTTATAAATGATGGAACACCAGGCATTGAATGCGCAGGCGGCGGGCGAGATCGTCACGGGGCTCGAGACCGAGATCGCCAAGGTCATCGTCGGTCAGCACACGCTGGTGCGCCGCATGCTGACGGCGCTGTTCGCGGCGATCCCCTTCGCGGTCACGCAGGGGCGCGCGCGATCGGGCTGCGGCCACCTCTTGCTCGAAGGCGTCCCCGGCGTGGCCAAGACGCTGACCGCGACGACGCTGGCCAAGGCGATCTCGGCGAAGTTCCAGCGCGTGCAGCTGACGCCGGACCTGCTGCCCGCCGACATTCTCGGCACGCGCATCTACGACGCGAAGACGGCGACGTTCCGCATCGAGCAGGGGCCGGTCTTCACGAACATCCTGCTGGCGGATGAGATCAACCGCGCCACGCCGAAGACGCAGAGCGCGCTGCTCGAGGCGATGCAGGAGCGCCAGGTCACGCTGGCCGACACGACGTTCCCGCTCGACGATCCGTTCTGGGTGCTGGCGACGCAGAACCCGGTCGAGCAGGAAGGCGTCTACACGCTGCCCGAGGCGCAGCTCGATCGCTTCTCGATGATGCTGCGCGTCGGCTACCCGAGCCAGGGCGAGGAAGTGCAGATGCTGCAGACGCGGCTCAGCCAGGCGACGATCAACCGGCGCGTGTCGACGGCCGACGTCAACGTGCTGCGCGAGTTCATCGTCGACACGGTGTACGTGGACGAAAAGATCCTCCAGTACATCGTTCGACTCGGACGCGCGACGCGGGACCCGGAGAGCGTCGGCAGGACCGAGCTGCGCGAGATGCTGATGCTGGGAATTTCGCCGCGCTCCTACCAGCACCTGCTGGCGCTGGCCCGCGTCAACGCCTTCATGCACGGGCGGACGTGGGCGCTGCCGGGGGACGTGAAGGAGATCTTCGTCGACGCAACGCGCCACCGCATCGCCCGCACCGTCCGCGCCCAGGCGGAGAACGTCAGCGCCGATGCCATCCTGGACGAACTGCTCGCGGCGGTGCCGATCCCATGATCCCCGAACACGTCATGAAGGAGCTCCGCTACATCGAGCTCCAGACGGCGCGGAAGATCCGCAACCAGCGCGTCGGCACCTACCAGAGCCCGATGCGCGGCCCCGGGTTCGACTTCGACGAGCACCAGGTCTACCGCCCGGGCGACGACGTCCGGCGGATCGACTGGAACGTGACCGCGCGGATGGACGCGCCGTTCGTGCGCCACACCCACGCCGAGCGCGAGATGAACATCATGGTCGCAATGGATCTGTCGCGCTCGATGAGCCTCGGCTCGACGGATCACTCGAAGCGCGAGGCGCTGACCTACATCACCGGTTCCCTGCTGTTCTCGGCGATCGCCGACCAGATCAATGCGGGGTTTCTCGCCTTTACCGATCGAGTCCTGATGTCGACCACGCCAAAGCGGACGCGCGCGGCGGCGTGGAAGACGCTGGAGCAGATGTGGGCGCTCAAGCCGCACTCGTCGAAGACGCTGATGCTTCCCATGGTGCGGCACCTGGCGCTGACGCTGAAGCGGATGAGCGTGGTCTTCATCGTCTCGGACTTCGCCACCGCCGACAACGCGCTGGAGAGCCCGGAGCTGGCGCAGCTGGCGGCGAAGCACGACCTGGTGGCGATCGTCCCCGAGGATCGCGACGAGGCGAGCCTGCCGAGCGGCAGCGGCTACGTGCAGATGCGCGACGTCGAGTCGGGGCGGCGCCTGACGGTCGGGCTGGGACGCGGGACGCGCAGCGCCTATGCCGCCGCCGTCACCGGCCGCCGCGAGTCGCTGTCGCGCGCGTTCTACCGCGTGCCGATGGATCACGTGTTCGTTCCGACGACCGGGAGCCCGGTGCTGCCGGTCCTGTCGCTGTTCGCAAGGAGAAAGGCGTGACACGCCGCGTACTGCCCGTCTTGCTGCTGCTGCTGGCCGCCCGCGCCACGTTCGCCGCCGAGCCGCCGGTCCAGGTCCGCTCGTCGGTCGATCGCACCGCCGCCTGGGTCGCCGACCGCGTCACCTACACGATCGAGATCCGCTGCGCCCCTGGCGTCGACGTGCTGCTCGACGACCTCGCCAAGGAGAAGCTGCGTGTCAACGGGTTCGAGATCGTCGGCAACGACTCGTCGGTGACGACCGACGCCGCCGACCGGACCACGCACACGCTGCGCTACGTGCTGACCACGTACCGCGTCGATACGCCGCTGCTCACCGTCGAGCCGATCTCGGCGCGCTACTACCAGCGGCGTCCCGGCCAGCGGCTGCAGGACATGGCGCCGGCCGGCGAAGTGAAGATCCCCGGCGCGGCGGTGTCGTTCCGCAGCACCATTCCCGAGAACCAGCCGACCTACGCCCTGCGTGACGGCCGCGAGTCGGCCTCACGCCATGCGCTCTTCGTGCGCGCCGGCTCGATCGGCATGGCGCTGGTCGTCATCGCGCTGGCGCCGGCGGTGTTCCTCGCCGCGGTCGCGGTCCGGCGGCGCGCCGCCGGACGGGTCGGCCGCCGCACCGCCCGCCAGAGCCGCGCCGATCACCGCGCCGCGCTAGAGCGCCTGCGCAGCCTCGACGTCACCACGGACGAGGATCGCCGCCGCGCCTACGACGCGATCAGCAGCGCCGTGCGCGAGCACATCGCCTCGCGCGCCGGCGTCCCGGCGACGGCGTTGACCGCCACCGAGATCGAAGACGCGCTGGCGCACGCCAGGGGGCGCGTCTCGCGCGAAGAGGTGAGCGCGCTGATCGCCAGCTGCGACGAAGCGCGCTACGGTCCGCCGCAGGCGATCCCGACGCCGCAAGCCTGCCGCGACGCGCTCTCCGCCGCTGAACAGGTTCTTGGGCACTGATGCGTTTCTTACACCCGGAGTACGGGGTGTGGCTCGTGGCGGCGTTCGCGGTCGTCGCGCTGCTGAAGTGGCGGGTGCGGTGGCGGGCGGCGGCGTTCACCGTGCTGCTGCCGTCGCTCAAGGCCTACCGCGCGTCGCTGTTCCGGCGGGCGCCGTTCGCGATCCTGGCCATCGCCGCCGCGTTCACCAGCCTGGCGCTGATGCAGCCGGTGATCCCCTACTCGCAGACCGACCTTTCGTCGCGCGGTCTCGACATCGTCCTGCTGATGGATCTGTCGTCGAGCATGCAGGAGGAGATGGGCTCGGGCCAGGGGCGCGTCACCAGTACCGTGACGACAGGGCCGACGCGCATGGACGCGGTCAAGAACGCCGTCAAGACCTTCGTGCGGATGCGGCGCGACGATCGCATCGGGCTCGTCGTCTTTTCCGACAACCCCTACGTCATCAGCCCGCTGACGTTCGATCACGAGTACCTGCTGCACTACATCGACTTCATCGACGACAAGATCCTGCAGGGGGAAGGGCAGACCGCGATCGGCGACGGGCTGGCGCTGTCGAACTACATGCTGGCGCGGCAGGCGACCCCGACCTCGCGCGGGCACCAGGTGATCGTGCTGCTCACCGACGGCGAGAGCAACCGCGGCCGCGAGCCGGTCGAAGTGCTGGCGGAGTCGAAGGAAGCCGGCATCCGCGTCCACGTCATCGGCGTCGATCTCGAATCCGACGTCAAGGAGAAGCCGACGGTGCAGATGCTGATGGCTGCCGTCGAGCAGAACGGCGGGAAGTACTTCGATGCCGGGTCCGAGCGCGAGCTGATTGCCGCGTCACGCACGATCGACTCGATCGAGAAGGGGCTGCTGACCAGCCGCGTCTACGTGCGCGACGTGCCCGTCTACCAGTGGTTCGCCATCCCCGCGCTGGTCGCGCTGGCGGCCGCGCTGGCGCTGCGGGCGGTTCCGTATTTCGTCGATCAGACGTAACTCGGCGCGTGCTACCATGCGCGCGACTCGTGGACCTGCGGCCCCTGACTCTCGCCGAGCTGCTCGACCGGGCGTTCTCCACCTATCGCCACCACCTCTGGCTCTTCGTCGGCATCATGGCGGTCCCCGCCATCTGGTCGATCACCTCGGCCGTGGCGATGGAGGTCTTCAAGGCGCTGACTACGGTCCCCGGCGCGAAGCCTGGCGACGCGCCGATGCAGATCGCGCTGCTGCTCATCGGATCGTTCCTCTTCGGCATTGTCTACCTGCTGGCCTACGCGTTTGCGCTCGGCGCGACCACGGTGGCGGTGTCGCATCTCTACATGGGACGCGAAACGTCCGTCGGCGCGGCCTACCGCGCGGTGCAGCCGCACTGGCTGCGGCTCGTCGTGCTGCTGTTCTGGTGCTGGCTGCGGCTGTTCCTGACGATGATGGGCATCGTGGCGGTCGGCGGCGTGCTCGCGGCGATCTTCGGGATGATCTCCCCGGCGTTCAGCATCTTCTTCATGGCGCTGGCCGTCGTCGGCGGCGGCGGCCTGTGCGTCTTCTTCGTCGTGCGCTGGGGCGTGTCGGTGCCGGCGGTGGTGCTCGAGAACCTGCCCGCTCGCAGCAGCCTCGCGCGCAGCGTCGAGCTCACATCAGACAATCGCGGACGGACGTTTCTCGTGATCCTCTGCGCCCTGGTGATCACCTACGCGACGGTCGCGCTGCTCCAGGTGCCGTTCATCGTCGGCGCCACGCTCGCCGGGCCCGGTACCGCGTTGTCGATGCTGCTGGGGATCGTCGGTGCGGTGCTCGGCGGGATCGGGTCGATGTTCAGCGGGCCGATCATGATCATCGGGCTGGCGATGATGTATTACGACCTGCGCATCCGCAAGGAAGCGTTCGACCTTCAGGTGATGCTCGATTCGCTGGACGCGCCGCCCGGGAGCTGACCTGCCGCCGCTCCGCCTCGTCAGCGCGTTGCTCATCCTCATGCTGCAGCCCGCCGCCGCCGGGCGCGCGGGCGAGCGCGCGGCGCCGCTGACGGTGCCGCAGTTCGCCGGTCAGCTCGGCACGCTGGCCGCGGCGGTCGAGCGGGCGTCGCCGGAGTCCGCGCCCGGCCTCGCCGCGTCGGTTCCCGCAAGCGTCGCGGTCACGGACGGATCGCAGGAGTTCAGCGTCCGCCTGGATTGGGTCCGCACGGCGCTTCTCGCGGCGCCGGCCGACCGGACGCGGTGGTCCGCCGTGCGCGCCGACGTCGTGGCGCGGCTGCGCGCGATGCAGCGGGAGGCGTCGCAGACGCCGACGGTGCAGCGGCCCCGAGATGCGCGTGACGCGCTGAGCCGCGTGCTCGCGAGCCGCGGCTTTCAGAATGCGCGCACCCGCACCTGGCAGACGCGGGTGATGCAAGCCGTCACGGAGTGGATCGCCGATCTGTGGGGGCGGACGCTGGGGCGGCGCGTCGGCACGCGCACGATCGGGCTCGTCCTCGCCTGGGCGGCGTCGATCGGGGCGGTCGCCGTGCTGCTGATCTGGCTGACGCGTGCGGCGGTGCGCCGCCGCGCCGAGGCGCCCATCGATCTGGGATCGGTCGGCGCGGCTCGCGCCGCCGGCCGCGAGCTCGCCCTCGAAGCGGCGGCGCTGGCGCGCGCCGGCCACGTGCGCGAGGCGGTGCGCGTCGCCTACCGGGCCGCCGTGCAGCGCCTCGAAGAGGAAGGGGCGCTGCGGGTGGATGACGCGCGTACACCGCGCGAGTACCTGCGGCTGCTGCCGGCGCCGCACCGCCGGCGTCAGCCGCTGGCGCTGCTGACCTCCACCTTCGAGCGCATCTGGTACGGCTCGCGCCCGCCGCGGCCGGAGGATGGCGCGGCGATCATCTCGCTCCTGCAGGATCTCGAATGCCTGTCGCCCGATCGCGCGAGCTGATCGTGCCGATTGGCGCGATCGCCCTGGTCGCCGTGCTGACGGCGATCGGCGCGCTGCTCTCTCCGCCGGGCGCGAGCGGCCTGCCGCCGGGATCGAGCTTCTCGAAAGATCCCGATGGATCCGCGGCGGCGTACTTGACCCTGCAGGCGCTGGGCTACGACATCCGCCGATCGTTCGATCCGCTGCCGTCGTTGTCGCTGGCGCCCGCGGCAACCGTGCTCGTGCTGGCCGATCCGCGCGATCCGGCGTCGGAGCAGGATCGCCGCATGCTCCAGCGGTTCGTGGCCGCCGGAGGCAGGCTGCTCGTGACGGGCTGCCAGGCCGCGGCGTTCCTCGGCGGCGCCAACCAGATCGTGGAGGCGGTGCGCAAAGAGCGGATGTTCCGCGCCGAGTTCCCGTCCCCGCTGGCGGCGGGTGTCCCGCGCGTCGCCATGACCTCGTTCTGCGGATCGCCGCAGCCGGGCTCGCCGTTCCTGTCCCTCTACGGCGACGGCCAGGCCTCGGTGGTGAAGGCCGCACGCATCGGCACCGGCACCGCGATCTGGTGGGCCGCCAATTCGCCGATCGGCAACGACGCGATCGACGCCGAGGGACATCTCGAGCTGCTGCTCAACGCGGTGGGGCCGCGCACGCGTACCGTGATCTGGGACGAGTTTCATCACGGCCAGCGCCGATCGCTCTGGTCGTACTCGCGTCATACCCCGCTGCCGTGGCTGCTGGCGCAGCTCGGGCTCGTGACGGCCGTCGCGGCGGCGATGTTCGTGCGGCGGCGGCTCCCCGTTCGCTCCGAATACGTCGAGTCGCGCACCTCGCCGCTCGAGTTCGTCGAGACGATGGCGGGCCTCTACGATCGGGCTGGATCGGCGCGCGACGCGGCGATCGTCGCGCGCAGCCGCCTGCGCCGGCTGCTGCTGGAGGCGACCGGTCTCGCCTCGAACGTGGACGACGACCGGCTGGCCGCCGCGGCAGCAGTCCGCTTCCAGCTCGATCGCGGTGAGCTCGCGCGCGCGCTCGACCCGGGCGGCGACGCGGCCGCCGAAGCGCAGGCGCTGGCGCTCGTCCGCCGGCGCCAGGCATTGTCCGCGGTGGTGAACCGCACGGGAGGCTGACCGCATGGCGAAACCGCTCGCCGAGCTGGCGCGCAACGCGCGCGAAGAGCTCGGCAAGGCGATCGTGGGATACGGCGACGCGCTCGACACGCTCTTCCTGACGCTGGTCTGCGGCGGGCACGCGCTGCTCGAGGGGGTGCCCGGGCTCGGCAAGACCCTGGCCGTCCGGACGCTGGCGCGCATCCTCAGCGTCCGCTTCCGCCGCGTCCAGGGCACGCCCGATCTGATGCCCGCCGACATCATCGGCGCCAACGTCTTCAGCATGTCGTCGGGGCAGTTCACGCTGCACGAGGGGCCGGTGTTCACCGACCTGCTGCTGGTGGACGAAGTCAACCGCATGCCGCCGCGCACGCAGGCGGCGCTGCTCGAAGCGATGGAAGAGCGGCAGGTGACGATCGACGGCGTGCCCCGTCCGCTCTCGCCGCTCTTCACCGTCATCGCCACGCAGAACCCGCTCGAGTTCGAGGGGACGTATCCGCTGCCGGAAGCGGAGCTGGATCGCTTCGCCGTCAAGATCACGATCGGCTATCCCGAGGCCGCCGACGAGGAGACGATCCTCGCCCGCCATCACGACGCCATCGAGATGCTGCTGCCGTCGGAGGTGGATCGCGGCGCGATCCAGCCCGAGGAACTGGCGGCCGGCCGCGGCGAGGCGGTGCGCGTGCAGGTCGAGCCGGCGCTGCTCGGCTACATCGCGTCGATCGTGCGGCGCACGCGCGAGTGGCCGGCGGTGGCGCTCGGCGCCAGCCCGCGCGCCGCCATCCACCTGATGCAGATCGCCAAGGCGATCGCCGCGATCGAAGGGCGCGACTACCTGCTGCCTGACGACGTGAAGCGCGTGGCGCCGCCGGTGCTGCGCCACCGGCTGATCATCCGGCCGGAGGCCGATCTCGAAGGCGTGACCTCGGACCAGGTGATCGCCGACGTGCTCGCGAGCGTGCCCGTCCCGAAATGAGCGCGCCGCTGCTGGTCCCGCCGCGCATCGAGGCGCCGCTGGCCGGCGGCCGCCGCCTGCCGTTCACCTTCGGGCCGGTGACACTGCGCCTGCTGCTGCTCGGCCTGCTGCTGCTGATTCCCGTGTGGATCGATCGCCGCGCGCTGGTGGCCGTCGCGGCCTGGGACGCCATCGTCCTCGCCGCGTGGCTCTTCGATCTGTCGCGGCTGCCGCCGCCGGGCGCGCTGACGGCCGCGCGCGTGTGGGACGCGACGCCAGGCCTCGGCGTGCCGCAACGCGTGCAGATCGAGCTCACGAACGCCGGCGCGATCGCGGTGCAGGCATGGATCATCGACTTTGCCGCGCAGGCGCTGCGGCCGGACCCGCCGGAGCTGGCGATTCAGGTGCCGCCGCGCGGGAGCGCCGTGTGCGGGTACGACGTGCTGCCGCGCGTCCGCGGCGACGCGCAGATGGACGGCGTCTCGGTGCGCTACCGCAGCGCGCTCGGCCTCGCCGAGCGCTGGGGGACCGCGCCGCTCGCGCAGACCGTCCGCGTCTATCCCGACATCGCCGAGGCGGGGCGGCACGGGCTGGCGCTGATCCGTGCGCGGCAGATGGCGATCGAGAAGCGGCGCGCCCGCGTCCACGGCCTCGGCCGCGACTTCGACAGCCTGCGCGACTACCAGCCCGGCGACGAGCTGCGCGACGTCTGCTGGACGGCGACCGCGCGGCGCGGCCGCCTCGTCACCAAGACCTATCGCCCCGAACGCAGCCAGACGGTGTGGATCGTCGTCGACGCCGGACGCCTGATGCGGGCGCGCGAGGGGCTGCACACCGCGCTCGATCGCGCGGTCAGCGCGGCGTTCGTCCTGGCGCAGGTCGCCTCCGGCGCCGGCGATCGCGTGGCGCTGCTCGCCTACGGCCGCCGCGCGCAGCAGCGGGTGCAGCCCGGCCGCGGCGCGGCGCACCTGCGCGCCATCCTCGAGGCGCTGGCGGTGGCGCACCCCGAGGCCGCCGAAGCGGACCACAGCCGCGCCGCCGCAACCGTCATGGCGGCGCAGAAGCGGCGGGCGCTGATCGTGTGGATGACCGACGTCGCCGAGAGCGCGGGGCTGCCGGAAGTGATCGAAAGCGCGTCGCGCATGGTGCCGCAGCACGTGCTGCTGTTCGCCGTGCCGCGCGCGACCGAATTGACCGCGACCGCGGCGCGCGTGCCGGCCGACGCCCGCGACATGTACCGGGTGATGGCGGCGCAGGAGCTGGTGGAACGGCGCGCGGTGCTGCTCGGACACCTGCGCCAGCGCGGCGCGCTGGCGGTAGAAGTGCCCTCCGCCGAGCTGGCCCCGGCGGTCGTCGACCGCTATCTCGGCGTGAAAGAGAGAAACCTGCTGTAGCCCGTGCCGTCAGGCGCGGCGGTCCGCCAGCGTGACGTAGCCCGCCAGCAGCACGAACATCGACGCGCCGATGGCGAACTTCGCGGCCACCGGCAGGTCCGACGGCGAGATGAATCCTTCGATGATCCCGGCAATCACCAGCAGCGGCACTGCGCCGAGCAGCAGCTTGATCGCGAGCGCCGCCGCCCGCGTCAGCGAATCGCGCCGTGTCAGGTAGCCGGGCGCCAGCAGCCCCTTCGCCATCAGCAGCCCGGCGCCGCCGGCAATGAAGATCGCCGGCAGCTCGAGCGCGCCGTGCGGCGCGACGAAGCTCCACAACGACACGGCCATCCCCGCGCGCGCGCAGGCGATCGAGATGACCGAGATCAGCACGCCGTTGAAGAACAGCAGGTAGACCGTGCCGAGGCCGGCGAAGATGCCGCCGGCGAACGCCGAGAACGAGACCATGAGGTTGTTGGTCATGATCGCGCTCGAGGCCAGCGGCTTGATGCTGACGATCGAGTGCGTCCACATCTCGCCGCGCTCGATCGTGTCCATCATCGGCCCGCCGAGCAGCATCCGCTCGAAGCCGGGATCGCTCCAGGCGATCGCCAGCCCCGCGACCGCGCCGAGCAGGAAGATCGCGACGGCGGCGATCGTGTAGCCGAACGTCTCGCGGAAGACGCGCGGGTAGACGCGCGTGTAGAAGTGCACGATGCCCCGCGCCGGCGCGTCGCCGGAGTAGATCAGGTTGTGCGCGCGCCCGAGCAGCGTGTTCAGGTAGCGCGCCAGCGCCGCGCTGGCCGGATCGTCGCGCGCCACGGAGAGATCCGCCGCGGTCTGGCGATACAATGACGCCAGTTCCCGGAGCGCCGCGTGCGGCAGCACGCCGACGCCGCGGCGGGCGCAGTCGTCGACCAGCGACTCGAGCCGGTCCCAGCCGGGCTTCCGCTTCTCAATCCAGCGCGCGGAGAGACCCAGTGGCGGCACCGGAAAAGCTTACCATCGACACTCCGGAGCAAATCCCGCTGGAGTTCCCGCTCGCCGGCGTCGGCAGCCGCTTTCTCGCGCTCGCCTTCGACACGCTGCTGCAGGCCGGCGCCGCCACCATCCTGCTGTTGATCCTGCTCGCGGTACGCCTGTTCGCCACCGCGGCGTGGCCGGCGATCGGACCGTGGGTCGCGGGAGGGTTGCTGCTGATCGGCTTTGCGATCTACGCGGCCTACTTCGCCATCTTCGAGTCGATCTGGAGCG
>Ga0075425_100007194_pt1 | contig 11742 bp, 9 predicted proteins | sample SoiMethybrSBSTD4_FD_75300 | JGI IMG/M metagenome (GOLD analysis project Ga0075425, IMG submission 75300) | Bulk soil microbial communities from a Populus tree surrounding site in Tennessee, USA - Soil MetaG P. TD hybrid SBSTD4 | ecosystem: Environmental > Terrestrial > Soil > Tree plantation...
TCAGGCGAAAGCCGCGCTCGATCGCGTGGCGGAAACGACCACGGCGACGACCACGACCGCAACGACGACGGTCGCTACGACTACAACCGTAGCGCCACCGCCGCCGCCTCCGCTCGCGAAGCCCAACCTCGAGCCTGCGTACCGCGCCTACGCAACGGGCGACCTCGGAGCGTCGGAAGCACAACTGACGAAGATCATCGCCGCGACGCCGTCAGCCGAGGCGTTTCTGCTGCGGGGATGCGCGCGCTTCACGAAAGCGACGCTGACGCGCACGAGCACCGACGCCGCGGCCGCCGATTTCCGCGAAGCACTGCATCGCGACGACGCCCTGCACCTCGATCCGAACGCGTTCTCGCCGAAAGTGATCGCGTTTTTCAACGACGTCCGCGCGAGGAGCCAGTAGCCTCGTCATCCTGAGCGAAGCGAAGGACCTCTTCTACGAAACAGTGGCGCAGAAGAGGTCCTTCGCTTCGCTCAGGATGACGGAAAGTAAGTCTGATCCGTATACCCAAACAACATGCGCCCCCGGTTCCTCCTGGTTCTCCTCGCTCTCCTTCTTCCCCACATCGCGGCGGCGGCCGTTCTCGAAGTCACGAACACGAACGATGACGGGCCGGGCTCGCTTCGCGCGGCGCTGCAGGCCGCCGCGACGAACGATCGCATCGAGTTCCGCATCCGCGGCGATGTGCCCGCGAGCGGATGGTTCACGATCCGGCCGCAGTCGCTGCTGCCGCAGCTGAAGCGCAACGGCGTCGTCATCGACGCGACGACGCAGACCGCGTTTTCGGGCGATACGAATCCGTTCGGTCCCGAGGTCGAGGTCGATGGCGAGGACGTCGAGGAGCTCGGGCCGGGCCTGAAGCTCGTCGATGCCAACGCGGCGCGGATCACCGGTCTCGCAGTCAACAACTTCAACGGCAACGGCATCGTCGTGGAGCGCGGATTGGTGACGATCGTGAGCAACTACGTCGGCACCGATCCCACCGGCACCGAAGCGCGGCCGAATGCGTCGAACGGCGTGCTCTACATCGGCGCGCAGGGAACGCTCTCCGGCAACGTGATCTCCGGCAACGGCGGCAACGGCGTGCTGATCTTCAACAGCAACGTCGATGTCCTCGGCAATCGCATCGGCGCGGGCCGCACGACCGCGTTCGCGGTGCCGAACGGCGCGAACGGCATCGACGTCTCGACGTACGTCACCGCGATCGACGGCAACGTCATCACGTACAACCACGACGACGGCATCACGCTCTCGAACGGCTCGGGCATGGTCACCATGACGCGCAACGAGATCTGGGGCAACGGCTTCCTTTCGATCGACAACGGTCACGACGGCGTCGACGTCGACGACGTGCTCGATGTGGACAGGGGTGCCAACGGACACATGAATCCGCCGCTGATCACGTTCGCGCGCGCATCGCAAACGATCGACCGGATCATGACCATTCGCGGCGAGATCCACACCGTCGCGAACCACGAGGTCTACATCGACTTCTACGCCGCCCCGCATCGCTCCCCGCTCGGACTCGGCGAAACGCAGCTCTTCCTCGGCCACGTCCGCACGGCGACGAATCCGGACGGCTTCGCGGCGTTCACGTACGACGTGCAGCCGAGCGACGCGCCGTTCATCCCCGGCGGATGGGTCGTTGCGACCGCGTTCGCGAGCGGTGCGCGCGAGGGGACGTCGGAGCTGAGCGCGCCGATCGCGATCGAAGCGCCGCCGCGCATGTTCGAGGTGACGAACGTTGAGGATGACGGTCCGGGCTCGTTGCGCGCGGCGATCGAGCTCGCGAATGCGACGAACTGCTCGCGCGAGGATCCATGCCGCATCGCGTTTCACATCGACGGCGGCGCAGTGATCGAGCCGTCGTCGCCGCTGCCCGCGATCGCGCGCGATTTCGTCTACGTCGAAGGCAACACGCAGGGATGGTGGAATCGCTTCACGATCGCGACGCCGGCCGTCACGATTCGCGGGACGCGCGCCGGTGCGGACGCGACCGGATTGCGCATCGGCACCGAAGACGCGCCGCTCGCCGAGGTCGCCGTGTGCGGCGTCGCCATCCGCGAGTTCGGCGGCGACGGTCTCGTGCTGCATCAGCGCCGCGAGCGCTATCCGTTCCGCGTCGAGATCAGCCGCATCGACGTGAGCGGCAACGGCGGCGACGGCCTCGTGATGTACGGCGGCTCGGGAACCGAGTTCTGGAACCAGGGGTTCGGCAGCTCGGGATTCGACATCGTCGCGAACGACAACGGCCGCAGCGGCGTGGTCATGCTCGACGATGCGAATGCGCTCGGCCGCGTCGACGCAGCGCGCAATCGCTTCAACGGCGTTTACGTGCGCGGCTCGTCGTGCCGCATCGAAGGCGGCACGCTCGCGTTCAACGGCGGCAGCGGCATCGCGACGTCACCCGATGCGCGCGCGGTGTGCGCGGACGTTGTCGCATTCGGTAACGGCGGACTCGGCGTCGATCGCAACGACGACGGCGTCACGCCGAATGACGGCACCGAGGCGGACGGGATTCTCGATGCGCCGGAGATCGCGTCCGCGCGATGGGATCCGGATCGGAAGAAGACCATCGTCAGCGTTCACGCATCGCAGGCGTTCCCGAAACTTCCGGAGCGCCAGATGTGGAGTCATCGCGCGCCGCGTTTCAAGTTCTACGCGGACAACCGCGACCTCGGCAACTTCGTGGAGCGCCAGATCGGCGGCGGTGCGTTCGAAATCGCGCTGAACGGCGATCTGCGCGGCCAGTGGCTGACCGCGCGTCGCCTGATGTCGCTCTGTTTCTGGGAGCTCGGATGCGGCGCTGCGGACTCGTCGGAGTTTTCGAACGCGATCCGAGTCGAGTAGCCAACCGTCATCCTGAGCGGAGCGAAGGACCTCTTCTGCGCTACAGCATCGTAGAAGAGATCCTTCGCAAGCTCAGGATGACGCGCTGGCGCGCGTCACTTCCAGAGCTCGACGCCCGTCGCCACGAACGAAACCTCTTTCGCGGTGCCGTCGTCGTTGCGCGTGAGCGTCGCGCCTTCGCCCGCGAGGTGATCTGCTTCTTCCTTCGACAGCGTCTTCACGACCGCGACGCCTTCCGCGCGCGCCTTCATGCCCTTCGAGTCGGTCGGGACGAAGAAGCCGTAGTCCTTGAACGTGATGCGCACGCCCGCGTCGCTGGCCGTCGGCGTGAGCTCCATCCAGCAGCCCTTCATCTCGCAGACGTTTTTGATCACGCCTTCGACGACGACGGCTTTTTCGGTGAACTGATCGGGATTGGCGAGGACTTCGCCGAGCGCGGTGGTCTTCGCTTCGTGCGAGATCTTCGCGCCGCGGCTGATGACCTTGCCCGCGAATGCCGCGGTGGTGATGGCGAGAACGAGCAGAGCGATGGTGAGACGCTTCATTTTGATTCTCCTTTAAGTGCTGCGAGTGCGGGATCGGATGCTAACAAACGCCGGAATTGCGCCGGTGGCAATTCGGTAGCAGCTCGCGTGAGGCGCACGCGCGCATCGTCCGTGCGGCCGAGGACGAGCATCAGACTGGCCATGCCGGCGGAGGAGACGAAGCGCGTGCGCGACAGATTCTCGAGCTCCGCGAGCGTCTGCAACGCTTCGTTTCGGCGTCCGGCCGCGGCCTGACAGAGTCCGAGGCGGATGAGACTGCGCGGGTCGCCGCCGCGGGTCCACGCGATCGCCGACTCGCGAATCGCATCGTCGAAATGTTTCTGTTTGAGATACGCGCCGGCGAGCACGTAATGCGCGAACGGATAGTCCGGCTCCAGCGCGATCGCGCGTTTGCACTCCGCGACCGCCTCGTCGAGGCGCCCCGCGTCGGAGTAGACGCCGCCGAGCTCCGCGATGATCACGAGGCTCAGCGGATCGAGATCCTCCGCGCGGCGAATCTCGCGAATGGCCTCGTCGTAGCGTCCCATCTCGACGAGGCAGCGGCTGTACCACTGCCGCGCCGTCGCGTAGCTCGGGTTCAGCACGATGGCGCGCTCGAACTCCTCCGCGGCGGCCTTGTGATCCGCATCGAAGTTCATTTTGAAATACGCGAGCGACGTATGCGCCTCGGCCAGGGAGTCGTCGAGCGCCAGCGCGCGGCGCGCGGCCTCGCGCGCGAGCGGCAGCACTTCCGTCGGCGACTTCTCGTTGTAAATCGACTGCAGGATGTACGTGTCGGCGAGGCCCGCGTACGCGAGCGCGTACGCGGGGTCGTGGCGAATCGCGCGCTGGAAATAGTCGATGGCGCGCTCGAAGGCCTCACCGGTGCGCTTGTTCCACTCGTACCGGCCCTGCAGATACAGCCGATACGCCTCGGCGCTCTGCGTCGGTCGTTTGGTGACGCTCTGCCGCGCGGGCTCGCTCAGCTCGAGGCGCAGCTGTTCGGCGATCTGCCGCGAGATCGTCGATTGCACGCTCACGAGATCGGCGAGCCGCGTGCGGTACTGCTCGCCCCAGAGATGACGATTGGTCTTGCCGTCGATCAATTCCGTGCTGATCACGAGCTCACCATCGGGCGCGACGACGCGTCCCGTCAGCAGCGCGTCCACTTTCAGGTCGCGCGCGATCTCGGCCGGTGCGGCCGTTTTGCCTTTGTATCGAAACACCGACGTCCGCGAGACGACGGAGAGATCGGGGATCCGCGAGAGATTGTTGATCACGCTCTCGGTGAGTCCGTCGCTGAGGTAGTCGTTCGATGCGTTCTTCGTGTCGTTGATGAACGGCATCACGGCGAGTGACTCGATGCGTTGCGGTGCGGCGGGTCGCCGGCTCAACACGACCGCGATCGCGACGACGATCAGCGCCGCGACCGCTGCCGTCATCCTGAGCGCAGCGAAGGACCTCTTCGACGGGAATGTCTCGGTGCGCTCGAGGTGCCGCAGCGCGTACGCGAGATCGCCCGCCGACTGGAATCGCGCGTCGGCGTGTTTCTCGACGCAGCGATGAATGATGCGGTCGAGCTCGAGCGGCACTTTCGACGCCGTGTCGTGAATCGGAGGGACCTCGTCGCGAAGGACGGAGGTCATCGTGTCGATCGGACTGCGGAGGAGAAACGCGCGCCGTCCGGTGACGCACTCGAAGAGGATGCAGCCGAGGGCGAAGATGTCGGTGGCGGCGGAGACGGGCTCGCCGCGGAGCTGTTCCGGCGACATGTAGCCGACGGTGCCGATCACGCGCGCGTCGCTCTCGAACTCGTCGCTGAGCAGCGGCATCGTCGGCGCGAGATCGTCGGCGGACCCGCGCGGCTGCTGCGGCCGGGTGCGCGCCAGTCCGAAGTCGAGCAGCTTCACGCGACCGTCGGTCGTGAGGAACACGTTCTCCGGCTTGAGGTCGCGATGGACGATGCCCTTCGCGTGCGCGGCGGCGAGTCCGTCCGCGACGGCCGCGCCGATCTCGATCGTGCGGCGCCACGTGAGCGGTCCGCGGCCGAGGAGGGTGCGGAGCGTTTCGCCTTCGAGCAATTCGGTGACGACGTACGCGACGTCGTCGACGCGATCGAACTCGAAGAGCGCGAGCACGTTCGGATGCGAGATCGCGGCGACCGCTTTCGCCTCGCGCTCGAAGCGGAGGCGGGCCTCGTCATCGCGCGAGAGACGCTGCGGCAGGACCTTGATCGCGACGTCGCGGCCGACGCGCGTGTCGTGCGCGCGGTAGACCTCGCCCATGCCGCCGGCCCCGAGAGGCTCGATGACCTCGAACGCGCCGAGCCGCGTGCCTGGTTCCAGTCGCACCAGTTGAGTGTAGTTGGTAGTTGGTGGAGCGCCGGCCTCCGGCCGGCCGTTCCGCCGCCTTCCAGGCGGCGAAACGATGGCGCCGGCAGGATGCCGGCGGAACGGCCGGCTGGAAGCCGGCGCTCCGTTACCTCTTCTTCGCCTTTCGCGCCGCGATCGCGCGAACCGCGTTCGCGATTCTGCGCTCGCGCGTCTCCGGCTTCTTCGCGTCCGCGATCGCCTCGGCGTATTCGCGCTGATGCGTGGGATGCTGCGGAAAGTGCGCCTCGGATGGAGCGCCGGCCTCCGGCCGGCCGTTCCGCCGCCTTCCAGGCGGCGAAACGCTGACGCCGGCAGGATGCCGGCGGAACGGCCGGCTGGAAGCCGGCGCTCCGTTACTTCTTCTTTGCGGCGCGCGCCGCGATCGCGCGAACCGCGTTCGCGATTCTGCGCTCGCGCGTCTCCGGCTTTTTCGCATCCGCAATCGCCTCGGCGTATTCGCGCTGATGCGTGAAGCTGAGCTCCTGCCAGCGGTCCCATGCGGGCGGCGCCGCGCGCAGGGCCTTCACGAAGTCGCGCGGCGGCTCGACTTCGCGTTTCTCCTCGTCGAGATCGAGGCGCACGTCGAGCGTTTCGCCGCCTTCCAGTCCGGCCGCCTCGCGATTGCTCTTTCGCAGCGGGATGCAGACCGTGCCGCCCATCGCCGCGATCGTGCTGCGATACGTGTGGCCGTTGAGCGTGACCTTCACCGGCGCGCGCACTTTGCCGAACACGCTCTTCGGATCGAACGGAACGGGGATGTAGCACATCATGCCTTCGCGAACGATCGTCGTTTTGTACGTCTTCGATTTCATGAACGCTCCGATCATCTTCCCATCGGCAACTGAATCGTGACCACCGCGCCGCCGCCCTCGCGATTCGCGGCGGTGACGCGGCCTCCGTGCTCGGCGACGATGCGCTGCACGATCGAGAGGCCGAGGCCGGTGCCGCCGTGGCGGCGGGTGAAAAAGGGCTCGAAGACGCGATCGAGATCCGCGTCGGCGAAGCCGGGACCGTCGTCTTCGATGCGGCAGAGCACCGCGTCGCCGTCGACGGATGCCGAGATGCGAATCGTGCCGTTCGGCGGCGCGAGCTGCATCGAGTTGTCGATCAGGTTCTCGAACACCTGACGCATGCGACTGGCATCGAGCAGCAGCGGCGGCAGCGACGCGGGAACGGCGTTCTCGACGCGCGGGCCTTTGATCGCGCTCGCCACGACGTCGCGGAGCAGTGCCGGCGCGACCTGCAGCTCTGCCGGCCTGCCGTACTGCAGCAGCTCGTGCATCAGCACCGTGAGGCGCGCCACTTCGCTGCGCAGCGCGGACGCGAATTCCTCGTAGCCGGGACGACTGAGCTCCGCCGCGTAGGCATCGAGCGTCGCGGAGATGCCGAACAGCGGATTGCGCACCTCGTGGGCGACGCCCGCGACGAGGTTGCCCATCGCGGACAGCGTTTCGCCGCGCCGCAGCGTCTCCTGCATCCGCCGCGCCTCGGTGACGTCGAGTCCGAAGCAGATGATGCCCGTTGGTGTGCCGTGCTCATCGCGCACGTACGTGTTGCGCCACGCGATCACGCGGCGCGTGCCGTTGCGATGAACGATCGGCGCCTCGTCGCCGGGCGGCATGCGTCCCTCGCGCAACGCCGCGACCAGTTTCGCGGCGGTGCCCTGGTTCTCCGCGGGCGCGAGCGTCGCGAACCAGTTCCGGTCGCGCAGCTCGTCGAGCGTGAAGCCGGTGATCTCCTCGCCCATGCGGTTCAGGCGTCGCGGATGGGCATCGAGGTCGAGCTCGACGATGAGGACGTTCGCGTGGGCGATCAGGTTGTCGACGTAGCGGCTCGCGGCGATCAGCGCGCGCTCGGCGTTGCGCCGTTCGGTCATGTCGATCGCAATCAGCATCACGTCCCCGCTGGCGTGGATGTCCTCGGCGCGCGAGAGGCGGAGGAGGATGTCCAGCGGTTTCCCGTCCGCGCGCAGGATCGGCATCTCCAGCGTGAACGTCCGTTCCTCGCCGAAGAGGACACGGCTCGCCGCGAGCGCAAACCATTTCGCATACTCGGGCGGCAGCTCGGCCGTGTACTGGATGAACTCCTCGGCCGATCGCACGCCGAACAGCTCCATCGCGGCGGGATTCATCGTGAGCGTGTGCACGTGCAGGCGCGCGTCGCGGAATCGCGCGCGGTCGGCCGCGAACGCTTCGAGCATCGCGGCGCTGGTGATGCCTTCGCGACGGCAAAGCGCGACGAGCTCCGACCAGTCGCTCAGCCACGCCGCCACCGGCAGACTCATGAAGAGGCGATGATCGATCTCCTCGCCGGCCACCGGGTGAGTATGCACCCGGGTCTACAATGGCGGGCAGGTCTCTCTCCACACATGTCCGATCGAACCCGCAATCGCGTGCTCATCGTCGATGACGAGGCAGTGATCCGGATGGCCGTGCGCAAGTTCCTCAGCGGCGCGGGATTCGAGGTCAGCGAAGCGGAGAATCGCGTCACGGCCATGTCGAAGATTCGCGCCGCGCGTCCCGACGCGGTGATCCTCGACTACAAACTTTCCGACGGCACGGCGCTCGACCTCCTGCCGCAGATCCGCGCGATCGACGAGTCGGTCGCGATCATCGTCCTCACCGCGCACGCGACGATCGATCTCGCGGTGACGGCGATGAAGGAAGGCGCCGATCATTTCCTGACGAAACCGATCGAGCTTCCCGCGCTGCAGGTCGTGCTCGAGCGCTCGCTCGACTCGAGCCGCGCGCGGCAGTCCGAGCTTGCGGAGCGGACGAAGGAGTCGCGCACCCATCTCGATCCGTTCATGGGCGAGAGCGCGGCCATCCGCGCGATCGAGGCCGACGTGCAGAAGATCGTCGCCAGCGACCGTCCGGTGCTGATTCACGGCGAGACCGGCAGCGGCAAGGGCGTGCTCGCGGGATGGCTGCACCGCAACAGCCGCCGCCGTCAGGAGGCCTTCGTCGATCTGAACTGCGCCGGCCTCTCGAAGGAGCTCCTCGAGTCGGAGATCTTCGGCCACGAGCGCGGCGCGTTCACCGGCGCGGTGCAGCCGAAGCAGGGTCTGCTCGAGGTCGCGCATCGCGGGACGCTGTTTCTCGACGAGATCGGCGACATCGATCTGCAGGTCCAGCCGAAACTGCTGAAGGTTCTCGAGGAGAAACAGTTCCGAAGGCTCGGCGAGGTGAAGCCGCGTTTCGCGGACATCCGTCTGCTCGCCGCGACGCATCACGACCTCGCGAACGCGGTGCGCGAGAAGCGCTTCCGCGAGGATCTCTACTTCCGCATCAACACGATCGTCGTGCGATTGCCGTCGCTGCGCGAGCGCGTCGAGGACATTCCGCTGCTCGCGCGCGAGGTCCTCACGCGCGTTTCGTGCGAGATGGGACGCGGCGATCTGACGCTCTCCGACAGCGGCATCCGCGCGCTGCAGGAGTATGCGTGGCCGGGCAATCTGCGCGAGCTGAAGAACGTGCTCGAGCGATCGGTGCTGCTCAGCGAAGGCCGCGAGATCAAGCGCTCCGACCTGCGCTTCGAACAGGCGTCGACGACGCGCGCAAGCGACGACAGCGGGCTCACCCTCGAGGAGATCGAGTCGCTGCACATCAAGCGCGCCCTCGACGAAAGCGGCTCCGTCGAGCGCGCCGCCAAACGCCTCGGCATCACGCGCAACACGCTGTACTACAAGATGCGGAAGCATCGGCTTAGCGTGCGGTAGAGCATGGAGCGCCGGCTTCCAGCCGGCCGTTCCGCCGGCCTCCGGCCGGCTCGGTGTTTTTGGGGTCAGGCTCGAGCCTGACCCCCCTCGCCGGCTGGAAGCCGGCGGAACGGCCGGCTGGGAAGCCGGCGCTCCGTGAAGGCCTCGGACCGCGCGAAGCGCGAATATTTGAAATTCGTGTTTGAAATCTTGAAATCCTGATTGTGACCGAACGGTCAAGTCATTGCATTAGCTTGACTTAAGTCGCTTGTGGCATGCGGCGCCATGCTTGCGATTGAGCCCGGGCATGATGCAACTGCCAGCCCGAAGCAAAGCGCCCCGTCTCCTCGTCGTCGAGGACGAGCCAACCGTTCAGAAGGCGCTCGCGAAGTACTTCGCGAAGGTCGGATACGACGTCCGCTGCGCCCGCGAGCTCGAGGAAGCCGAGGCGCTGCTGATCGTCGACGACTTCGACATCGTCATCTGCGATCTGCGGCTCTCCTGGAGCTACGCCGCGGAAGGTCTGGAGATCCTCCGATTCGTGAAGCGCTACTCGCGCCGCACGCGCGTGGTCATCCTCTCCGCGTACGGCTCGTCCGAACTGCAGCACAGCGCGCGCGAGCTCGGCGCCGAGGCCTTTTTCCAGAAGCCGACCGCGCTGCCGGACATCGCCGCAACGGTGACCCGTCTGGTGGAGGTGAGGCCGTGAACGGTCACACGCTCATCGACGACATCCTCGCCCCGGGCGGCCTCTCGATGCTCTTCCAGCCGGTCTTCCGGATGAACGACGAGTTGCACGAAGTGTTCGCGGTCGAGGCACTCGCGCGCGGACCGCAAGGCTCGAACGTCGAGCGCGCCGATGTGCTGTTCGAGTACGTCCGCCGCAAAGGGAAGGAAGCGGCGGTCGATCGCCGGTGCGTCGAAGTCGCACTCGCCTCGGCCGCGAAGAGCGCGTTCCGCGCGGCGGTCTCGATCAACGTGCACGCCTCGACGCTCGAGCAGGACGAACGCTTCGCGACCTTTCTCGTCGAGTGCTGCGGCTTCTACGGCATCGACGTCCGCCGCGTGATTCTCGAGATCGTCGAGCAGCAGCAGTACTGGGACAGCATCCTCTTCTTCCGCGTGCTCGACGCGCTGCGCGCCGCCGGCGTTCGCATCGCGCTCGACGACATCGGCCTCGGCTACTCGAACTACCGAACGCTGATCGAAGTGCGTCCCGACTTCTACAAGATCGATCGCTACTTCGTCGCGGGCTGCGGCCAGAAGGACAACGCCCGCGCGGCGATCGAGTCGATCGTCCTGCTCGCCAATCGCCTCGGCGGATGCGCGATCGCCGAGGGCGTCGAAACCAGCGAAGACCTCGAGACCGTCCGCGGCCTCGGCATCGACCTCGTCCAGGGATTTCACCTCGCCGAACCCCGTCCCTATTTCATCGAAAAGGAGAGCCTGAATGAAGCGCAAGAAAATCCTGCTCGTGGATGACTCGAGCACGATCCTGATGATGGAGAAGTTCATCCTCAGGAACGATCCATACGAACTGATCAACGCGTCGAACGGCCAGGAAGCCGTGGAGAAGGCGATCGCGCTGCAGCCCGATCTGATCCTGCTCGACGTCGTGATGCCGAAGATGGGCGGATTCGACGCCTGCCGCGCGATTCGCACCACGCCGCAGACCGCGCGGACTCCCATCATCATGGTCACCACGCGCGGCGAGGCGGAGAACATCGAGACCGCGTGGGCGGCCGGCTGCACCGACTACGTCACCAAGCCGATCAATCCGATCGAGCTCCTCGCCAAGGTGCGCAGCATCCTCGGCGAGCCGGCCGAGGTGGCGTCATGAGCACGAACCGCGACGACAAGAGCCGCGCGTACGTGACTCAGGCCCGCGAGGAACAGCAGCGCTACGTTTCGGACCTGCTGCGCGAGAACGAAAAGCTGCGTGGCAGCCTCGCGGCAACCGAGAGCGATTGCCGCCGCGCGCAGGAGCTGTACCGGACCGCGGTCGAAGAGCTCGACACGATGCGCGCGCAATTCGACGACGTCACGCGCGAGAACGAGCGCTACCTCACGCAGTACCAGTCCATCGAGACCCAGAGCAGCAATCTCGCGAATCTCTACGTCGCCTCGTATCAGCTGCACTCGAGCGTCGATCGCGACCTCGTGCTGCAGACGATCCTCGAGATCGTCATCAATCTGATCGGATCGGAAGAAGTCGCGATCTACGAGCGCAACGGCGACGGCAAGTTCCACATCGCGACGTCGTTCGGAGTCGAGGCGGACCGCATCTCCACGTTCGTC
>Ga0075425_100007195_pt1 | contig 11741 bp, 12 predicted proteins | sample SoiMethybrSBSTD4_FD_75300 | JGI IMG/M metagenome (GOLD analysis project Ga0075425, IMG submission 75300) | Bulk soil microbial communities from a Populus tree surrounding site in Tennessee, USA - Soil MetaG P. TD hybrid SBSTD4 | ecosystem: Environmental > Terrestrial > Soil > Tree plantation...
TTTCACCGACGCTTCGAGCAGCGCGAACTTGTAAGCCCAGGTCGTGAAGCGGCTGTCGCCGCGGTAGTCGTCGAGCTTCGCCAGCACGGCGACCAGCGCGTCGTTCGCGCTCTGCTCGGCGAGATCGTCCCAATCCCCGTGGCGCACATGTGGCATCGTGGCCGCGCGCCGACTCACCTCGAAGCGGGCGGCGCGGAGCAGGATCGCGCGCAGCTCCTCGATCGCCCGGTCGCGGTCGGGGCCGACGGCGCGCAGCCGCTCGATCCATCCGGGCGACTCCCGGTGCGGGCGATCGCCCACGATCCGCTCGGGCGCCATTGTGATCACGTCCTCTTTTGCGACCCGCGGCGGAAATTTCTTACCTCGGCGGCGTAAGAAATCGGCGGAACGCGACGCAAACGGCTCTGAAGGCATATCCCGATACTAGGAGGACCGATGGAAGCAGCCACTCTCAGAGCCCCTGCCGCGACCAGGCCCGGCGCCGCAGTCGCCGAGCGCTCGTGGCGCGATCCCGCGTATCAGGCATTCGTCCTGCTGCGAGTCGGATTCACCGTCGCGCCGATCGCTTTCGGCCTCGACAAGTTCTTCAACGTGCTCGTCCACTGGGAGAAGTACCTGGCCGGGTGGATCAACGACATCCTCCCCGGTGACGCGTTCGACGCCATGCACATTGTCGGCGGTGTCGAGATCGCGGCCGGTCTCCTCGTGGCGCTGAAGCCTCGGTACGGCGCTTACGTGGTGGCCGCCTGGCTCGGCGGCATCATCGTGAACCTGCTGACCTACTCGGGCTACTACGACATCGCGCTGCGGGACTTCGGCCTGATGCTCGGCGCGCTCACGCTCGGGCGGCTGGCCGCCAAATTCGACTAGCCGGATGAGCCCCCCGCGTGCGCGATGAGCTCCGCCGTCCGCTCACCCCGGAAGCGGCTTCGGAACTCCCTCAGGGGGAGTCCTGAGACCCGGGATGGCATCGTCGCGCGCGCGGTGGCGGATCTTCGAATCGCGAACATCGGCCCGAGCTCCCCGAAGTACTCCCCGGGGCCGTGCCGGGCGAGCAGCTCCTCACCGCCGTCGGCCCGCCGGCGCACGAGCTCGATCTCCCCGGCTTCGACCACGTAGATCACATCCGACTCGTTGCCCTGCTCGAAGAGCGTCTCGCCCGGCGCGAGGCCAACCTCGGTCACGTTGCCGCCTGCTTCGGGCCGCGGGCTGAGCCCGACGATCTTGTCCGCGAGCGGGACGATGCGCTCGTCGTGCGTGGCGATCACGACCACCCGGCCCTCGTCGGCAATCTGCCGCAGGAGCTCGAGCACGCCCTCGATCTGGAGGTAGTCGAGGTGCGCGGTGGGCTCGTCCGCGAGCAGCATCGGCGGATCGAGCGCGAGCGCCCGGGCGATCGCCACGCGCTGCTGCTCGCCGCCCGACAGCTCGGCAGGCCGGTGGCGCCGTCTCGCCCCGAGTGAGACGCGCCCGAGCAGCTCGTCGGCCCGCTCGCGCGCCAATCGCCTGCGCATGCCAGAGGCGCGCAGCGGCACCTGGACGTTCTCGGATGCGGTCAGGCTGGGGATCAGGTTGAAGGCCTGGAACACGATCCCCACGCGCTGCTGGCGGTAGTTCATCAGGGCCGCGCCGCGCAGACCCGTGACTTCGCGATTGTCGAGCCAAACTTCGCCCTGTACGGGATGCAGGATCGCGGCCAGCACCGACAGCAGGGTCGTCTTGCCGCAACCACTCGCCCCCAGCAGCAGCGCCAGCTCGCCGTTCGAGACGTCCATGTCGAGGCCGTCGATCGGGCGCACCACATAGCCGCCGCGCGTGTACTCGACGACCAGGTCCTTGCAGCGGAGAGCCATCAGCCGGCTCCGGCGAAGGCGAGCGCGGGGTCGACCGAGACTGCACGCCGCAGGCCAAGGAAGCTTGCCAGCGCGCCCACCAGCACCGCGACGAGCGGCAGCGTGAGGTAGGCGCTCGTCGGCACCTCGACCGACATCGCGCTCAACGGCGCGATCGCCTTCTCGAACGCCACCGCGAGCAGCGCGGACAAGAGCGACAGCAGCACCGCCTGCAGGAGCAGCCCGCCGAGAAGGTCGCGGCCGGAGACGCCGATCGCCTTGAGCACCGCGAAGTCCCCGACCCGCTCCAGCACGGACAGGTAGACGATCGCGCCGATGATGCCGGCGGCGACGCCCCAGAGCAGGAACCGGATCAGGCTGATCGTGTCCTTGGCCGGGTTGATCGGCCGTGCGAGGTCCTGCGCCACCTCGTCGTTCCCGAGCATCGTGAGACCGGGCGGCACCCTGGCCGGCCGGCCCCGAGCCACGATCGCGGTCGCGAGCGCCTGGTTGTTCAGCCCGAGACGCTGCGCCTCGCGCAGTGCGATCGTGACCCTGGGAATGCCGGCGAAGTAGGTCATGCCGTGCGTGACGTCGGACACCCGGAAGTTGGCGCCGTTCAGATCGAGCCTGTCCCCGGTGCCGAGATCGAGTCGCTGGTCCGCGATCGCGCCGCCCGGCCGGGCGAGGTCGTCGGCCTGCTTGCCCGCCGGCGAGCCAACGCCATGTGGCACCACGCCAACGAGTTGAAGGTTCCGTTTGCCCGGCGTGGTCGTGGTGGCGCCCAGGATCACCACCGGGTCGGCACCGGTCACCCCTGGAAGCCGGCGCACGTCCCTGACGCGCGACACGGGGAAGGGCCTCGGGGCGGTGAACGGCCCGAGCGAACCACCCTTCAGGAACCACGCATCGGCCTGGAAGGAGTCGACGGTGCGGTTGATCTCGTTGTCGAAGCTGGCGCGCACCCCGGACAGGACCAATCCGAGCGCGAACACGAGCGCCGTCGCCACCACGCCGATTGCAAACCGGCGGCGCCGCCATTGGAGGTCACGAAGACTTATCAGCCACGCCATGTGGTCACGCCCCCCCTCGTACCGTTCGAGCGAGTCTATTCCGACAGCGGAGCCGCAATCAAGCGCGGCAGCGTGTCAGAGAGTCGGGCAATCCACGGGCGCCGACGACCCCGGGATCAGGCACTGGTCCGTGCGGACCGGTGGTTTGCCCGCCCGGAACCGGAGCTTCGTGTACTTGCCGATCGCGCCTCCCTTGGTGATGTAGAGGCGCACGCGGACGCCCGGCAACACGAGGCGCTCGAGCCGCCGGACGCGGAGGCTCGCAGCTCCGAGCGATCCGGCGCCGGTCGGCAGCGAGCGCACCTGCTTCTTGAAGGGGCATCCGCGACCGGAGCAGCGAATCGCGATCCTGCTGCCGACCGGTGCGCTCACGCGCAGGATCCGCACACGAGTTCCGCGCGTGGTGATGCGGCCCGCGATCCGCACGACGGGAAACGGGCTCAGCAGCCGCAGCACGGATTTCTGAAGCGCTACAGGCGCGCCGGTCGCGGCCGCGACATTGACGGTCTGCGAGTCGAAGGACACGAGGCCCGAGTTGTCCGTCACGCGTAGGCCCACCACGTACTGGCCGGCGTCGGCGAACGTGCGCAGCGCAGTGGCGCCCCCGCCATTGTCGTAATTGCCATCCCCGTTGAGGTCCCAGACCTGCTCAATGATCGTGCCGTCCGGATCGCTGGAAGTGGACGTGAACAGGACCGGCTGGTTCACGGCCGGCGCAGCAGGAGCGAAATCGAACGAGGCGACCGGCGGCACTGGAGGCGGGCCGCCTCCGGTGGGCGCCGATTGCACCGTGATCGTGTGGACGGCTTCGCCCCGGTGAAACGCGCGGCCCTTGACGTACAGGTGCACCGTCACCGGCCCGGGCGCCGGATAGCTCCACGTGGCGGTCTGCCCGTTCGCGTCGAGGCTGCCGTCGCCGTTCAGGTCCCAGTCGAAGCCCCTGATCCCAACGCCGGTGGGAGGGTTTGCGGCCGCCGTGAACGTGACCACCTGCCCGGGCGTGGGCGCCGAGGGTGACCACGTGAAGTCGGCCGAGATATCGTTCACGGCCGCGGGGCTCACCCCGGGCGCGCTCGCGAATGCAATCGCCGCGAGCGCGGTCGTGGCGCCAAGCAAGATGCGTCGAACCGGTGAGCCGTCCAAGGCCGAATCCACACAGACGAAGAAAGCTGCGACGCGCGGCTGCGGGGCGGGCGCGCCGTCGATGCAGCATTGTAGGCCCCGGCAAGCGGCCGGTCTCTGGGCTACATGGCCCGCGCAACCGGCTTTTCTCGCTACTAGGAGACTTTTCCTCGGGCTTGGGTCAGTCCCAGAAGCCCTCGCCGAGAAGCTCGCCGTCCCCGTCGTGACGAGGGCCGAAGGCGAGCAGCTCCAGCCCGTCCGGCCCTGCCGCGAATCCGCGGCTGACCTTCGGGGCGACGCGGACCGCGTCGAGCCGGGAAAGCTCGACCGACTCGTCATCGAGCTTGACCGTGCCGGATCCGGCCACCACGACGTAGATCTCCTCCGCGTTGTCGTGGCGATGGCCGAACTGACGCTGTCCCGGATGGATCACGTGGAACGACATGCCGGTCGACTCCGCCCCGAGCTCCCCGCCCACGAAGTGCGCCTCCTGGACCTCGGACAGGCCGAACTCGGGAGCGCTGTCCTTGGTGTTGCGCAGATTCTTGACCGTGTAGCTCACGGCCGCCAGCCTAGCGAACCGGCCCTTCGTCATGATGGGCTCGGTGAAGGCCAGCCATCGCGTCGTGGTCGCCCTGGTGCCGCTCGTTACCGCACTCGGGTGCGGAAGCGGCAACTCGAACAAAGCGACCGAAGCCAACGGCATCGCCGCCAAGTCGGCGGGCGAGATCCTCGACGAAACGGCGGCCGCGCTCAAAAGCGTGCGGAGTGTCCGCATGGCGGGAACGCAGACACTCGACCGGCGCAAGACCGCCGTGCGAGCGGACCTCGAACCGCCTTCGAAGATCAGGTTCACGTTCGACCAGGCGGGCGCAGCGGCGTCGATGGTCGTGGCGAGTGGCTCCCTCTATGTGAAGGCGAACGAGGCCTTCTGGAAGAAGCAGGGCCTGGGCGCCGCCGGCTCGAGGCTTGCGGGGAGATGGTTCAAAGCTCCGACTTCGACGTCCGACTTCAAGGACCTCACGAAGCAACTCGACGTCGCCACGCTGAGCCGCTGCCTCGTCAAGGACCACGGCTCGCTCAGCAAGGGTGGAACAGCGACCGTCAACGGGGAGCCGGCGGTCGTGCTGATCGACAAGGGCGATCGGCCGGGAGCCGCTCCGGGCAAGCTTTACGTGGCGGCGAAGGGCGACCCGCTGCCGCTCCGCATCCTCGCGACGGGCGAGCAACGGCCGGGCCGGACCAAGGACCCGCTGTGCAACAGCTCCGGTTCACGCACTCACCGCGGAGACACGCTCACGTTCAGTAGGTACAACGAGTCGTTCGGTATAGCGCCGCCCGAAGGGGCACTCGCCTTCACCAGCCCGGGACAGACGACGCGCTGATCCGCTGTACTTGAGGCCGTGCAAGAACTCGACCCGGTGCAGATCAGGGTGCTCGGCTGTCTGCTCGAGAAGCAGCAGACCACACCGGACGCGTATCCGCTGACGCTCAACTCGCTGCGGCTCGCGTGCAACCAGACCACCAGTCGTGATCCGGTGGTGGACTATGACGAGGCCACGGTGCGCGACGCCGCACAGCGTCTCGGGCAGCGCGGGCTGGTGCGGCTGGCGAGCTATCACGGCAGCCGCTCGACCAAGTATCGCCACCTGGTCGACGACGCGCTGGGCCTGGCCGAGGACGAGCGCGCGTTGCTGTGCGTACTGATGCTCCGCGGGCCGCAGACGCTCGGCGAGCTGAAGCAGCGCACGGAGAAGATGCACAGGTTCGCGGCTCTACGGGAGGTCGAGGCGGCGCTCGAACGGCTCACCGCCCGGGAGCTCGGGCGGTGGCTCGAGCGGCGGCCGGGGCAGAAGGAGGCCCGCTACACGCATCTGCTCGAGGCGAGCGAGGGCGCCCCCGCGGTCGGGCCCGAGCCGCGAGCCGAGCCCCCGGCAGGGACCGAGCCCGAGCGCGACGGCCTCGCCGAGGAGGTCGTGCGGCTCCGCGAGGACGTCAACGCCCTGCGCCGGGACCTGGACGCGCTGCGCGAGCAGCTCGGCTGACATGTCTGTCTAGAAGGGCTCGCCGCGCACGTCGACGCGCCCCGGGGGCCAGGCCGGGACTCCCGGTCGGAGCGGCCGCCACATGGCGCTGAGGGGCATCTCGATCCGGCCCGCCGGCTGGTCCGCCCACACCGGCGCCGTGATCTCGATGAAGCCGGTGCGCGTGTAGAGCGCGACAAGGTCGGGGCGGCAGAAGATCATCGCGCGGTCCGGACCCATGGTCTCGGCGAGCCGCAAGAGCGGATCGACGACGTCGGCCATGAGGCCGGTGCCGCGCATGGAGCGGGTCACGATCAGACTGCCGAGGCCCACCACCTGAAAGCCGCCGGTGCTTTCCACCTCGACATCCGCAAGCACCGCGCCGGCCACCGCGACCAATCGCCCGTCGCTAGCTCGCAGCCCGATGTGGCGCACTTTCGGCCGCCACGCGAGCTTCGCACCGACCGGCCCGAACGGCTCGTGCTCGCCGGCCCGCAGCTCCTCCCATTGCTGGGAGGTGAGAGGGCCGAGCTCGACGCGCTCCAGCTTCAATTCGGCGGGAGGTACGGGGGCGCCTCGCCCCACCCCCAGCGCGGCACCGGCGCCCGCTGCGGCACTTCGACACCTGGCTGCGAGTTGTGAAGGGCGAGTCGCGTGCCCCATTCCAGATACGCCACGAAAGCGGATCGAAACTCCGGGTCATCCGGGAGCGCGGCATCGTCGGCTGCGAGGCTCATCAGGGACGCGAATCGGAACCGCTGCTCTGGCGTGATGCTCAGATTGCGGTGCTTGTTCACCATGCGCGGATATCCGCCCAGCTCGTCCGTATACCGCGTGGGCCCGCCGAAGACCTCGCACCACCAGCTCACGACATTGCGCCGGTGCTCCTCCCCCACCCCGCCCGGGAACAGCGGCGACACGAGCTCGTCCTTCTCCACGCGATCGTAGAACGCGTTGATCAGCCGCTCGATCGGATCGTGGCCCCCGGCCCACTCGTAAAGGGTGGGGACCGTCACTTCCGGAGCTCGTCCCGCACTGAGCGAAGCCGCGCCGACGCCGGCCCGTTGCGGCCGGCGCGACGCAGGCGCGCAATCCGGGCCCCGTTCGCCCAGTCGACAACTGCCGGTGGATAGCGAAGCAGGACCGGCCAGGTGGCGAGGTCGACCTGGCCCGTGACCGGGAGGGCGCTCGCCGTTTGGAGGTTGCGCACCGCCTGCTCGGTGGCCGCGTCGTAGGTCCCGTTCACCTTCAACGGCTGGCCCGCCGCGAGCAGGTGCTCCTGCGCCCATACGACGACGTCGCCGCGCGAGCGATGGCCGAGCGTCGGGTAGGCCGGGGTGGGCGGCGCGGGGACGGCGGGCACCGACGCATAGGTGGCGTCCCATCCAGCCGAGGATGCGGATTGCCAGCTCCACCAGCTCACTCCCGTGGCTCCGTACGCGGCGCTCAGCTGGCGGAACCGTTTCACGTCGGCCGGCTTGGGGTTGTCGTAGAGCTGCCCGAGTGGATAGATCGGTCGCTGGTAGAGACCGTTCCACGTATATGTGTGGGCCAGCGCGCGGTCCACGCTGGTGCCGATCGCTTTCCAGTACACCTGGGGCAGGTTGTATTGCGCCCCGCCGGGCGCAAGGAACACCGAGTACGGGAATGAAGGGTGATAGTCGACGTACGGGAATCCGGTGAGCGCGACCGCATACTCGGGCCCGATCTTGCCCCGGAGCGCAGCCATGTAAGTCTGCGCCTGCGCGTACTTGCCCTCGTACGCGGACTCGGCGTCAATCACCAGGCAGTCCGCGCCGGTCTGCGCAGCCTGCACGCCGAGCGCGGCCTCGTCGGCGGGGTGCGCACCGTACACGAACTGCCACGCGCACACGCGCAGGCCACCGGCCTTCAACGCCGACACCAGCTCGGGTGTGAACTGCGGCCACCAGGTGGTCCCGTCCGAGCTCTTGATGAACACGATCCGCACGCCGAAACGCTGCGCCTGCGCCACGATTCCCGCGGCCGTGCCCCCGCTCGAGCGGCTCACGTACCAGATCCACATGCCCGTCCCGTCGAGCGGGGTCTGGGAAGTCTTGATTGGCTTCGGCAGCTTCCGGATCCGGATCGGACCGACCGCATTCGACCGCCGGCCGTGTTTGGCCACCACCCGGATGCGGCCGCTGCGGGCGGACAGCGGCACCGTCACCAGGTAACCGCTGGACCGTCGCAAACGGGAGGTCACAAAGGGGGCCCTGCGGGACTTCCCGGAGCGGCGGAAGCGCACCGACATGCCCGACCGCAGGTTCCGGCCGCTCAACTTGAGCAGGCCGCCCGGCGCAACCGCGTGCCGATCGCGTCCGCACACCTTCGGCGGCCAGCACCGGACGGCGCTCACGTGAGGCCCTTGACGCTTGCGCCTGGCGCCCGCATCCGCGGGCATCGCCACCGAGCCCAGCGCGAAAAGCGCCACGCCCAGCAGGAGCAGGCGCGCGGGTGCCTTGCGGTTACGTGTCACGTGAACGGAAACAAACCGCAAACGGAAGGGGTGCGGAGCCCTGGCCCGGGAGCCTCGGGCATCGCGTACCATACGCCGCCTTCGCATTCGCACGCCTCGTCGAAGGATTGACGGACATGAGAAGTGCACGCCAAACCCGGATCCGTTCCCGGGCCACAACTGTCGCGTTGCCGGCGATCGTTCTCACGATTCTCGCCGTGCTGCCGGCATCGGCGTTCGGGGCCGACCTCCTGCCGGACCTGGTCGCGACCGCGCCCACCAACGCCCGGACGGAGGTCACCACCCTCGGTGACGGCCAGCCCCACTTCCTCCTGCGGTTCGACGCGGCGATGCAGAACGTCGGCGCCGGTCCGTTGGAGGTCTACGGCGAGAGCCGGTCCGGCAACGTGATGACCGTCACGGGCCAGGTGATCAACCGGACGAATGGCGGGGCGTACTTCGACGGCAGCCGTCACCCGGTAATCAGGTTCGAGACCGCGGACGGGCACGATCACTGGCACGTCATGAACGCCGCCCGCTACGCGCTCTGGAACGAGGCCGGCACGGCTGAGGCGGGACGCGGCGCAAAGGTCGGTTTCTGCCTCGAGGACGTGGACAAGTTCGACCCTACCGCCCGCTCGGCCCAGTTCTCGAACTCCGCCACCGGCTTCTGCGAGGCGGGGAACCCGACCGCTTCGAACATCACCGAGGGAATCACGCCCGGCTGGGAGGACGTGTACGCCGCGAAGCTCCCGTTCCAGTGGGTGGACCTCTCGGATATCGCCCCGGGCCGATACCGGCTCGGCGAGCAGGTCGACCCCGACAACGTCTTCATCGAGAGCAACGAGTCCAACAACGGCCCGGTGCTTGCCCCCGACAGCGTGATCGTGCCCGGTTGGTACGCATCGTCGGGGACGGTGAACGCGACTCGGTCGCAGACCACCATCCTGCTCGGGGCGCAGCAATTCGGCAACGCCTCATCGGCCGCGTTCAAGATCGAGTCGCCGCCGAAGCACGGCAACCTCACGCAGACGCCGGGCGCTCCCGCTTACCAGTTCGTCTACACGCCCGCCCCGGGCTTTGCCGGCACCGACAGCTTCAACTTCTCGGCGCGCGACCCCGCGAGCCAGTTCCCTCTCCATCCTCCGGTCGCGACCGTGAACGTGAAGGTTCCCGGCGAACCGGTGCACGCGTTCGGCAAGGTCCGCCTGCTGACGGGGGTGCGGTTCTCGCTTCGAGGCCGCTTCCTCACGCTCCGGGCGCACGCGTTGAAGTCGGGCATGCTCGAGGTCCGGTTGCGAAAGGGGAAGCGTGGCCTGGGCGCCTGCAAGAAGCGGGCGCGCGCGAAGCACGGCTTTCGCTGCCGGGTGAAGCTACGCCGCCACGGGTCCCCGCGAGGCGCGAAGGCCGTCGTGAGTCTGCTCGTGAAAGGTAGGGCGACGGCCGTCAACACCTTCAAGGTGCCTCACCGCCTGCGGCACTAGAACGAAAGCCGCGGCGGCGTCGCGTAGGCTTCGCCTGTGACCGCCAGGCACCGCATCGGCATCCTGGGCGCCGGATTCGGCGGCCTCGGCATGGCGATCAAGCTCAAGCAGGCCGGCATCGACGATTTCGTCATCTGGGAGCGCGACGGCGATGTCGGCGGTACCTGGTGGGCGAACACGTATCCGGGCTGCCAGTGCGACATCCCGTCGCACCTGTACTCGTACTCGTTCGCCCCCAACCCGAACTGGAGCCGCACGTATCCGCTTCAGCCAGAGCTGAAGGAATACCTGCGCGAGTGCACGGAGCGCTACTCGCTTCGCGACCACATCCATGTGAGCTGCGAGGTGGAGAGCGCCGAGTGGGACGAGAAAGAGGGCATCTGGCGGTTGGAGACCCCGGCTGGGCCGTTCGCCGTGGAGCTGCTGATCGCGGCCCCCGGCTTCCTGAGCGAGCCGGCGACGCCGTCGCTGCCCGGCATCGATGACTTCGAGGGCGAGACCTTCCACACCGCCCGCTGGAATCACGACCACGACCTCACCGGACGCCGCGTGGCGGTGATCGGCACCGGCGCCTCGGCGATCCAGACTGTGCCGAGCATCCAGCCGATCGTCGAGCACCTCGACGTCTTCCAGCGAACGCCGCCCTGGGTGATGCCGCACCGGGACCGTCCGATCACGGAGATCGAGCGCCGGGTGTACCGGCGCTTCCCCGCGCTCCAGCGGATCGCGCGCTCGTTCGTCTACTGGAGCCGCGAGATGCTGGTCCCCGGCTTTGTCCGCAATCCCCGGCTCATGAAGCTGCCCCAGCGCATGGCGCGCCGGCACTTGGAGAAGCAGGTACCCGACCCGGTCCTGCGGGCCCGGCTGATGCCGAGCTACTCGTTCGGCTGCAAGCGGGTGCTGCCCTCCAACGAGTGGTATCCGGCGCTCATGCAGCCGAACGTGGACGTGGTCACGGAGCGCATCGAGAGCGTCGCGCCAAACGGGATCGTGACCGCCGACGGCGAGCTCCACGAGGTCGACACCATCGTGTTCGCGACCGGCTTCTACGTCACCGACGTGCGTTTCGCCAAGATCGTGCGCGGCCGCGACGGCGCCCTCATGTCGGACGTGTGGAACGGCAGCCCACAGGCATATCGCGGCACGGCCGTGGCGGGCTTCCCGAACCTCTTCATCATCACCGGCCCCAACACCGGCCTCGGGCACAACTCGCTGGTGTACATGATCGAGGCCCAGATCGATTACCTGATGGATGCGCTGCGGCTGATCGACCAGCGGGGCGCGACGCGCGTCGAGGTCCGCCCCGACGCGCAGGATGCCTACAACGCCGATCTCCAGAGCCGGATGGACCGCACGGTCTGGAATTCAGGCGGTTGCTCGAGCTGGTATATCGACGCAAACGGCAAGAACACGACGATCTGGCCCGATTACACGTGGCGTTTCCGCCGGCAGACGCAAAGCTTCGATGCCGCCGCCTACGAGCTGACAGCGGAGCCGGCGCATGACGAGCGCGACCTAGTGACCTCTGCTTAGACCCCCTTCCTTATCCCTGCAGGGTGCGGGGTTTTTCCTTAACGCCGCTCTTACGCACCTTTCAGGCGGTCCAAATGTTTGTGCCGTAGCGTGATCAGCACCTTCCCCACAAACCGAGAGGTGCCACATGAACGGCCACGGTGCAGGCCCAGGAATCAGGAACAAGATTCTCCAGCTGGTCGGGCGGGGCCTGAGCG
>Ga0075425_100007196_pt1 | contig 11740 bp, 7 predicted proteins | sample SoiMethybrSBSTD4_FD_75300 | JGI IMG/M metagenome (GOLD analysis project Ga0075425, IMG submission 75300) | Bulk soil microbial communities from a Populus tree surrounding site in Tennessee, USA - Soil MetaG P. TD hybrid SBSTD4 | ecosystem: Environmental > Terrestrial > Soil > Tree plantation...
CTCGTCCTCCGCGACCAGCAAAACCGTCTTCACGCAGGCACTTCCGCGGGCTTGGCCGACGGGACGGGGAACTCGATGGTGAAGGTGCAACCCGGCCGGCCCGTGTGATTGCGCACCCGCAGGACGGCCTTGTGGGCGTCGGCGATGGCCCGGGAGATGGCCAGACCGAGCCCGGTGCCCCGAGCCTTGGTGGTGACGAACGGGTTGAAGATCTGCTCGATCATGTCCTCCGGAATGCCACAACCCGTGTCGGAAACTTCTACCAGGAGGGTCGAGCCTCCGCCCTGGGACAGATCGGCGACCCGAACCGTGAGCTGCCCGCCAGAATCCATGGCTTCAAGGGCATTTAAACACAGGTTGAGAAAAAGCTGCTCCAACTGAGACGCATTACCGAGGACTTGGCGGTAGATACCCTGCTTGAGAGGCCGGAGGATGATGCCCCGTGCCTCGAGCTTGGGCTTGATGAGCGACAGCGTGTCGTCCAGGGGAACCGTGACGTCCAGGGGCTCCATGAGCTGCCGGGAGGGGCTGGACAGCATCTGGAGGCGGTCCAGGAGGCCTTCAACTCGATTGATCTCCCGGCCAACCGTCCGCTCGTAGTCGCGGAGGTAGTCGAGATCGCCGAACCGGCTGGGGAGCATCTGGGTGAAGGTCTTGATGGCCACCAGCGGGTTCCGGATCTCGTGGACCATGCCGGAGGCGATGGCTTCGAGGGAGGCCAGGCGCTCGGCCCGCTGCCGCTCCCGCTCCAGCTCCTTGATCCGAGAGAGGTCGGTGAAGACGGCGACCGCCCCCGTAAGTGCTCCTTGGGGGTTCCGGAGGGGGGAGATGGTGCACATGAGAGGGACCATCTGTCCTGCCTGATCGGGCAGGGCGATCTCGACCTGGGAATGGCCATGCCCGTCGGCCAGGGTGTCCTCAATGAGCCGGCCCAGAACCGGGGGCAGCTCGGCGATGCCGCGCCCTTTCAAGGTCTCCGCCGCACGCCCCGTGAGTTGCTCCGCGGCCTTGTTGAAGACATTCACCCGCCCGCGCGCCCCCACTGCCACCACCCCGCTCTCGATGGTGGCCAGCGTCTTCTGCAGCTCCTCGTTGACCTGCAGCACGCGCTGGTGCGTCTGGGCATTCCGGATGGCTACTGCGGACTGGTGGGCTAGGGTCTGCAGGAGATCCGCGTCGTCGCTGAAGTACGGGCTCCCCGACCGCTTCGGCCCCGCCACGATGAGCCCGAACAGCCGCCCCTCCTCGAGCAGCGGCGCCACCACATCGGCGTTGAGGCGGGACATTTCTGTGCGGGCATCCGCCGCGCCAACGATGCTTGCTAGTTCGTCAGAGAAGACGAGAGCTCGCGCCGATGAGGATCGACACGCCATTGGCGAAGTCAACGGAAGTAACTTGGGCTGATCCACCTCGTCTGTCTTCCAAACCCGATCGAATTGTTCCGCGTATTCATCGAGCAGATATATCGCGATCCACTCTGGCCTGAGGACGTCAAGGATTACGCCACCGACGCAATCCAGAATGGCCGGTAGTTCAATCGTGTTGCTAAGGGCACGACTTGTTTCACGGATTACACGTTGATAGTCGTACGGTTCTCTGTACAGGTACCGATCAAAGGTCAGTTGAATGCGCGTCTTTAGTGGGTGGAAGAGAACGGCGACTCCCAGAGCTAAAAGGATTTCGAGAGCCGTAAACCAATGGCCATCTGGGAAGACAAGATTCGAGCCTGCTAGGAGAAGCACGAGAATTGTACCTGCAGCAAGAAACGCAGCAAGATACACAGCGCCTTGTTTGATGACTACACGTATATCCATGAATCGGTGTCGGATGATGGTATGAGCAATCAGGGCGACCATTAGAAGTGAGAACAGAGGGCCGTACCTTCCGTGCGTTGAGATGCCGAGCGTGAGGGGCAGGAGCACATTTGTCACAAGAGCAGGGGCAATCGGAACGGCCAACGCGATCAGGAGGTATTTCGTTTGTAGTTTGAAAAGCCCGGTTGCCTTTCTATATGCCGTCCAGAGAACATAGATACCAAACGTAAAGCAGCTCAACATGTAGATCGCAAATGGACCGTGGAGAGGGCCGTAACTCGCTCTGATATGTCCGTCTCGAACTTCAACACCACCGACTAGTAGAGGAGACCACGCCAGGAGAGAGAACATTAGACCTACTGGAGTGCAGATCCACCTGCCAATGAGAGAGATACTAGTAGCGGCCCCGCGAAAGTGCTCTGCGAATCTCAGCATAGCGACCGGTATTAGGCTTCCTGCCGCAAAGGACAACTGAAAGTGCCGGAGAGCCGGTGACGAAGAGCCATGCGTCAGAGCGAGTGCAAGTGCCCAGATCCCTATGGGCAAAGCATAGAAGAAGAATGCTCTATGGGTCAAGGACCGAGGATTTCGACATAGGACGTATGCGCCGATTGACACATTGGCGACTGCACAAATCGTCAGTACGAACGGTGTGAGAGCTGTGAGCATATCGAATCCTCGGTGTGAAACTCGTTGAGCCTTGTGAATCGGACAATTCGTTGCCGACTCACCAACGAAGCATGGCACTCCGCTGCTTCAGACGCGCTTCAGCATTTGCTACTGGGAACTCTACGAGGACGTTTGTACCGATTCCCTGCGCGCGATTCTCTGCTCGCAGAGTGCCCTTGTGAGCATCAGCTATGCTTCTGCAGATCGCGAGACCGAGGCCAGATCCCCGAGCCTTGGTCGAAAAGAATGGTTCGAAAATCTTTGTGCGAATGGATTCCGGTATTCCCGGGCCCGTATCCGAGACAGTGGCTTGGATCCAAGATGTCCCTTGCCGATACACGCGTGAAAGACGAACGGTGAGCAACCCTCCTGGATTCATTGCCTCTATCGCATTGAGGAAGAGATTCAAGAAGAGCTGCTTAGCTTGTGCCGGATCGATCGCGACCAGTGCTGGCGACTCCCCTAGGTCACGCTCGACGGTCGTTTGAGTGTGTTCCAGTTGAGCACGAAGGAGCGAAAGCGTATCTGAGATTGGGTCGCGTATATCGATAGCAGCAACGGTCTCTGGTGCTGGGGCTCCGAGGCTTCGGAGCCTCCCGACCAGATCATCTATTCGATCAATCTCACTGCCGACGACCTTCGAAAAGTCATCCCGAAAGTCAGCGTCTGAAAAGCGCTCCGGTAGCAACTCAGCAAATGTCTTAATCGCGACCAGGGGATTCTTAATTTCATGAGCAATGCCCGACACGAGAGCACCGAAAGACGCCAAGCGTTCCGCTCTACGCTTCTCGTTTTCAAGCGCCTTGATCTTTGAAAGATCACTAAACACGATGAGTGCTCCGATGATGGATCCCTGCTCATCTCTGAGAGCCGACGTAGAACAGATCAGGGGAGTTCGCCGTTCATGTTCGCCTGGTAGCGAAGTTTCGACCTGAAGTCTAGGATGACCGTCAGCGAGAGTTGCGCGTAGTTGAGATCCAATCGATACAGGCAATGCCTCTACACGAAGCAGGGCTAGGTGTCCTTTCGACAGCCCGGTAAGCTTTTCTGCCGTGGAATTGCACAAAGCGACGGCGCCTGAGCCGTCGATGGTGATGACGCCGCTGTCCATAGTGCGAAGGATATTTTCCACATACTCATTGGCTAAGACCACTTGGTGGTACAGCTGCGCATTCTGCATCGCAACAGCTGCTTGAGCCGTCAAGGTGGATAGAAGATCGAGATCCTGGTCGAAAAAGGGATCCCCTGATCTTTTGGGGCCCAGCACGAGAACGCCGACGACCGCCTGATCTCTCAGGAGAGGGATAGCCACCTCACCACCCAACGTCGTCAATTCTGAGGCGGCCTGCAATATCGTCCCGCCTTCCGCATGCCGTCCGACTTCTTCGCGGACAAGAGGAGAGCGTACATCTACCAGATGGCGAAAGATTGCGGAATTCTCGAACAAAACGCTAGGGGGTGCGACAGGCCTCGGATTTTGTGCTGCGCGGTAGAAGTGGCAGGAAAGTTGTCTGGCCGCTTGGTCAACGAGGTATATGGCGATGAACTCTACGTGAAGGGTCTGGTCCACGACCGCCGCGAGATACTCCATTAGAGGCTTCAGCGCGAGGGTGGTGCTGAGCTTTCTGCTCGCCTCGCGCAAAATGTGTTGGTAGTCGTAGGTGTGCCGGTAGAGATAGCGATTGAATGACTCATGCATCCAGCTCTTGAGCGGCTGAAAAACGATGGCAACCACGACAGCAAATACGAAGGCCTCGAGCAATGGAATGCTCTCAGTTTCGCCTCCGAGAGTGCGATGGAAGCCCTCGACTAGAACAAAAAACACGGCGGCAGCTGTCGCTAGGGCGCACGCATATACGACCCCTTGCCTGATCACCAACCGGATGTCCATCAGGCGATGCCGAATGATCGCGTGAGCGATCAAGGCAATCATGACGACGGAAAAGAGGGGTCCGTAGTGGCTGAGGGACGAGGCACCGGTAAGCAGAGGTACGACAAGATTGGTGGCGATTGCGCAAGCACCTGGAACAAGAAGTGCAACGAAGAGAAACTTCAATTGCTGTCGTTCGGCTCCGCGAGCCAATCGGGTCTTTTCGATGAGAACTAGAACGCTATAACCAGCACAAGTGAGGACATACAGCGCAAACGCATCGTATAGCGGACCGTACGTGAGCGTGCGGCCCTGGGGCGTCCGAGTGGCGGAACTTACAATCCAAGGAGTGAACAAGGAGAATAAGGCAAAGGCGATGACCGTTGCCCCCAGGAACCTTACCGACCAAGACGAGGGTAGCGAATTCTGAAAAGGAAATGTCTTGATGAAAAGCGCCATAGCAAAAAGGCTAAGGCCCGCCATTACGAAGGCGATCCGAGCCCACAATAGGGCCGGTTCGCTACCGGCCAACCTGCTAGCTTGAGTTACGCTCCAGCCCGACACGGAGAATGCGAAAAATGCGAAAGAACGGTTGACCCAATGCCCTCGGTTCCTGGAATACACGAGAGCGCCGAGACTTGCGTTCAGGACACTAACGAGAACGAGAAAACTTAGTTGAGGCACAGAGCTATGCTTTGGGTCCGCGGAGCGCCAAGACTGAATGAGTGCCGCCGAGCGCATGTGCCGTGGTTAGTGCGTTCCGGATCCGGCTTACTCGCGTGGTATTGGGAACATAGTCGAGATCGCAGTCAGGATCAGCGGTTCTATAGTTGATAGTCGGCGGTATCATCCCGTGTGAGATCGACAGCGCCGTCGAGATGGCCTGCAGAATCCCACTAGCGGCGATCGGTTGCCCAATCATAGACTTGATGGAGCTGATCGGGATCGCGTATGCACCTCGGCCGAAGGTCAATTTAAAGGCATTGGTCTCTGCCCGATCGTTATCTTGCATGGAGTTTCCGTGTGCATTGATGTAGTCGACGTCGGTCAGTCCCCACCTACTGCTTTGAAGCGCCATCCTGATGGCGTCTGCCAGAGCTCGGCCTGTCGTGTCTCTCTTTCGAAGGTGTAGGGCCTCGCTCGTGACGCCGTAGCCAAGCACTTCTGCATAGATAGGGGCACCACGATCGAGCGCCCTTTCTAGCGTCTCTAGAACGACCGCTCCTCCTCCCTCTCCCAAGACAAGTCCATCGCGAGTGCGATCGTACGGCCGTGACGAGCGACTCGGATCCGTTACTGGCTTCGCCAATATTCCGAGAGCGCAGAACGTCGAAAAGGAGAGGGGGCTAAGCGGGGCTTCAGTGCTACCCACGACTGCTGCATCTACCAGACCTTCCTTGATCTGGTCAGAACCCCACTTGATGACATCGAGGCCAGTAGAGCAACCTGATGCAAGGGTCATCGTCGGACCCTTGATCCCGAGCTCGATTGCGACGTGACTCACGGGAGCGTGGGTCGAATACTGAAAGCATGTCAATGGATTTAAGCCAACATAGCCTTCTCGCTTCACTTTCTCGTAGGACTCTTCCACTTTTTCAAATCCATTGACGCAGGTGCCAAAGCAAGCAGCGACTCGATTTTCATTTGGAGCATCTATCTGCAATTTGGCGTCATCGATTGCCATCTGTGCGGATGCAAGGGCGAACTGACTGAAGCGCCAGAGATCCCGTGAATTCCTCTTCTCCATGAAATCGGTCGGATGAAAATCTCGCACCTCTGCTGCGACGTGGCAGGGAAACCCCTTGGCGTCAAACATGGTTATTTCGTCAATCCCTGACTTCCCTGCGATGAGGGCGTTCCAGAAGGCGTCCTTTCCGATGCCGTTGGGGGCTACGACGCCGAGGCCGGTGATCACCACGCGACGGGGTTTTCGCACAGCGCCTCCCTCAAGACTTCTCACGGGTCGGCAGCTCTGTAGAGCGAGACCCGACCAACGTATCATAAGTGCGGGAAAATCCTAAGGGATTGCTCCCCCGGCGCTTTGCGGTACAATCGCATTCAGCCATGGCGTTCCGCCTCTCGCGCCGAGCGTTTCTGGCGGCCCCGCTGTCGCTCCTGTTCCTTCCCCGGGCCGCTTCGGCGGCCGTGTCCAGCACCCCCCAGCCCCAGGCCTTCATCGTCGACGTGGGTGTCCTCTTCGACATGATCAACTTCGCCCTCCGGGGCACCGTGACGAGGGAGATCGACGAGGCGGCGGGGCGCTATCGGATCACCATGGACGGGGAGGGCGACAGGATCTCGATACATACCGAGGCCAACGGGGTGATCCGCCAGGGCCGATTCCTGCCCGTGCAGCTTCACAGCACCAGCACGATCCGCGGACGCGAGAGCCGGCTCGACCTGCTCTACGATCACGACAAGGGGACTGTCGAGTATCACTCCGTGGGACATACGTTTTTCCTCGGGCGCCGGCGGCAAGTGGACGACCTCCTGAAGCTCCCCACCGACCGGCACGTGGACGACCTCCTCTCAGCTGAGCTCAACTTCGCCGCGGACAAGCTGGACCGCGACCCCGACGGCACGTATCGCACTTACATCGTGCGCCGGTCCCGTCCCGAGAACGAGGGGCCAGATGACGTATCTCCCAGCGGATACAGGGCGGAGCTGATCCCCCTGCGCTTCCAGGTGGTGCCCGACGAGACCTCGCGTCGCCTGCGCGCCCAGATCGACATCACGGGGTTTTCCTCGTGGGCGCGGCGGAACCAGCCCGCCCAGGTTACCTTCGGCTCCGACCGGCATGTGGAGAGCGTGCAGTCCAAGCTGATACTCGGCACCACCTTCAAGGCTCGTCTCGCCACCGCCACCCTGATGCCCTCCTGATGGGGCACGATCTGGTCGGGCTTGGTGAGGTCATGCTTCGCCTCGCCGCACCGCCGCCCCAGCGCCTCGACCAGGCCGTGGCCCTCGACGTTCAGATCGGCGGCTCCGAGGCCAACGTCATGGCCGCGGTGGCGCGGCTCGGACTGCGGACCGGGTTCATCTCCGCGTTGCCGTCGGAGCACGTGTGGGGCGATCGTACGATTCGCGAGCTCACCGGCCACGGCGTGGATTGCGCGGGCATCGTCCGCCGGCCGGGCCGCATGGGCCTCTACTTCCTCGAGTACGGAGCGCCTCCGCGGCCGGTGCGGGTGCTCTACGATCGGCGCGATTCGGCTCTGAGCCAGCTCGTGGCCGACGAGATCGACTGGGCCATCGTGCGCCAAGCGCGGATGGTCCATCTCTCCGGCATCACCGCCGCTCTCGGCGAGAACTTGCAGGCGGTCCTGCGGCGAGCCTGTCGCGAGGCACAGGCGGCCGGCGTGCCCGTCTCCTTCGACGTGAACTATCGCTCGCGCCTCTGGTCCGCCAAGGAGGCGCGCGACTTCCTGACGGAGGCCCTGCCGGCGGTCCGCTACCTCTTCATCGGATCGGATGACGCGGAGACGGTCTTCGACCTCTCCGGTCCGCCCGATGCGGTCCTCGCGGGTCTGGCGCAGCTGGCCCCCGCCGCCACCATCGCCCTCACGCTCGGCGAGGCGGGCTCGGCCGTGCGCGACGGCGGCCGGGTGCTGCGGCCCTCCCGTCTCTACACGGTGACCACGGTGGACCGCGTCGGGGCGGGCGATGCCTTCGCGGCGGGCTTCCTGTGGCGCGTGCTCCAGGGGCAGTCGACGCAGGAGGCCGTCGACGCCGCCACCGCGCTGGCCGCTCTCAAGTGCACGATCTGGGGCGACATCGCCCTCGTCCGCCGGGGCGAGCTCGAGGAGCTCATGGCGTCCACCCACTCGGAGATACGACGCTAGAGGAGGACATCACTCGGTGAGGACGGTCGTGCTGCTGATCTCGAACCTCGTCATGACGCTTCCGTGGTACGGCCATCTTCGCTTCCGGCAGGCGCCGCTTCGCCGGATCATCCTCGGGAGCGGGGGCACGGAAGTCTTCGGCGGAAAGGACGCGGCGTCCTCCATGGCTGCCGGCTCCTTCGCCTTCAGGTCCTGATGGCTGAGCCTGCCCGCGGCGCTCCCGGGATTCTCGAAGGGCTGACCCGGGCCCAGCGGGAGGCCGTCACTCACGAGACGGGCCCCCTCCTGATCATCGCGGGGGCGGGGACGGGCAAGACCACGGTCATCACCCGGCGCATCGCTCACTTGATCGCCACGCGTCGCGCGCGCCCCTCCGAGGTGCTCGCCCTCACCTTCACGGACAAGGCGGCGGCGGAGATGGAAGAGCGGGTCGACCAGCTCGTCCCCTACGGCTATGCGGACGTGCAGATCTCGACCTTTCATGCCTTCGGCGATCGCCTCATCAAGGAGAACGCCCTCGAGCTCGGGCTCACCCCCGACTTCCGCGTGCTCACGCGCGCCGAGCAGGTCATCTTCGTGCGGGATCACCTCTTCGAGTTCCCCCTCAAGCACTACCGGCCCCTCGGTGATCCCACGCGGCACATCCAGGCCATGATCACCCTGTTCAGTCGCCTCAAGGACGAGGACGTGGGCCCGGACGCGTACCTCGCCTACGCCGAGGCCCTCCTGGCCGCCGCTATCGACGATGGCGCGCGTCTCGAGGCCGAGGAGCATCTGGAACTGGCCCGCACCTACGCCCAGTACCAGATCCTCATGGCGCGGCTCGGCCAGATCGACTTCGGGGACCAGATCGTGGAGGTGCTGCGGCTGCTGCGTACGCGCCCGCACGTGCTCCGTCGCTGCCAGGAGCGGTACCGCTTCATCCTCGTGGACGAATTCCAGGACACCAACTATGCCCAGTTCGAGGTGGTGAAGCTCCTCGCGGCCCGGCACCGGAACGTTACCGTGGTGGGCGACGACGATCAGGCCATCTTCCGGTTCCGCGGCGCGTCCATGAGCAACATCCTCGACTTCGACCGCACGTATCCCGACGCGCGGAAGGTCCTCCTGCTGGAGAACCGCCGCTCGCCCCAGGCCGTGCTCGACGCCGCCTATCGGCTCATCCAGTTCAACAATCCGGATCGCCTCGAGGCGGCCCAGGGCATCGACAAGGAGCTCCGATCGGTGGGGCCCGATGGCCAGCCACGGATCGGCGTGGCCCCGACGCATCTCGCCTTCGACACCGTCTCCACGGAATCGGACCAGGTCGCCGAGCTCATCGCGGAGGCGCACGCGGAGGGGCGGCCCTATCGCGACTGCGCCATCCTGGTGCGCGCCAACAGCGACGCCGATCCCTTCCTCCGCGCCCTGAATCTCCGCAACATCCCCTGGACGTTCTCGGGCAATGCCGGGCTCTACGGCCGGCCCGAGATCCGGCTCCTCATCGCCTTCCTCCGCAGCGTGGCCCATCCCGACGACTCCGTGAGCCTGCACTATCTCGCCTCGTCGGACATCTACCAGGTGCCCATCTTCGACCTCACGGAGTGCGCGACCTACGCGGATCGGCGCCACCGCTGGCTCTTCCACGTGCTGCGCGAGGTGCCCGCCGAAGTGCAGGTGGGAGAAGAGGGGGCGGGGGCCATCCGCCGGCTCATCGCCGATCTCGAGCGCTACATGGAGCTGGCGCGCGAGACCCCCACCGGCGAGCTGCTCTACCAGTTCCTCGTGGACTCCGGCCTCATGACCCGCTACGCCAAGGCGCCCGCCGAGCAGGAGCAGGAGGTGCAGAACGTCAGCAAGTTCTTCGCCCGTGTCCGCGACGCCTCACGCGTGCTGCAGTACGACAACGTGCGCGAGTTCGTGAATCACCTGGACGCCCTCATCGACGCGGGCGACGACCCCGCGGTGGCCGAGGCGGAGGCGGACACCCCGGCCGTGCCCGTGCTCACCGTGCACAAGGCCAAGGGCCTCGAGTGGCCGGTGGTCTTCCTCGTGAACTGCGCCCAGGAGAAGTTTCCCACCCGGCGTCGCGTCGACGCGCTCGAGATGCCCCTTGGCCTCATCCGGGACACCCTGCCCACGGGCGACTTCCATCTCCAGGAGGAGCGCCGGCTCTTCTACGTGGGGATGACGCGGGCCAAGGAGCTCCTGTATCTCACGAGCGCGGAGGACATGGGCGGCCGCAAGAAGTGGAAGACGAGCCAGTTCGTCCTGGAGGCGCTGGACCTGCCCAAGGACGCGGCTCGGCCGTTTCAGGCGCGCGCCATCGAGGAGCTCCAGCGCCATGCCCCACCCCCCGCGCCCGAGGGCATGAGCCTGGAGCCGATGCCGTCCGCCCAGCCGCTCACGGTCAGTCACAACCAGATAGACGACTACCAGACGTGCCCGCTCAAGTACCACTACATCCACGTCAAGCGCATCCCGCTACGCCAGCACCACAACGTGGTCTACGGCAGCGCGCTTCACAAGGCGGTGGAGTTCTATCTCAAGCGGCGTGCGGTGGGCAACTTCACCTCTCTGGAAGACTTCCTCCGCGCCTTCGACGACGCGTGGCGGAACGAGGGCTTCCTCACCCGCGAGCACGAGGAGCAGCGCAAGCGCGCCGGCGTGCTCGCCCTCACGCGCTTCTACCACGAGGAGGAAGCCTCGGGGGAGAAGCCCACCGAGGTGGAGGGCGAGTTCAGCTTCGTCCTCGGGCCCACCCGCGTGCGCGGCCGCTTCGACCGGGTCGACGAGACGCTCGAGGGCACGGTGATCGTCGACTACAAGTCGAGCGACGTCACCGAGCAGAAGGCGGCGGACCGGCGCGCGCGGGAGAGCCTCCAGCTCAAGATGTACGCCCTCGCCCAGCGTGAGATGACGGGCCGTCTTCCCGCCCGCGTCGAGCTACGCTTCCTGGAGTCCGGCCTGACCGGGCGTCATGTGCCTACGGAGGAGGACCTCGTCGAGGCGCGCGAGGCCATCGAGACGGCCGCGGCGGGCATCCGCGCCCGGCAGTTCGAGGCCACCCCCGGCTACCAGATCTGCCGCTACTGCGCCTACAACCAGATCTGCCCCAGCACCGCCACCCGAGAATAGGAGAGCGTCATGAAGCTCAAGGCCAACGGCATCGAGATCAACTACGAGAAGCAGGGCAGCGGTCCCGTGGTGACCATGAGCCACTCCCTCGCCTGCAACCTCCACATGTGGGACGAGCAGGCCGCCGCCCTCGCGGGACGCTACACCGTGGTGCGCTTCGACACGCGCGGCCACGGGCAGAGCAGCGCGCCCGAGGGCGCCTACTCCCTCGATCAGATGTGTGACGATCTCAAGGGGCTCCTCGACGGGCTCGGCATCAAGGAGACGCACTTCGTCGGGCTCTCCATGGGCGGCATGATCGCCCAGACCTTCGCCCTCAAGCATCCCGCCGTGATCAAGAGCCTAGTGCTCTGCGACACCACGAGCCGCTACCCGGCGGCCGCCGCCCCCGTGTGGGAGGACCGCATCAAGACGGTCAGCGCGAAGGG
>Ga0075425_100007197_pt1 | contig 11739 bp, 22 predicted proteins | sample SoiMethybrSBSTD4_FD_75300 | JGI IMG/M metagenome (GOLD analysis project Ga0075425, IMG submission 75300) | Bulk soil microbial communities from a Populus tree surrounding site in Tennessee, USA - Soil MetaG P. TD hybrid SBSTD4 | ecosystem: Environmental > Terrestrial > Soil > Tree plantation...
TCGCGTCGTTCCAAGGGATCGACAGCTTCGCGAGCTCCGCGAGTAGACCAGCTGCGAGAAAAGCCTGCAGCATGTCAGCGAAACATCGCCGGCTGCGACGGCGAGCCGATCGAGGGCTGCGACGGCACTAAGCGCCGCAGTACTTCCGCCGCGGCGACCGCGAGCAACGTCGCAGTCGGCGCGACGACGAGCTGCTGCGGGTCGGGCACGTTCGGCGTGCCGTGAATCAGCGCCGGCAGCAGCACGCTCGCCGCCAGGACGATCAGCGGCTGGACGGGCTTCGTGACTCTCCCGATCGCGGTGTCGGCGATCGTCGTGTACTTCTTCACGGCGCCCAGGGCGAACGTCGTCCCGAATGCGACGCCGTACGTCAGTAAATCCTTGAGCGGATCGCCCGACGAAAACCCCGGCGTCGCGAGCTGCACGACGGCCAGCATCGGGACGAGAAGCGCGAGCTTAAGGATGGCCAGTGGCATCAGGAGCTTGAGCATTTTCCCCTCCAGTTTTCGGGTTCACTTCCACACTCCCCGCCGACGCGCGCGCGGTGCCTGGCGGCATCGGTGCCGGCTGATCGGGCAAGACCCAGACGCCGGCGCTCGGATCGAGCAACCACTGGGGGCTCACGCCGTCCGCTTTGTGCGCCGCGGCGGCAATCGCTTCGAGTTTCGCCTTGTGCAGCGCGTTCGCGTGTTCGAGCGCGAGCTGCACGATGTCACTCGCCGCTTTCGTTTTCATCGCCTCACCATGCCGGGATTGCGCGATTGACGCCGTTGACGACGACCGGAATCCAGATCGCCGGGTTGCCCGCGGCTGGCGCATTCGTCAGCGTGCCGCCGCCGGCGCCGGCCTGGTTCGTCTGGCCGGTGAAGATCAGGCCGCGATCGGCTTCGACGCTGCAGATCATCGTGTTGACGCGACGCGGGCGCGGCCCGCCGTTGATGCCCCAGTCGTACGTGTTGTCGACGCCCGGCGCGAGCTTGCCGTCATTCTGGAGGACGAGCCGCAGCGCCGAGACGCCAGCCGCGTTCATCGTCGCCCAATAGACGCCGGTCGGGACGATGCCCGGGGTCGCGGTCACTTCGCACTGGAACCACATGCGGCCCGTCCCGAACACCTGGGCGCCGTTCGAGTCGCGTGAGTCAGTGCGGTACTCCGTCAGCACGTCATTCGCTTGCACGCCGGCGGGCGCGAGATAGGTGCCGCGACCCGCAATGCCCTCGAAGAGACAGCGCGACGCGCCGGCGACGTCGTGTTGTCCGATCAGCGAGAGATCGGCCTGCTGCATCCCGAGCTGCGACCCCATCTGCGCGATGTAGGAGTCGATGCCCGCGGCGACGTTGTTGTTGTTAAACAGGCCCACGCGCAGCGTGTATGCCTGCACGCCCATCGCCGGATTCGCCGAGTAGACCGCGAATGGAGCCGTGCGTCGAGGCGGTGCCCAGAGGCGGGGACGCATTTAGCCGATGATGCCGCGGGTAGCAGTCGAGCGACCGAACGCGACGACGATCCACATGGTCACGCCGGCGGCCGCCGTGGGCCAATAGACTTCGTAACCGTCGAACGGCTCGTCAGTCTCGTACACGAACCCCTCAACGATCGGCAGATATGCCGAGCCGCCGATCGAGATGCGCGCGTCGGGCGGGATCGCGCCGCCGTCCGCCATCAGCACGTGCAACACGTTGCCAGGGACCGGCTCGCGCTTCGCTTGATCGGCGGGCCGCGCGGCGGCGAGACTGAAAGATTTCGGGACCAGCCCGCGAGAATACTTCCCGATGCCTTCGAGCTGATCGCGTACGACGTCGCCGCCGACAGGGACGATCGGCCCGATGTTCGGCTTCTGCACGCCGGCGCCGCCGTCTTTCGGCGGGGGTGGCGGTGGAGGAGGATAGTTGCCGCCATCAGGATTGTAGATCACCATCGCCTCAGCCCCGCCCGCGGCGCAGCACGACGAACACCGCGAGCGCCGCGGCCGCGTAAAACATCCAGCTCGAGGACGCGACCTGACGATCGGGCGGCTGCGACGTGTCGCTGTAGCTCGTCACCATCCCTGAGACGACTTTGCCGGCGCCGCTGTACCCCATCGGTGAGAGCGTCGTCGCGTTGCCGATCGGCGTCGGCGTCTTGAGCGTGCCGCCGAGCTGCGCGATCAGCGCACGCGCCGCCGGCGTCGGACTCCAGGTCGGGAGCAGATCGTCCCAAATGCCCTGCATGCCGCTATCGGTCTTGCGCTCGCGATCGATCAGCCGGACGGTGCCGACGTCATCGTACGCCGTCGCGTTCAGGTGCGCGGTGCGCCCCTCGACGCCGTTCTGCAGCTCGACCAGCGTGCCAGGCAGCCGGCCGTAGATGCGCGGCGTCGGCGATTTGAAGATGCCGCCGACGACCGGCACGTGACTCAGCACGCTACTCGCCGCGCCGGTCAGCGCGCCGACCGGATTCGTCGCGATCCCGAGCGCCTGTTGTCCCGTTTTCAAGAAGTCCATTGCGTCACGCTCCCCGCCGGCGCACGAAGTACCAGGCCGCGCCAGCTATCACGATGATCGGAACGAGCGGGAGTAGCGCTTCCCAGACGAAGCCGCTCGTTGCGGTGCCCAGCGTCCGGCCGGCCGTTTTCGCCGCCGTCGTGACCGCTGTGCTCGCCTGCTGCTGGACCGACTGGCCCCAGCGGTAGCCGGCTTTGAAGTCCTCGATTGGCGAGCGCGTCGCCCAGTCCCACACGTCGCTCGCAGCTCCTTTGACGGTGTTCCAGGCATTCGACAGGAAGTCCATCAGATCCGGCGCGCCACGAAGAACACGACGACGAGCGCGATCGCGCCGATAAGCAGCAGCTGCGTCTCGGGTCCGGTAAACGGCGCGTTGTCCCCCGTCGTGACGCGCCCGCTCGCCGTCGCCGAGACGCCCTTTTCACCGCCGAAATGAATCGCGCCGAACTGGCCGATTTGCAGATCGCCGGTGATGCCGTGCAGCGCTTTTTTCAAGAAGTCCATCGGTCACTCCGCGTCGAGCTGGCCCGGCGCCGTGGCAAGCACGCCGGGCCGCCGACTATGCCTAGAGGCCGCTCGGGAGCAGATCGTCCTCGACGATCCGCACGATCGTGGCGCCACCGCCGACGACGACTTTCGCGTCGAAGTCGAGCTGATCGGCGCTGCGCGCGTCGAGGATGTTCACGATGTCGCGATCTTCCGCGTAGTCGAGCACCGCGACGCCCGTCGACATGGCCAGCTCGTACACGGCCTGATCCTGCTCTTTCAGCCGCGTCCAGTCCTGGCGGAATGTCTCGGGGTTGCCGTCTTTGATGATCGAAAACTCGGAGATGATCGTGTCGACCAGCACGCCGGCGTCGGTCGTGCGGATCAGGAAGCCGCGTTTGCCGGCGCCGCGCGACAGCGGGATCACGAAGTGATCCTCACCGACGAGCACCTGGCGCTGCTTCGCCGTGATCCGATGCACGGCGTACATGCCCGGATCGCCGAGCAGCCGACCCGACTCATCGGGCGACGGACGCAGCGCGTCGAGCGAGACGATCGCCGCGAGATTCTGCAGCGTCGCGGTGCCGCCCGTGTACAGATCGGCCAGGGCGCCGTACTGCACTTCGAGCGTGATTTCGGGGTAGGCCCACGACGGCAGCGCCGTCAGGATCGCGCGCTCGGCTGCGTGCAGCGACGCAAAGGGGAGCTTGAACGTCACTGCGAACGGCTTCACGCCGGTGCCGGCGCCGGGATCCGTGACGACGGGCGCCTGGCGGTGGAACACCTTCAGGTACTCGTAGATGTCGCGGCCCGTCAGCGGTCCGATGATCGGCACGGTGCCGAGATAGACGGTGATCGCCTGGACGTAGGCGAGAACGCCCTGCGTGACCGGCGTGCCGGCCGACGAGACGTTGACTTCGCCTTTGACGGTCACGTTGAGCGCGTCGAGCAGATCGCGCCGATCGATCTTGACCGATTCACGCGAGCCGGCGTTGTGCGCCAGCTTTTGGGAGTTGAGCAGCTTCGCGGTGCGAGGCATCAGGCTCCTCCAGCTAGAGAGTTGTCGGTGTGGAGGAGAGCGGTCACTTCGGGCCGATGAATCGTGCGACCAGCCCGACGCGGTTCGAGGCGAAGATCAACACCGCGGCGATCGCGGCGGTCCAGAGGATTTGGCGAGTCGACATTTGCGCGCTCCGTGTTGGTGGCCGGTGGCCCGGCTGGACGCGGGAGCGAGGCAGGCAAAAAGAAAACGCTGCGACACGTTAGCTTGCCCGTCTCACTCCACGCGTCGCAGCGTTGGTGACGGCCCTACGGTAGGCACGCGCGCGCGGTTCGTCAACTCCCTTCGTGACCAAAGAGCGGCAGCACGTCCGCCTCATTCCCGTACGTACGGAAATTCCGAGCGGCCAAAGTCGGCAGCGCGCTCGCCAGCTCGACCCCGTAACGACGTCGCAAACGATCTAGGCCGTTGCCGGGCTGCACCTGGAAGAAGTACACGAGATCCGCCTGGCTGAAGATCAGGTCGGGGATTTCCTGCGGCTCGCGCGTCGTCGCGAGCAGATTCACGCGCCGCTCGCGACCGAATTGCACGAGCCGCGACAGGTAGAGTGGCGGCTGGGCGCGCGGCGTGATCCACGCCAGCTCGTCAAAGACGAGCGTCACGTTGCGTACGCAAAAGGCAGCGCCGGGCGCGGCGAGCGCCATCCGCTCGACGTCCTCACCCCGATAGACGACTCGAAACCGCACGCGCGGATCGAGCGCGCCGACGTCACGCAGAAATCGCGTGAGCGAAAGGCCCGACGTCACGACCTGATCGCCGCGCCGTACGGGCCACTTCCCTTCCGGGTCCGCAATGATCGCGCGCCGACACCGCTTCGCGATCTGCTGCAGCTTGTACGTCTTGCCGCTGCCTTTTTTCCCTACCGCGAGCACCAGCGCGTTGTCGCTCATGTGAGCGTCGCGACGCCGGTTTTGGGATTGTACGTAAAGCCGCGGTGATCGCCGCAGCCCGCGCGGCGATCGGCGTCGTGTGCGCGGCGCAGCGCTTCGCCGCGGGTCAGGCGCCGGCCGACGAGATAAACGCGAGTCTGAATCATTGCCCGGCGCTGCTTTCCCCGTCTCATAGGGACCGCCTTCCGCGCGTCCGCCAGGTGAGATACGCCAACGCGATTTCGTCCAGCTCGGCGGCCGAGAGCTGCACGGCGTGCGCGCCGTCCGAGATTTCGTAGTAGGTCGTCAGCTCGCCTGGCGCATCGGTGATCCGTGCGAGTGTCGCGCCAGGCGCCGCGGTGAGGATCGACGTGCTAGCCATTCGAGGAGCCGGGAGTCGGGTGAAGATCAGGCTTCTTGTCGAGCTTGGCCCGCCGCGTGACCGCGTTGAGCAGGAGCGCGAGCGAGAGAATGTCGGGCAACCATTTCCCGATCCACGCCCAGCCGTGACGCTGCACCGCTTTCGACATCCATTTTCCGATCCGCTTCGCCTCTGGGCTCGTCGCGGGCATTTCCCAGTGCTTGCCGCGCCCCTCAGCGACGATACCGAACACCATCTCGCAAAACTCGGCGACGTCCTCATCGGTCAAATCCTGCAGCAGCTCGGGGTGTTCACCGATGTGATCGATCAGCGCGCCAGCGCGATCGTCGTCGCTAGGACCTGGCGCGGATTGCTCCGGGCCGGGCGCCGGCGTCGGCTCCGGCTGATCGAGCTTGATTTCCTCTTCGAGCCGGTCCAGCTCGCCGGCGTCAGAGGATGGGCTTGTCGAGGATGCTTTCACGCTTTTTCTCCGGCTGAGGTTCGGGAGCTGGCGCCGGCGTCGCCGCGGGCGCGGGTTGTTTCTTCGATGGCTTGGCCGGCGCCGGGCGAGCCGGCGGGGTCGCCGCCGGCGGCTCAGTATTCGTTCTAGAGGCTTCGCCCGGCGCGTTCGGCTGGCCGGCTTTCCAGTCTTTGCCGTAGCGCTTTTCAAACTCCACGAGGCCGCGGGCGCCCTTCACGAAGAGCTGCGCGCCGCACGGGTAGCACGCGCCGTACGGCCGGCCTTTCACGTCGGGCTTGACGTCCATCGGCTCGGCGCACGCGGGACAGGGAACGGGTCTCATCGAGTCCTCCCGTAGTTGGTGATCGGCGGCTCGATATAGACCGACTGGCACCGCGCGACGTGCACAGCGTGAGCAGCCGCCGCGGCGCGCTCCGCTTCCGGCCGTTCGGCTGCGACGGCCTTCGCCGGCGCTGGCTTCGTTTTCTTGCCGCGGCGATCGGTGTGCCGATCCGGCCGCTCGACGTCGGGCGCCAGTTCGTCGCGATCGGGCTGCACGATGAATCCGCCGCGCCAGCCGGCGCGCGCGGTGATGATCTGCGTCATGCGGAATCCTCCTGTCGGTAGGATCCGAGCGACGAGCCGTCGCCACGGACCGGAACGACGTCGTTAGGCGATCGCCCGACGACGCCGCCCAGCACACGCCAGCTGCGAGCGACGATGCCCGTTCCAGGGAACAGGTCCACCAGCTCGTCGCCCGGACGCATGCCGAGCAGATGAAAAACCCACGCGCAAAACGCGATCGGTTTGCGCCCTGGCAGCGTGCCGCCGTGTCGCGCGGGCTGCGCCGACAACCAGTCGCGAACGCCAGGGCGCTGGTATCGGCCGGGAACGACGATTACAGGCTCCCAGCAGCCGTGCGGGCCGTACGTGAGCGGGCTAGCGCCGATCGGCTTGACCCACGCGCACACGCGCGCCCGCGGCGGACAGAGGGGAAGCACCTGGCGTAAGGCCTTCGACGACGTTGAGAGCGCCCAGCCGTCGAAGCTGCCGAGAGCGACGATCAGCGCGGCGTGATCGACTTCGCCGCCAAAATCGGGCTCATGGCGATAGAAACGCGCGGCGAGACCGGGATAGGGAGGATCGGCGTACGCGAAGCGCTTCGGGCCGTCGCTCAGGACGTCGTCAGCGACGTCGCCGGCGGCCGCCGCGTCGCCCGATCGCTGCCGGAGACGCCAGGCACTCTGACGACAGCGCTGCCCGCAATACTTCACGACCGGCGCAGCCCCGTCCTCGAGCTGCGAGCGACACCAGCCACAGAGCCTCACGCGCCGTCGCTCCTCGAGGAGCGACGCAGCCGCGCCGTGCGCCGTTCCAACCGTCGCTCGGCCCGGGTCCGGCGACGGATGATCGCTTCACTCGACTCGCGCCGGAGACGGAGCGGCGGGATACCCGGCGTGCGCATCGCAATCTCCAGCTCGGCGGATCCTGACGACGCCCGCACATATTCGACGCCATCGGGAGACGTGAAGATTTCGCGACCGACGACCCAGCGGACCGACCAGCCCGTCGTCGCCGGATCCGGCGACGATGGTATCGTGGCCGCGGTGAGCGACGGCGTCGCGACGTCGACCAGCGACGTATCAGCCATCAGAACGGGACCGGCTGTAGGCCGGCGGCTTTGTCGACGAGCTTGGTGATTCGATCGGCGGCTTCGTCGGGGTCGTACGACTCGGCGAGCTGCAGAATCCGAATGCGGAGCCCGACGTTGGGCGCGATCAGGTCGTCCCACGTTGCGTCAGAGAAGCTGTAGACCGTGATGCCCTGCTCTTCCTGCGCGGCCAGTTCGAGGTCCGTCTGCTCAGGCGGTAGCGCGTAGCGTGCGCGCAGCCCCTTGGACCAGGTGAGCTGGCGCGCGCCGTGCATCTCCGTGATGTACTCGAACCAGCGATCGACGTCGGATTTCTTCGAGCCGTTCGCGGCCCAGATGTCGTGCAGCAGCTGCCAGGGAGTCCGCCGGCCGTTGCGGCCCTCTTTGGTGAACGGGCTCGCCAGCTCGTCAGCTAGGCCGAGCTTGGTGATGTATTCGTCGCGGCGCATGCGGCCGACGACGACCCCGACCGGCTTCCCATCGCCGCCGTGTTCGAGCGGCGCGCGGAACTGCAACCCCGTCTCTTTGTGAGGCCTAGCGATCGCTTTCGCCCAGCGCTTGAACATCCAGCCGCGCAGCTGCTCCATGTCATCGCTCGACAGCGGCCGGCGCGTGACTAGCAAAACGTGAAGGTGCGGATGCCAACCGTTCGGGCCGATCGTCTGCTCGGCGCCGCGGACGAATTGAATCCCGTAGCGATCGCGCATGCGCTTCCAGGGCGCGCCGCTTACGACGAACTGCCAGGCCCGGGCGACGTGCTCGCGCAACGGCTTTAACGGCGTCTCCAGGTCGTGCGCCACCGTCAGCGTGGCCATGCAGTCGCCGCCGCCGATCGCGGTGTGACGATCGAGCAGCTGCCCCAGCTCGCCGGCGCGCTTGCGACAGATCACGTACGAGCAGCAGGGACAGGCCCAGACTGACCCACAGCGAACGAGCCCGGTGTAGTGAGCAGTCCCGCCCCGGCCGCGCATGACGGTGACGCCCTTGAAGCGCGCGCGCGTGTGCCCGCATTTGTGCTGCCGCGCCGATGGCGTCAGGCTCCGGTTTGTCTCCCGCAACCGAAAGCGGTGCGCGCGGATACGCTGCCCAGCCTGGCTTACGAGCGGCGTCGTGCCAGCTCGCAGCGACGGGTCGTCAGGATCCGCCGCGACCGGGGGGGGGAAACTCTGCTCGTGTTGTTTCCAAGAAGAGAGACGCGACAGCTCGTCGCGGTTTAGCCGGGACCAGGCGCGAGGGGCAAGGTCGGCGGCTCCGGCTCGCCCGGCGACGGGACGTCGGCCTGGAGCGCCTGCAGCCGCTCGATGCTGTTCGTCAGCATCAGCTCCATCAGCTGCGTCTCGGCCGAGACCAGAGCCTGCCCACGATCCATCGCTGACACTAACTCGGAGATGAGAACGAGCCGCGTCCTCAGCGCACCTAAGCGTTGCTCGCGCTCCTCCGGTAACGCGGGCGATCCGATCAAGCAGCGCGTCCGTCTCGTCGGCGATTCCGCTTTTGCTAGCGTCCGCTCGAAGACGGTCAGCTGCTCCGACAATTCGAGCAGCAGCGTCCGCAGCTCGACAATCAATGGCGTGGAGCTGGGCGCGTGACTCATCTACGAGCTCCATTTGCTGCCGCGGCGGCCGCGGCGCGCGATTCGGTCGAAGTGGGAGAACGCGATCCGCTCGTACGCCTGGTCCGTGTCCCGCGCGGTCGTCGGCGGCAGCGTCTGTCGATGTTGCCAGCGCTTGTCCCCTTCGATCGCGCGACCAATCGCCTGGAGGATCGCCGTCGTGTGCGTCAGGTCCGCGAGCAATCGCAGGCAGTCGTCCGCGGCGATCGTCTCGGTCACCGACAGATCGAGATTGCGGATGCACTGCAGCAGCGTCTCGACGCTGATCGTCCAGGGCTTGATCCGCGCGATCGGCACGTGCGTCGCGTGCTCCATCGTCATCACCGCGATCGACAGATCGCAGAGCAGGTCCCAGCAATGCTGGCGCGTCAGCTCCGGCGCGTATTTCAGGACCATGATTTCCAGCCGGCGGATGTACTGGAGGACCGTCGCCGGATGGGCGAACGGGAATAGCTCGATCTGGGAGTCCATTGCTGGCTCCGTCGATGGGCGCGCGGTCCGTCGCCACCAGTCGCTCGCGCTTGGTTGTGGCGGGGGTCCGGGCCTATGACTCGCGTGCCGCGAGCAAATGCAGCCGCTCGCGATCGCGGGCCGAGTCTACTTCGGCGAGCCTTTGTCTTGTGGTGGTGTTACGAGTTGGGGGCCGTCCCTCCAGCTGATACACCGCGTTCCAGAGCCGGCGCGTCGCGTCGGTCCAGTCAGCGAGCGGGACCATGATGATCGATTTGTCGTCGTGACGATCGATGATCCGCATGCCGGTCAGCTCCAGCACCGCGAGCGCGTCGCGGATGTGCGCGCTCGCAGGTCTCACGTCGGGCGCGGGGATCGCCGACGAAGATTCTCCGTTATGACTTTTGGAGCGCGCCTCGCCGATCAGGTCCTCGACGATCACGTACAGCCCGGCGATCGCCACGACGACCAGGGCGACGAGCTGCAGCGCACCGTGCGCGCCGAATGCGATCGCGAGCGCTGCGATCGCGACGATCGACGCGGTGAACCGCGAAACTACTCCGAAGAGGGGCCGATTGTGGTTAAGTAAACGGGGGGTTCTGCGAAAGTAACCATCTATTATACGAAGTAGCCCCAACGACTTAAGCCACGCGACCGCTTGCGACACGAGCCCCGAGATTGCATTCTTGAATCGCGACACATGCCCCTCCCTTAAAGGGGTGAAGTGACCGGCGTTTCAGCGCCGGCGAATCGAGCCTGACGGGGCGACCACCCTGTCAGGCTTTTCGCTTTGCGGTCCTGCCCTTCTTTGCCGACAGCCGCCACGCGCGACGCCGCGCGTTCTGACAGTCTCGCTTCATGCAGTACTTCAATTCTCGATACCATCCTGCACGATCGAGCTTCGCGCCGCAATGAGAGCAATTCCAAACAGCGTCAGGTAGAGGCATCGGCGGTGATACAGTAAGCGATCGCTTAGTGTATCGCAAGTGCTGCAGGGCGGCGCCGCCGGTTCCAGCGCTCGCCCGCCGGGGAGGAGGGTGTAGATGCCGCGGTGGTCAGGCGCGGCCCGGCCCGGTTTACCGATCGTCTGCCCTATGTCCGCGGCGGAGCTCTAGCGCATCAAGCCGCGCCTCTACGCGGCCCATCCAGTGCCCGCCCTTAAAAGCGATCAGCATCAGCGTCGCGAGGTTCACGCCGCCGATGATTGCGTTGACGAGTGATAGCGCCGACTGATCCACGTTAGACGCTGACGAGCGCCGTGCGCGCCTTGCCATCTGGACCGCGCGACTTCTCGTCGCCCTGCCCCGCCGGCGTGAATCCCGGCTCGAACAGCTTGCCGGCCGTGTCCGCGACCGCGACGACGTTCGGGCCGATTTCAAATTCGCGGCCGTCCTCGCCGACGACGAAGCCGGGGCGCGACTGCGGCATCTCGCGCGCATCGTACACGCGCCCGCTGCCGGGCTGCGAGACGAGCAGCGTCGCCGTGTCCCACGGATCGAGGCCGTGATACTTGCCGAACTTCTTCCGCTCGACGTCGAGGCCGGGCGATTCATGGTGCACGATCGGATCGTCGGGCGCGACGCGCCGCGATCCGTCCTGATCGCCGCGCAGCTGCTGCATCTGCCGCTGCATCTCGCCGACGAGCCGCTCCAGCTCGTTGGCCCGCGTCTCACTGGCTGCGAGTCTCGCCGCGACATCATCTGCCGGCTGGGACGCCGGCGCCGCGGCGGTTGCTGTCCCGGCTTGCCGTTTGCTCACGTGACTATCCTCCGGGCGATCGTTGAAGGTGCGAGCGACGCGCCCTTGATCGCCCAGTAGCGCGCGCTCGCTTCAAACACGTAGTTGTCGTTGCCGTAGTGGCCGGACTGGCGCTGGCGCTGCACGCGCACGACGCCGCCGTTGTACGCCGCCAGGCCGTCCGCAATGCCCGGCCCGATCGATCGCACGTTCGCGGCCCACAGCTTCGCCGCGGCCCGCACGTTGCCGACGAGCTGCGACAAATCTTCGCCGGCAGCGTTCGCCGGCATCACCTGCATCATGCCGTACTCGCCCGCGGCGCCGCGGATCACCTTACCCGCGGCATCGAATTGGCGGACACCGCTTTCCTGCCAGGCGATCGCGTGCAGCACGTCAGGATCGATGCTGACGCCCGTCTGGCGGCTGATGTCGGTCGCCGCCTTTTCGATCGTCGCGCGCGTCGCGTCGTTCCAAGGGATCGACAGCTTCGCGAGCTCCGCGAGTAGACCAGCTGCGAGAAAAGCCTGCAGCATGTCAGCGAAACATCGCCGGCTGCGACGGCGAGCCGAT
>Ga0075425_100007198_pt1 | contig 11739 bp, 9 predicted proteins | sample SoiMethybrSBSTD4_FD_75300 | JGI IMG/M metagenome (GOLD analysis project Ga0075425, IMG submission 75300) | Bulk soil microbial communities from a Populus tree surrounding site in Tennessee, USA - Soil MetaG P. TD hybrid SBSTD4 | ecosystem: Environmental > Terrestrial > Soil > Tree plantation...
CGGCGCGATCGCCGTCGAGAGCGCGCTCGGCGCCGGAAGTGTGTTCCGCGTCACACTGCCGAGGCTCCAGGCGCCGTTCTTGCGTGCCCACGACCAGGCGGCCATGCCAGGTTAATGATTCACCCTCTCAATCGACGTCGCTCCGATGTCGAAACGGTCGACTCACAACCACGCGCACTCGTCTGCGACGACGATCCCGATTACCTCGCTTACATCGCGGCGCTCGTGCGGCGGCACGGGTTCGACGTCACGCGCTGCAACGACGGCGCGAGCGCGCTGGAGACGCTGCGCGACCGCTCGTTCGATCTTCTCGTGATCGATTACGAGATGCCGCGGATGGACGGCTTCACGTTCATCGGACAGATTCGCGATCTGCCGGAGCACGCCGAGGTGTACGCGATGATGCTCACCGGTCGCGAGGACGTCGCGACGAAGCTCGCCGCGCTGCGCCTCGGCTACGACGACTTTCTCGTCAAGTCGGAGTCGGAGCTCGAGATCGCGGCGAAGCTGACCGTCGCGCGGCGGCTCGTGACGCGGCAGCGGCGCATGGATGCGTCGGTGCGCGAGCTGTACGGACTGGCGACGCGCGATGAGCTGACGGGACTCTTCAACCGGCGATTTCTCTTCGCGGAGATCGAGCGGATGCTGCGCGACGGCGAGGCGGTCAGTCTTGTTCTATTCGATCTCGACGACTTCAAACGGATCAACGACACGTTCGGCCATCTCGCCGGCGACCGCATCCTCCGCGATCTCGGATCGCTCCTGATGCGTCGCACGCGGCACGAGGATCTCGTCGGACGCCTCGGCGGCGACGAGTTCGTGATGGTCATTCACGGCGCGACGCCGGACGACGTCGCCCTGATCGCGCAGCGCATCGCCAGCGATCTGAGCGCAGCGCAGTGGATCTTCGACGGCGATCTCGTGACGGCGAGCACCTCGTGGGGATTCGCCTTCTCGTCGCTCATCGACGCGCCGACGGTCTCGAAAGTCCTCGCCACGTGCGACCGCGATCTCTACAAGAACAAGTGGCTTCGCAAGCACCCGGACGTCGATCCGCAGTTGTACGAGTACGACCGCCACCACGACGCGCGCGTGATCGAGCTAAACGAGCGCCAGGAGATTGACGGCGAGCAGCGCGGCCCCGAGTCCGAGAAACAGCGGTAGCCCGAACGCACGGGCCTCGAACCGGCTTGCCGCGTTCCCAGTTGCCTCGATCCCATTCCGACCACTTGACGTCATGCTATTCGTCATCGAAGATGTCAACTCCTGCGTCAATGTGACGAGGGGCGGCGAAAGGGGTGAGCATCATGGCTTCAGCACTCGCAGAACGCCTCGAAAAAATCAAGGAACTTGGAGGCATCACCGGCCGCGACGTCGCGCAATTGCTGGACACAACTCCCGAAACCGTATCTCGCTGGAGTACCGGCAAAATCGATCCACAACGCGAGCGATTACAGCGACTCCTGGAACTTGAATTCTTCCTGACTGAGCTCGCGGAGTTTTATTCTCCCGAGGAAGCAAAACTCTGGCTGTTCAGTCCTCACAAGCTGCTCGGCGGTGAGACGGCAGCCGCTCGCATTCAGGCCGGAAAAACGCAGGACGTGTTCGCGTTACTCGATCAGCTTCGCTCGGGTGCGTACATCTGACGATGATCTATCCGCCGGCAATGCTGGACATCCTGCAATCAGCAGTGGTGTCCGCGTGGGAAGGTACCGTCTATCGTCATATGTTCGGTTCCCATCCGCCGGCCCGCGGCAACACGACAGGAGCGCGCTGGAACGAGCCGCCTCTCGAGGCGATCTACACGAGCTGCGAGCGCGAAACCGCTCTCGCAGAGGCCGAGTATTACCTCGCTGCTTACCCCGTACGACCGAAAGCCAGACGTGTGCTGTACACCATCCGCGTTTCACTGAGAGACGTTCTCGATCTGACCGCTCCCGGACTTCTGGACCGCCTTGGAATCACGGCCACGATTCTGCAGGGCGACGACCATTCGCCATGTCGGGTGATCGGTAACGCAGCCAGCTGGCTCGGGCATGATGGACTATTGGTACCTTCAGCCCGACGCGTCGGCGGCACGAATCTCGTGATCTACCAGCAGGATCTTTCCAACAGTGATTTCGAGACCCTCGCCGAAGAAGTAATCGCGCCGGATCAGAGGAGCTAAACGAGCGCCAGGAGATTGACGGCGAGCAGCGCGATTCCGAGTCCGAGAAACAGCGGTAGCCCGAACGCACGCGCCTCGCCGCGGCTCGTCGCGAGCGCACTGATCACGAATCCACCGACCATCCCGAACGCCGTCTTCCCGCCATCGAACCACTGCGGCGGCACCCCGCTCGTGCGCAGCGCGAGGATCACCAGCACCCCGGTGATGAACACGAGCACGCTGCGCACGCGCCCCGGCCGAATCCAGTTCCACTGCACCGCGAACGCGATCCCGAGAACGAGCACGACGGCGATGAGCGTGGTGAGGACGAGTTGCATGTGTTCGGGGAGGATAACGGAGCGCCGGCTTCCAGCCGGCCGTTCCGCCGGCGTCTCGCCGGCGCTCTTTCTTCTTGCCGGCTGGAAGCCGGCGGAACGGCCGGCTGGAAGCCGGCGCTCCGATCGTTGTCAGTTGTCCGTGCCTTCGTCGCTCCGGCTCACTGACAACCGAGAACCGACAACCGACAACCCGTTCCACCGACCAACCGACCAACGGACCAACCGACTAACGGACCAACCAACCAACCACCGACAACCGTTACACTCCCGCCCTCATGCTCCATCTCGGGTCCATCGGCCGCACTACCATCGACATCGACCTCAGTTTCATCATCGTGGTCGGGCTCTGGGTCACGCTTTCCTACAATGCGGAGCAGGGCATTCAGTACGCGCTGCTTTGGGCGCCGGTGCTCTTCATCAGCGTGCTCGTGCACGAGCTCGCGCATGCGGGGACCATCGCGCTGTTCGGCTACGGCGCGAGCCGGATCATTCTCGGCGGTATGGGCGGCGTCACGTTCAACGAGCGCCGCGCGCGGCCGTGGCACGACCTGCTCATCAGTCTCGCCGGTCCGATTTCCAGCTTCGGGCTGGCGCTCGCGCTGGCGTGGCTCTTCCGCAACTATTCGTTTCTGCGCACGGACAAGATGCTGCAGGCTCTCCTTCCGCTGCTGATCACGATGAACATCTACTGGGCCTTCCTCAACCTCGTCCCCGTCCCGCCGCTCGACGGCGGACAGGCCGTTCGGAGCTTTCTGCGCATGTTCCTGGAGGAAGTGCCGGCGTTCATCATCGCCGTCTGGATCGCGATTGTCGCCGGCGCAGCGGTTTCGATCTGGGCCTTCACGAAAGAGCTCTACTTCGTGGCCCTCTTCGTCGCGTGGTTCGCGTACCAGAACTTTCAGGCCTGGCAATATTTTCGTGACCATGGGATTCCCGGCGACTGATCGGCGCTAACCTGTCGCGCCATGCGAAACCGTATGGCGCCGGTTCTTCTGCTCCTCCTCCTCGCCTCCTCCGCTCTCGCCCTTCCTCCGAACGTCGAGAAGGTCGACTCCTTCCGCGGCATCGATCAGTACAAGCTGAAGTCGAACGACATGACCATCCTGCTGATGCCGGAGCACACCAGTCCGGTCTTCACGTTCATGGTCGTCTACCACGTCGGCTCGCGGAACGAGGCGCCGGGCAACACCGGCTCCGCGCATCTGCTCGAGCACATGATCTTCAACAAATCGACGGAGAACTTCGGCCGCGCGAAGGGCCACAAGACCTTCCAGGAAGTTCTCTACGAAGCGGGCTGCGATTACAGCTCGACGAACATGACCACGTGGAACGACCGGATGAACGGCTACTCCACGCTGCCCTCCGACAAGCTCGAGCTGGCGATGAAGATCGAGGCCGATCGCCTCGGTCGCGCGCTGATTCTCGATTCCGAGCGCCAGTCGGAGATGTCGGTCGTGCGCAACGAATACGAGATCGGCGAAAACGATCCGAGCAACGCCCTCGGCAAGGCCGTCGTCGCCGCCGCGATTCAGGCGCACCCGTATCACTGGGACACCATCGGCTATCGCTCCGACATCGAAGGCGTGACGACCGAACAGCTGCGCCAGCACTACAAGAACTTTTTTCATCCGAACAACTCCGAAGCGATCCTCGTCGGCGACTTCGACACGGAGAAGGCGCTGGCGCTGTTCGATCAGGAGTTCGGCGGATTCAAGCGCAGCGAGAAGCCGATTCCGCAGGTGATCACCGTCGAGCCGCCGCAGGAAGGCGAGCGCCGCGCGGTCGTCACGCGTCCGAGCTCGATCGGCATCGTGACCATCGGCTACATCCGCCCGGGCTCGATGCATCCCGACTTCATTCCGCTCGACGTCCTCACCTCGGTCCTCGGCGACGGCGTCAACTCGCGCCTCTACCGCGCGCTCGTCGACAAGGGTCTGGCGACGAACGTCAGCGTGAACAACTTCACCTTCCGCGATCCTTATCCGCTGCTCGTCGAAGCGACGCTGGCGAAGGGAAAGACGCACGCCGAGATCGAGCAGGCGATGAAAACCGCGCTCGCGGAAGTCGCGGCGAAAGGCATCACCGCGGATGAGCTGAAGGCCGCGCAGCAGCGCATCGAAGTGCAGGTCGTGCGGAGCCGCGACGGCACCTACAACTTCGCCTCGAACCTCGGCGAAGCGGTCGCGTCGGCGGACTGGAAGTGGTTCCTCACCTACATCGACAACGTGAAGGCGGTGACGGCTGACGACGTGAAGCGCGTCGCTGCGACGTATCTCGTTCCGGAGCATGCGACGGTGGGATGGTTCGTGCCGGGTGCGGCCGTGAAACAGACCGCGGACATGACCGCAACCGCGCCGCGGATCACGACGGCGGCGGAGCCTCAGAACGCGAGCCGCGCCGCCGCTGCACCCACCACGAGCTCCTTCGCGAAACGCACGACGCACAAAGTGCTCGCGAACGGGATCATTCTCGACGTCGTCGAAAATCACTCGGTGCCGACTGTAGCGATTCGCGGCATGGCGTTCGCGGGCGACACGACCGCACCCGCGGGCAAGCCGGCGCTTGCGGCGCTCACGGCGCGCATGCTCGCGCGCGGAACGCAATCGCGCACGAAGGAACAGATCGCCGCGCTGCTCGACAACGCCGGCGCGACGCGCTCCTGGGGATCGCAGCTCACCGACGCGCCGTTCCTCGCGAACGGCCTGGCGCGCGACCTTCCGCTGCTCGTCGACATCCTCTCCGACGAGTTGAAGAATCCCGCGTTCGGCGCCGACGAGCTGACGAAGGCGAAGCGCGAGCTCGAGAACGCGTACCTGCAGGCTTACGACAACACCGGCGCGCGTGCGCTCGAGCGCCTCGGACAGCTCTCGTATCCCGAGGGGCATCCGTATTTCGCGGCCGGGAAAGACAAGCTCGTGGCGAGCGTGAACGCCGCGACCGCGGACGATCTCCGCACGTTCCATCAGGCGCATTACAACGGCGCGAATCTCATCATCGCGATCGTGGGCGACGTCGACGCCGCGAAGACCGTCGCGATGGTCGAGAAGGCGTTTGGCAGCATTCCGAAAGGTCAGCGGATGTCGTACGCATCGGTCGCGCGCACCGCGGCGGGCGACAAGCCGTCGCGTGAAGTCATCACCATGCGCGGCAAGGCGAACATGAACATCGTGTTCGGCGCGGCGAGCGGACTGCGTCGCAACGATCCTGACTTCGAGGCCGCGCTGATCGGCAACGCCGCGCTCGGACAGAGCGCCGTCTCCTCGCGCCTCGGCCACCGTGTGCGCGACACCGAGGGCCTTTCGTACAACCTCGCGTCGCGGTACGGGAACACCGATCTGCTCGACGGCGTGTGGTACGTGAACGTCAACGTCGCGCCGCAGAACCTCGCAAAGGCGATGAAGTCGACGTGGGAGGAGATCGAGAAGTTCGCGCAGGAAGGCGTGACCGACGAGGAAGTGGCCGTGCAGAAGAGCTACTTCGCGGGCAACTATCAGGTGGCGCTCGGCTCGAACGCCGGCGTGGCGCAGGCTCTCGTGACGGCCGAAAAGTACGGCTACGGCCCGAAATACCTCGACGACTACCCCGCCCGCTTCCGCGCGGTGACCAAAGAGCAGGTCAACGCCGCGATGCACAAACACTTCTTCCCCGCCAGGTTCAACACCATCGTCGCGGGCGACCTCGACAAGCTGCCGGAATGAAAACCCGTTGTCGGTTGTCCGTTGTCGGTTGTCGGTGACCTCAGGCGCACCAGCACTGACAACTGACAACCGGCAACCGACAACCTTCGGCCGCGCCATACTTCCGGCCACTTATCTCGTAGAATCGAATCTCTTCTGTCGTTCCATGACCATTCACTCCGATCTCGTACCGGCCGGCGCCCGCGCATCCCATCTCAAGCGCATCAGGAGATCGCTGCACGAGATCATCCGCCGGGCCCGCAGCGGCTCCACGCGGGAGTCGCTCCGGACGACGATCGCCATCCTCCGCGCGCAGCAGGAAGCGACCATCGACGGCATCCTCGTCGTCGACGCGAACGGCAAGGTCATGTCGTACAACCGCCGCTTCCTCGAGATCTGGCGGATCCCGGAAACCGTCGCGACGCGCGCCGACGACAATCAGCTTCTCGGCTACGCCGCGGAGGCTGTCGCGGACTGGGACAGCTTCATCGAGCTCGTGAACTATCTCTACGAGCATCGCGATGAGACCCGCACGAACGACGTCGTTCCGCTGAAGGACGGCCGCATCCTCACGCGATCGACGGTGCCGGTCGTCGCGGGCGGCCAGCCGGTAGGCCGGGCGTGGTACTTCCGCGACGTCACCGACAGCGCCAAGGCGGAGCGCCTGCAGGCCGCGCTGTTCCGCATCGCGCAACTCAGCCGCGAGTCGGAGAGTCTCGACGACTTCTATGCGTCGGTGCACAGGATCATCGGCGAGCTGATGAACGCGACGAATTTCTACGTCGCCGAATATCACGCCGATCGCGACACGCTGACCTTCCCCTACTTCGTCGACGAGCGCGATCGCTTCATCGACGGACTGAATCCCGGCCGCGGCCTCACCGCGTACGTGCTGCGCACCGGTCTGCCGCTCCTCGCCACTCCTGAAGTCTTCGATGAGCTCATCGCGGCAGGCGAAGTCGAATCGGTCGGGTCACCGTCGATCGACTGGCTCGGCGCGCCGCTGAAGACCGGCGACCGCACGTGGGGCGTGATCGGCACGCAGACGTACAGCGAGTCGACGCGCTACACACCGACCGATCTCGAGGTGCTGGTCTTCGTCGCGCAGCACGTCGCGGCGGCGATCGAGCAGCGCCACAGCGAGGACGCCCTGCGCGAGAGCGAGAACCGCTATCGCCAGATGTTCGAGAACAATCGCGCCGTGCAGCTGCTCATCGATCCCGAGAGCGGCGCGATCGTCGACGCGAACATGGCCGCCTGCGACTACTACGGCTACACGCACGACGAGCTTCTCGCGATGCGCATCTGGCAGATCAACGTTCTCGGCGAGGAGGACGTCCGCGTCGAGATGGCCCTCGCGCGCGAGCAGGAGCGGAGCTACTTCCTTTTCCGGCATATGCGCGCGAACGGCGAGGTGCGCGACGTCGAAGTGCACTCCGGTCCGATCGTCGTCAGCGGACACAAGCTCCTCTACTCGATCGTGCACGACGTCACCGAACGGCGCCGCGCGGAGCAGGCCCTCCTGCAGTCGGAGGAGAAGTACCGCAACATCTTCGATTACGCGTCGGTCGGCATCTATCAGTCGACGCGCGACGGACGGCTCATCACCGCGAACGCGGCGCTGGCGAAGATGCTCGGCTACGACTCCGTCGACCAGCTTCTCAACAAGCGCCTCGGCGACGACATCTACTGGCATTCCACCGAGCGCGAGGAGCTGATCGGCCGATTCGTTCCGGCCGGCCGCGCCGCGAATCACGAAGTGCTCTGGAAGCGCCGCGACGGCACGCCGCTGTGGGTGCAGCTCAGCGCACACACGATGACCTCGCCGAAGGGATCGATGTACTTCGAGGGCTTCGTGTACGACGTGACCGAACGGCGCCGCGCGCAGGAGTCAGTCACGGCGGCGAACGCGCAGCGCAAGGCGGTGCTCGACTCCGCGACGCGCGTCTCGATCATCGCCACCGATCCCGACGGCACGATCACGGTCTTCAACTCCGGCGCGGAGCGGATGCTGCTCTACAAAGCCGACGAGATCCTCGGACGTTTGTCGCTGCTCGATCTCCACGTCGACGCCGAGCTCGCGCAGCACGCCGCCGGCCTTTCCGCGGAGTTTCATCGCCCCATCGGCGGATTCGACGTGCTCGCGCTGCGCGCCGCGCTTCATGACGTCGAAGAGCGCGAGTGGACGTACGTGCGCCGCGACGGCACGACGATGATCGTCTCGGTCTCGGTCACCGCATTGCGGGCCGACGACGGATCGATCACCGGTTTTCTGCACGTCGGCACCGACATCACCGAGCGCAAGCGGGCCGAGGAGATGCTGCGGAAACAGTCGGCGGCGATCACGGCGTCGATGGATGGCATCGGCATCGTCAACGAGCGGCTCGAGTTCACGTTCGTCAACGACGCGCTCGTGAAGCTTTACGGCTATCGCAGCGCGCACTCGATTCTCAATCGCCCGATCACCGATCTCTACGAGCCGCACGAACAGGTGCGCCTGATCACGAGCGTCATTCCGATGGTGCAGCAGCGCGGGCGGTGGCGCGGCGAAGCGACCGGCATTCGCTCCGACGGCGGCAGCTTCCCTCAGGAGGTGTCGCTCACCGCGATCGACGGTGGCGGCATGGTCTGCATCGTGCGCGACGTGACCGAGAAGACCTACGCCGAGGAGCAGATCAAACACCTCGCGTATCACGACGCGCTGACGAACCTGCCGAATCGCCTGCTGTTCAAGGATCGCGTGACCGTCGCGCTGTCGCACGCGCAACGCGACAACTCGCGCCTCGCGGTTCTCTTCCTCGACCTCGATCGCTTCAAAGTCATCAACGATTCGCTGGGCCACAACATCGGCGATCAGCTTTTGCAGGCGGTCGCGGCGCGCGTCCACGCCTGCGTTCGCGACAGCGACACCGTCGCCCGCCTCGGCGGCGACGAATTCACGGTGCTACTGCCGCGCATGAAGGCGGCGGACGATGCGGCGCCGATCGCGGCGAAAATCCTCGAGGCCGTTCGCCATCCGTTCCACATCGAAGGGCGCGAGTTCTTCACGACGACGAGCATCGGCATCTCGCTCTTCCCCGAGGATGGGACGGACGCGGAGACGCTCATCAAGAACGCCGACACCGCGATGTATCAGGCAAAGGAGCTCGGCCGCGACAACTACCAGCTCTTCAACGCGAACGTGAACGCGAAGGCGCTGCTGCGCATCGCGCTCGAGCACGGGCTGCGCAAGGCCGTCGCGAATGAAGAGATGGAGGTTCACTACCAGCCGATTCACGACCTCCGCACGGGACGCATCAGCGGGATGGAAGCGCTGCTGCGATGGCGTCATCCGGAGATGGGCACCGTGCCGCCGGCGACGTTCATCCCGCTCGCCGAGGCGACGGGCGTGATGATCCCGCTCGGCACGTGGGCGCTGCGCAAAGCGTGCGCGCAGGCGAAGGCGTGGCACGACGCGGGATTCAGAACGCTCTCGCTGGCGGTGAATCTGTCGGTCACGCAGCTGCAGCAGACGGATCTCGTCGAGGAAGTGCATCGCGTGCTCGAGGAAACGGGACTTCCGCCGCGCCTCCTCGAGCTCGAGATCACCGAGTCGAGCGCGATGCAGAATCCGGAGAACTCCGTCCGCACGCTCTACGACCTCAAGAAGCTCGGCATCCGAATCAGTCTCGACGACTTCGGCACGGGCCACTCATCGCTCAGCTACCTCAAGCGCTTCCCGATCGACACGCTGAAGATCGATCAGTCGTTCGTGCACGACATCACCCACGATCCCGACACCGCCGCAATCGTGCAGGCCATCATCGCCATGGCTCACAGCCTGCGGCTGAAGGTGATCGCGGAAGGCGTCGAGTTCACCGAGCAGGCGACGTTCCTCGAGCGCCACTCCTGCGACCAGATGCAGGGCTACCTCGTGAAGCCGCCCGTGAGCGCGACCGAATTTCTCGAGTTTTTGTCGGAGTAGTTTTTGGAGTGCGGCGACCGCAGTCGCCGCTTTGCCTTGCCGCGACCGCAGTCGCGGCAGCTGCGGCTGCCGCGTTCAAAGCGGCGACTGCGGTCGCCGCACTCCAAACGCGTCACGCTGCTCGTCGCAGCGTGACCGCCGAATGCCACTGCAGCGGTGAGATCGACTCGGCGGGAGCGAACTCGATGTGCAGGACGCGACGGTGACTCGGCACACGTGCGGGCGTCGACGCGTGCACGAGCAACGGTCGCATGAGCACGATCCCGCCTTTCGGAACGCGAATCTCGACGGCCTTTGCAGCGGAGACACGTCGTTGAATCGCGTCGTCACCGAGCTTGCCGAGGGCGTGGCTTCCGGAGATGACCTGCAGAGGACCGTTGTCGGCGCCGCACTCGTCGAGATGGATCCGAACCGCGATCATCTGTTCGAGGACCTGCGACGGCGGCTCGACATGGGCCACGCCGAGTTTCATCGACCAGGGGCCGTAGCCGTTGACGGCCATGCGATCGCGCACGGCGATGACGCGATCCTGATGCCATTGCGATCGCCAGTTCGAATCCGCCGTTTTGTCGAACAGCGTCGCCTTGACGGCGACGAGCTCGCGTCCGACGACGGACCACAAATATTCGCCGAATTGCGCGTGCGAGAGGATTTTGATCACCGCCGGATGCGCGAGAAGTCCCCGGACTCCGCCTCGTCCGCTTGTGACCGCGGGAATCGACGCAATCAGGTAGTCGCATTGTTCGCGCGTCAGTTCGACGGGCGCGAGAGTAAAACCGCAGGAGTGGAAGTCGGTCACGACGGCATCGTATCGCGGAAGAGTTTGAGCCCTGAGAATTTCGCCTGATCGCGTGACGTTGCGAAGAGTACTCCGCGGCTTTTATCACTCCGCGATTCCTCTGTCGGGCGATTCCGCCCGCCTTCCGTGATTTGGGCTAAGCCAGATTGCCGGAGCTCGAGCGTCTTAGCTGAGTCTGGAGCCTGAATGAAACCGACAAAGAAAGCAGTGGTGGTGCGTGTGGCAAAGATCTCCGTGACCGAAGCCAACCTTGCGAAGGCTTCCCTTCGGCTGCTCTCGCAGCGCCTCGTCTCGAGCGAGATGGCCTACGTGCAGCGCACCCTCGGCGCGACGGCATCCCAGGCCGACATCGACGCGCAGGTCCTCGCCGTGCGCAAGATGCCCTGGTCGTCGATCGTGATTCCGGACTAACGGACCGTAGTAGAGAGCGTTACGCGCTGACGCGAAGCGGAACGTGCTTCGCGATCTTCGCGAAGATTTCATCTCGCGAGAGCAATACGGCGTTTCGATCGAGCGCGCACTGTGCGACGTGGGCATCGGGAATCGTGACGTTGAGACCGCTGTGAGCGAGACGAAAGCGGAGAAGACCAACGTCGATCCAATGTTGGAGCGGTGTTGGATGCAGCTCCGATTCCTGCAGCAGCTCGCCAATCTCACGACGCAATTCGATCGTGCCGGCTCCGGTGATGAGCTCCGCGACGACCAGCGGAGGAAGAATCAATTCACCCTTCGCGGCGGCCTCGATGAGGGCAGCAGAGCGGACGCCCGAAAGCTGATCGATCAGGACCGAAGCATCAGCGACGGTTTCTGCCACG
>Ga0075425_100007199_pt1 | contig 11737 bp, 13 predicted proteins | sample SoiMethybrSBSTD4_FD_75300 | JGI IMG/M metagenome (GOLD analysis project Ga0075425, IMG submission 75300) | Bulk soil microbial communities from a Populus tree surrounding site in Tennessee, USA - Soil MetaG P. TD hybrid SBSTD4 | ecosystem: Environmental > Terrestrial > Soil > Tree plantation...
CCTTGAAGGGTTTTTATTCGTGAAATATAGTCGCGCCGATTTTCTTTTGAAAATTTTAGCGACTTAGTGATCAAGCAGGCATATAGGGGAGCCACTTAGAAATGTTCGATGCTTTTATCGAAGGTTTAATTTTGGTTCTGCAATGGAAGGCGTTCAGCTTGATGCTGGTCGGCATGGCGCTCGGATTTTGCGTCGGTTTGCTTCCCGGCATCGGCGGCGCCGCAACTCTTGCGTTGATGATTCCGTTCATCTTCAAGATGAGCCCCGCGGAGGCGTTCGCATTTTTACTGGGGATGCATTCCGTCGCGGCAACAACGGGCGATATCACGTCGGTGCTCTTCGGCGTGCCCGGAGAAGCGATCTCCGCAGCCACGGTGGTCGATGGTTATCCAATGGCAAAGAAAGGCGAAGCCGGCCGCGCGCTCGGTGCCGCGCTCATGAGTTCCTTATTGGGTGCCCTGATCGGCGCCGTTGCGCTCGCCCTCGCCGTTCCGATCGTTCGACCGCTCGTGCTTACGTTTGGCTCGCCGGAACTTTTTATGCTCTCGTTAATTGGTATTTCGTGTATCACCTCTCTGAGCGGAACCACCACACGCGGGCAGATCAAGGGCTTCGCCATGGGATTGCTTGGACTCCTCATCTCCACCATCGGTCAGGAACGCCAATCAGGTTCACTTCGGTTCGATCTCGGCATGATGTATCTCTGGGACGGGCTGGATTTTGTGCCCGTCCTCGTCGGTATCTTCGCGATTCCTGAAATCATCGATTTGGCGGTTCGCGGCACTTCGATTGCCGGTGACCGGCCGCCGGAGAACTTGAGCAGCGGCGTCATGGAAGGCGTTAAAGACACCTTCCGGCATTTTTGGCTGGTTTTCCGTTGCTCCATTATTGGTGTTTTCGTCGGCATCATGCCCGGCGCCGGTGGCGGAGTCGCGCAATGGATGGCCTATGCGCATGCGGTTCAGAGCGCGACGGATTCGAAAGAACGCGGCGGATTCGGCAAAGGAGATATTCGCGGTGTATTGGGTCCCGGCGCCGCCAATAATTCCAAGGAGGGCGGCGAGCTAATTCCTACCGTTGCTTTCGGTGTGCCGGGAAGCGGCGCCATGGCAATCTTGCTCAGCGGTTTTCTCATCATGGGGATCATGCCCGGACCCGAAATGTTGACCAAGCACCTTTCTCTCACCTTCTCGATGGTTTGGACTCTGGCCATTGCCAATGTCATCACGGTCATTCTTTCGCTCGCCGTACTCGATCAACTCGCGAAGCTCACGTATGTGCGCGGCGGCCTTATCATTCCATTCATTTTGTTGCTGGTTTTCGTCGGCAGTTATACAGCCAACGGGCAAATTGCCGATCTGATTGTCACTTTGATCTTCGGAGTGCTGAGTTATTTTATGGTGCTTTTCGGTTGGCCGCGGCCGCCCTTTGTGCTGGGCTTTGTTCTCGGCAAAGTGATCGAAACCTATCTGTTCATATCGATGACGCGCTACGGCTTCAGCTGGCTCTCGCATCCGATCGTCGTGGCTTTGATGATTTTGATGGCCATCGTGATTGCCTACCCCTACATCCAACAGCGCCGGCAACGCTCGCGGGAACCGATTCATGCGTAAGGGCAATCTGATTTTTTGCATTTTCTTAATCGCCGTATCCGCTTACGCGGTTCTTACGGCGACAGGTTGGTCGTTCAAAACCAAGCTGTTTCCACTGGCCGTCGGCATTCCTTTGGTGACTTTGCTCGTGATCCAGCTCCTCTTAATGATTGGCGGAAAGGAAGAAACGGGCGAGAGCGGCGCGATGGACATCGATTTTACTGTTGACGTTCCTTCCGAAGTAGCGCGCCAGCGCGTGTTTGGGATGTTCGGCTGGATCGTCGGCTTTATCGCGTCGGTTTATCTGCTCGGGTTTCCGTTAACTGTGCCGCTGTTTATTTTTCTCTATTTGAAATTTCAAAGTAACATCGGCTGGCTTACCACGATCGCAATTACAATGGTGACGTGGGGTTGTTTTTACTTGCTGTTTCAGTCGCTCGTTCACATCCAGTTCGAGAGCGGCGCCCTTCAGACTTGGCTCGGCATGTAGCTAGGTAGAAAGATTAGATTACGCAGCATACGGAGCTCCGGAAGCATTTACAATAAAAGTTCCATCGAAAGATTTCCCTCGCCCATTCTGATGGGAGAGGGTTAGGGGTGAGGGATCGCGGCGAACCTCTCCACAGCAAAATGAGTAGTGTCGAAGAATTCAGAGTAACAAGTATGCTAGACTCTAGATCGACGTTCACCGGGCGGAGGCAAATGATTCATGCGATTCGGAACTTTTAGCTACAACCAAGCACGCCCCTGGGTGGCCGAGAAACAAGCCTTCGATGAATTGCTCGACCAGATTATGCTGACGGAACGGTTGGGGTTCGACGAAGCGTGGTTTGCCGAACACCATCACTCCGATTACGGCATGTTGTCTTCCCCCAATTTGGTCATCGCCAACCTCGCGCCGCGGACGAAACGATTGCGCATGGGCAATCTCGTCAGCGTCTTGCCGCTCTACGATCCCATGCGCCTAGCCGAAGAGTGCGGCATTTTAGATATTTTGACCAATGGGCGTTTGAATGTCGGCCTCGGCCGAGGTGTGCCTAAAGACGATATGAAGCATCGGCTCGACCGCGATACCGCGCAGGCCCGTTTCGAGGAGGGGATCGACGTCTTGATGCGTGCCTGGACCGGCGAGACGTTCAGCTATTCGGGTAAAGCATGGGGTTACGAGGAAATCTCGTGCCGCCCTTTACCGCTACAAAAGCCCTATCCGCCAATCTATTACGGCGCGACTTCCCCAGACAGCCCGGTCATGATCGCGCGTCGGGGCTGGAATCTCGCGCTATCACGTCAACCGCTTGCGAATTGCGCGCGCGCGATCTCGGCGTATCGCGAAGAGCGCGCCAGGCACCCCGAGCTGCCGGGCAGTGGCAGTGCGATTATGGTGCGTGATGTTTATGTCGCCGATACTGACGAGCAGGCATGGCGTGAAGCAGGCCCGGAGATCACGCGGTTCTGGCAGCTCGCCACGGATAATTTCTGGCGCGGCGACACCGTTTCGCCTGACAGCCTGCCAAAATTCACCGAGCGCTATCCCTATTTTCCCGGCGGGCTGACGGTTCAAAAAATGAACGAATGGGGCACATCGTTGATCGGCTGCCCACAGACTGTGATTGCCAAAGCAAGGGAGATGATCGCAATTGCGCGACCGGACACTTTGGTCGGCATGTTCAGCTTCGGTGGTTTGCGCCATGAGCAAGTGATGCGCTCGATCGAGCTGTTTGCGACCAAAGTCATGCCGGCATTGGGCATGTGAAGGAGGCCAACAGGCAGGATTCCAGGTCTCGGGTTAATAGGACATGAAAGACTCTGATCAAATGCAATGGCTTGATGTCCTCGATGAGAGGTTGGAATGGCTCAATGTTGCCGACTGGGAGCCGCGAAACGGCGGGGTTCAGCCGGTCCGAGTGCCGAAATTCTGGCGCGATCAATGGCCGCCGCGCACCGCGCGTCGCGGCAAATCTGCGGCGGGAGTAGCACTGCGTTTTCGCACGAATTCCAAAACGCTCGCTTTACGCGTCACGTTGGTCGATTCTCCCGACGCTCCCGACAATCCAGCGATCGGGTGGGAACGATCTAGACCCTCTTTTTTTTCGGTTTATCGTGATGGCAAATACGACTCAAGCGTTGCAGCACTCACCGTATTCACCGAACAGCAGGTGACTCTATACGACGATCCGGAAGTTTCCGGCGAAGCTGAGCTGCAGGTGCTTCTGCCGTTCTATTATCGCAACGGTGAGATCATCATTCATGCCGTTGGAATCGACGCCGAAGCGACAGCGGCACGCGCTCAGCCGGACCACCTCCCGCGTGTTTTGTTCCACGGCGACTCGATCACTCACGGCCACGGCGTTACCAGTCCGCGCGAGACTTATCCGTGGCAAGTCTCGGAGAAGCTCGGTTGCGTGCCGCTCAATTATGGCTTTGGCGGAAGCGCTTGGGCAGATAACGTCCTGGCTCAGACGATCGCAAGTCGCACCGATTGGGACGTGTTGACGATCATGATCGGAACAAACTCGCTGATAGGCATGGACTCGAACGGCCAACCGGAAACCGCAGGGCAATACGCTGCGAAATATGATGCCTATCTCGCAACGATCCGTGCCGCCGCGCCAAGCAAACCGATTCTTTGCATCACTCCGATTCTCAATCGCGCCGACCTGAAAAGGCCCGGCAATCAAAATGGCGAAAGACCGAATCTTTACCGTGATGGCATCACCAACGTCGTACACCGGCGGCAACAATCAGATTCGAATCTTTATTTCCTCGATGGCCTCACCTTGGTCGATGATCCGCTCTTTCTGCTCGTAACCGACAACGTCCATCCGAACGACGCCGGAATGCACCGAATTGCCGAAGGCGTAGCCGCAGTGTTACGACCGATTCTCGCCGCAGTCGGATAAATTCGTTAGGTTGTGGGGTTAATCGCCGAGTACGCGAGGAGCCGAACCAATCGCCGTGCGCTCGGAAACTTTTAGTCGATTGTACGTTCAGTTGGACGCAGGCACTGGAGACATTTCCACTTGCAGAGAAAGCAACCGCCGTTCGCCTTCGCGCAACGCGCCCACACCGACGCACTGGCGCGAAAGCAATTTGCCCGTTTCGTCTCGGACTTCCATCAGGACTTGATATTCCAAAGGCTCTCCCGGCTCGGGATGAGCGAGTGTGCTCTCCACCAAAAGCGGGCACGTGGTAGGACGCGCTGTTACTGATTGCGATTCCGAAGAATTAAATCTCAATACGTGGCGGCAGATCGGACACGAACTCGAACTCTGAAGAATGCTCGCTTTGCAGTGCGGGCAGGTGCGAGCCTCGCCGGCTGAAATCCGCGCGAGTCTCATCCGGCATTCCCGTTTTTCTCGATTTTCTTGTCATCGTGCGCGCGGCCATTCATGAATTTTGCCGCTTCACTCGCGCTCCAGCCAAACTCGACGTGGCCGCGCATCCGCGAGCCCGCCGCAACCGTTAACGTATTCGCCTTGAGATCACCGATCAGCTGACCCGATTCCAAGAGTTTCACCTGGCCGGTCGAGGTAACATTGCCTTCCAACTCGCCGCCGATTGTTACATTGGCCGCTTGGATCTTTGCACCGAGCTGTGCGCCTTTATCTATAGTCAGGTCACCCTTGATGTGAATATCTCCTTTGAATTTCCCGGCGATCCGAACATTCGCGTCGCCTTCGATTTTGCCTTCGATGGTCACTCCCGGGCCAAATACCGTTTCTTCTCGATGGCTCGCCATGATTGGTCTTGGCGGCGTGATCGGCGCGCTCTGCGCGGGCATCGGCATGACCGAGGGCTTCTCAGGCATGATGGGGGACTTCTCAGGCATGATCGGCGGCCTTTCAGCACGCTTTTCGTTCGTCTCCTCCGGTGTCGGTTGATTCCATAGCGCCATTGTGAACCTCCTTGGTTCGCCGTCGCGAACGCGAAAAATTGGCCCGAAACTATTTGGGCGAAAGCCGCGACTCCAAGGAGCAAAGCTGGTGCCAGAAATCCTCGATGATCGGAGATTGACCGAAAATGAGATGGGCTCTACGAACGGCTACGCGATCGCGCGATTGCGCTGTTCCAGAATCTTACTTCTATTCCGCTAATGCATCTTAAGCGATGCTGAATAGAGCGTTCCGAGCTAACAATAGAAACAGAATGGTGCCTAAGAAGAGCGATCGCTCATGCAGAGAATTTCGGTCATGGAATATATGCAAAAGGTGTCGCTCAGCGAGCGACGGTACAAATTTGCTAACCAGAGGATCAAAAACCGATGCCAACGCCGATTGAAGCGCCCGGTCGCCGTTCGAAATCGCGCTCGTATTGCCGTCGCTCATCCCGGCGCACCCGTTCGATCTCATTTTCCATTTCATTTCCCAGCCACTCCGCATCGGCAATAAGATTTTCAGCAGTCAAGTCTTTGCCGCGTGTTTCGGCAAGATCATTTTCGATGGTTTTGCGGATTTGACGCAAAGGATCCCAAAATGCTTGAAATGGGCGGGTACGCTCCATGTATTCGAGCCAATCGTGAATTCCCTGCATGGCGCTCTTGATTTCCTTGATACCCCGCGCGCTATCGCCAAGACGGACAAGCGTTAGGCCGTAATAAAGCCGCGCCATATTGTCGTCTCGATCGTTTGCCAGAGCATGCTCCAGCGACTGTCGCGCATCTTGATATCGTTTCGTCGCATATTGCGTGCGCCCAACATACGTCCAGATTCCCTCGCGAAAATCTTCAGAAATGTAAACGTAGTTGGGATCGCGTTTGGCCGCTTCGAGAAAATACGGCAATGCCGCTTCGGGGTCATTGACGAGCAGCGCGCGACGCCCTGACTGTACTTGCCCGCTGGTTTGCCATGAGGCACAAGCCGGCAAGAAAAATATCAGCGCAAAACCGATGAGCTGCCTGGCCCTAAACATATGAAAATCACGCTAGGTCCGGTGATGTTCGATGTCAACGAGCGAGATCTCTGGTGCTTTAGTCGAAGCTTGCTTGAAGTACAGAGGCTCACGGGCGCAATAATATTTTTCGCGTGCCACGCTTGCCAGCACGGCTAACTGCCGAAAGCCCATCATCGAGGCGATAAATCTCTTCGATCAAGGGCGTAACAGATATCTGCTTTGCCGACAACGCCGCGAGCGCCTGGGGAAACGGACCGCAACGCGACCCGATTACATTGATTTCGTTGATCACCAGCGGCGCAAGCGAGACTTGATGCATCCCGGCAATGGTGCTCTTGAGCACCAAAGTTCCGCGTGGCCGTACAGCGCTGAGCGCCAGCGCAAAACCAGACGACGACCCGGTCGCTTCAACGACGATATCGAAGAGATGCGGCTGCCATTTTTCCAGGAGCTGCGTTCTGATGCCGACGTTATCGAGTAATGACAGCTTGTCCGAATGCTTTCCGACGGCGGTTACGTTCGCGCCAGTGAGCTGTAACACTTGCGCGCAAAGGTTACCGAGCTTGCCATCTCCGAGCACCAGCACGTTGTCATCAGGCTTCGGATGAATCTGCGTCAACATTTCAAATGCCGCCGCCAAAGGTTCGGCGAAAACCGCTTCTTCATCGGTTATGTTCTCAGGAACCAAGTGAAGATTTTTCCAAGGCACAGCGACGTATTCGGCGAAGGCGCCATTCGCATTGAGGATTCCCATCACCCTTCGGTTTGGACAATGACGATCGAGGCCCCGTCGGCAGGCAGAACATTTGCCGCACCCAAAATTAATCTCGCCGACCACCCGTTTGCCGATCAACTCTGCCGGGCCTTGCTCCACCGAACCGACAAACTCGTGGCCCGGTACGCCGGTGAAAGCCATGTAGCCGGCAAAAATTTGCAGATCGGTGGCGCAGATACCGGCAAGATGAACTTTGATCAGAGCTGTTGATTCGTCCGTCGGCGCGGCGAATGACGGGACGAAGGATAGCTCGCGGCCATCCCAATAAAGGGCGCGCATGCTCAAGGGACGAGTCACTTAGCTTCGCAGCGCCCGCGCCCATTTCGTTTGCGGTTGAGGAAGCAATTCTCCACCGATGTAAATGTCACAGCCCCGCTCGTGGAAAAAGCACACCAGGCCCCTGATTTTCGGACATTCCGGGATCGGATCCATATAGCCCCAGACGATATCGTCGAATCTCTCCTCCCCGAGCTTTACCGACCAATAGGACGCGGCGCCTTTGTACGGACAGCGTGATGTCGTTCCACTCGCCAGCAACAAATCCATACGAACATCTTCCTGCGGGATGTAATACCGCACCGGGTGATTGGTCTCGAACAGCAAATGGGGACGGCGGGTTTCCGCCACGACTTGCCCATCGATGAGTACCCGAACGTGCCGCTTGCTCGGCATCACATCGACCCGCTTGTAGGGATCACGCGCGTGCTTGAAAATCTCTTCATCTTCTTCCATCCACTTGTCCATTTTCGGCCAATCGAATGCGTAGTGATCCTTTAGACTTCCGGCGTCAGGAAGCGGCGCCCTGTAACACCACGCCGCATCCTCGGCGCGTTTGTTGCCCACCTGCACCGACCAGTACGAAGCTTCACCTTTCGTATTGCAACGGCTTTTCTTCTCGCTCCGCGCGAACAGATCAGTCCGGACGTCCTCTTTGGGAAAATAATAAGCCGGTAAAATTTCCGGTTCGCGGACAAGCTTGGCGCGTTTACTGTCGGCAATCGTTTCGCCACCGAAGAATACACGCACATGGCGCGGGCTTTGGCTCACATGAATCCAAATGCCTGGATCACCGTGAATCGGCACACGCTGCTGGGTAATGTTACTCTGCATACGAGACTCCTTCGGGCGACCGCCGATCGCCCCTACATGTTCGCGGCAGATTTTAGGTCCAGAGGCTTTTCGAATTCGTTCAAAAAATCTTCGTCCGAAAACGGAAACCGGCAAAAAGGAAACGATTGTCATTTCGACCGAAGGGAGAAATCTTTCTGAGCTCTACAAAGATTCCTACGCGATAAACGTCATGGAGACCAAGAGCTTTGTTCTGAAATTGTCCTTAATTCAGTTTTTTCAGCTTTTGCAAACTGCGCAGCTCGCGCGGCGGCTGCAGCCGTTGGCCCATGATGGTCCAGGAAACTTCGCCGACGTAAATGTCGCCTCGCGAATCGATCGCCAGACCGTGCGGCGCGATGAACTGTCCGGGTTTTTCGCCCGGCAGCACATCTCCCAATCGCGCCAGGCGCTTTCCGGCTTTGTCGTAAATATCGACCCGATTCCCCAAATTGGGCGCATCCTTATTGACGCCTAAGCCGGGACCGAGCTCTCCGACGTAACAGATCGGATCCTTTTTGGTGGTGTCCATATAGAGCGCGCACGGCCGGTGCATATTGTTCCACTGCGTTTCATATTTTCCGTTACCGTCGAACACCTGCACGCGATTGTTTTCCCGATCAGCGACATATACCCAACCGTCTTTATCGGTGACGACGTTATGAACGATATTGAACTGTCCGGGATCAGAGCCCGATTCGCCCCACGACAGCAATAGTTTTCCATCAGGTGAATATTTGTGCACGCGCGAATTGCCGTAGCCGTCGGAGACGTAAATCTCGCCTGTAGGCGAAAAAGCGACATGCGTGCAGCGGTTGAAGGGTTCGCCGCATTGGTAGGTTGCGCATTGTCCCGGAACTCCGATCGTCATCAGGATTTTTCCGTCAAGAGTGCATTGCCGCACGGTGTGATCCCCGTCGTCGGTCAAAAAAACCGTTTGATCGGGACCTATGGTTGCGCCATGCGCTCGCTTGAAAACGCCATCGCCCCAAGCGCGGAGAAAGTTGCCGTCGCGGTCAAAAACGATGACCGGATGTTTGCCGCGCGTAAAACAGTAAACCTGATCCTGAGCGTCAACCGCGACGGCTGCCACTTCATGGAACGTCCAGCCATCGGGCAAGGCGCCCCAGTTTTCGATCACTTCGTACCGGTAATCACCGCTTCCTAATACGACAGCCATAGTATTATCCTCCCAAAGTCGGTTTAGGTCTGCCTATAAACCCCGGACTGTAGGCGCTCTACTCGAATCTATTTTTCCGGCTCGTGCTCATACACCTGCCGCCATGCCTCGAAACCGCCGCTCATGCTCGTCGCCGTGAAACCGTTTTGGATGAGAAACGCCGTCGCGCCCAGGCTGCTGTTCCCGTGATAACAGTACACAATCACGTCCTTGGCTTTGTCCCCGCTCTTCAGAAACTCCTGCACATTCCCATCGTGCAAACGGACCGCCCCAGGAATGTGCGCCTGTTCGTACGACCCCGGATCGCGTACATCGACAAACAGGCATGACTTCTCGTCCAATTTTTTCTTGGCATCTTGTATTTGAATTTGTGGAACTTCCATCGCCTTCCTCCCGCTTACGCGCTCGTTCTATCAAGCCCGTTTTTTGCTGTCCACAGTCATAGTTTCTCACCGGTATGTTCTGGATAACCGAGTTGCTATAGTCGCGTGAGATGAAGCTTTCACCGCTAACTTTGTACGTTTCGGCAGCCGTTTGCCAAACCGCGGGCTCGTCGGGTGCGGCGATGTTGGCGCCGTTCTTCATGAGAGAGCATGGCTACTCGGTGGCCACGGCTGGAATCCCACTGGTCGCTAACGGTATCGGCCGGGTTTGCTCGGACGTAATGTCAGGCGTGATGGCTAGCTATTTTAGCCCCGGACTGTTGCTCGTCGTCGCGATGCTGCTCGGGTTGTTGACGAGCATCATCGGCTACACCTTTATCGATGCGATGCCGGTATTTACGGCTGCCTGGATCGTCTTCGGCTTGACGGAAGCCATGTTCGCCCTGTCCTTGAGAAAGATTGGCTTCGACCAAGCGGCGCCCGAGCGGCAAGGAAGAGTGCAGGGGCAAATGGCTTCGGCTCTGGGCATCGGGTTCACCCTCGGCCCATTGCTCGGCGGTTGGGTCGGTAAATGGCTCGGGCCCGATGGTCTATTTCTCCTTTACGCAGCGCCGCAATTTCTCGGGATGCTGCTGATCTTCTATGCCGGTGCGCACCGCTATCGAAGAACAGCGAAGGCCGAATCGCCTAGAATTTGGCGCGAGGGCGGCCTGCTCTTGGGCAAGTGGCCTTTTCTCGCGTCGTGTTTAGCAATTTGCCAATCGTTTCTTTTCCTCGTCGGTGTGACTCGGGTCGCCTTTCCATTTCTGGCGGTCAATCTGCGCGGCATCAGTTTAGAAACCGTCGGCACGATGGTTTCCGTATCTCGGTTGACGGATACTTTTGGACGCTACACCGGCGGTTGGCTTTGCGACCGAATCAAACCCGGCCAAGTGATCCTGCTCGGCGTCGCGCTGAGCATTCCGATGTTCCTACTTCAGGTCGCTGGCACGAGCACTGTGACGTTGTTGGTTCCGCTCGCAATCATGACCATGGGTTTCGGATTCACGAACGTTGGCGCGACGACTTTTGCGCTGCAATCCGCCCAGCCAGGAGCCAAGGAGCTCGCGCTGGGCATCTCGCGCGCCTCCACCTCTGTGGGTCAAACGATCGGGCCTCTGGCGTGCGGCGCGCTGATTCAAGAATTGGGGTATAGCGGAGGCTTCGAAGCGATGGCGCTGAGCTCGACCGTCGTCTTGGCGTTGGCGTGGTATGGCCTCAAAAGAGACCGCGTCTAATGCCGTTCAACATTCCAGGTTCAACGTCAAACCCACCCGAAACGTTGAACTTTGAATATTGAACTTTGAACGTAACCTTAGCGCAGTCCCTTGTATTCTTCCCCGATCGCTAGATCTTTCAGATATTCGACGCTGTTGTTGGCGTACCCGACCTGGCCGGCCTTTTCCGCGCGCCAAGCGTCCAGATACTTGAGAATTTCATCAAGCGGCAAGACGTCTGCGTATTTCTGGTTCATGTCGAACAGATTGATCGCGTGACAGGCCTCATGCCGGTCGAAAACGCATTCTTCGGCGACGATCATGCGCAAACGGTTGGTCGTGCCGTCCACCACGCTCGCGCGCACGCAGCCGCTTGTGCTTTCGCCGCACGTGATGATCGTATCGATGCCGAGGAAGTTCAGGTGCCCCACGAGCGGGGTGCCCCAGAACGCACTCGGCGAGACTTTTTTGAAAACGGTTTCTCCCGGAATGGGTTTTACTTCGTCGACGATATCGTAGCGCCGGCGAAAACGGTCGAGCTCTTCCTTTGACAT
>Ga0075425_100007200_pt1 | contig 11737 bp, 9 predicted proteins | sample SoiMethybrSBSTD4_FD_75300 | JGI IMG/M metagenome (GOLD analysis project Ga0075425, IMG submission 75300) | Bulk soil microbial communities from a Populus tree surrounding site in Tennessee, USA - Soil MetaG P. TD hybrid SBSTD4 | ecosystem: Environmental > Terrestrial > Soil > Tree plantation...
TCGACGCCCCGACCCTGGAGCGTGGCCGCGGCCGCCGCGGCCGGCAGAAGAAGGCTTCCGAGCAGCGCGGCCGCGGCCAGTCCGGGCCGCAACGGTCTCAGAAGTAGAGCCGCAGGCCCCACTGGATCTCCCGCATCGGTCCCGCCAGCCCCGTGATCGTTCCGCCGGAATCGCTGTCGATGAAGGGATCCGGCTGGGCGAAGTTGGCGCGGTTGGCGACGTTGAAGACTTCGATGCGGAACTCGAGCGACAGGTCGCGTCCGAGGGCGAATCGCTTGGCGAGATAGAGGTCCACGTCGAGAAAGTCGGGGCCGGTCAGACTGTTGCGCTCGGCGTTTCCGAACGTGTAGTCGGCCGGGACGGCGTAGGCGGCCGTGTTGAACCAGTGATCCGGGGAGGGGTGGTCCACGTGGGGATCGCCCACCAGGTCCGGGCGAACGGAGCCGAAGGTCCCGGTGTTGGACGGGTCGCTGCCGATCAGAGGCGTGAACGGGAATCCCGATCCGTAGGTGATGATGCCGCCGAACTGCCAGCCCCCGAAGAGAGTGTCCGTGATCCCGGGGGAACTCATGTAGGGCCGGCCCTGGCCAAACGGCAGGTCGTAAGTGAAGCTCCCCGATACCTTGTGCCTCTGGTCGCCGTCGGACCGCCCGTAGTCGGAGGCGACGTTGAGACTGTTCTGCGGCCACGGCGAAGCGAGGCCGATCTCGCCCTGGTCGCTCTTCGCGACGCCGTAGGTGTACGAGGCCAGGAACCAGAGTCCCAGGCTCAGCCGCTTGCTCACCTTGAGCTGAAAGCCGTTGTACTGGGACCTTCCGCTATTCTCGATCGAGGCGAAGTTCCCGTATTGCGCATAGGGGCGTCGTTCCTGGACATCGCCCGGGCCCGGTGTGGGCTGATTGCGATCGCGGAGGACTTGCAGATGTAGGCCACGCGTTCCGACGTAGGCCACCTCGATGGCCATGTCGCACGGCAGAGTATGCTGCACGGCCAGGTTCCACTGCTCGTAGTAGGGACTCTTGAAGTTCTGGTCCACGGTGATCAGCAGCGGAAACTCGGCGTCGGCGGGGTTGACCGAGGGGAAGCCCTGGCTGACAAGGGCCGCCGGCGTGACGCCGAAGTCGCTGAAGCGGCTGATCGAGAAGAAGAACGGCGGATTGAATCCGAGCTGGAACGCGGTTCGCGGCTCCTGATTGTTGTAGAACATGCCCCAGCCTCCGCGAACGACCCACGTGCCGGTTCCCCCCGGCGTCCAGGCGAACCCGATGCGAGGCGCGAAGTTGTTCTCCTGGACGTTGATCAGCCCGCGCGAGTTGCCGTTCTGGTTTGCCACCTCGATCTGGCCCGTGGCGAAGTCGAAGTTGCTCTGGCGGTCTTGCGACTCCTTCGTGGCCGAGGTGTACTCGTAGCGCAGGCCGACGTTCACCGTCAGGTTGTTGGTGATCCGCCAATCGTCCTGAACGAACGCGGCGTAGTACCAGGTGGTGTTCTTCACGTCGGTGATGTTCTGGATGTCCGTCTGTGAGGCGTACCCCAGGAACGCGTCCCCCAGCGGGTCTCCCGTGAATTCGCCGCTGAACCGGAACGCGCCGCGGGGCTGCGGGATCTGAAACAGGTTGAACTTCGACTGCCGGACCATGGCGCCGCCGCGGAAATTGTGGTTCCCGACGAGGTATGTGACCGCGTCGGAGAACTGGAGCTCTTGGGACAGCGTGTAGGTCGGGTTGAATTCCGGATCGCCGATGAAGTTGTACTGATCGGGCGCGAAGACGGTCAGCCCGTTGACCCGCGGGTCCAACGGGACCCCGGGAACCTGCAGGTCCTGCGGCGGGATGAAGGTGCCTCCGATGGGGACGCCGACGCTCGTGTTCAGCCGGTTGAATCCCGCGCGGAACTCGTTGAAAGTGCGGGCCGTCAGGGTCTTCGAGTAGCCGACGGCCGCGCCCCAGGTCTCGCGGCTCGTGTCGCCCGTGCCGTAGTCGCCGCCGCCGGCGATGCCCGGCAACGGCGCCGGGATGACGCGGTCCTGGTTGATGTAGGAACCCCGGCCGAAGACCTGGTCGCTGTCGGTGATGTTGTCGTCGAAGCGCAGGTCTCCCTGGTAAGTGTTCGTCTTCACCGTGGGGGAGACGACGTAGTTGTTGCGCAGTCCCTCGCGATTCGGGCTCGGGTAGAGATTGATGAAGTTCCGAGCGAGGGGATCCATCCGATTTACGGGGATCACGTTGCCTTGGAACGGCTGGCCGGTCTGCGGATCGATGATGACCGGGTTGCCCTCTTCGGAGAAATCCCCGTTGCGCATCCGGTCGGTGGGGACCGAAAGAGTCAGCGTGTCGGAGCGCGTCTGGTTCGTGCCTTGGAAGTCGGCGAAGAAGAAAGCCTTCCCCTGGCTGATCGGCCCGCCGATCGTTCCGCCGTACTGGTAGTAGTGAAACGGCGGCTTCGGCTCGTTCGGATCCGCGAAGAAGTCCCGGGAATCCAGCGCGCCTTCGTGCCCGAACAGGAAGACCGTGCCTTTGGTGTCGTTGGTCCCCGATTTGATCGTCATGTTGATGACGGCGCCGCCGCTGCGGCCGAACTCCGCGGAGTAGTTCGACGTTTGGGCCTTGAATTCCTGGATCGCATCGAGATTGGGATCGATGATCGGGTGGCCGGGACTGTCGTTGTTGTTGTTGTCGACGCCGTCGAGCAGGTAGTTCACGGAGGAGGCCCGCATGCCATTGACGATGAGCGTGTCTTCCTCGCCCTGGTTCCCGTTGCCGCCGCCGTTGACCTGGAACGCACCCGGCGCGAGGGCGGCGAGGGGAATGAAACTGCGGCCGCTGACGGGCAGCTCCTCGATCTGCTTGGTTTCGATGACCTGACCGAGCGAGCCCTCCTGTGTCTGCAGAATCGGCGCTTCGGTCGTGACGACGACGGCCTCGCTGGCCCCTCCGACCTCGAGCGAGAAATCGATCCGAAGCCGATCCTGGATCCGTACGTCGACGTTCTCTCGGGTTGCGGAGCGGAACCCCTGGAGGGTCACCGCCACGTTGTAGGTTCCAATCGCAAGGCCGACAGCCTCGTAGTTGCCGCGGCTGTCGGTGGTCGTTCGGGTTGCGATGCCGGTCTGCTTATGGGTCAGCGTCACCGTGGCTCCCGGGAGGACCCCGCCGCTGGGGTCTCTTACCGTGCCCAGGATGGCTCCCGTGTCCACCTGCGCGAACGACGGGGCTGCCGCCAAGCCGAGCAGGATGAGCCAGATCGAGATCCGTCGCGAGCCCTTCATGGCCTCTCCTTCCAACCCCCCGGGATGCCCCGGGAACTGCGTGCGCGGCGTCGGGCCAGAGGCGAGCCCGCGGTGGAATCGGCCCCCGACGGCTCTCGCCAGGGAAGCCCTTCGTGCGACACGAGCTAAAAGAACAAAAGCAAACGAAAGTACCCGTAATCATATGCACGTCGACGCTCCTGTCAAGCAGGACCCGACTCAGGCAGTCGTTCGAACGGCTGAACGGCTAGTCCCGCGGGACAGGACCCGGAGTCGGCCGCGGGCGCGGGCTCGTGAGGACGATCGGCTGTCTCGGGGCTTGGCCGGCGCCGCCAATCACGTACGCCTCGTTCACTCCGGTCGTTCCGAGTCCCTGCAGGGTCGAGCCACCGGGGAGGTAGATGACGTTGCCCAGCACGGCGGCGTAGATGCCGTGCCGGGCCGTCTGCATCGGCGGCAGTCGGTGCCATTCGTCGTGGACCGGGTCGTAGGCTTCGACCTCGTGGAAGATGCCGTTGGGATCGGCCGCATTGCCTTCTCCGCCGAAGACGTACAGGCAGTCCCCCACGACGGCGCCCGCGATTCCTGAGCGGCCGGTCGGCATCGGCGCTCGTGGCGTCCACGTGTTCGACTCCGGATCGAAGGCCTCGACGCAGGATTGATTGCCGGGCCGGCCGCCCGCGACATAGAGCCTGCCGCCGATCAGGCCACCGGCCGTATGGTTGCGGGCGCAATGCATCGGCGCGAGCGTGGTCCAGCGGTCGGTCGCGGGGTCGTAGGATTCGAGCTCGTTGCCGACCATTCCGCCGCCCGCGCCGCCGGCGACGTAGATCCGGCCGTCGATGACGGCGGCGGCCGGCGTTCCGCCGTGGGCGAATGCGGAGGAAGCCACCTCGGTCCAGGTGTCGGCGGAAGGATCGTAGGCGAAAACACGGTTGCTGCTGCCGCCTCCGACGTAGAGGCGCCCGCCGAGGGCAACGGCCCACGGATGGTCGGTGACGGTCGGGAAGTCGGCGCCGAGCAACCATGCGTCGGCCGCAGGGTCGTAGATCTCGTTGGCGTTTCCCCGCCCTCCGAGCCCTCCCACGGCATAGACCTTTCCCTCGAGCTGTGCGGCCGCGAGCTCCTGGCGCGGCTCGTTCATCGGAGAGAGGGTCGCCCACGTCCCGACCGGACACTGGGCGAGGGCGGCCCCGGCGTCGAGAGCCATGGCCGCGAAAACCAGATTGGCCGCGAGAGATCGGGATCGGGTCATCGGCGTCCGGGCTCCGGTCCGAAGGATAGTCCGAACTCTTTCTTGCCGGCTCCGTAAGAGGGATGTAGAGTCCTATTGGAATCCAATAGGAGGCGGTCGGGGAGGAGGCCCGATGAGACGGACACGAGCTTTCCTCGCGAGGCTGGGCGGACTCTTCGGCAGGGCCCGCCGAGAGAACGCGCTCGCGGAGGAGCTCGAGAGCCACCTCCAGCTCCAGATCGCGGACAACCTCCGCGCGGGAATGAGCCCGGACGAGGCGCGGAGAGAGGCGCTGCTGAAGTCGGGCGGCATCGAGGCGGCGAAGGAGGCCTATCGCGATCGCGCGAGCCTGACCATCGTCGAGACGACGCTCCAGGACCTTCGCTACGCCGGCCGGATGCTGCGCCGCTCGCCGGCCTTCACGGCCGTCGCCGTTGGGACGCTGGGCCTCGCGATCGGGGCGACGACGGCGATCTTCAGCGCCGTCAACCCGATCCTGTTCGAGTCGCTGCCGTATTCGCACCCCGATCGGATCATGGCGGTCTGGGAGGTTCGAAGCGACGGCGTGCGCAACGACACGACGTTCGGCATGTATCAGGGCCTGCTGGAACGCAACAGGTCGCTCGAAGCGCTCGCCGTCGTCAAGCCCTGGCAACCGACGTTGACCGGCTCCGACAAGCCGGAACCTATGCACGGGCACCGTGTCAGCTGGGGTTTTTTCCGAGTGCTTGGTGTGTCTCCGTCTCTGGGCCGGGACTTCTCGTCCGCGGACGACCGCCTGCAAAGCCCGGGCGTCGTCGTTCTCAGCGACCGTCTCTGGCGCCGGCGATTCGGCGCCGACCCCACGATCCTCGGGCGACAGGTCACGCTCGAAGAGGATTCCTCCGAATTTTCCGGCAGCAGTCGCTACACCGTGATCGGCGTGATGCCCCGGTCGTTCCAGGACGTTCTCGCTCCCTCGGCCGAGCTCTGGGCTCCTCTCCAGTACGATCTGTCCACGGGCAGGGCCTGGGGCCATCACCTCCGCATGGTGGGCCGGCTCCGTCCCGGCGTCGGCGCCGACCGCGCGACCGCGGAGCTAGAAACCCTGGGACGCTCGGTGCTCGCGGAATGGCATCCCGATTCCTACGGGAGCGACGCGAAGTTCGCGCTCGTTTCGCTGCAGGCCGACGTCACGCGGGGCGTGCGGCCGGCGCTGCTGGCGGTTCTGGGAGCGGTTCTCCTGGTCCTCGTCATCGCGTGCGTGAACGTGGCGAACCTGCTTCTGGCTCGCGGCGCTCGCCGGCGAGGAGAATTCGGGCTGCGCGCCGCGATCGGAGCCGGGCGCGGGCGACTCGTGCAACAGTTGCTGACCGAGAGCCTTCTTCTCTCAGCGGCGGGCGGTGCCGTTGGGATCGCCGTCGCGAACCTGGGTGTGCGCGCCCTGCTGGCATTGAGCCCGCCCGAGCTGCCGCGTGCAGAATCAATCGGCCTCGATGGCAACGTCTTTCTTTTCGCGTTCGCCGTGACGGCGCTGGTCGGCGTGGGTTTCGGTCTGGCGCCGGCGCTCCAGGCCGCTCGCAGCGAGCCTCTGGGGGATCTCGCTATCGGCGCTCGGAGCCTCGCCGCCGGCCACCGGCGCGTGCGCGCCGCCCTCGTCGTCGCGGAGGTCTCCCTCGCTCTCGTCCTGTCGGTGTGCTGCGGGTTGCTCCTCCGAAGCCTGGGCCGGCTCTTCGCGGTTCCACCGGGATTCGAACCGGCGCGCGTGCTCACGATGCAGGTGACCGAGGTGGGACGCCGCTACGACGACGACGCGGCCCGGCTTCATTTCTTCGCGGACGCGCTCGAGGCGGTCCGCCGGATCCCCGGCGTGGCATCGGCCGCGTTCGTCAGTCAGCTGCCGCTGAGCGGCGATTCCGACGTCTACGGAGTGTCCCTCGAGCGCGACCAGAGCTCCCGGGCGATGGACGAGGCGTTCCGCTATGCCGTCACGCCCGGGTTCCTGGAGACCATGGGCATCCCGGTCGTGAGTGGGCGCTCACTCGACGAACGCGACCGTAGGGGCGCGCCCCGAGCCGTGCTGATCAGCGAATCCTTCGCGAAGCGCAAGTTCCCCGGCCAGGATCCGATCGGCCAGAGGATCCACGTCGGCCCTCCCGACGACTGGTACACGATCGTCGGCGTCGCCGGGGACGTCAAGCAGATTTCTCTCGCGCTGACCCAGCCGGACGCCGTCTACCTCGCATCGACGCAGTGGCCCTGGGGGGACACGAAAATGTCGCTCGTGGTCCGGTCGCGCGGCGACGCGGCGGCGCTCGCTCCGGCGATTCGAAGAGCCATATGGTCGGTGGACAAGGACCAGCCGATCGTCCGGGTCGCGACGATGGACGAGCTCGTCACTGCCTCGGCCGCGGAACGGCGCTTCGCATTGATTCTGTTCGAGGCGTTCGGGGCGGTGGCGCTGATGCTCGCAGCCGCCGGGATCTACGGGATCCTCGCCGGCACGGTCGCCGAGCGCACTCGGGAGATTGGCATCCGCGCCGCTCTGGGAGCGACGCGCAAGGCGATCGTCGGGCTGGTGCTCGGACAGGGAATGCGACTGACGGTTTTGGGCGTCGCGATCGGGCTCGTCGGCGCCGCGGCCGCCAGCGAGGCCATCGCGTCGATGCTCTTCGGTGTGTCGAGGCTCGACCCCGTCACCTATCTCGGCGTGGTGGCGCTGCTCTTCGCCGTCGCGGCGGCGGCCTGCGGAGTCCCGGCCCTTCGCGCGGCGCGCGTCGATCCTGCCCGGACGCTGCGATCCGAGTAGCGCCGGCGCGAGAGCCGGCGCCCGGCGTGGTACCCTTGAGTCAAAGGAATCCGACAATGAAACGACACGCCGGCATCGTGGTCGCCCTGATGCTTCTCGGTACCGCTGTGCACGGCCAGCAGCCGTCCGCGCAGCAGCCTCAGGCCTCGAAGGCCCAGGCGCAGCCGGCCCAGACCCAGCAACCGTCGCTCGAGATCTACCAGATCGATCTGGTCCCGACGGGGACGGGATTTGCTCTGGCCAAGCCCGTTCTCGAGGGAGACGTCTACGTGCTGACCGTTTTTCCGGACCGCGCTACCGTGCGCGTGCCCAAGGACCGGATCAAGGCGATCACGCTCCGAACCAAGGAGATGAACGCATACTCGATGTACCAGATCGATCTGCTGCCCAGCGGAAAGATGTACGCGAAGGAAGCGCCCACGCTCAAGGGATCGACGTACACCTTCCGCACCTGGCGCGACAACACCCTCATCAGCATGCGCAAGTCGGACGTCAAAACCGTCACGAAGCTGACAGGGCTCGCGGCCTTCAAGGCCCAGCAGGAGGAGCGGGGGGCGAAGCTGACCGCGAACCTGCCCATGCAGGGAGGTGGCACCGTCGACTACATCAGCCCCGAGCCCGCGCCTCCCGCACCCGGCCAGGCCCAGGCCCCGCCTCCCTCGGGCGGGACCTACTGGATCTACGACGGCGTTCCCGGAATCACCGATGCGTACGCACCGCCCAACGCCACGGTCGCGTACCCGGGTGACGTTCCCAAGGCGGCCGAACCTCAGTCACCGCCTCACCGCTGATCTACGCCGCGCGACCGGACTTCGTCCTCGCCGCGATCGCCTCCGCGACGTGCTGCGCGTCGCGATAGACTGCGGCCCCCATGTCGTTCTGGAGGAAGCCGGCGGAGGCGCGCAAACCGCCGATTCCCCCGGACCACCTCCTTCTGGGCGTCGGTCCCGGCGACTACTGCAAGGTCGGAGAGTACGCGCTCGGAGTGCTCGAGAAGGTCGCCCGTCTGCGCGGCTCCGACCGCATTCTCGACGTCGGCTGCGGGCCCGGCCGCATCGCCTGGCCGCTGGCGGCGAAGCTCGGACGGCGGGCCTCCTACGACGGCCTGGACGTCGTCAAGGCGTACATCGACTGGTGCAACCAGAGCCTGGGCCTGGATCCGGCGCGATTTCGTTTCCACCACGCCGACATCCGCACGACGTTCTACAACCCGAACGGAGCGATCGAGGCCGAGGACTTCGTCTTTCCGTGGAAGGACGGATCGTTCGATCTCGTCATCGCGACGTCGCTGTTCACCCACCTCCTTCCGCGGGGGACCGAGCACTACGCGCGAGAGATCGCCCGGCTGCTCGCGCCGAAGGGGAGACTCTTTGCGACCTTCTTCATCCTCGACGAATCCGGGAAGGCCGCCGCCGCGGCCGGACGGACCTATCCGACGTTCCTCCACGAGATGGAGCACGGCCGCCTCCACGACCCGGCGATCCCCGAGAGCGCGGTGGCCTTCGAGCCCGAGTGGCTGCTGCCGACACTCGAGTCCGCGGGCCTCGCGATTTCCGCGGTGCACCCGGGCCACTGGAAGGGCCGCCCGGGCTTCGAGTATCAGGACCTCGTGCTGGCGACGAAGTCGCGCTGAATCTGCCGGCCCTCAGCGAAGCAGGTCGAGCAACGCCCGGTTGACCTCGTCGGCGTGCGTCCAGTTCAGGCCGTGCGGGCCGTCCTTGACGACTACATAGCGGCTTCCCTTGACGGCTTCGTGCGTGCGCTTCGCCGATGCTTCGAGCGGGACGATCCGGTCGGAGTCTCCGTGCAGGACGAGGGTCGGAACGTCGATTTTCGCGAGGTCCTTGCGAAAGTCCGTCAGCCACGCGGAGACGCAGTCCAGCGTGGCTTTCGGCGAGGCCATGGCCGCGATGTTCCACGAGAGCCGCACCCACTCGTCGCTGATGCGCTTTCCCTTCAAGACGTCGACGTTGTAGAAGTTCGAGAGAAAACCGGACAGAAAGGCCGGGCGGTCGGCGGCGATGCCTTTCTTGATGCCGTCGAAGATGCCGCCGTCCACGCCCTCCGGGTTGTCGGCGCTCTTGAGCAGAAACGGCGGGATCGCCGCGAGAAACGCGGCCTTGCGGACGCGCTCGGACCCGTGCGTGCCGAGATAGCGGGCGACCTCTCCGCCGCCCATCGAGAAACCCACCAGCGCCGCGTCGCGCAGATCGAGCTTCGTGATCAGGGCGTGCAGATCCGCGGCGAAGGTGTCGTAGTCGTAGCCCGACGTGGGCTTGCTCGAGTCGCCGAAGCCGCGGCGGTCGTACGTCACGACGCGGTAACCGGCCTCCAGGAGCGCCGGAAGCTGTTTCTCCCAGGATCGTCCGGAGAGCGGCCAGCCGTGAATTAGGACGACGGGCTTCCCCGAGCCGTGGTCTTCGTAGTACAGGTCGATGGAGCCCGAGTTTTCCTTTCCGACGGTCAGGTAGGGCATGGGGCTCTCCTTTCGGCCGGGACGCGGGCCGACGCGCGAAGGCTATCGCAGCGCCGGGTCAGCGCACGCGGTCCCTCGCCCCGACGACGCCACTCACCTCCGCACAATGCGCGCAGCAGTAATAGTGGCCGTTGGACTCGATGCCGTGCCCCACGATCTTGCAGTGGCAGTGCTCGCACTTGGGCGACAGGGCATGGATGGCGCACTCGAAGCTGTCGAACACGTGCCGCCGGCCGGACAGGATGACCTCGAAGGTCTTGTCGTAGTCGTTCCCGCAGACGTCACATACCGGCATGCGGGCCTTCCGTCGGACGCTCGCCGCCGAACAGGGCGAAGGCCGCGGGAATCGTTGTCAGGGCTCCCACCGCGAGGAGAGTCGAGCCGATGCTGCGCCGCTGGTTGCGGCGAAGGCGGTCTGCCAGAAGCAGCCCGACGCCGGCGCCGAGAGCGGCGCGCGTGGCGACGATGAAGCCGAACTCGGGAAACGAAAGATCCACTCTTCTTTTCATGACGGAACCTCCAGCCAGACGGATTTAGTCGCGGCACAGCCCGCCCGACAAGAGAACAAGCAAGTTTTCCGCCAAGAGAGCGTCCAAAAAAAGGGCCGGCCCGCAAGCCGGCCCCAGACCGAATGAAGGACGTATGGAATCAGAACGGCCAGTGAAGGCCGAGCGCCTTGGCAAGAAAGATCGCCATCTGCCGGCGGGTCACGGGGGAGTCCGGGCAGTAATTGCTTCCTCCGCAGCCTCCCGTGATTCCCGAGGCCGACAGGGCTTCGACGTACTGGAAGCCGAAGTCAGTGGTGGGCACGTCCGCGAATGTCGCGGTCACCGGCGCCGGCGACACGACCCGGTGGTAGTAGACCTGCGCGTTGTTGAACTTGACCGTCCCGTCGAAACTCGAGCTCCCCCAGAACAGCACGAAATAGAGAGGGTGGTGCGCGCTCTGCGTATAGAGGTAGCTCGCGTCGGCCGAGATGGTGCCGCATCCACCGCCGGGATCGGTGATGTTCACGATCGGCACGTTCGCAGCGCCGTTGGCGCCGTTGTCCAGGAGCGTGATGACCAGGTCGCCGGCGTTGACGGTGCAATCGGAGAGTTTTATCGCGTCGATGATCACACCCGTCGGGATCTGCACGGGAGCGGCCATGTAGGGATCGGCCGTCGGGGCCCCGTAATATCGGTAGCCGTTACCGTCGTCGAGCACGAGGTCGTTGGAGATACCGGGCTGGAACGCGTACGACTGAACCTCGACCGCCGTCATGGAAGAGGTGCCGAAATTCGGCTCGTCCGTCGAGGTCGTCTTCGGGGCAAAGGTTCCCGCTGCCATCGCCTCCTGCCGGATCTTCGCGATCTGCTGACGCCCGGTCGCTCTGTCGGCGGCCCTCGTCGGGGCGGCCAGAAGCGTCAGGACCGCCGCGGCCGCGGCGACCGCGGTTCTCCGCGTTCGATGCCTGAGGTTCGTAAAGGGGACCGTTCGTTGGGACATGCTGCCTCCTTGCGGGTACTCCCGCTCCTGTGCCATGGTTTCGAGCAACCGCTCTGCTAAGGAAAGAAGGCGAACGATCTCAAAGTTACCGAGAATCGAGATCGGCGTGTCACCTCAGGATAAACGGCGCATGAACAGACGTCTCGTTGGAGCCCTGGTCGTCCTCGCCAGCGCAGCCGGTCTCGCCCTCGTGGCACGCCCGGCGGGAGATCCAGCGCCTCTCGACCGCCCCGCGCTCGCCGCGAAAGTTCGCGAGGAGCTCGCGCAGTCGTGGCGCGCGTACGAGAAGTACGCTCTTGGTCACGACGAGCTGAAACCGCTGAGCCGCGCCGCCCACGACTGGCACGCCCGGCCGCTCCTGATGACTCCGGTGGACGCCCTCGACACGCTAGTCCTCGCGGGTCTCGACGCCGACGCGCAGAGGGCCCGCGAGCAGATCGCCGAGTCGCTGTCGTTCGATGCGGACATCGAAGTGAAAAACTTCGAGATCACGATCCGGATCCT
>Ga0075425_100007202_pt1 | contig 11736 bp, 10 predicted proteins | sample SoiMethybrSBSTD4_FD_75300 | JGI IMG/M metagenome (GOLD analysis project Ga0075425, IMG submission 75300) | Bulk soil microbial communities from a Populus tree surrounding site in Tennessee, USA - Soil MetaG P. TD hybrid SBSTD4 | ecosystem: Environmental > Terrestrial > Soil > Tree plantation...
TTCCTCCCGCCGCTCCTCGAGCCGATCCTCTACGTGCTCGCGTTCGGACTCGGGCTCGGAAAGCTCATCCGGCACGTCGAGTACAACGGGCGGACGCTCGGCTATCTCGAGTTCATGGCGCCCGGCATCGTCGCGGTCGCGATCATGTTCTGGGCGTTCTTCGAGTCGACCTTCTCGTCGTACGTGCGCATGTACTACCAGAAGACCTTCGACGCGATCCTCGCGACGCCGCTTCTCGTCGAGGACGTCATCCTGGGCGAGCTCCTGTGGGCGACCTCGAAGTCCGTGATCGCCGCGACCATCATGCTGGGCGTGCTGACCGCGCTCGGGCTCGTCGCGTGGCCCACGGGGCTCTGGGTTGTTCCGATCGCGTTCTTCGGCGGGCTCCTGTTCTCCGCGGTCGGGCTCCTCTTCACGTCCATGGTGAAGACGATCTCCCAGTTCAACGTCCCCATGTTCACGATCATCATGCCGATGTTCACGTTCGGCGGGACGTTCTTCCCGATCGACATCCTGCCCCACTGGGCGCTTGTGGTCGCGTGGTGCCTGCCGCTCACACATGTCGCCTTCCTCACGCGGTCGGCCGTTCTGGGTCAGGCGTCGCCGCACCTCTGGGTGAGCGCGCTCTACGTGGTGGGGTTGTCGCTCGTCCTCGCCGCCTGGGCGCTCGCGCGGATGAAGAGGAGACTGGTTCCCTAGCTCTCGACTTGCGACGTCGCAAGCGGGCCGCCGTCGGCCGGGAGGCGCGCTAGGGGGTGGCGCCGATCTCGGAGAGGAAATCGCGGAGACGCTGCGCCGCCGTGGAGACGGTGGCCGGGTCCTCCGAGCCGAGCCGGATCGCCCGGCGATAGTGGTGCTCGATCTCGTCGATCGCCGCGGAATCGGGAGCCGCTCCGGCCCGGAGGCGCGCGGCCTCGGCGAGGTAGAGCCTCACCCGCGCGGAGTCGAGCGGCGTCGTGGCGCCTCCCGTCCGGTAGAGATTCCGGAAGACGGGCTCCGCCTTGAGCACGAGATCGTCGGACACGCCCGGTCCCCAGAGGGGCGGCAGACCGAATCGCGTGAGCGCGGACTCGTAGCGGTTGCCCGCCGGCGCTGCAGGAGGCGCCTGGAACGTCTGGCGCGTCATCGACTCAGGCGCCATCGAGGCCTGAGGCGCTGCCTGCTCCAGCCGCGCCTCGTCCTTCGACATTCCCGCGGCGGATCGCTTGGCCATGACGTCCGATTCGGGCCTCGAAGCGAGCTTCTGGTCGCCCGTCTCGTTCGCCTCGGCCTTGTTCTTCTTCTCCTCCTCGGCGTATGGGGCGACGGCCACCTGGTCCGTAGGCTGTTGCTTCGTCTTCAGTGTCTCCGTCTGCTGACGCTCCTTCGCACGCGCATCGTCGCGCGGCGCGGCGGGCGATTCCGCGGGCGGAGGGGTAAGCCCTTCCCCCCGCCCTTCGCTCGTATCGGATACGGCGCCGCCGGCGTCGGGAGCCGAGCGCTCGAGCACGGCCACCTGCGGCATCGAGCCCTGGCGCACGAGGAGCACCACCACGACCAGCACCGCGGCCATGGCGCTGACCGCCGACCCGACCGCGATCCACGGGAGCTTCGGCGCGCCGCGGCGACGCTCCTCGTGCTCGAGGTCGTCCCGGCGGCGCTCGAGCGGCACCTCTCGGATCGCAGCGCGCGAGGGAGGTGCGGCCGCGTGGACCTTGGCCATCACCTGCGCCTGCATGCGTTCGTAGTAGGCGTCCCCCACCGTGTCGGGGTGCGCCCGAAGCGAGGCCTCGAGCTTCGACATCTCGTCCATCCGCTCGCGGCAGACGCGGCATGCCAGGACGTGCGTCTCGACGAACGCGCGCCGCTCGGCGGGCAGCTCGCCGTCCCGATAGGCATAAAGCTCCTCGGGCGCAGGATGGAGGGGTTCGACGCTCATCGCTCGTCTTTCTTCGTCTGGGTCATCTGTTCCATCAGCGCCTCGCGCGCGCGGGCGAGCCGGGACATCACGGTGCCCACGGGCACGTCGAGGGTCTCGGCGATCAGCGCGTAGGGAAGGTCGGCCTCCACCCGGAGCGCCAGGATCACGCGGTGCTCCTCGCTCAGGCGCGCGAACCCGCGCTCCACGTCCAGGCGCTGCTCCCACCATCCCGGGTCGGCCGCCGGATCGGCGCTCCGCTCGGCGAGCGAGGCCTGCCCTTCCGGTCCGGGATCGTCGAGCGAAACGGCCGCCCTCCGCTTCCCTTGCCTGAGCGAGGAGAGCGCGGTGCGCGCCACGATCGTGAGGATCCACGGGGAGAGGGCGCGGCCGAGCTGGAAGCGGTCGAGCGCCTGGTACGCCTTCACGAGGCTCTCCTGGACGACGTCGTCCGCGTCCTCGGCATGGCGTGTGATCCGGAATGCGAGACGGTAGGCGGGCCGCTGCACGCGGCGAACGACTTCCGCGAATGCGTCGGTCTCGCCTCCGCGGACGAGCCGGACCAGCTCCTCGTCCGTGAGCCCCGTTCGATCGGGCCGCGCAGGGGTCATCGGGCGCCGACTCTACTACGCCCGGTACCGGAGGACTATTCCAAACCACCGGAAGGGGGGATCCGGGTGGGATTACGCGGGGGGCCTGAAAAGCCGAAGGGGCGGGCCGCCGAAGCGGTCCGCCCCGAATCCTTCGAAGCCGGCCTTAGCGGTCGACCTTCTTGCGACGGTTGCCGCGGCGCGTCATCCACATGAGACCGAATCCCACCACGAGTCCCCACAGAATCATTTGCTTCCACATGTCTGCTTCACCTCCTCGTTCGCCACTACCGCGTGGCGTTCTGAGCTGCGATCGCTTGCATCAGCTGGATCGCCGCAGGCCCCAAGATCACGATCAGGAGCGCCGGGAAGATCAGGAAGACGAGCGGGAAGGCGAGCTTGATCCCGGCTTTGCGCGCTTGCTGCTCCGCGCGCTGGCGGCGCTTCGTGCGCATGGATTCCGCGTGGGCGCGGAGCGACTGGGCGATGCTGGTTCCGAGCTTGTCCGCCTGGATGAGCATCGCGGAGAGCGCGTAGAGGTCCTCGACCCCCGTGCGGCGCGCGAGACGCCGGAGCGCGTCGGCCCGGGAGAGCCCCGTCCGGATCTCCTGGTTCACGAGGAGGAACTCGTCGCTCAGAGCCGGGCTCGCGATCGCGATCTCGCGCCCCACGCGCTCGATCGCCGCAGTCAAGCCGAGTCCCGCTTCGACACAGACGACCAGGAGGTCGAGCGCGTCGGGAAGGGCCTGCTGGATCCGGCCGCGCCGCGCTCCGCCCTTCATCGCGAGCCACATCGTCGGCGTGTAGAAGCCGACCACGCCCGCGACCATGCCCGAGAAGAAGATCGAGCCGATGGGCCGTGCGAGCGCGAAGTTGAGCACGATCCAGCCGACCGCGAAGGCGACCGCGAAGACGGCCTTCGCGCCCAGGAAGATCATCGGCGCGCCTTGCGAGCGGATGCCGGCCCGTACGAGGCCGGACTGGAGCGCCTCCTTGTCCTCCCCGGTCGGGAGGAAGCCGCCGAGCGCCGCCAGGAGCTGCGCGACCGGGGACGGTGTTTCGGCCTCGTGCTTGGGACGGGCCGCGAGGGCGCGCGTCCTCAGGTCCCGAAGCCGGGCGGTGACGGGATCGCGGTCCCGGACCAGGATCTGGTAGAGGGCGAAGAACCCGATTCCGAGAGCGAGCGCGAGCAGGAAGGTCGAGATCAGGAACATGTCATCACACCTTGATGTCGACGATCTTCCGGATCGCGAACCCGCCCAGAAGCTGCATGATGAACGCGAAGCCGAGAATCATCCGACCGTTCGGGTGGTCCCACATCTTGTGGAAGTAATCCGGCGCGGTGAGCGCCATGAACATGCCAAGGCCCGCCGGGAGACAGGTCAGGATGAGACCCGTGAGCCGCCCCTGAGCGGTGAACGTCATGATGTCGCCGAGGATCCGGAACCGGTCGCGGATCAGCTTGCCCGTGTTCTCGAGAACCTCCGTCAGATTGCCGCCCGTGTCCCGCTGCAAGACGACCGCGGTCACGAAGAACTTGAGGTCGAGCGAGTCGACCCGGTTGGCCATGTTGCCCAGCGCCTCGCGGAGGTCGAGACCCAGAGCCTGCTCCTCGACCACGATCGCGAACTCCGAGCGCACGGGCTCGGGGGATTCGTCCGCAACGATCTGGAGCGCGCCGGAGAAGGAGATGCCGGCGCGGAGCGCGCTCACGAGGAGGTCGAGTGTGTCCGGGAACTCCTCCGCGAACGCCTTCATCCGCGCGTTCTTCTTCTGACTCATGAAGAAGATCGGTAGGAAGCCGCCGACCAGGAGGAAGAAGACGGCGTTCAACACCTTGCCGAAGATCGCGAACGAGATGAGGTACGCCCCCATCGCGGACGCCGCGATGATGAGGACGAAGGTCGCGACCCGCATGCTCATCCCCGCCTGATACAGGAAGAGCTCGGTGCGCTGAGCCAGCGCCACCTTCTTGAGGACGCCGTCGAGGAACGGGATCGTGCTCATGCGCGTGTCGCGCTCGAGCGCGATCGTCCCGGCGGCCACGCCTTCCGTGGTGCCGACGCGCTCCCTGAGCGCCTGGTCCGAATGCTCCTTGCGCCGCTGCGCCATCGCCGCGACCAGCGTGGCTACGGCCGCGAAGAGAAGGATGGCGACGAAGACGTAGATCATCGCGCGGCCCCCCGCTCGAAGATGCCGGTCAAATCGGTCCCGGCCAGGCGGACCTGGTCCGCGAAGTGCGGCACGACGCCTGTGGCCTCATAGCGCCCCTCGACCTTTCCGTCGGAGCGGGTGCCGGTGCGGTGGAACCGGAAGATCTCCTGCATGGTCACGACCGGCCCTTCCATGCCGGTGATCTCGGAGATGGAGAGCACCTTGCGCGAGCCGTCGGAGATGCGGGAGACGTGGACGATCACCTGGAGAGCGGACGCGACCTGCTCGCGGATCGCCTTGTCGGGCAGCGAGTGGCCGGCCATCAGGACCAGGTTCTCGAGGCGGTGCAGTGCGTCGCGCGGGCCGTTCGAGTGGATCGTGGTGAGCGATCCGTCATGGCCCGTGTTCATGGCCTGGAGCATGTCCAGCACCTCGTCGCCGCGCACCTCGCCGACCACGATGCGGTCGGGACGCATACGGAGCGCGTTCCGGACGAGGTCGCGCTGCGTGATCGTGCCTCGTCCTTCGATGTTCGGCGGACGGGTCTCGAGCCGTACCACGTGCGGCTGCTGGAGCTGGAGCTCTGCCGAGTCCTCGATCGTGACGATGCGCTCGCCTTCGGGGATGTAGCGCGAGAGGATGTTGAGGAGGGTCGTCTTGCCGGAGCCCGTACCCCCCGTGATCAGTGCGTTGATCCGCGCGCGGATGATCCCGCGGAGGAGCCGGGCCATCGGCTCGGTCAAGGAGCCGAGCTCGAGCAGGTTCTCGATGGAGAGCGCCTTGCGGCGGAAGCGGCGGATCGAGAGGATCGCTCCGTCCAGCGCGGCCGGCTGGATGATCGCGTTCACGCGCGAGCCGTCCGGGAGCCGGGCGTCGACCAGCGGGCTCGACTCGTCGATGCGACGGCCGACCCGCGAGATGATGCGGTCGATGATGAGCCGGAGGTGCGCCTCGTCCCGGAACTGGACCGGGGTCAGCTCGAGCTTTCCGAGCCGCTCCACGTACACCTGCCGGTGCGTGTTCACCAGGATGTCCGAGATCTCCTCGTCGAGGAGGTACGGCGTGATCGGTCCGAGATCGAACGTATCGTGGAGTAGCTCCTGCACGAGCCGCTCCTCGTCGGAGCGTGTCAGGCGGAGGTCGGAGTCGGACAAGAGCCGCCGCGCGACCGATTCCACCTGGTCCCGGCGCCCGTTCTCGTCCAGGCCGTCGAGGAGGGCCATGTTGAGCTTGCCGATCATCTCGCGATGAAGGCGGCGCTTCAGCTCCTGGTACTCGTCCAACGCCGCAGGCGGGGCCGCACTCGGACGCATGTTGGCCGGCTCGGTTTCAGTCGTGGTGGACGCGACGTGGCCGGCCGCACCCTTGCGGAAACGATCTCGTAAGCTCATCGAAGCACCTTCCTTCCGAAGAGACCCCGCCGGATGCTCTCCTCCGCCGGCGTCGCGGGCACCTCACGTCCGACCAGCTTGGCCGCGAGCGCGATGATGTCCTTGGAAACCTGCGCGTCGGGATCGTCGAGGCAGAGCGCCCGACCCGCGTTCACGGACCCGAAGACGCGTCGATAATCGTTTTGGATCGTGTGATACGCCCGGACCTGAAGCGCCTCGAAGAGCTGGTCCAGGGTGATGAACCCGCGCGTGCCGGTGTAGCGGTTCACGACGACCTTCACGCGGTCGGGAACGTCGGTGAAATGGAGCCGGTCGAAGACTTCGAGCGCGCGCCGCGCCGCCCGGATGGATGGAATCGAGAGCTCGGCCAGGAGGATGATCGTCGAGCTCCGGTCCAGGACCTCGAGCGACACCTCGTCGAACGAGTGCGGGGCGTCCACGACGACCGCGTCGTGGGTGGAGGAGAGCGCGTCGAGCACGCCGCCCGCCTGCGCCGGGGTCATCGCCTCGAAGCTCGAGAGATCCTCCGGCTGCGCCAGCACCGCGAGTCCGCTCGAGTGGCGGAGCATGTTCATCTGGAGCGCCGCCGTGTCGAGCCGGGGCGAGCGGATCAGATCCGAGATGGACCGCTCGGCCTTGAGCCCGAGCACGTGGGCCGCGCCGCTCGACTGCCCGTCGAAGTCGGCCAGGGCCACCGAGTCCACGTTCAGGTGGGCTTTCATCGAGACCGCCAGGTTCGCCGCCACCATGGTCGTCCCGATCCCGCCCTTGGTGCTGAACAAAGTGGTGATCGAGCGCGCTCGGGCACCCGTACCGGAGCGGGCGGCGCCGCTCCGTGAGACGCGCTCGACCGCTTCCTGGAGGAGCGCCCGGTCGAGAGGTTTCTTCCAGACGTCCTTGGCTCCCGCGCGGATGGCGCGGAGCAGGAGCTGCGGATCGTGGTTGTTCGTGAGGAGGAAGAGCGCTGTATCCGGCATGTCCGCCGTGAACTGCCCGGCGGCGTTGAGCGCCTCCTCGTAGTTGTCGGTGAGATCGAGGAGCACGATCCTCGGATGGCGCTGTCGCGCGAGCAGGAACCCGCTCCGGAGCTCGAAGCGCTCGCCAACGATCTCGACGCCGGCCAGCCCGTTCAGGGCGTTGCGCGTGCTCCGCCGGCTCGACTCGTCCTCGAGGATGAGGAGGATCGTCACGGCGTCCGGACGCCCCGGTCCGTTCGGCGTGGGGCCGCCGTTACGCCCGCCCGGCGGGTTTGGATTCCCGTTGTGGCTGTCGAGCGACATGGCCAGATCTCCCTATTCGACGAGGTGAACGCCGTAGATCCCGGTGTCGGCCGGTGGGCCCGCCTCTCCCGGAGCGATGTACTTGATGAACTGTCCCGTCACGCCGTTCTGCACCATGTCGCCGCCCGGTCGTTCCCGGAGGAAGAAGGCCGCGAACTTGACGATCCGCACGTACTTCGCACCGTTCACGTCGAAGGTGTCGACGATCGGGGTGAGGAACACGCGGCTCTGATTGCCTGTGTACTCCTGGTAGCAGCTCGCCGACTGGTCGGTGTCCGTATCCCAGCGCTCCTGGAGCGCCGACTTGAACGGGCCGACCTTGTTGCCAGGCGCGGTCAAGACCATCTCGTCGCCGATACCCAGGCAGCACTGATAGCCGTTCTTCGTGTACTCGTAGACGGCCGCGGCGCCGCCGCCGGTGAAGTCGTCCTCGTTGCAGTCCGGGTAGTCGAGGAGCTGGAAGTTGCCTCCCCCGGTACCGCCGCCGCCGCCACCGTGGCCACCGCCGCCGTTGCCTCCACCGCCGCCGCCGCCACCGCCGGTACCACCACCACCGCCTCCACTACTTCCACCACCCCCGCCACCACCACCATTGCCGCCGCCGGTTCCGGTACCACCACCGCCACCACCATTGCCGCCACCGTTGCCGCCGCCGTTGCCACCGCCGTTACCACCGCCGCTACCACCGCCGTTGCCACCGCTGCCACCGCTACCGCCGCCGCCATTCCCCTTGCCGTTTCCGCCCTTCGCGGCGAGCCACGTGGGCCCCGCGGAGCCGGCGGTCGCGAAGAGGACAGGGCTGCCCTGGAACATGCCGAAGCCGGCGAGCTCCACCGTCGGAGTCGGCGTGGGCGCGCTCGCCACGCCGTTCGAGCCCATCTTCAGCACGTAGACGCTGTCGCAGTTCTCGTAGAAGTCCCCGCCCGGCGGAAGCTGCGGAGCGAAGGGAGCGAGGTGCTCGCACACTTTGCTCAGCTCCTGCGCCTCCGCCGTCGCGTCGGCGCGCACGCCGATCGACGGCAAGCCGAGTGTCTGAGCGAAGTGGAGGAGGACCGGATTGCCTGTCGCACCCTCGCGATGCACGGTCACGCGCACCTGGTTCGCCGCCGGGAAGTCCACGTCCACGTCGGGATTGATGGAGATCGCGGTCTCGACCCCCTGGTACGCCTTGTTCTGGAACGCGGTGACCGCCGCGCGCACCCGCGCGCTGTCGGCCACGATCTCGCCCGTGTCCGGATCGATCGCGGAGGCGGCCGCGAGCGCGGCGGCGTCGGCCGCCGCCTGGAGCTCGGTGCGGGCCGCCATCACCTTGCCCACGTCGATCGCGAGCGAGACGAACCAGAGGGAGACGAGCATGAAGACCGCAACGTAGAGAATCGCGACGCCGCGCTCGTCCGCCCGATGGTTTTCGCTGGACCGCTTCATCAACCCTTCCTCTCTATTCGACGAGATGGAGCCCGTAGATCCCGGTGTCTACCGGAGGTCCGCTCGCCGAGCCGGGCGCCACGTACTGGATGAACTGCCCCTTCACACCCTGCTGTGACATGCTCCCCTGCGGCGGGTACTGCAGGAAGAAGGCCGCAAAGTTGACGATGCGGACGATCTTCTTGCCGTTCACGTCGAAGGTCTCGATGATCGGTGTGATAAAGATCCGCTTCCCGTTCCCGGCATAGTCCTCATAGCAGTGGCTCGTCTTGTCCGTGTCCGCGTCCCAGCGCGCCTGGATCCCCTGGGAGAGCGGGCCCACCTTGTTGCCCGGCGCGGTCAGTACAAACTCGGCGCCGAGACCGAGGCAGCACTGGTATCCGTTCTCGGTGTAGTAGCGGACGGCCGCACCGCCGCCCCCGGTGAAGTCGTCCTCGTTGCAGTCCGGGTAGTCCAGGAGCTGGAAGTTCCCCTGGGTCGAGTTGCCCGCGCCGACCTTGAGCGTGTACGTGCTGGCGCAGTCGGTCGTGAATCCGACCCCGCCAGGCGGGTTCGTCGGGGCGAAGGGGGCCAACCCTTCGCAGATCGAGTTGAGCTCCTGCGCCTCGGCGGTCGCGTCCGCCTGCACCCCGATGCTGGGCAAGCCGAACGTCTGCGCGAAGTGGAGCACCACCGGATTGCCGGTCGCCTCGGTCCGCTTCACCGTGACCTTCACCTGATCGGGCTGCGGAAATTCCACGTCCACCTCGGGGTTGATCACGATCGGCGTCTCCACCGATTGGTACGCCTTGTTCCCCGCCGCCGCGGCAGCTGCCCGCACCTTCGCGAGCGGCTGGTCGATCACTCCTGTGACGGGGTCGATGGCGCTCGCGCCGGCCAGGGCCGCCGCGTCCGCGGCCGCCTGCAGCTCGGTGCGAGCCGCCATCACTTTCCCCACGTCGATCGCCATCGAGACGAACCAGAGGGCTACGAGGAGGAAGAGCGCTACGAAGAGAACCGCGATCCCTCGCTCACGTTTCGCCTGCTGGTCCAAATCCACGAATGGCTCCTATCTGGTCTGAGGGGGCTGCGCTGTGCCTCCCTGCGGCTTGCCATAGTTCTCCTCGCCCGGAATCGGGGACGGCCACATCTTGCCCGTCGTTCCGATGATTTCCGGAGAGACGATCATGACCAGATCCCGCTCCGCGAGATCCGTATGGGTGTGCTTGAACAGAAGATTCAGAATCGGAATCTCGCCCAGGATCGGGAACTTCGACACCTGCTTGAGCGACTCGGTGCTCTTCACGCCGCCGATGACGAGGACTTCGCCCGACTTGAGCTCCACCGTCGTCGAGACGCGGCGGGTGATGATGCCGGGGATGAGCGATCCGGAGAGGAGCACGGCGTGCTGGTAGTCGGGCGCGCTCACTTCGGGCTCCACGTAGAGCTGGACCCGGTTCGAGTCGAGCACGGTCGGCAGCGCCTGGAGACGGATGCCGAATTGCTTCCACTCGATCGTGAAGGCGATCGAGTTGTCCGAGCTGGACCGCGTGATCGGAACCGGGAACTCGCCGCCCGCGATGAACGAGGCGCTGTCGCCGCTCAGAGCCACGATGTTCGGGCTCGCGAGCGTGCGTGCGAGGCCCTGCTCCTCGAGCGCGTGGAAGATCGTGAGGAACTGGAAGTCGCCGCTCGTCTTGATGTACTTGGCGAAACCATCCACCGCCGGCCCGAGGAGCGGCGGCTCGGACGGAGACTCGATCTTGCCGGTGAACAGACCGCCCGCAATCGCGCCGTCCAGGTGCTTGGCCGAGCGGAAGTAGGTCGTCCAGTCCATGCCGAGCTGCTTCGCCTTGGTCGTGTTGATCTCACCGATCCGGACCTTGAGGAGCACCTGCTGGCGCTTGCCCGGGTTGGTGCAGATGATCTGATACAACGTGTAGTGTCCGCCCTCTTCCCAGACGACGAGCGAGGTGACGCCCGCTTCCTTGCCGTTCACGACCACGGTCTTCTGCGAGCCCACGGCCGCGTCGGCCACCTTGGGGTCCGCGATCGAGACCGTCGTGACCTCGGCCGGCATCTCGAGCACCACCGACTGTCCCACGGAGACGTTTACCGGGAAGGCGGAGCCGGCCGCGTTCGCGTTGGGGGCGGCCGCGAAGAGGGGCACCAATCCGAGTACCAGGATGGCGACGAGCGCCGCGGGCATCCCGGCCCATCCATATCGCTGCATTTGCGAGCGAACCATCTTCCAGCTCCTCACGTTCGGGTGAACGACCTACGGCTTACTGAATGGAATCCTTGGGGGCCGCCTGCTCGTTGACCTTGGCCTCGCGAATGATCCGCACGACCGGCTTGCTCGGACGCAGCGCGGGCTGATGCACCGGCTGTGGCACCGCCGCGGACTGCTGCGGGGCCTTCTTGACGCCCTTCGCGTGGGCCGTGCTGCGCGGCATGGTGCCGGACTGGCCGTTCAACATTTCGTTCGTGTTGAGCGCGAACACCTTCGTCGTGTCCGAGTCCTCCGGATTGCGGAGCACCAGGTGGAGCTTGCCCTCGTGGAGCGCGAGCGCGAGCTTCTCGGCGCCCATCGGATCGACGAGGATCGTCACCGCCTGAACCGTGATCGGCTTGTTGTCCTGCTGGGTGGTCTTCTGGCCCGACGCGAGGACCTCCGCGTTCTGGAGGATCGTGCGGGTCACCGCTTCCTGATCGGCACCGCGACCGTCCACCGTTGCCAGAACGTCGACCCGGTCGCCCGGGAGCACGAAGCCGCTCACGCCGGAGACCTGGTTCACTTCGAGCGACGTGGCGCGGAAGCCGGTCCGGACCAGCATCGAGAGACCGCCGCCGCGCGAGGAGAGCTTGGTCGCGGTGATCGGCTCCTTGCCGGCGAGGAAGATCTTGGTCGTCTGTCCGGCGACGGAATCGATGTCGGAGAAGGCGCCGCTCGGGAGGCTCTCCTTCGGGTACTTCGCGATCCGGAGCTGGGCCTTGTCCAGCTTGGTCCCGAACGTGAG
>Ga0075425_100007203_pt1 | contig 11736 bp, 5 predicted proteins | sample SoiMethybrSBSTD4_FD_75300 | JGI IMG/M metagenome (GOLD analysis project Ga0075425, IMG submission 75300) | Bulk soil microbial communities from a Populus tree surrounding site in Tennessee, USA - Soil MetaG P. TD hybrid SBSTD4 | ecosystem: Environmental > Terrestrial > Soil > Tree plantation...
GGGCGGCGCTCACCGCGTACGCGTGGCCGGGGAACGTGCGGGAGCTCGGCAACATCATCGAGCGCGTCGCCCTGCTCGCCGACGAGCCGGTCGTCACCGCCGCCATGCTCGCGCTGCCGGCCACGACGACCGTCGATGACGAGCCCGGCGCGGAGCCTGCGCCTGCGATGTCGTCGCGCGACCAGATGCGCGCACATCTGCTCCAGGTGCTCACCGAGACGGGCGGGAACATCTCGCAGACCGCGATTCGTCTCGGGGTCGCGCGCAATACCGTCCTCGCCCGCATGGCGCGCTTCGGGCTGAACGCCTCCACGGCGGCCTCGCCAGCCAGATCTCGACCGGGCGGTGGGCCACGGCGCGATGCGCAGGCGACCGCGCCGACCGATGTGTCAGTCCCGCGCGTCGCGACTTCGAGGGCCGTCTGGGAGCCGCGCCGCGTGGCGCTGCTCCGTGTGGACGTCGACGTCTCCGCGGCCGACGGGTCCGCGGACGCGAGCCGCGCCCTCGAAGACGTGATCGGGAAGGTTCAAATCTTTGGCGGCGACATCGTCGAGCGGGAACCCGGAGCCCTCGTGGCCGCCTTCGGCCTGGAGGCGGTCGAAGACGCGCCGGTCCGTGCCGCGCTGGCGGCGCTGGCGATCCTGAAGGCGACCGAGCGCGCCCGCGGCGACGGCGCGGGGCCGCGCGTGAAGATCGCGGTGCACGTCGCGCAGACGCTGGTGAGCCAGCATCAGGGCACCGGAACCATCGACCTGGAGAGCAAGCGGGCGGCGTGGACGACGATCGACGCCCTCGTGGGCCTCGATGAGCACGACACCATCGTCGTGAGCGAGGCATCGGCACCGTTTCTCGAACGCCGGTTCGAGCTCGTGTCGGCGGGCGCGGTCGACGGGAGCGGTGTGCCCTTCCGTCGGCTCACGCGGCGAGAACGGACAGGATTCGGATTGGGCGGTCGCCCGCTCAGCCGGTTCGTCGGCCGCGACGGCGAGCTGCGGCTCGTGACCGATCGGCTGGCCACCGCCGAGCGAGGTCAGGGCCAGGTGGTCGGGATCGTCGGGGAGCCGGGCGTGGGCAAGTCACGGTTCGTGTACGAGCTCTCGCGGCTCGACGCGACGCGCGACTGGCGCGTGTTCGGCTGCAGCGGCACGTCCTACGGATCGACGACGCCCCTCCTCCCGATCAGGGATCTGCTGCGACGGTACTTCGTGATCGAGGATGCCGACGGGCCGGAGATGATCCGCGAGAGAGTCACCGAGACGATCCTGTCCCGCCACGAAGAGTTCAAGTCATTCCTGACGCCGCTGCTCTCGCTGCTGGACATCCCCGTCGATGACCCGTCCTGGAAGAATCTCGATCCGGCGCAGCGCCGCCAGCGGATTCACGACGCGATCAAACGTCTCCTGTTCAACGAGAGCCGGATTCAGCCGCTCCTGCTGATCGTCGAAGACCTGCACTGGATCGATGGCGAGACGCAAGCCCTGCTCGACGAGCTGGTCGAGAGTCTGCCCACGACCCGGCTTCTCCTGCTCATCACCTACCGGCCCGAGTACCAGCATGGCTGGGGGAGCAAGACCTACTACAGCCAGCTGCGGCTCGATGCGCTCCCGCCCGAGCGTGCGGTCGAACTCCTGCGCGACCTCCTGGGTGACGACCCGGGGCTGGAGCCGCTCACGCGACTGCTGGTCGAGCGCGCCAATCCGTTCTTCATCGAGGAGAGCGCCCGGGCGCTGGTGGAGACGGGCGTACTCGTCGGGGAGCGCGGCGCGTATCGCCTGACCCGGCCAATCCAGACGATCGAGGTCCCGGCCACCGTGCAAGCGATCCTGGCGGCCCGGATCGAGCGATTGTCCGCGGACGACAAGCAGCTGCTCCAGACCGCCTCGGTGATCGGCAAGGACGTGCCCGTCGTGCTGCTGCACGCCGTGGCAGACGCCGAGGAGGATGCCGTCCAACGGGGACTCGCGCATCTGCGAGCGGCGGAGTTTCTGTACGAGACGCGCCTCTCCCCGGATGCCGAGTACACCTTCAAGCATGCGCTCACCCAGGAAGTCGCCTACGGCACCCTGCTCCAGGATCAGCGCACGGTTCTTCACGCTCGCATCGTCGGCGCCATCGAACGTGTCTATCCGGATCGGCTGGGCGAGCACGTCGAGCAGCTGGCCCACCATGCCGTGCGGGGTGAGCTGTGGGAGCAGGCCGTCACGTACCTCCGTCAGGCCGGCCTCAAGGCCACGGCCCGCTCGGCCAACCGGGAGGCGGTGAGTTACTTCGAAGGGGCGCTGGTGGCCCTCGGGCGTCGGCCCGAGAACCGCGAGAAGCTGGAGCGGGCCATCGATCTACGCTTCGACCTGCAAACTGCGCTGTATCCGCTCGGAGCATTCGAGCGGATCGTCGCCTATCTTCGCGAAGCCGAAGGCTTGGCGAGGACGCTTGGCGACCGACGGCGCCTCGGGCAGTTGTCCGTCCACATGTGTCACACCCTGGTGCTCGATGGGCGACCGACGGAGGCGCTCGCGTTCGGCCAGAACGCTCGGGCTCTGGCCGAGTCGCTCGGGGATCGTTCGCTCCAGGTGACGGGAAATCTCTACCTCGGGACGGCCTACGTCGTGGCGGGCGACCATCGACGGGCCGAGGATGTTCTCCTGAACGTCTTGCAGTTGCTCGAAGGGAAGCTGAGCCGGGAATGGTTTGGGATGACCGGATTTCCTGCCGTGATGGCCCGCAGCTATCTCGCCATGATCTTCGCCGACTGGGGAAAGTTCGAGCAAGGGATCGACCACGGCCAGGAAGGCGTGCGGCTCGCTGAGGAGCTCGATCACCCGTACAGCCTGGCCGCCATGTGCTGGGCTCTCGCCTATCTCCAGATCACCAGAGGAGACCTCGGCCACGCCGTCCGCCTGCTCGAACGCGGGCTCACGCTGAGTCGAGACTGGAACCTGTCCTTGTCCGTCGCGCGACACACGGGGAGTCTCGGCTACGCGTACGCGCTCGCGGGGCGGACGGCCGAGGGCCTCCCGTTGCTGGAGCACGCGCTGACCGCCTTCGAGACGATGGGGAATCGATCGGCCCGGTCCGTCTTCCAGGTGTATCTGGGCGAAGCGTACGTCCTCGCCGACCGGCTCGACGACGCTCTCGAATGCGCCGGCAGCGCGCTGGCCCTTGCCCGCGAGAGCGGTCAACGAGGCTACGAGGTGAACGCCCGCCGGGTTCTCGGTGAGGTCACCGCTCGTCGCGATTCCCCGGAACACGCCGAGGCCCACTACCGCGACGCCCTCGCGCTCGCCGAGGAGCTGGGGATGCGCCCGCTCGCCGCCCACTGCCACCTCGGCCTGAGCAAGCTCTACCGTCGCGCGGGCACGCGCGAGCAGGCGCAGGAACACCTCGCCACCGCGATCATGATGTTCCGCGAGATGGACATGCGGTTCTGGCTCGAGCGGGCGCACGCTGCGGGGGCGGAGCTCGACGATCTGATTCGGAAGCCGCGCGGTCCCCGGTTCGGGAATGCTTGATCGCCTCCAGGGTGAACGAGTAGAGTACCCGGGCCACGGGTGATCTCGGGGGGAGATCGTTCGGCGGTGCGCCGCACCTCTTACAAGGGAAAAGTGTGTGGGACGCATTGCCACAGCGGTTCTCGTCTCGTTGCTGCTCGTCACCGAAGTTGCTTCCGCTCAGAGCACTCCTTCCGGCACGTCCGAGGCCGGACGCTTCACCATCGGCGCCGAGGCGCTCCTCTGGTGGTTCAAGGGCAATGACACACCGCCGCTGATCAGCACCGGAGCGCTCAGTCAGCCGGGCACCAAGGTCTTATTGGGCGGCGAGGACCTCGACACCAACCCCAATCCGGGATTCCGGGTGAGCGCGGGCTACGGGTTCACCGATCAGTGGGGCCTCGACAGTAGCGTCTTCTACATCCCCACGCGCACCGTACGCGGAGGCGTGAGCTCGTCGGGTCTGTTCGGTTCGACGAATCTGTTCGTTCCCGTCATCGACGCGGTCACCGGTCTCGAGGATCCCCAGGCGATCTCGACGGCCGGCGTCTTCGCGGGCCGCGCCCACGCGGAGCTCAGCAACAACCTACTCGGCGCCGAGCTGAACGGCACCATGCGCGTGGCCTACGGCGCCGGCTGGCGGGTCGAGGCCCTCGGCGGCTTCAGGTACCTGCGGCTGCGCGAGACCCTCCTGTTCACCACGGACAGCCCGAACGTTCCGCCCTTCCAGGCCGACGTCTACCGGACGACGGACCAGTTCGACGTGACCAACAACTTCTTCGGGGGCCAGCTCGGCGCGCGCGCCAAGGCCGACTGGGGGCCCCTGTTCTTCAGCGGAGTCGTGAAGGTCGCGCTCGGCGTCATGCGACAGACCCTCGACATCGAGGGCACGCTCCTGACCAACGACTTCATCAACTTCGGCACGCCGATCGCCTATCCCGGCGGTGGATACTTCGCGACCCCGACCAATGTCGGGGAGCGCACGCGGAGCAAGTTCGCGGTGGTGCCCGAGGTCGGGCTCAATCTCGGCTACCGGCTGACGCCCTGGATGTCGGTCGTGACCGGCTACACGTTCCTCTACGCGAACAACGTGCTCCGCGCGCCGAACCAGCTTCCGCGCTCCGTCAACTACAGCTCGTTCAACGCACCGCCCACGCTTCCGATCGGACCACAGGAGCCTGCGTTCCGCTTCAAGTCCTCGGACTTCTGGGCCCAGGGGCTCAGCGTGGGGCTGGAGTTCCGTTTCTAGCTCGAGCCGCCGTTCCGGAGAGGCCACTTCGACCGCGGCGAAGGAGTGCGCGATGACGAACCCTGTGGTGTTCAGGCTGAGCTTTACCGTGCTCGTGACGATCCTCCTGCTCGCCACCGGCGGACGGCCGGCGGCGGCGAAGGGCGTCATCGAAACGTGCACGACCGCCCCGAACGACGCTGACAAATGCACCTGCCTGCTCCAGAACGGCGGCCCGGACGATAACCTTTCGTTCAACTTCACGTGCAACGTGCCGGCCGGTTCGAAGGTCGCATTCGGCAACGTGAACATCATCGCCGGGGGCACGCTCAACTTCCTCGACGGTGGAGACACGCACTTCTGGGCCAAGTCGATCCTCGTGGAAAACGGCGGGACCCTGAGCGCGGGGTCGCTCACCGCGCCCATCAAGAACGGCCGGGTGACGATTCACCTCTATGGCGCGCCCCAGGGCCGAAACGGCACTGGCGCCCTCTGCGTGAGCCCGAACTCCCCCGAGACGTGCGGGGCGCCGGCCGAGATCTTCTTCTCCAACGTCACAGCCGATCACATGAACGTGAAGCCGCGGGACCAGGCCGTGAAGGTCAAGGACCTGGCCATCGACAAGAACATCAAGGACGGCTATCCGGGAGTGAAGGACGACTACTTCTACACCTATCATCCGCTGTTTCACGACGGCGGCGACCACAACGCCTACTTCGGCTACAAGGTCCTCGGCGTCGGCTACGGCGGCACGCTCCAGCTCTTCGGCGCGAAGGGCGGCTGCTATGCGCCGGGAGACACCAATTGCTCTGCCCCGGACTTCACGGGACGGAGCTGGGTCCGCCTGAACGCGACCGTGCAGCCGGGCGCCAGTCAGCTGACCGTCGAGGTGCCCCCGGGACTGTCGGCCGACGGTCTCGGCTGGAAGGAAGACGACTTCATCGTCCTGACGACCACGGACTACCTGCCCGGGCACTCCGAGCTGCTGAAGGTTCTCAAGGTCGATGAGAAAACGAACACGGTCTTCCTCAAGGACACGGCCACGTTCCCGGTCAAGTACATCCACAACGGCAAGCGGTTCCCGCTCGACGATGCGAGCCATCCCGGGATCTCGCGCGTCGGCCTCAGCACGGAGCTGACGACGAAGGGCGCGGAGACCCGGGCCGCCGTGGGCCTCTTGACCCGGAACATCCGGATCGTGTCAGAGGGCGACAAGGTCAGCGCCGACCGCGTGACCACGACCTTCCCCGCCGAGACCTCGACCGAGTGCACGAGCCGACCGGGGCCGGAGACGAACAAGTGCTACTTCGGTGGCCACACCGTCTTTCGGCAGGGCGCCAAGACCGTCCAGATACAGGGCGTCGAGTTCTACCAGCTGGGCCAGGGCGGCCGGATCGGCCACTATCCGGTGCACTTCCACCACGCGCGGAAGACCCACCGGGTGGCCGCCAACGAAAAAGCCGACGACGAGACCGTCGACACATCAGATCCCGAGGCGCGCGTGGATGCGACCGATGCGCTCGATACGTTCGTGCTCGACTCCGCCATCTGGGACTCGATGACGCGCTGGATCGTGCTACACGGCACCCAGGACGTGACGCTCGCGCGCAACGTCGGGTACAAGTCGATCGGCCACGGCTTCTACCTCGAAGACGCCACCGAGATCAACAACAAGCTGCTCGCTAACCTCGGCGTCTTCGCCCGCGCTGCCGTGGACAACGACCAGAATCCCCGCAAGGTCCCCGGCATCCTGGCCGCGCCGGACCAGCTAGCCGCGGGCGACGCCGGCGGCGCCGAGAACACCCCGTTTCGCTCCGACTACGATCACCCGACCGTCTTCTGGATCATGAACGCCTACAACGACTTCCAGTTCAACATGGCCGCCGGAGCCGGCATGTGCGGCGCCTGTTACTGGATCCCGGGGCCCGTCATCAGCACGATGTCGCGGGATCTCAAGTGGGAGTCCTATGCGGCCATCCAGGACGGGGTCGGCCGCTCGGCCATGGCGCCGCTGAAGTCGTTCGTCGGCAACGCGTGCACGACGGCCATGACGTCGCTCCAGACCGTCACGGTCACCGAAGGCTGCAAGGGGCTCGCTGACTTCGTGCAGGCCACGGGTACCACCAAGGGCCTGCCTCCGATTCCCAACCCTCTCGCGGCCAACGCCTTCGATTTCAACTACTATCCAACGCTCAACGACGGCGGCTTCTTTCCGACCCTGTGCCCGGCGGGTCGGGACTGCACCTCGCCCGACTTCAACACCGGGGCCCCGCGCTGCGGCGAGAACAACCCCAACTGCGTGGTCACGACCATCGACCGCTACACCACGTCGTTCAACTGGGCCGCGCTCAACTTCGCCGGGGTCTGGCTCCGCCCGTGGTGGTATCTCATGACCGACAGCGTGATCACCGATCCCCAGCAAGCGGGGCTGACGTTCATCACCGGCGGCGGCTACGACGCGGCCTCGGTCATCCCGGGCCACTGGGCCCTCCTGCGCAGGAGCGCGCTCATCGGCAGCACCCAGGACTGTCCGACGTGCGAGATCAAGGACAACCCGTACGCGTCCAACGGCGGGCCGTTCAATCCCAAGTCGGGGATCACCTGCGAAGAGCGGACGGGCGGCACCAAGCCCGGGACACGGCCCGACAACTACTGCCTGTCGACCAAGGAAGGCATCTCCCATCAGATCAGCAACTTCGGCATGTACCAGCGGCTGTTCAACGTCTACGACGGCCCCGCGTTCCAGGACTCGAACGCGTACATCAACATCACGAACCGGACCCTCGACGACTGCGCGGCCGGTCCCGACGGTGGCGGCGGCGGGACGTGCGTGCCCACCGCGGCGAACACCCATAAGAACAGCACGTGGGTGGCCGGGGTCACGCTGGGCCTGCCCAGGGACGCCGCGCCCAAGACGACCTGCTTCATGCCGAATGCCGCCATCGGCTGGAAGCAGCCGAACGGCTTCTACTATCCGCCGGCCTTCCACTCGACCAATCTCTTCTTCGAGAACGTCGACAACCGCCACTTCGTCATCACGCCGCTCTTCAAGGAAGACTCCCTGGTCACCGACGTGAGCCGGGTGCAGGATCAGTACTGCGTCTGGAACCCCGGCCTGTTCTCGAACTTCAACAGCAACGACCAGCAGACCGTGCTCAACGACGACGACGGCTCGCTGACGGGGTACAAGAACACGACGGTGACGAACCTCGACGATTTCTTCGCGGCGCCGGTGGACGCGATCCAGTGCCGCTCCGAGGGCTCGTCGCGGACGAGCCCGTACGAGTACGTGACGACCGTGATCTACCCGCACTGCGCCTCCACCAATCCCCGCACGTGCGCGAAGCAATCCCTCGGCGCGAGTTTCTTCTGGAACGACGGCGACTGGAACTCGGACTGTACGGCCCCGTTCTGCTACGGGATCCCGCTCTACCGTCAGGATCAGATGCCGATAAGCGACAAGGGCAAGTTGCAGAGCATCCGGATGATGGGACAGCAGATCGGTCAGCGCAGCAGCCTCACCGTCAACAACGGCACGTACTATGTCGACACCAGCCTCGGGAAGGCCAAGCAGTGCAGTCCCTTCGATGTCGCGACGTGCACGTCGGGAGCCAAGCAGCAGGGAGACCAGACGCTTCCCGGGATCAACCTCTTCAAAGCGAACGAGACCTACTACCTGTTCCTGATCTTCGCGAAGCCGGAGACCGTGCAGCACTACCAGATCTACGTCGGGCCGGTGTCCGCCAAGCCCGCCGTCGACCCCATCACCTATCTGAACCTGCAGATCGGACAGGCCGAGATCAAGACGGTTCCCGTCGGGTTCTCGAACTTCACGACCCTGCCCGCCGGGAAGGCCAAGTGGCTCAACGACGACCAGTCGACCGGCGTCGTGGTGGTCGACTTCGCGGTGAGCGATCTCCCTGGTCTCAGCGGGCTGTTCACGCAGGCCAAGAAGAACAAGTGCCAACCCGCGACGTACTGCCAGGCGAGCGCCGACGGCAACTCGTGCAACGGGATCAACGGGGGGCTCGACGCGGCCTGCAAATGGGCCATCGCCGATCTGGACTGCCCCGCGGGCGGCTGCGTGAGCCTCAAGTGGACGATGCCCGCGGCGTTCGCGACGGACCCCAGCCCCAACCCCCGACCGGCCCCCGCGTGCATCGACCCGGTCAAGCGCCCCGAATGGGCCACCAACGCCATCGACTTGAAACCCGCCGCGTCCAACATCGCGGGCGACTGCTTCAACGCGCCGCAGCTCACCAAGGACTTCTGCAGCAAGTGACCGTCGATCCGGCCGTGGCCCGCGGGGGCCACGGCTCGACGGCGATGACGTGTACGCGCCCGCGGGCAGCTACGTCTTCTTCGCCGGCGTGGCCGGCGACACGTTCCACATCAGGGCGAAGTAGTCGGTGGGGTTCGCACACACGTTGTGTGAATATTGCCGGCGAGACCTCGACCGCCGGGCGACGAGACTGCCCGGTTGACTGCGTCGCCGCGATTTGACAGAAGTGGGGCGCCATCCGCGCTCCGGCTCGCCGTTCTTGTCGCCATCGCCGCCGCTTCCTCGTGGCGCCTTGCGCGAAAAATCCCCAATGGCGTGGAGGTCCCATGCTTAAGCGCAACGCGCCGCACTTCTGCCTCTTCCGCTTCCTAGTCGTCCTCATGATCGCGGTTGCGTCGTCCGCGATCGCGGGTGAGCCGAATGCTCCGAGGCGGGGGCTCGCGTCGACGGCAGGCCCCATCGGAGCCGACGAGTGCCTCGGGGTGCCGGACTGCGTCACCCAGCGGTCGGACGTCGTAGTGGTCCCGGCGGGTCAGCAACTGGCGATCTCGGTGGATTGCGGGGCCGAGCGGCCCTATGCATGGCATTGGAACCCCCTGCTACACACGCACATCAAATCGAGCCTTCAGCAGCGCACGCCGACACGATTGACTGTGCTCGCGCAGAATCTCGCCAGCATCGACGGCACCGTGGCGATTCTCGTCGGGTGCTCGACGGAGCCGTTCGACGAGGTGCGAGCCTCGGCACAGAGGCCAATTCCAGCCAAGGCCAGGGTCCGTGAGCTGCTGACTTGGCCGCCCCCGGGCGGGAGCGTGTGCGACGCGTGGGAGATACCCGGCGAAGGCAGTCCGGCGGTGCCGGACTGCATCGCCGTTGCGCAGCCACCCGTGTCGTTCACTTTCTGGGCCAGCCACATCACGACGTTTCCCCCTTGCCCGACGAGCCATCCGTTCTATGCGCGTCAACACTACACATGGAACGATAGCTGCTTCTCGTGCGTCGACTGGACGGATAATTCGGATCCGACCAATCCGGCGACCGCGCTGAGGTTGCAGTGTACGAACTGGTGTACCGCACGTGACCTCCAGGTGACCGCGGCCTGCTCCAAGGAACCGTTCACCTGGCCCAATTGCACGGGCCAGGTGACGCTCACGTCCGATCCCGGGTGCCCCCAGTTCAACCAGAACACGAACTGCCGGAACAACGGGTTCCCGGTGTGCTTCCTCACGTGGAACGAGCAGTGCACTCAGGGGCAGTATGCCGGCTACACCTTCTCCTGTGTCGCCGACCAGGGGTTCCTGTTCTGCGACGGCTGCAAGCAGTAAGGCGCACGCGATGACCGGATGGCGGCTGGTCGTGCGCCGGCGGGTGGTGCTGTCGGGCGCTGTGGTGGGTCTGCATCTTCACCGCGCTCCAGCGTCTCGCCGCGGCCGGGCGCGTCGACATGCGCCGCGCGATGGTGCTGCGCGTGGCCACCGACTTCGACACGCAGTATCCCGGTCAGACGGCCGGAGCGTCGCTGGCGGATGCGCTCAGCAGCACCTTCGGCTTCACCGGCTTCGAGAACGTCTACGCGGTCGGCAGTGCGGTGGTGCGCGAGATCCTGAGCAACTGGGCGCAGTGGCGGAGTGGTCCGCCGCCGCTGCCGAGCTAGCCGGCTAGCCCGGGCACTGCTGGCAGTAAGCGATTCCGAGCGTGTTCGTGCACTGATAGAGCTGGTTGGCCGGCTGACACCGCTCCTGGTAGGTCAGGATGCACACCGGCACGGGCCCTTGGCTGCAGTGGTTCTGGGTGCTTCCATCCACGACCGGACACCCGGGGTCGCCGACCGGGCCCCCGCACTCGCCGCCGAACGAGTTGCTCTTCGAGCACGCGAGTCGCACGGCGACGTCGTCCTCCTGGAACGGATTCCAGTTCGTGATCAAGGCCGCGAACGTGCCCGGCGAGTCGAAGGTGATCACGCCGGTCACGCTGACCGAGGAGTACCCGGTCTGGGTGTAGGTCTGAGTCCACACGTACGGATAGTTCGGATCCGTGCACGTGAGGTCGTAAGCGACAGTGCCCCATCCCCCGAGGTCGAAGAAGTACCTGAGTTCCGAGTTGCAGAACGGCACGTCGCCGCCATTTGGGCCGCCGCCGATACACGGATCCGGGGGATCCGGGGCACCCGACTGTCCCTTGGCCGCGGACGGCGCCATGCCGCAGAGCCACACCATCAAGCCGAGGCCGATCGCGATGCGAGTGACGTGTCTCATCGGGTCACCTGGGTCCCGGTCCAGCCGGTCGGGGCCAGGTGGCGTGACTTCAGGACCGGGGCGCCGGCATACGGCGAGGTCGAGCAGCCGAGCGACACGACGAACGATCCCGCGGTAGGGACGAGGCTGGTTCCCTCGACCGTCACACTGGTGCGGTCGATCGCGACCAGCTTGACGGCGACGTGCTCGTGCTGCGCGACGTCCCACCTCCAGAGGTGGGGATGGTGCTGAGGACACGTGAACCGCGCCGGGATGCGGCCCCGGGCGGGGACCTCGACGGCGGGCTTGAGGTCGCTCACACAGTTCGGGACGCCTTTGCACTCGTTCTGGCCCGAGGGCACGAAGGCGGTCGCGTTGTAGCCCTGCGCCGCGCCGGGTGTCGCGCTGGCCAGCGTGAGCAAGCTCGCGAGCCCCAGCTCTGCCCACCCCGATCGCCTCGACCGCCGCCGTCCTGCTCGCCGTGGCACCACTACAGCACGCCGC
>Ga0075425_100007204_pt1 | contig 11736 bp, 9 predicted proteins | sample SoiMethybrSBSTD4_FD_75300 | JGI IMG/M metagenome (GOLD analysis project Ga0075425, IMG submission 75300) | Bulk soil microbial communities from a Populus tree surrounding site in Tennessee, USA - Soil MetaG P. TD hybrid SBSTD4 | ecosystem: Environmental > Terrestrial > Soil > Tree plantation...
TAGGTGACCCAGTCGAAACCGGACATGCCGTCCATCTTGTCCTGGGCATCGCTGCCCACGAAGATGTCGTCACCACCCTCGCCGATCATCTCGTCGAAGCCGCCGCCGCCGACAAAAATGTCATTGCCGGGAACGTCATCACCTAGAAGCGGATTGAAATTATCGCCTGGCGCGCCGTCTTGCGTGCCGAGCTCGATCCAGTCGTCACCTTCATTTCCCGTTTCCGGCAGGTTCGGTTTCGAGCCATAAATAAAATCGTCGCCCTGGCCGGCAAAGATCGTCGTGACGTCGTCCCAAGTAACGATGAAATCCTTGCCATCCCCACCAAGTATAATGTTCGGCACCTCAAGAGGCAGGAGCGAATGGCTATCAGAAACGACGTCATTGCCGGCGCCGGCGTGTATGACGTCGGTGCCCCCCATGTCAGTGATGATGTCGTCGCCGTCACCGCCGAATAGGTTGTCGTTGCCGAAGCCGCCCTCGATGCGGTCGTTGCCACCATCGCCATAGACGGTGTCGTCATCCGACGCGCCGGCGATGAGGATGTCGTCGAAGTCGGTGCCGCCAAGAACTACGGTATCAATGCCGGTGTAGTGCAAATAGTGCAGATCCGGCCCGACCGTGTCAGGATTGTCCCGGATCACCAGCGGCGTGACCTCCTGACCATTGATGGTAATGCCGCCGGTTGGGTCGAGGTTGCCAAGAACGTCATTGAACTGGTGCGTCCTATCGACCTCGAGAATGTACTTGGGCGTTTGGAATACGTCCGCCGGCAGATGCTTGGCATCCGAGTTCAGCATGATGAGCTCGGCAAACGAGTTGTTCTCGAGCTCGGTGCCGAAGTTCATGCCCGCTGTACGCGATAGGTAGTAGAAGCGGTCGCCGTTCTGCAGAGCTTCGAGCTGGTTCTCGAAGACGAAGTTGAAGCTCGAGCCCAAGAGGCCGCCGAATGGTACTTGCTCTTCGGCAAGGCCGCCGATCCAGAAGTCGATGTTGTCGACGCCGGTCGTCGTGACATCATCGAATGTCCCAACCACTCCGTCATGGCCGGCTGTGCTGGCGTAGATGCCGGTGCTGTTCAGGAAGTCGAGACGATCGGCGGTATCTGCTGTGAAGGTCCGCTCTTGCGCGGTGCCAGCATTGATCACCACCGAACCGCCAAGTACCAGGGCGGCGGCGACGGCGCGTTTTTCCTCCAAGGTATCGACATCGGCTGCGGTCAACGCCGAATGCGTGCCATAGGCAGCAATGAAATTGATCAGCGATTCTGGGTGCTTCAGGTGCTGCACGAGGTCGACCCAGCTCGTGTACGGCTTCATGTTCACATCGCCAACATCGTTGTTGATGGTGGCGCTGTAGAATTCACGCCGGGCCGCGTTCAGGGAGGGCACCCCGGTATCGCGGCCGCGTGCCAGATTGAGCACGGCAAGGTCGAGCGGCAACCCCACCAGGTTGTTGCGCAGCGCTTCGGTGACGAATTCATCGATCTCGTTACCGACCGTACGCGTGACACCGCGCACAATGGCACCTGTCGCCTCCTCAGGCGTGGGGCCGCTAGCGGCATAGGCCAAAGGATTGAGGAAGGCCGCGATCAGGCCGAGCTGCTGGCCGCTGCCATCTTGCGCCGGGTGTAGCGGATCGACGTCCACAACGTTGAAGTTGGGATCGAAACGATCAACCGTCTCGGTCAGCATCGAGTGACCGAAGCGGTACACAGTGTGGGCGAACTCGGCCACAATCGCCGGGTTGATGGTGGTGTCATACCCGAAGGGCGCCAGGAATTCATCGACATTCGGTTGGATGGTGCGCGCAAACTCCTCGAACACGAGGTGCTGATACTGCATCTCGGTGCCAAACCTGGCGGCCTGGAAGAGGCGATCTCCGTTCCAATGCAGGGCGTCGATCTGTGCCTGCGTCGTCGGCAAAGCTGCAACCGAATTCAGCAGCCACTGGTTGAGGAAGGCCAAATCATTGGAGGCAAGAACCGTTTCTTTGCTCTGTTCGACCAGTCGGTTGTGTTCGGAATGGAAGATAGCGTGCACGGCGGTGAGGCCGATGTTCTCATTCGCACGGCCGTCGCCGGCAATGTAGTGCGCATCGAGCAGCTCGTTGTCGTAGGTCCCGGCCGCGGGCGCAGTACCGATGTTTATGAAATTGTCGGCATCAGCAGTCAGGCCGCCCGTCGGATCGGCACTGTGGGCGATGTCGATCAGAAACTGATGCCCGGTGCGCACCGCATTGGTGAGGTCGATGGGCGCCAATGGATTGCCTTCCACCAAAACATCATCGCTGGTGTCCGCAATGCCGTCGGCACCCTTCATCATGACCATGGCGAAGCCGTGCGGGCCTCTGATCAGATTGCCATAGGCGTCGGTAGCTATGAGCGGAACGTTGAATACGTCGGCGTCGGTCAAGTTAAAGCCGAGAATGTCGCGGGCCTGGGCCTTGACGACCGCCCAGGTCGCCATGCCGCCAATCTGAACGTCGTCTGGCGTGCCAAAATGGCCGTCGGCCCCCAAAGAGCGGTTGGTAATCAGCTCGCCCGTCGCCACGGGGTGGCCGCTGGCATCGAGCTCGTAGGCGCGCAGGAATGCTTGGTGCGCGGGATGGGACGTGTAGGTCTGGTTCTGGTCGACAAACGGCGTGGTGGTGTTTTGGTTCTCGTGAATATCGTCTGCCGTGCCCAACAAGCCATCGGGACCGGGCAACATTGTTGCGCGCGTCAGCACCATGAAATTGGTGGGGCTGCCCGGTACAAAGAGCGGGTCATCGGGCTGCAGCGGAATGAAGACCGTGCCCGAGCCATTACCCTTTGTGACGAGGTCGAGGCCATGATCGAAGAACTGACCGAAGAACGTCATCCAAGCGTTGAACGGCACGGTCAGGCCGAAGTCCGGCTTGATATTTGGAATATAATTAACCGCTTTGTCATCGGCAGTGCCGAACAGACCGTCCAAGCCAGGACTGATTACCGTCCCGGCACCGGGATTGGCATCCGCCGCCGCGACAGCCGCCGGATTATTTGCCGTCTGATCAACGATCAGATTGGAGATGATGCGCGGATCGGCGTCGAACACCAATCCACTGGTCTGCTGGTAGGAGGTTGGCGTTGTCCCTGCGGGCGAACCGGGAAAGAAGAAATCTGCCGGTTGGACGTCCGCCGTCTGGAATACCGGGGTGGTCAGGCGCGGGAAGGTCGTATCGGCCGCGCCGTAGAGCGTTTGATCGATCCCTAAGGTTTCATTGATGACGAGGTTGTTGAACGAGCCGTCCACGGTCCGCAGACCCCACGGCACCTGGACGTTGGGGAGCACACTTAGGATGTCCGCGCTCGAGAGGCTGCCATCAGGGGCGGTAAGCGACGTCAGCTCTTCCGCGTAGAGGATCTGCTGAAGTATGAAATCCAGATCGGACCGAATGAACTGTACCATCCTAACCTCCTTGCGGACCCGCTTGCGACGGCAATGCTGACGCGTTGACGTCGGCTAATCCTTGTTAGAGAAGAGGTTGAAAGGCGCCAGGGTCGACCGGGCGGATTCGAAACGCCGGAAGTCGCAATGGGCCGGACCCTGGAAGACGAATCCTCACTTTGGTCCAATAGGGATATCGAGCGTTTCGCCGTATTCAATGCGAACGGCAAACTATCTTCATACAACACGATGCAGGTCGGGCATCGTAGGTGCGACCCATGATTGCCACTACCCTTCCGCCCGCAAAGTCGCCAGTCCTGTCGGGATTCGTGCGTTGGTGGCACGATCTCGGATGGGCGCGTAAACTTGCCGGCACGGCTTCGATTGCGCTGATTTGCGCAACTGTCTACGCGTGCTCGCTGGCCGCGCAGCACATCCAAGAGCTGTTTGCAAACAGGGCGGGTGCCAGCACAGCTCTCTACATGGACAGTTTCGTCGAGCCGCTGGTCCAGGAGCTGGCGCGCAAGCCCTCCCTGTCCCCCGAAAATCGGGCCGCGCTCGAGCGCCTCTTGTCACCAGCTTCCATTGGCAAGCCAGTTGTCGCCTTCAGGATCTGGGTCTCTGACCGCATCGTTTTTAGCAACCGTGGCGAACTTATCGACAAAAGGTTCCCACCGACGGCGGAACGCAATCGCGCATTTACCGGTGATGTTATCGCCAGCTTCGGGTTGGAGGGCGATGATGATGAAGGGGAACGCGCGCTTCGCGTGCCGATTCTGGAGATCTACGCACCCGTTCGACAGAGCGGTACGAACAAGATCATCGCGCTCGCCGAAATTTCCGAACTGGCAGGCGACCTGATGACGGACATACGGGCAGCCCAGTACATCAGCTATGCCGTACTGAGCAGCGCCGCAATCGGTCTCATCCTTGTCCTCGTCAGCCTGACGGGCGGTTTGCAAAGCCAAATTGGCGAACTGGCAGAGCGCCAAGCCGAGGACGACCGGTTTAAGAAACGCATTTGCAATGCCAATCGGCGGGTGCTCGAAATCAACGAGCGTAATCTGCGGCGCATTGGTAAGGAGCTGTATTTCGGACCATTGCAGCTGGTGGCTTTCGCTCAGCTCAAGCTCGACGCCGTTCGCGACTCACCTGAGAAATTCGACGCTGAGATTCGCTCCATCAGTGACGCGCTCAAACAATGCATGACGCAGATCCGTGAGGTATCAGTCGAGCTAGCCCCGGTGGACTTGGAGGCATTGTCGCTAACCAAGGTCATCAGTACGGCAATTTACCTGCATGAGGCTCGAACGCGGTCTTGCGTAAGTTATGAGCTTGGTGACTTACCGCAAAGCCTCCCCTATGCGCTGAAAGCCTGCCTCTACAAATTTGTCGAACATGCGCTCGGCAACATCTTTCGCCACACTGCAGATGCAAACGTCCATCTGCACGCGAGGTACGCGGAGGGAATGCTCGAGATCAAGCTTACCTACCCGGTTGAGCATTCGAGGGAGTGGCTGGCCAAAGAAATTCTCAGCGGTAGCGATGCCCTGCGTCGGCGTATCGAGGCCTTTGGCGGAGTGTTGTCGTCACATGCCGATGCCCAACTTTCGGCCGTAATCGTCAGCTTCTGGATTGGTGACGGAGAAGTCACCAATGGCTAAGTCAATTCGCATCGTCGTCATAGATCCCCATCCGATCTTTCGCAAAGGAGTGATTGCGACGCTTCAGCGTTCAGAAGATCTGATGACTGTGGGCGAGGGAGCCACCATAACCGATGTGCGGCGCATTCTGCGCGATAAATCGCCGGACATGCTCATGTTGGAAATTGCTATTCCGGAGGGTCTTGAGGCAGCCGAGGAAGCCATCAAAAATGGTGTGCGATGTGTCGTCCTCACAGCGCTTGACGATGTCTTGAGCATCTCAACGGCGTTGGCTGCCGGCGTGAGCGGATACATTCTGAAAGGTGTGAGTGGACTAGACCTTATCAAGGCTTTGAAGGCAGTTCACGCCGGACAGCGTTACGCTACCCCCGAACTGGCCTTTCGATTGCTTGAGCTAGGCGGAGCAAATGCATTGGAGGCAAAAGGCGACCGCAAGAGAAGTGGCGCGTTTAGTCGGCGAGAGCAGCAGCTTCTCGAGCACATCACAAAAGGCCTAACCAACGACGAGATCGCAGAGAAGCTGGGGTTAAGCCGTGGGACGATTAAATATTATTTATCGCAGCTTTTCAAAAAGATGCGCGTCAAAAATCGATTGCAGGCGATTATCGCCGCGCGAAATCAAGGATCGTGATCGGCCTGCAAGCTGGCGCGTACTGCCGTCATAGAGCGTAGCAGGCATTGGCTTGGCGAGGTTTGGGCGGTTCGGCTAGGCTCGTCCGACTTCCCCCCATTGGTCGCTTGCGGCACGGCGATCTGCCCGGCGAGCCCGACGGTCAGAGCGTCGATCTCCGCGCTGCCGATCGCGGGGACCACATCTGCCGGCGTCCGGGCCGACGCGTTAGCCGCAACGATAGCGTCCGACGCAAAGGCAGCAATGGTTTTCCGCCAGCACCATCGCGGATGGCTGCGGCGGCAGCAAATACGGCTATACAGGGTAGACGCGCGGCGCCAGCGAACCAGTAGGAATGCGGACGCTCCACATCGGCCCCAGCTTTCCTCTGCCGACGGTCGGCCGTTACAACTTTGCGCTGCGGTCCGCCCTATTGGCCGGCACGGCCCGTCGGCCTCAGCTGACGTCAAGGCTCGTTATTATAATGGAGGGTCAAGAAAGGGCGGCGCCATGGTCTGCGAGGTGACGCGCCAGCTGGGTTACGGGCCATGGCCCCCTCTGGACCTATCGCGCCATTTGCAGTCCAAATTCACGCGAGATAGCCGGAAACGCCGTCCCATAACAACTTCAGCGCCGTCACGACCAGCAATCCATAGCAGGCCCGATAAATCTGCCGCTCGTGCAGCGTGCCCTGAAGCCGCCAACCCAACCATACGCCCGTGGGAATGGCGAACAGGCAAACCGCCATCAATGTGTAGGCATCCGCGGTCGGCTTCACCAGCAGCAGCCACGGTACCGCCTTGGTCGCGTTGCCGACGGTAAAGAACAGACTAGTCGTCCCGGCGTAGGTTTCCTTGCTGAGGCCGAGGGGCAGCAGATACATCGCAAGTGGCGGTCCGCCCGAGTGGGCGACCATGGTGGTGATTCCCGAGGCGAGACCGGCAGAGATCGCCTTCGGCGTCGAACGCGGGCGGGGCGTGACCTCCGCGCCTGCAACAAGCCATAGGCCGACAAACAACAGGGTGATCGCGGCCATCACGATGGCGATGGCGCGAGGGTCAAGGAAGCGGAACAGCAGACAGCCGAACCCGATGCCGATGACGAGCCCGGGTAAGAGCACCACAAGGTCTGGCTTCGACCACGTCGCGGGTTTCCAGTAGCGCAGCGCGAACAGATCCATCGCGATCAATAACGGCGCGAGTAGACTGCCGGCGGTGACCGGGTCCATCACGATCGACAACAGGGGAACCCCGACAATGGAGAACCCACCACCGAACGCTCCCTTCAGAAAGCAGATCAGGAACACGCCGGCAAAGGCGACCAGGATCGTAACGACCGTCAGGTGCATGCTGCCGCCTCAGTTAACTGGCGTCGGCCGCGCCTGGCCCATCGCGGCCGAAACGTTCAACTTGTTCGCTGGTCCGACCGAGTGTTGGAACCGTAGACCGCCGCTTCGATCTGAGACCGCACGAGGCCGATGTCCCGTAGCGAGCGGTCGTCGAGCTCACGAAGGCTTGCGACGGCGGCGCGACGGACGAAATAGCCCGCGATCCCCTTGCAATAGGCGCGCAGCAGCCGAGAAATGCGGCCGGGTCCCTTCGTGACCGCAGGCCGGGCGACGGTTGCAGGGTTTGCCGACATTGCTGCTCTCCAAAGGGTTGCTCGGGGGCCAATGCAACGCCGTCCGCGCCAGCGCTCGTCGCGCGGATCGGCCGGCCCTGACCGCAGAAACCGTGCGATTTCTCGGTCCAATCCGGTTGATGTAGGTAGAATGTTCCGATACAATACTCCATGCAAGTGAAACATTGCACCGAGTGCAATAAATGTCGAAGTCAGAATATTTGAAGCTGGCTGACGCAATCGCAGCGGAAATAGCTGACGGCACGCTCAGGCCGGGCGACCGCCTGCCGCCTCAGCGCAATTTTGCTTACGAGCACAAGATCGCCGTCTCGACGGCGAGCCGCGTCTACGCAGAGCTATTGCGCCGCGGGCTTGTCGTCGGCGAAGTAGGCAGGGGCACTTTTATCTCCGGCGACGCCAAGCACGGCGCGGCAGCGCCAAACGAGCCTCGCGGTATCCGGATAGACCTCGAGTTCAATTATCCGATCCTTCCCGCTCAAGCGGCGCTCATCGCAAAAAGCTTGGAGGGGCTGGAAAAACCTGCCGCGCTCGATGCCGCTTTGCGGCCGGCGACCAGTGGCGGAACACCAGCGATCCGAAGCATCACGGCCGCGTCTCTGTCACAGGGTGCATGGTCGCCCTGCGCCGAACAGCTCGTGTTTACCGGCAACGGACGCCAGAGCATTGCCGCGGCACTGGCCGCAGTCGTTCCCAGCGGCGGCCGCTGCGGCGTGGAGGCTTTGACCTACCCTTTCATCAAGAGCATCGCCGCTCGGCTGGGTATTTCGCTAGTGCCGCTGGCGATGGACCAAGCCGGCGTACGGCCTGAGTCGGTGCAAAAGGCGCACAATGAGGCCCACATCTCGGCTATCTACATTCAGCCGGTCGTCCAGAATCCGTTGGGTATGACGATGACCTCGGCGCGCCGCGCCGATCTCCTGCGTGTTATCGAAAAGCTCAACCTTCCGATCATCGAGGACAATGTCTACGGCTTTCTCGACAACGAGCCGCCGCTTGCCGCACTGGCGCCTGACTCCTGCATCGTGATCGACAGTCTCTCCAAGAAGGTCGCGCCGGGCCTGTCGCTGGGCATCATCGTGCCGCCGCGGCGGCTGCGTGAGAGCGTGATGACCTGCGTGCGTTCGGGCGGATGGACCGCAGCCGGATTTGCGTTTGCGGCGGCGCAGCAGATGCTCGGCGATGGCACCGTCGCCGAGCTTACGAGACTGAAGCGCCTTGATGCGCGCGCGCGTCAGAAACTGGCGGCCGATCGTCTTTCGGGTTTCGAAATCCAAACTAACGAAAAATGCTATCACCTTTGGTTGACGCTGCCGGCGCACTGGCGCTCGCAGACTTTCGTCGCTGCGGCAGCAAGGCGCGACATTGCGTTGACGCCCTCGACGACCTTCGCCGTCACGCCCGGCCACGCGCCGAACGCCGTCCGGTTGGCGCTTGCGGCTCCGACAATGGAGCAGCTCGATACCGGCCTGTGCACACTGGCCGCGATGCTGAATGCTAGGGGGGACGATTTCGATGCGACGGAATGAGCGAAATGCATCGATCTCACTCTTTGCACGACGGACCCTTGTCGCTGGCGATCCTTGCTGACCGGACTTTGCAACTGCTTCTAGAAGGTGGGTGCGGTCCACTTCTGGTCGACATCGCCCAGCGCGCAAAGAGCAAATTTAGCCACCGTATTGCGGAGGTGGAGCTTGGAAATGGCCCGCATTGCCGGGCGGAGTGCAGCCTTTGCACGCAATAGCTCAGAACATCGGAATTGAGGCAACGGCTCGCGGATATTCGAGCCGAAGCCGAACCGCGACACATGGCTATTCCGGTTTCTGTCGAGACACCGAACAGGCACGGATTTTCCACGTCGTTGCGCGAAAGCTTACCCCCGAGGCGCTCATCGATGACGTTGCAAACGAGCAGCCTTCCTCGCTGATCCGCGGGTAAGGCGGTTGAGCCTACCCTTGCAGGTCTGCTGCGAGTTCGACGATCGGCTCGCTTAGCTGCTCAGCGGGCACCAGTCCACTGCGCGGCGCCCGTTTGCTCGCCCGGCCAAGGACCGCGCGAGCCTCGTGCACCTCGCTCAGGCTCGCTGCTCGCGCGCGGCGCAACGTCAAAGGCGCCGAGCGTCCGCAGCGACATTGCTAGTGGCGGCCCTTCCCTTGTCCGCCCCCATTGCCAGGACCGAGCCCATTCCCGGGTCCGGCCCCATTGCCAGGTCCGGCCCCCGAGGCTTGGCTGTCATTCGAGCTGCTGGCCGAGGCACCACTTTGCCCGTAACCAAGCTGCGCGTCGTTTCGCAGTTTGTGAACGCAGCCGTCTCGGGGGTCCGGCGGCATCACACGCCGGTGCGCGCACTGAGAGGAGACTTCGCTGCCGAACGCCTCACCCTGTTTGCTCTGGGCCAATGCCAGACTTGTGAAACTAGCGAGGGAACCGAGTATCGCAACAGTAAAGAGTATCTTGATCATGTGCCCACCTCCTTAAGGCGACGCGGCGCAAGGGCACTTTAGTATCAACGATGAGCTAACCGGGGGCCTGCTTTCCGGCGACTTTGAAATAGTCTCGGCTCCAGCCACTCTGCCCTGGAACATCGCCGTCCATGGCGCACCCGGCAAGGAAAAACACAATAAGAGCAGAACCTATAATTTTTCTCATGGTCAATAACTCCCCCTTATTTGAGCCCGCCCAATGTGGATATGAGCGAACATTTGGGTCGAATGTTTGACGCAGACTAATTTATTGGCGACGTCGAATGGACCTGCGGTGCAGGACGCGCAACTCCTCTTGCACGAACTAGCCCGCCATGTTCTCCATGACTGCTGCGCTCGCGGAGGCGAACATGCCTAATCGGAGCGCAGCGCGCAGGACCGCAAGACACTTAGGCCATCAGGGAGGATCACATGCCGTCGCGCTGGAGCACTCGCCGCACGCGGTTTCGTGCAATTCTGGGCGGCGGAGCGTGCGTGCACCCAGCCTCTGTGCACGACGCCGTCTCCGCGCGCATTGCCGCGGATCTGGGTTTCGAATTGGGCATGTTTGCCGGCTCGGTGGCGGCGCTGGCCGTACTCGGTGCGCCCGACCTGATCGTGCTGACGCTGAGTGAGTTTGCCGATCAGGCATATCGCATTGGCCGCGCCGCCGAATTGCCATTGCTCGTCGACGCCGACCATGGCTACGGCAACGCCCTCAACGTCATGCGCACGGTGGAGGAATTGGAGAACGCTGGCGTCGCGGCTCTCTCCATTGAGGATACGAAGCTACCCCGGGAATATGGCCCGTTGGACAAGGCGGAGTTACTCTCTCTCGAGGAGGGCGTCGGCAAGATGAAGGCTGCCTTGGCGGCCCGGCGCGACCCAGATCTGGCGATTGCAGGACGCACGAGCGCCATGGCCATCACGGGCACCGAGGATGCGATCAGACGTGCCAAGGCCTACGAGGCAGCTGGCGTCGATGCCATGTTCCTTGTCGGGATCAAGACCAAGGAACAGCTCGAGGCTGCGCAGGCGCAGCTGCGTATTCCCATCATTCTCGGCGGCGGCGCCAGCCTCGGGGACCGGGCCTATCTCGCCAGCCAGGGTGTCCGGGTGTCGCTGCAGGGCCACCAGCCCTTCCAGGCGTCAGTGCGGGCCATCCACGACACGCTGAAGGCGCTACGCGACGGCACCCCACCAGCCGATCTTAAAAACCTTGCCTCCAACAAGCTAATGGCCGATGTCACCCGCTCGTCCGACTACGCCGGCTGGATCCGCGACTTCCTCGGCGGCGCGGGCTGAGCCTGCCTCCCTCTCGCGTGTGATTTCAGTGAATTCGGGCAGTGCAACTTGTTCCTGTACCGCGCCGGATTGCGTTCGTATCCTGCCCGCAGCTCATAAGGAGGAAAGGCGGATGGGAAAGCTGGACGGAATGGTCGCCGCGGTAACCGGCGGCGCATCGGGTATCGGGGAGGCCACGGTGCGGCGCTTCATCGCCGAGGGAGCCGAAGTGGCATTTGCCGACCGCGATGCGACGGGGGGGCGCCGGGTGGCGGCAGAGATCGCAGCGGGTCGCGGCAACGCGCTCTTTGTGGAGGCCGATGTCGGCCATGAGGCGGCCTGCCTCGAGTTCATTCAGCAGACCGTGGAACGGTTCGGTCGACTGAACATTCTGGTGAACAATGCTGGGATCCGCATGTATCAGACGGTCGTCGAGGCCACGGCCGAGAGTTGGGACGAGATCCTGAGCATCAATCTGAAGAGCTATGCCTATTGCGCTAAGGGTGCCATCCCCGCCATGCGGCGGGCAGGCGGCGGCAGCATCGTCAACGTGGCATCGGTCCGCTCGATCGTCGCAGGAGGCAACAACATTCAATATGATACGGCAAAGCACGCCGTGGCGGGTCTGACGCGCGGCCTGGCGATGGACCACGGAGCGGAAGGCATCC
>Ga0075425_100007207_pt1 | contig 11735 bp, 7 predicted proteins | sample SoiMethybrSBSTD4_FD_75300 | JGI IMG/M metagenome (GOLD analysis project Ga0075425, IMG submission 75300) | Bulk soil microbial communities from a Populus tree surrounding site in Tennessee, USA - Soil MetaG P. TD hybrid SBSTD4 | ecosystem: Environmental > Terrestrial > Soil > Tree plantation...
GTCGGCCAAGAATTAGGAAGCGGGCCTCTCACGAGACGAATCAGGTGCGGCGCAGACGCAAGCGGGCAGATTATTGACTTGGTTGTGCAACCTGCCGCTCGCGTGGATGCAGTCGCGACGGTCAATGCGGTGACGACGCTGCTTCAGGCACTACATGAACTCAGGTCATCGCGGCTGCAGGGCGAGGACCGTGTGTCTTTGTGGCCACTCGACGAATCGTTCGACGGAGCAGACTCCGTTATTACGGGCCACATGAAGGACGTGATGCAACTTGCTCAGCGAGTTGCCCGAACGAACGTAACAGTCCTCGTCACAGGCGAAAGCGGCACTGGCAAAGAGATAATCGCTCGCGCGATTCACAACTTCTCCGACCGCGCGAAGAAACCCTTCGTTCCCTTCAACTGTGCGGCCATTCCTCGCGACCTGGTCGAAACGCAGCTGTTCGGTCACCGCCGCGGCGCGTTCACCGGCGCCGACCGCGACAATCCCGGGCTCATTCGAACCGCCCGCGACGGCACGCTGTTTCTCGACGAAATCGGTGAACTGGCGCTCGACCTGCAACCCAAACTGCTGCGGTTCCTCGAATCGGGCGAAATCGCCCCGCTCGGCGAACCGGCGCCGTTGACCGTGAACGTCCGCGTCGTCGCCGCCACCAACCGCAGCCTCGACGACCTCGTGCAGGCCGGCCGCTTCCGCGAGGACCTCTTCTACCGCCTCAACGTCGTCAGGCTGAATCTCAAGCCGCTGCGAGAACGCCGCGACGAGATTCCGGGACTCGTCCACGGCTTCGTCAGGCGCGCTGCCGAGGAATTCAAGAAAGGCCACCTCGAGATCGCCGAGGAAACCATGGAGCGGCTGATCCTCTACCGCTGGCCCGGCAACGTACGCCAGCTCCAGAACGAACTCCGCCGCATCGTCGCGCTCGCCGAACCCGGTTCCACGATCCTGCCCGACGCCATCCACGAGGACATCCTTGCGGCCTTGCCGCTTCCCCGCCCCGCGCCGCGCCGTGCCGAGATCGCCGTGCCGCTCGACAGCAAGCTGCACCCGACGCTCATGCGGATCGAGACCGAAATGATCAAAGCCGCCCTGCGCGAGCACCACGGACGCGTCGAGGACGTCGCGAAGGCGCTCGGGATCTCACGCAAGGGACTGTATTTGAAGCGGCAGCGCCACGGACTCTAGCTCGTCACGACAGAATCGTCGCGCCCGCGCGACGCCGCATCCCCACTCCCGCCCGCGCCTGCAGCTCCTCGTTCAACAGCGTCTCGATCGACACGATCAGCACCCGCTGGGATCCATTCGCCGTTCGTATCGTCCGAAGCTTGCCCGCGCGGATCCAGTAATAGACCGTCCGACGCGACACCCCGAGCAGTTCCGCGGCGTGATCGACAAACACCGTCTGCATCGTCGCCGACCGATCGCACGCCCGGTGCCGCACGATGGTCTCGGAATGATGATCGTCATTGCGCACTCATGATCCATCGCGTCATATCGACGATCTGAACTGCGTGATCTGCTCGGGTAACACGTTCCCGCGCACTTTTCCCGTTGTCTTTTCGCGCGCGCCCGCCGAATATCGCTGCACTCGTCCGTCATGCAGATCATGAAGCTGTTCCAGCGCCGTCCCCACGACGAGACCGCCGCGCTGCCGTTTCTGCCGCCCGGAGACGTTGACGGCGACGGCGACTGCGTCCTCGCCCGCGAGCTCGAACACATCCACAAGCGGCGCGAGCGAATCTCAGGCACGCCGCAAGCGCCGGCGTCCGGTAACGCGGTCCACGACGCTCATGCCGCCCGCCCATTCGGCGTCGCCTTCTCCGGCGGCGGCATCCGATCCGCCACGTTCAACCTCGGCATCCTCCAGGGCCTCGCCGAACGCGGACTGCTGCCGCACGTCGACTACCTCTCCACCGTCTCCGGCGGCGGCTACATCGGCTCCTGGCTCCACGGCGTCATCAAACGCGGCGGCAACCAGCAGACCAACGGCACGCCCGACGCCGCAACGGCCGTCCTCTCGACGGCCGAACATCCGGTACCCGGACCGCCGCAGGCGGATCCGATCAGCTTCCTCCGCAAATTCAGCAACTACCTTGCGCCCCGGCCCGGCCTCCTGAGCCTCGATTCCTGGGTGATCGGCACCATCTGGACGCGCAACTTCCTGCTCAACCAGCTGCTGCTCCTCCCGGCCATCGCCGCCTTGATCATGCTCGGCGTCGCCGCCGGCTCCGTGGAGCACTTCGCCCTGGACGTCGCCCCGACCTACGTCCGCGGCGACAACAGCTATCTCGACTCGCTCATCAACTTCGCCACCGACGAAATCGTCGTCTTCACGCTGCTGTGCCTCTTCCTCCCGGGCGTGCTCATCGCCCGCGGCGTTCTCGCCGGCATCGTCAAGCAAACGTTTCCGGATTCCACGGAAAAGTCGATGGAGCCGCGGGACACGCTCGTCAGGAGCAACGCCGTCGTCGCGCTGATGTTCATCGGCACGCTGCTCCTCGGATTCATCGTCCCTGGAGACGCTCTGATCGGCAACACGTCGCTGGCGGCCGGTCTTTTCCTCCTGCTGGTCGTGTTCCAGTACGAAGGAGGCTTTCCAGAGTGCTACCGCGCCGCGCACAAGGATTCCCGGATCCATCCGCTCGTGCACTCGATGTGGATGTCGGGATTCGCCGCGGCGGTTGCCTGCTCGCTGATCTGGATCGTCTGGTATCACCTGCCGTGGGGAGTGATTCCGGACGCGGCGCCCTGGCTTCGCATCGCGCTCGGGCCGACGCTCGTCTCCGGCAGCCTCCTCGCCGGAGGCACGCTGCAGACGGGGCTGATGGGCGCGGACTACCCCGACGCCGCGCGCGAATGGATGGCGCGCATCGCCGCCAGCGTCGGCCGGTTCTGCATGATGTGGAGCGGCTTCTTCGCCTTCGCCGTTTTCGGGCCGTGGGCGTTCGCGTGGGTCGCCGGCCGCTACAGCGCGACCGCCGCCGCCGCCGTGTCCGCGTGGGCCGGAACCGTCCTCGCCGGGGTCTTCGCGGGCAAGAGCGAGAAGACCGACGGCGACGCGCCGCAGAAGTCGCGCTCGCCGCTCCGGTGGCTCGTCGCCGCCGCGCCGCCGCTCTTCGTCGCCGGCTACACGCTGATCATCGCGGGCGGCGTCCACGTCGCAATCAAGAAAACAGACGCGTGGTACCACCAGCCGGTCGCCGAAGGACGACTCGAGCACGTCCGGGAGTTCGCCGCGCAGTACTGGAAGGTGCTGACCGGCGATTCCACGTCCAGCGGCTATCCGGTTCCGACCGGTGATCGCGCGACGACGATTCTGCTCTTCATCGGCGCCTGCGCCGTCGTCGGCGGCATCGCGAACTGGCGCATCAACATCAACGAGTTTTCGATGCACCACTTCTACAAGAACCGGCTCGTGCGCTGCTACCTCGGCGCCAGCAGCGGCGAGTCGCGCAAGCCGAACGCGTATACCGGGTTCGATTCCACCGACGACATCTACCTCCACGATCTCGTGCCCGACGCCGGCTACTTCGGTCCGTACGCCATCATCAACGCCACGCTCAACCTCAATAAGGGGTCAGAGCTCGCCAAGCAGGAGCGCAAGAGCGATTCGTTCATCTTCACGCCGGCGTTCTGCGGCTTCAGCCCGTCGAAGGCGAACGAAGTGGACGAAGACCCGGAGAAGTTTGGCAAGGCGTTCGATCGCTTCGGCTACCGTGAGACGGCACACTACAGCCACCCGCGCGGACCGCACATCGGCACGGCGATGGCGATTTCCGGCGCCGCGGCGAATCCCAACAGCGGCTACCACACGTCCGCGCCGATGGCGTTCCTGCTCACCGTCTTCAACGCCCGCCTCGGCTGGTGGCTCGGCAACCCGCGCCACCGCGACGCGAGCCGCGATCCCGGTCCGAAGGCGTCGCTCTGGTATCTCCTGTGCGAGCTCGTCGGCCAGACGACGGCGACGACGAAGTACCTCGATCTGTCGGACGGCGGCCACTTCGAGAACCTCGGGCTATACGAGCTCGTCCGGCGGCGCTGCCGCTACATCGTCATCGGCGACGGCGAGCAGGATCCGGAGATGACCTTCGAAGGGCTCGGCGGCGCGATCCGGAAATGCCGCGCGGACTTCGGTGTCGAGATCGATCTCCGTCCCGATCCGATCCGCCTCGGCGCGAACGGCATGAGCACCGTGCACTGCGTCGTCGGGCTGATCACGTATCCCGAGGAGGAAACGGGCCGCGCCGCGACATTCTCAGGGGAGCCGATCGATCTCTGTCCGGGCGGCCGCGCGCGCGGCTGGATCCTTTATCTGAAGTCGAGCGTCACCGGCGACGAGCCGGCTGACGTCCTGCAATATCGTTCGGTGAACCCGACGTTCCCTCAGCAGACGACGGCGGATCAGTTCTTCACCGAGTCGCAATTCGAAAGCTACAGGCGGCTCGGGCTGCACATCGCGCGAACCGCGTTCGAAGGCGTGGACGTCGACGTCGCGAAGGCGCCTGACGAGCGGCTGCTCGATGCGTTCCAGGCGCTGGCGCGCAACTGGTATCCGCCGCCGCCGGTCACCGGCGACGACGCGCGGCTGACCGAGATATACACGGCGCTGGTCGATCGGCTGGCGGAAGGGGAAGACCTCGAGCAGCTGGCGGACGCCCTGCTGCCGCCGCGCACCGATCCGAAGGATCGCCGCACCGGGCGTACGGAGCGGATGTTCATCCTCGATCTCATTCAGCTGATGGAAGACGTCTTCGTCACGTATTCGCTGGAGCACGAGGCGAACCGCGCGAACCCGCGGATCGCCGGCTGGATGCGGGTGTTCAAACGCTGGTCCGACGACCAGAAGTTCCGCGACGTCTGGAACGACGTCAAGCTGGATTACAACCCCTTGTTCCGTCGTTTCGTCGGCGACCGGATCGCCGAGTCGCTCGCCAGGCCGACGGATCTGCCGCCGCGCCTGTAAAAAGATCTGCAGTCCAGCCGCCCGCTCTTCGAGGCGATCTGCAGAGCTGCTCGGCGTGGAACCGGGAGGTCGGTCCCGTGCAGGCGGACCGCCTGGTCGGGGTAGCACGGAATTTGCCTCTGTTCGAAACGTGGCGACTCAACGACGCCGCACCGAGCGCCGCCGACATCAGCGCCGTGCGCCCGCCGGCGGACTTGTCGACGTGACTCGGCTTGAACACGAAAACCTCTACGGACAGGTTGAAGAGATTCTCCGCACGCTGCTCCGCATCGAACGCGAACTGGAATGGCACGCGCGTCGCCTCTCAAGCATTGAGGGCGATCTCGAGGCGACAGTCAAACAGAAGGGCGCGTAAGTTATGAGTGCTTACGCGGACTCTTTGCTGGTGGATGGTCGGCCGCCCGATCGAGCGGCGCGACGCGCATCTTGTGCGTGTCCGGATCGACGTCGAGTTCGAGACGGCAGACCGGGCAGCGATACAGCGTTCCGACACGAGGCATCGCCTCGTTCGGGTTGTGCTGCACGGGCGTGAGACACGCGGGACAGCGCCAGGGCATTCAACAGTCCTGTTGTGGGTAACGAGGTTCAGCTTACAACGACATCTCCCTTCGATCAATTCGATATGGATGAAATTCAGAGCCCGACCGTTTCAGCGGATGCCAGAAAGTACTGAAGCCGCCGCGCGTCACCGGCTGGGCCGCTGTCTGGCCAGGGCGGCGACGGCGACGATGAGCTCGGCGGGATCGACCGGCTTCGCCAGATGCATCTGAAAACCGGCCTGCAGCGCCTTCATCCGATCCTCGGCACGCGCGTATGCGGTCAGTGCGGCGGCCGGAATCCCCTTCACGCGCGGATCGCCTGATTCGCGCACTCGCCGGATGAGCTCGAAGCCGTCGCTTCCGGCCATTCCGATATCTGCGAGCAGCACGTCGGGGCGCGCCGCAAGCGCTTCGACGGCGTGCTCCACCGAGTCGGCCGTCGTCACGCTCGCGCCGGCGGACTCCAGTGTCTCGGCCGCCAGGCTCCGTGCGTCCGCGTCGTCGTCGACCGCGAGAATCCGGACGCCGTCGAGCCGCGGAAGCGCGGCGATGACTGATGGCGCCGCCTCGGCCGCTCGCGCCCGCCGCTCCGGGGGCGCCTCGGCATGAACGATCATGACGGGCAGGCGGACGCGAAACGTCGTGCCCTGATCCTTTCCGCCGCTCGCCGCGTGCACGGTTCCGCCGTGCAGTTCCACGATGTGGCGCACGATCGCGAGCCCGAGGCCGATACCACCGTGCGCGCGCGTCGTGGAGCTGTCTCCCTGCCGGAAAGGCTCGAAGATGTACGGCAGAAAGTCTGGCGCGATGCCGGCGCCGCTGTCGCTCACCACAATCTCGACGTGCGAGTTGATCCGCTCGAGCCGCACCTGGACGATGCCGTGCTTCGGGGTGAACTTCACCGCGTTCGCGACCAGATTCCAGACGACCTGCTGCAGCCGGTCCGGATCGCCGGAGATCGGACCGGCCCGCGAATCGAGGATCGTCTGAATCCGGATCTGTTTCCCGTCGGCGGCGGGCATCACCGTCTCCACGGCGTTCCGGATCACCTGTGCGACGTCGACCGGCTGAATCTCCAGGCGGATCTTCCCGGAGACGATTCGCGAGACGTCGAGGATGTCTTCGACGATCTGCGTCAGCGACGCGGCGTTGCGTTCGACGGTGCAGAGCGCGTGCGCCTGGCGATCGGCGCCGATCATGCCCGACTGCAGCAGCCGCAGGTAGCCGAGGATGGCGTTCAGCGGCGTTCGCAGTTCGTGCGACAGCGTCGCGAGGAATTCGTCCTTCAGCCGGTTCGCCGTCTGCGCCTCCCGGTAGGCGCGAGCGTTGTCGACGGCCAGCGCCGCGCGGAACGCCACGTCCTGCGCGAAGCGGAAGTCCTCGTCCGAGTACCGACGCCCCGACTCCGCGGTGACGAGCGTGAGCGCGCCGAAAGTCCGTCCGTGGGCCGTGAGCGGCGCGATCATGTACGAGCGCAGGCCGAGCGCCCGGACGGCGGCGACCCGTTCGGCGTCGCCCTGCGCCGCGCGGATGATCATGTCGTCGGTGATCTCCGCCACCATCGCCGGCCTGCCGCTCCGCACGACGGACGCGGGACTGAACGGAGACGCCGGGTCTTCGTAACGCGCTCGAACCGTCCTCGCGAGGTCGGCCCTCGCCGGATCGACATGCGCCACGGCCACGCGCTCGAGCGCGTGCTCGTCGCTCAACACGTCCACCGCGCACCAGTCGGCAATCGCGGGCACCGCCAGGTTCGCCACCGCCTTCAGCGTCGTCTCGTACTCCAGCGAGCCGCCGAGAATCGTGCCGGCTTCGGCGAGGAACGCGGACTGCAGCTCGGCACGCTTCCGTCTGGTGATGTCGCGGGCGATCTTCGAAGCGCCGACGATGACGCCGGCGTCGTCGCGGACCGGAGAAAACGTCAGCGAAGCGGGAAAGAAATCGCCGCCCTTCCGGCAGCGGACCGTTTCGAACGAGACAATCCGTTCGCCGGCCTTCACCCGTTCCAGCAGGCTGAATTCTTCCTCCTGGCGGTCCGGCGGCAGCACGAGCCGCACCGACCGGCCGATCGCTTCGCTCGCCGCATAGCCGTACAGGTCTTCGGCGGCGCGGTTCCACGACGTGATCGTGCCGGCCAGATCGAGGCCGACGATCGCGTCGTCGGTCGACTCGACGATGGCCGCGAGCTGGCGGCGCTCGGCATCGGCGCGCTTTTGCCCTGTGATGTCGCGGCTGATCTTTGAAATCCCGACGACAGCGTTCGTAGCGTCGCGGATCGCCGACGCCGTCAGCGCGACGTCGATGCGCGCGCCGTCCTTGCGGAGACGGACCGTCTCGTAAGGGCGAAGAGATTCGCCGCCGACGAGCCGCCGGAAGATTTCCTCTTCTTCGCCGTAGCGCTCGGGGGGAATGATGATCCGATTCGACTGGCCGATGGCTTCAGCCGACGAAAACCCGTAAACCCGCTCTGCTGCCGGGTTCCACGTCGTGAGAACGCCCTTCAGATCGACGCTGATGATCGCGTCGTCTGAGGACTCGACGATGGCCGACAGCCGGCCGAGCTCGCCGTCACCACTCGAGGTGGACGTCATAGCTTGCCGCCGCAGTCATGCACAGGGAATGCCTGAGGAGTGCGGATGAGACGGCGGGCCTGCTCGAGAAAAGCCGGCTCCGCCGTCATCGAGGATCGACGAGCTCGGTCATGGCGTCGAGTTCGTCGATCCCGTCGATGCGTCCGTACATCACGCTGCGCGGATCCTTGCTGAGAGGAAGGCCGAAACACAGAACGCCGACGTCCTTGCCCACCATTTTCGCGAGCCGGCTTCTCAGGAGTTCGGCGTCAGGCGCGCGTCCGAACGCAGCGGGATCCATCCGGCGGTACGAGACGGCGGCCATTCGACCGTCCTCGCTCCGCCAGGAAAACCCGTACGTCCAGCTGTGCGAGCGCAGGAACATGTCGTCGCTCGTGATGCCGATCACCCGCGCGGTGGCGTCCCGCCAGACCGCGGGATATCGGTTTCTGATCGACGACACCAGGCCGTCCGCCACCACCTGCGAGCGCGCACGATCGTACGTCGCGCGATCGAACGGGATCGGCGGCAGTTCCTCCGTCACGACGCCGTAGCGCTGTCGGACGTGCTCGGCGAGCCAGGCGACCAGATCCGGATCAGCGTCGCCGACCGCGACGAGATACAGGTGGTACTTCGGCTGCGGCCTGATCCAGTGCTCCACGAGCAAGGGGTGCTCTTCAAGATCGAAGGGACGGTAACGGCGCGCCTCGGTCTTGCCGACGGAGTGGATGAAGCCAAAATACGTATGTCGGTCGATCAGCAACACCACGATGGAGTCCAGCCGCGAGCGCGAGGCATAGGAGCGATACGCGGCCGTCGCGACGTCGCGGACGCGGTCGTTGCTCACCTGGCCGGCCGGCGCGTTCGGAATGCCGATCTGCAGCACGCGGCCGTTCATGAGATTCACCGACACGTTCGAGGTACCGGCGGCCGCCGCGACGCTTTGATGAACGCCCCGCAGTTCGCGGAAAGTCGCAATCGTCTGAGCCGCAGGCCCGCACGCCGTCAGGATCAGCGCGGCAGACAGGACTGCAGACGCGATGGGGTTACGGGTCACGCCGGCGACGAGCGCAAAACGGCTGCCTGTGCAGAAGCGGCGACTTCTGCCGCCGGAAGCCATTCGCGCCGCGGGGGTGCTCCGAAACGTGCCAGCGGGATTTCGGTTTTGTCGAAACAATGAATAAGATGCGCCGTGTGGCGGCGGCAGGGCCGCCCTCCATGCATTTCCGGGGGATCACATGCAGGGCCTGATGATGGACTACCCGCTGACGCTGTCAGCGGTCTTCCGCCGCGCTGAAGCGCTGTTCGGCAAGCAGGAGCTCGTCGCGCGGAATGCGGATAAATCGATCCACCGCTATACCTACGCCGACTGGGCGAACCGCGCGCGGCGGCTGGCATCGGCATTCGAGTCGCTGGGTCTCAAGAGCACCGACCGCATCGCCACACTCGCCTGGAACCACGGCGTCCACCTCGAAGCGTACTTTGCGATTCCGCTGATGGGCGGCGTGCTGCACACGTTGAACCTGCGCCTGCATCCCGACGAGATCGCTTACATCGCCAACCACGCCGAGGATCGCGCGGTCGTCGTCGACCCGAGCCTGCTGCCCCTCTGGGAGAAGGTGCGGCCGCAGCTGAAGTCGAAGGTGATTGAAATCGTCAACGGCGACCCGAAATCGCCTGGCGCCTCGCCGGACGCGCTCGGGTACGAGACGCTCGTCGCGGCGGCGAAACCGATTCCCGATCGCCCTGACGTCGACGAACGGTCGGCCGCGGCGATGTGCTACACGAGCGGCACCACGGGCGCCCCGAAGGGCGTGGTCTACTCGCACCGGTCTACCGTCATTCATACGATGGCGCAGTCGATGAAGAGCTGCATGGGCATCGGCGAAGAGGACACAGTCATGCCCGTCGTCCCGATGTTCCACGCCAACGCGTGGGGCATGCCGTTCGCGGCGATTATGAACGGCGCGAAGCTCGTCAATCCCGGTCCGCATCTCGACCCGGCGAGCCTGATCGATCTGTTCGTCAAGGAGCGGCCGACGATCGTCGGCGGCGTCCCGACGATCTGGATCGCCGTCCAGCAGGTCCTCGAACAGAACCCGGGGAAGTACGACCTGTCGTCCATCCGCGCGATGTACGTCGGCGGATCGGCGGTGCCGCAGGCGCTCATCGAGACGTACGAGAAGAAGTTCGGCCTGCGCATCGTCCAGGCGTGGGGCATGACCGAAATGAGCCCGCTCGGCAGCGTGGCGCACGAACCGCCGCGCGAGAAGTTCGCCAGCGACGACGATCGCTTCAAGTACCGGGCGAAGCAGGGGCGGCCCGCGCCGTTCGTCGACATCCGCGCGCGGAGCGAGGACGGCATCGTCCCCTGGGACGGCCAGACGATGGGCGAGCTCGAAGTCCGCGGACCGTGGATCTCGAGCGCGTACTACAACCGGCCCGACGCGGCCGATCGGTTCACCGACGATGGGTGGTTCAAGACCGGCGACATCGTGACCATCGACGGCAGCGGCACCATCCAGGTGCAGGATCGATCGAAGGACGTTATCAAGAGCGGGGGCGAGTGGATCAGCAGCGTCGCGCTCGAGTGCGCGCTGATGGGCCATCCCGCGGTCGCGGAAGCCGCGGTGATTTCGGTCGAGCATCCGAAGTGGGCCGAACGTCCGCTCGCAGCGGTGGTGCTCAAGCCGGGACAGAAGGCGTCGCCCGCGGATCTGAAGCAGTTTCTCGCGCCGCAGTTCCCGAAGTTCTGGCTGCCGGACGCGTTCGAGTTCGTCGAGGCGATTCCGCGGACGAGCGCGGGCAAGTTCAAGAAGAGCGAGCTGCGGAAACAGTTCAAGGACTACCGGCTCGCGGAGTAAGTCGGGCAGGTCGGGCGGGCCGGGACATATAATCGCGCCGGCTCGTGCCCATCCAAGCCGGTACCCGTCTGGGACCGTACGAAATCGTCGCGCCCCTCGGCTCGGGCGGCATGGGCGAGGTCTACCGCGCGCGCGACGCGCGCCTCGGACGCGACGTCGCGATCAAAGTGCTGCCGACTGCGGTCGCAAGCGATCCCGACCGGCGCGCCCGGTTCGAGCGCGAAGCGCAGCTCCTGGCATCGCTGAATCATCCTTCCATCGCCGCGATTCACGGCATCGAGGACAGCGGCGGTGTCACGGCTCTCGTCCTGGAGCTCGTCGAAGGGCCGACGCTCGCCGAACGGATCCCTGGACTGGGTCTCGACGACTCGCTCGCCATCGCGCTGCAGATCGTCGACGCGCTCGAAGCCGCGCACGAGCGCGGCATCGTCCATCGCGATCTGAAGCCCGCCAACATCAAAGTCCGGCCCGACGGAACCGTGAAGGTTCTGGACTTCGGGCTCGCGAAAATGATCGAGCCCGCGCCGACGGACTCGCGCGCGATGAGCTCGCCGACGCTGACGAGCCCCGCCGGAATGACGCGCGCGGGCGTCATCATCGGCACCGCCGCGTACATGGCGCCCGAGCAGGCGCGCGGCCGCCCTGCCGATCGGCGCGCCGACATCTGGGCGTTCGGGTGCGTGCTGTTCGAAATGCTCACCGGGCGGCGGGCCTTCCCCGGCGACGATGTCGCGGAGTGCGTCGCGGCGGTGATGCGCGGCGAGCCGGAGTGGACGCTGCTCCCGCCATCGACGCCGCC
>Ga0075425_100007210_pt1 | contig 11734 bp, 10 predicted proteins | sample SoiMethybrSBSTD4_FD_75300 | JGI IMG/M metagenome (GOLD analysis project Ga0075425, IMG submission 75300) | Bulk soil microbial communities from a Populus tree surrounding site in Tennessee, USA - Soil MetaG P. TD hybrid SBSTD4 | ecosystem: Environmental > Terrestrial > Soil > Tree plantation...
GTCATCGGGACGTCGCGGACGGTCGGCATTCCCGACTGCACCCACTTCTGGTACCCGCCCTGAAGGTTGATCACCGTCGAGTAGCCCAGATCTTTCAGAGCCTTCGCGGCGAGCATCGACCGAAGCCCGGTCTGGCAGTAGAGCACGACCGGGGTCGAGGGGTCGCTCACGGCGGTCCCGACCCGGAACTCGAGGAATCCTCGGCTGATGTTGGTCGCCGCCTCGAGATGGCCGTCGCGGAACTCGTCAGGATCCCGTACGTCAATGACCACGATCTTTTCGCCCGCGGCAAGACGCCGAGCGACCTCGGCCGGCCCCTCCTCGGGAACGACCTGCCGTGCTTCACCGAGCATGTCCTTCAGGGTCTTCATGGTGTCGATTTTACCATTACCGTCATTCCCGGTCGGTTCGAGGGTGATCAGCTATCCAGGACCTTCGTCCCGGCCGAACGCGGCTGCTATACTCACAGAATTCCATGACGAATTCCATCAAGGGAATCATCCTCGCGGGCGGATCGGGAACGCGACTTTACCCCCTGACCCACGCCGTAAGCAAGCAGCTGGTCCCGATCTACAACAAGCCGATGATCTATTACCCCCTCTCCACGTTGATGCTCGCGGGCATCTCGAAGGTTCTCGTGATCACGACCCCGCAAGATCAGGACGCCTTCCGGAGGCTGCTCGGCGACGGAAAGCATCTGGGGCTCAGCATCGAGTACGCCGCGCAGCCCAAGCCCGAGGGCTTGGCCCAGGCGTTCATCATCGGCCGGGGCTTCGTGGGCAATGACCGAGTGGCCCTGGCCCTGGGCGACAACGTCTTCTACGGCCACGGGTTGCCGGAGTATCTCAAGCACGCCGCCGACCGCCCGGCCGGCGCGACGGTGTTTGCCTACTGGGTCCGCGATCCCGAACGCTACGGGGTCGTCGAGTTCGGCGCCGACGGCCGTGCGGTCGGGCTCGAGGAAAAGCCGGTCAAGCCTCGTTCCTCGTACGCCGTCACCGGGCTCTATTTCTACGACAACCAGGTGCTCGACATCGCGGCGGGTCTCAAGCCGTCGGCACGCGGCGAGCTCGAGATCACCGACGTGAACGCCGCCTATCTGCGGCGCGGGCAGCTGCAGGTCGAGAAGCTCGGCCGAGGGATCGCCTGGCTCGACACCGGGACCCACGAGGCACTCCTGGACGCATCGACCTTCATCCGCACGATCGAGGAGCGGCAGGGGCTGATGGTCGCGTGCGTGGAGGAGATCGCGTTCCGCATGGGCTACATCACGAGCGACGACGTGCTCCGCATGGGGCATTCGATGAAGGGCAACTCGTACGGGCAGTATCTGTTGCGCCTGTTCGAGTCCGAGCCGTAAGATCGGGACCTCGATGGATCTCACGCCCGCCGCCAAGCGCGCCTACCAGATCCAGTCGTACGGCCCCGCTCCGACGATCGAAGGCGTCCAGCTCGTCGAGCTCAAGCGCTTCTCGGACGACGGCGGGAGCATGACCGAGCTGGCGCGTCTGACCGACGGACATCCCCAGGCGTTCGATGGCTTCTCCGTTCGCCAGATCAACTACAGCGAGGTCGAGCCCGGCGCGATCAAGGCGTTTCATCTCCACCAGCGCCAGACGGATATCTGGTACGTGCCCCCGTCCGACCGGATGCTCGTCGTGCTGGTCGACGTGCGGGTGGGCTCGAAGACCGAGGGGACGCGCATGCGTCTCACCCTGGGCGCGGGGGGCTCGCGCATGGTGCGCATCCCGCCCGGCGTCGCGCACGGCGTGCGCAATCTGTCGTCCGCGCCGGGCCGCATCATCTACTTCACCGACGTCCATTTCTCGCCCGAGCCCGCGATGTGCGACGAGGGCCGGTTGCCGTGGGACTATGCCGGCGCAGAGATCTGGGACGTGACGCGAGGGTAGGGCGGTGAAGCTGCTGGTCACCGGCGGAAGCGGCTTCATCGGCTCCAACTTCATCCGGCACGTCCTCACGACGCACCCGGACGACCGCGTCGTCAATCTCGACAAGCTGACCTACGCAGGGAACCCCGCCAACCTGGCGGATCTCGAGCACGACCCGCGCTACGCGTTTCTCCAGGGCGACGTCTGTGACGGCAAGATCGTGCGCGACGCCTGCCGCGGGGTCGACGCCGTCGTCAATTTCGCCGCGGAGTCGCACGTCGACCGCTCGCTGATGGAGCCCGACGCGTTCCTCAAGACCGACGTGTTCGGCGTCTTTACCCTGCTCGAGGCGGTGCGCGAGCTCAAGATTCCGCGCTTCCTGCACGTCAGCACCGACGAGGTGTACGGCTCGGTCGAGCGCGGCTCCTCGCGCGAGAGCGATCCGGTGCGGCCGTCCAATCCGTACTCGGCCTCCAAGGCGGGCGGCGACCTGCTCGCGCTGGCCTACTGGCACACCCATCGCGTGCCCGTCGTGATCACGCGGTCGTCCAACAATTTCGGGCCCAACCAATACCCGGAGAAGGTCATCCCGCTGTTCGTGACGAACGCGCTCGACGACCAGGCGCTGCCGCTCTACGGCGACGGACGGAACGTGCGCGACTGGCTTTACGTCCTCGACAATTGCGCGGGCATCGACCTGGTGCTGCGCCGCGGCGCCGACGGCGAGGTCTACAACATCGGTGGCGGCCACGAGGTCGAGAACATCGTCCTCACGCGCCAGATCTTGCAGCTCACCGGCAAGCCCGAGACCTTGATCCAGCCCGTGAAGGATCGCCCGGGTCATGACCGGCGCTACTCGGTCGACTCGAAAAAAGTCCACCAGCTCGGCTGGGCGCCGCGGCACCGGTTCGGTGACGCCCTGCGGGCGACCGTCGAGTGGTATCGTGAGCACGAATCCTGGTGGCGCCCGCTCAAGTCCGGCGAGTTTCGCGCGTACTACGAGCGGCAGTACGGCCGCCGCTGATTTAGGGTGTGCGCGCTGCAGGCCGTCGCGGGCTGGGGCCCCGCCGGCCTCTTAATTGGAGAAGTTTCATGAAGCGAGTCCTGACGTTGGTCCTGGCGACTGTTCTGGTCATTCCGTCCATCGCGCCCGGCGCGCCGACCTCAGCCCCGGATCGACGTCTCAACCCCGACGAGATCTCGGCGTTCCCCTCGTTCGTGCGACGTGTCGAGCCGGCGATCGTCGGGCTCCGCGTGCGCAACGCCGAGAACGCCGCATCGTCGGCGCGGCTCGGCAGCCGCCGCTTCGGCAGTGCCGTGATCTTCGACGCCCGCGGCTACGCGCTCACGGTGAGCTATCTGCTGCTGGACTCGATCGAGCTCGAGGCGCGCGGCCGTGACGGGCGCGTCGTGCCGGCGCAGGTGGTCGGCGTCGATCTCGACACCGGGCTCGGCGTCGTCAAGCTCGAGGGGGACGGCCCGTGGCCGATCGCGACGCTCGGCGATTCGCGCGCGGTCGTCGCCGGCGCCCGAACGGGCACCGTCGGCGTCGACGAGGACAATGACCTCATCCAGGTGACGGGCGCCGTGAACGCGGTCAAGCGGTTCTCGGCCTACTGGGAATACATGCTCGACCGCGCGATCATCGTGGCGCCGGCGAGCCCGCAGTGGGGCGGCAGCGCCGTCGTCAACGACCGGGGCGAGCTGATCGGGATCGCGTCGCTCCGGCTCGGCGAGCCGCCGCACGTGAACCTCGCGATCCCCATCGAGAAGTTCGTGGCCGTGAAGGACGAGCTGATCGAGTCGGGTCGCATCGCGAGCCGGCCGCCGCGGCCGTGGCTGGGCCTGTACACCGTGGCCCTGCCCGCGGGCCTCTTCGTCAGCGAGCTTTCTCCCGTGGGCCCGGCCTCGCGCGCCGGGTTCCGGCAGGGCGACCGCATCTTGAAGATCAACGGCGTCGCCGTCGCCTCCCAGGAAGAGTTCTACGAGCAGCTCTGGTCCCGGCGCGCCGGCGACCTCATCGAGCTCAGCGTCCAGCGTGACAATCAGGTTCGGACCATCTCGGTGCCCTCGGTCGACCGGCACGGCCTCTTTCAGGTCCGGTAGCCCCGGTCCGTCGGGGTAGACTCTGTTCGATGAAGGACGCCGAGGGACCCTATCAGGGGCGCGGTCTCATCGCCGACCCCATCCATCAGTACATCCTCTATACGCGTCCCGGCGGCATCCCCGGCGAGGCGACCGAGCAGGATCTGATCGACACCTCGTGGATGCAGCGGCTGCGTCGCGTGCCGCAGCTGCAATCGGCGCGCTGGGTATACCCGGCGGCCGAGCATAGCCGCTTCCAGCACTCCCTCGGCGCGATGCATCTGGCCGGGCGCCTCGCCCAGCAGCTCTATCCGTCGCTGCGCTCGGTGTTCCCCGACGCGCCGTCGGCGCCGCTGATCGAGGAGCTTCTGCGCACCGCGGGCCTGATCCACGACATCGGCCATGGCCCGTTCGGCCACTTCTTCGACGACAACTTCCTGGTCGACTACGACCTGACCCACGAGCTGGTCGGCCAGCGCATCATCCGCGAGGAGCTCGCGGACTTGCTCCGCGGTCTGCGCCGGAGCCCGAGCGGCGCGTTCGACGCCGGCGAGGTCATCGACCCGGAATGGATCTGCTACCTGATGGGGAAGAGCTACACGCAGCCGCTCACGTCGCACCCGAAGTGGCTCCCGCACCTGAAGCCGCTGCTCTCGGGCGTGTTCACCGCGGACAACATGGATTACGTGCTGCGTGACGCCTACATGTGCGGGGTCGCCATCGGGCCGATCGACATCGACCGCATCATCTACTACTCGTTCTTCTCGGAGAAGGGCCTCACGCTCGATCGTGCCGGCCTGCAGGCCTTCACGATGTTCCTGAACGCCCGCTTCTACATGTACACGAACGTCTACTACCACCGCACCACGCGCGGGATCGACCTGCACCTCAAGGAGATCTTCCGCGACACGATGCGGATCGCGTTCCCGTACGACCTGCGCAAGGAGCTTCAGCCGTATCTGCACCTCACCGAGTGGACCTTGCTGGAGGACGTCGCACTGTGGCACGACGACGGGGATCCGGACAAGCGGCGCCTCGGCGCCGAATGGCGGCACATCCTCGACCGCAAGCTCAAGTGGCGGATGTCGAGCGAAGAGGTGCTCGATCAGTTCGAGGCGCGCAAGGGCCAGGGCTTCCTGGACGTCGACACCGTGAAGAAGCGCGTGCGCACCTTCCTGCCCTCGACCTTGCGCGATCTGCCGTTCGAGATCGACATGGCGCTGCAGGATCCACGGCCGCTGAATCCGCTCAAGATGGGTGACCGCCAGATCTACGTGTACGACTCCTCGAAGCGTGTCTCGGAGGAGCCGCTGACCGAGATCTTGAAATACTTGCCGGGCAAGGTCGCGCAGTGCCGCATCTTCGCGATGTCCCACGAGCACGACCTCGAGCTGGCGCGGGCGCTGCGGCGCGCGCTGAGCGAGGAACCGCCCTCCATTTCCACGAACGTCTGACGTATGATCGAACGCGGTGCGCGCCGCAGGCCGTCGCAGGGCTGGGCCCCGCCGGCCGGGGCGCGCCTCTAAACAGATGAGCGTGACGGTCCATCACCCGCGCCGGACCGGACGACGCCGCATCGCCGTCGAGACCGGGCTACCCCCGGCGTGACCGACCGCCTGTACTGGCCGAGCTGGGTTTTTGCGACCTTCCTGACCGGGATCGTCGGCGGCTTCATGCTCGGCCACGCGCTCATCACGGCGCGGTTCCTGGACTGGCTGCTGCTCTCGGGATCGCCGGCGCTGAGCCAGGCGTATCCGACCTTTCGCGGGTCAGCCGGCCGGTCGGGGCTCACGGCCTACTACGTGGTGGCCGGGCTCCAGGTGCTCGGGACCAGCGCGTTCTTGCTCGTGTCGCTCGTGGCCCGACGTCATCGGAGCGCGGCGCTGGTGGCGGGTGTCGCGGGAGCGCTCTGGATCGCGGTCCACTACGCGTCGGGATTCGGGGCGCTCGAGGGGCGCGTGCTCCAGAGCAGGGCGCCGGTGGCCCGGGACGTGGCCCGTCGATTCGTCGACTGGAACGTGCCGATTCACTATGCGCACGCAGTAACCTTGGCGGTGGCGCTGGGCGCGCTGCTCTCGGTGCCCCTGTCGCCGCTGCGTCGGAGAGGCTGAGGGAAGCGGTCGAGGGAGGAGAGGGAGAAGCGGGATGGAGAAGTTTCGGGGCGTCGACTATTACGCGATCGAAGGCTTGCTGTCGGAAGAAGAGCGGATGATCCGCGACGCGGTCCGCGACTGGGTCGAGGCGGAGTTCCTGCCGCTCATCACGGACCATCATCGCGCCGGCACGTTTCCGGTCGAGCTCATCCCGAAGCTCGGCGAGCTCGGCGTCTTCGGCGCCACGCTCAAGGGCTACGGCTGCGCCGGGCTCAGCAACGTCGCCTACGGTCTGATCATGCAGGAGCTCGAGCGCGGCGACTCCGGCCTGCGCTCGGCGGCGTCGGTGCAGAGCGGGCTCGTGATGTACCCGATCTACACCTATGGCTCCGAGGCGCAGAAGGACACGTGGCTGCCCGCGATGGCCCGTGGCGAGAAGGTCGGCTGCTTCGGGCTCACCGAGCCCGACCACGGCTCCGACCCGGGCGGCATGAAGACGCGCGCGAAGCGCCAGGGCGACAGCTACGTCCTGAACGGCACGAAGCTCTGGATCACCAACGGCTCGATCGCCGACGTCGCGGTGGTGTGGGCGAAGGAGGACGACGGCGAGATCTACGGCTTCCTCGTCGAGCGCGGGACGCCGGGATTCGGGACGCTCGACATCCACGGCAAGTTCTCGATGCGCGCCTCGATCACGTCCGAGCTCTCGTTCCAGGACTGTCGTATCCCGCTCGCCAACAAGTTCCCGAACGTGAAGGGGCTGCGCGGGCCGCTCGGCTGCCTCAACCAGGCGCGCTACGGCATCGCGTGGGGCGCCGTCGGCGCGGCGATGGGCTGCTACGACTGGGCGCTCCAGTACGCGCAGCAGCGTATCCAGTTCGGCAAGCCGATCGGGACCTTCCAGCTCGTGCAGCAGAAGCTCGTCACGATGATCACGGAGATCACCAAGGCGCAGCTGCTGTGTCTGCAACTCGGCCGGCTGAAGGACGCGGGCCAGGCTCGCCCGCAGCAGGTCTCGATGGCCAAGATGAACAACGTGCAGATCGCGCTCGACACGGCGCGGCTCGCACGCGACATCCTGGGCGCGGCCGGAATCGTCGACGAGCATCCGGTGATCCGGCACATGATGAATCTGGAGACCGTCAACACCTACGAAGGTACGCACGACATCCACACCCTCATCATCGGCCGTGACATCACGGGCCTCGATGCGTTCGGGATGTGAGCGTGCGCGCCAGACGGGATCGACGAGCCGCGGCCTGTAACACGCACAGGGGGATCTCATGCGGGTGCTGATTGCGGACGACGACGCGGATGTCCGAGAGGTGCTCGTCGAGTCCTTTCGTGACGCCGGGTTCGACGTCCTCCAGGCGGCGAACGGGCTCGAGGCCCTGCTCTGCGTCAAGCGCGACCGGCCGGACGCCGTCGTGCTCGACCTGATGATGCCGCGGCTCGGCGGGGTCGAGGCCCTCAAGCGGATTCACGCGTTCAATCCGGGCATCCGGGCGCTCGTGGTCACCGGGGCCATCGACAGCGAGCTGCATCGTCAGGCCACCCTCGCCGGCGCCGCCGGCGTCTTCGCGAAGCCGGTGTCGGCGGCGACCCTGGTCGCCGCGCTCGCCGGCCCCTCGCGGGCGCCCGCTCCGCAGCCGGCGGCGCCCTCGCCGCCGCCGACTCCCGCGACGATGGGCGGCGCGCCGCCGACCGGGCGCGTGCTCGTGGTGGACGACAACCCCGAGGTCCGGGCGATGCTCGAGGACGTGCTGACCTCGCTCGGGTACGCGACGCGCTCCGCGGCCGACGGCGCCACCGCGGTGCGCTCGGTGCTCACCGAGGCGCCCGACATCGTGCTGCTCGACGTCTACATGCCCGGGCTCAGCGGCGTCGGCGCGCTGCCGACGATCGTCGCGCTCGCGCCCAACGCGAAGGTCATCATGATCAGCGGCGCGGCGAACGAAGACGTGCTGAAGCGCTCGCTCGCCTTCGGCGCGCATGACTACGTCACCAAGCCGTTCGAGATCTCGAGCCTCTCCCGAGCGCTCGAGACGGCGCTCGCGATGCGTCGTCTCGAGACCGGCCCCGAGACCACGAGCGGCGGCTAGCGCGGCGCGTGGTGGGCGGCGGGCATCGGGGAGTGGTGTAACATTGGAAGGCCATGGCTGATTCCGAGCCCGCCGTCTACAGCGCGCCCGTCTCGTCGGGCCTTCTCGCGTCGGCGGCGCAGGTCGTTCGACCGAACACGAAGCTGATCGCGCTCCTGTCGATCGGCCACTTCGTCGTCGATCTGAACCAGGGCTCGCTCCCGGCTTTGTTGCCGTTCTTGAAGTCGGCCCATCAGCTCTCGTACGCGGCGGTGGCGACGATCGTGCTCGCCGGGAACGTGGCCTCGTCGATCGTGCAGCCGCTGTTCGGCTACTTCGCCGATCAGACGGCGCGCCGCTGGATGCTGCCGGCCTCGGTGCTGCTGACCGGTGTGGGCTTCGCGCTGCTCGGGATGGCGCCGGGCTATGCCGCGCTGCTCGCCCTGGTGGTGGCCATGGGCCTCGGCGTCGCCGCCTATCATCCCGAAGCCTACAAAACGGCGACCAGCGTCGCGGGCGAGCGGAAAGCCACCGCGCTCTCCTGGTTTTCACTCGGCGGCAACGTCGGCATCGCGCTCGGGCCGCCGGTCATCACGGCACTGGTGACCGTCGTCGGCCTGACCGGAAGCCTCGGTCTGCTCGTGCCGACCCTCATCGCGTCGCTGCTGCTGCTCACGGTGCTGCCCGCGTTCTCGCAGAGCGCCGCGCCCCGGGCGGCCGCCGCGGCCGCGGCCCGCGGCGTCAACATGCCGCGCGCCATGGCGCTGCTGATCCTGGTCGTCACGATTCGCTCGTGGACGACACTCGGCTTCACGACGTTCGTGCCGTTCTACTACATCGACACGCTCGGAGCCGATCCGCGACTCGTCGGGCCGCTGCTCTTCGTGTTCCTGGGCGCGGGTGCGGTCGGGACCGTCATCGCGGGGCCCTTCGCCGACCGCTGGGGCCCGCGCGCCTTCATGCAATGGGTGCTGCTCGCCGCGCTGCCGTTCGGCGCGCTCTTCCTGCTGACGCGCGGCGTGGTCGCGTTCGTCATGCTCGGCATCTTCGGCGCGCTCCTGACCTCGAGCTTCACGGTATCCGTGGTCCTCGGACAGGCGTACCTGCCGCGCAGCGCGGGCATGGCCTCGGGCCTGATCGTCGGGTTCGCGATCGGCGCGGGCGGGCTCGGCGTGACCGCGCTCGGCTGGGTCGCCGACCGTTACGGGTTGCCGGCGGCGCTCTGGATCAGCGCCCTGACGCCGTTGCTGGCGGTCGCGGCGACGCGGCTCCTGCCGGCTCCGAGAGTTCAAGAAGCCCGGTGAACGACGGCCTTCCGTTCCAGGACGGCGAGCAAGTCTTGCTCACCGATCAGCGTGGCAAGCGACACCTGATCTTTCTGCGCAAGTCGGAGACCTTTCACTCCGACCGCGGGTGGGTGCCGCACGACGCGATCATCGGCCAGCCCGAGGGCAGCTGGGTGCGCAGCTCGATGGGGTTGCGCTATCTCGCGCTGCGTCCGACGCTCGCCGAGTACGTCCTGGAGATGCCGCGCGGCGCCCAGGTCATCTATCCCAAGGACCTGGCGATGATCCTCTTCTGGGCAGACGTGTACCCGGGCTGCCGCGTCCTCGAGGCCGGCACCGGCTCGGGAGCCCTGACGTTGGCGCTCCTGCGCGCCGTCGGCCCTGAAGGCCGCGTCATCACCTACGAGCAGCGCGACGAGTTCGCGCGCCGGGCGCTGGCCAACATCCACATGAGGCTCGGCGAGGTCGCGAACCTGATCGTCCGCCTCCGGCCCGTCGAGGACGGCCTGGCCGAGGAGGATCCGGTCGACCGGATCGTGCTCGATCTGCCCGAGCCGTGGAAGCTGACCGCGCTGATGGCGAAGACGCTCCGGCCCGGCGGGATCTTCCTCTGTTACGTGCCGACGATCGTGCAGTCGCAGCAGATCGCCGAGACCTTGCACCGCGAGCGGAACTGGGCGCTCGTCGAGACGTTCGAGACGCTGTACCGGCCGTGGAACATCGAGGGCCAGTCGGTCCGGCCGTTCCATCGCATGGTCGCCCACACCGGATTCATCACCGTCGCACGGCGGGTCGTTCCCGAGGAGACCGGCGCGCCCGACGCGCGACTCAGCCGTCACCAGCCGGACGTCGGAGACCGCGGATGATCACGCTGATGCGGCGCTTCCGCAAATCGCTCCAGATCGGCCTGCTCGTGATCATCGCGGCGTTCGTCGCCTCGCTGTTCGTGTTCGGCGCGACCGGGTCCCGCTCCGGCGGCGGGGGCGAGCCGCGCGATTCGGTGGCGACGGTCAACGGCGAGACGATTCCGATCGAGCGGTTCCAGCGGCGCTATCAGTCGTACCTCGAGGCGTACGCGCAGATGTATCGCGACCGCTTCTCGACGGAGCTGGCCGAGCGCATGGGCCTGCCGCAGCAGGTTCTCGGCGATCTCGTGCAGGAGGCGCTGATCGTCCAGCGGGCGAACGCCGAGGGGCTCTCGGTCAGCGACGAGGAGCTGAACGCGCGGATCAACGCGATCCCGCTCTTCCAGGAAAACGGCCGCTTCGCGCTCAAGCGATACCAGGAGGTCCTCAAGCGGCGCGGGTACACCGCCACCGCGTTCGAGGCCGAGATCCGACGCGAGCTGACCCGCGCCAAGGTCGAAGCGGCGATCCGCAGCGGCGTCAAGGTCTCGGAGACGGAGCTCGAAGAGGCGTTCCGGCTGCGGCGCGAGGAGGTGCGCGCGTCGTGGGCGCTCGTGGAGCTCGCGCCGCTGCTCGCCGGCGCCGACGCCACCGACGAGGAGCTCACGGCCTATCTCACGCAGCATCCCGACGAGTTCCGGCAGCCCGACCGCCGCCGCGTGCAGTACGTGACCCTGAACCCGAAGGACTTCGCGGGCACGGTGACCGACGCCGACGTCGAGAAGTTCTACACCGAGCACGCCAGCGAGTTCGAGACGCCGCGTCAAGTGCGCGCGGCCCACGTGCTCGTTCGCGTGCCGGAGACCGGCGGCAGCGCGGGGGAGGACAAGGCGCGCGCAAAGGTCGCCGACGTCATCCGCCGCGCGAAGGCCGGAGCGGACTTCGGCAAGCTCGCGCAGGAAGTCTCCGAGGATACGGCGACGGCGCCGCGCGGCGGGGATCTGGGGCTGGTGGGCAAAGGTGAGATCGTGCCGGAGTTCGAGAAGGCGCTCTTCGCGCTGAAGAAGGGCGAGGTGTCGCCCGAGCCGGTTCGCACCCCGTTCGGCTTTCACGCGATCAAGGTGCTCGACATCCAGGAAGGCGGCCGCAAGCCCGTGAAAGAAGTCGCGGCGCAGATCCGGAGCCGGCTCGCGGCCGAGGCCGGGGATCGCGCGATCAAGGCGAAGGCGGAGGAGATCCGGCCGCCGCTCCAGGCCGCGCAGGACTTCAAGGCCGAAGCGCGCAAGCTCGGGCTCCAGCCGATCGAGACGACGATGGCCAAGATCGACCGGACCTCCGGGCTCGCCGGGCCCGATCCGCTCGAGGAGGCGGCGTTCTCGCTGGCGGTGGGCGGGGTGTCCGCGCCGGTGCAGACACCGGTCGGGCTCGTCTTACTGAAGACCACCGGCGTCATTC
>Ga0075425_100007211_pt1 | contig 11733 bp, 7 predicted proteins | sample SoiMethybrSBSTD4_FD_75300 | JGI IMG/M metagenome (GOLD analysis project Ga0075425, IMG submission 75300) | Bulk soil microbial communities from a Populus tree surrounding site in Tennessee, USA - Soil MetaG P. TD hybrid SBSTD4 | ecosystem: Environmental > Terrestrial > Soil > Tree plantation...
CGTCCTCGTCGAACAGGAATTTCAAGGGCCGGCAAGGCAGCCCGACCGGACGGACGTTGCTCATGAGTCCCGCGATGGTTGCCGCCGCGGCCATCGCCGGCGAAGTCGTGGACGTTCGCACGATGCTCGAAGGAGTTCCGGCATGAAGATCGAGCGCATCGAGGGCCGGGGACTTCCGCTGAGAGGCAACGACATCGACACGGACCGCATCATGCCCGCGCGGTTCCTGCGCGCCGTGTCGTTCGAAGGCCTCGAACGGCACGTGTTCGAGGACGACCGCGCGGCCGACCCGAAGCATCCATTCGACGACCCGCGCTTCAGGGGCGCGTCGATTCTGATCGTCAACGGGAACTTCGGCTGCGGATCGTCGCGCGAGCATGCGCCGCAGGGGCTCGCCCGCTTCGGCATCAAGGCCATCATCGGAGAGTCGTTCTCCGAAATCTTTCAGGGCAACGCCACGATGATGGGTGTGCCGTGTCTGCTGGCCGATCGCGCCTCGATCGAACGGCTGCAGTCGCTCGTCGAGCGCGCGCCGGAAACGGCGATTGCGGCGGACATCGAGGCGGGCGCGGTGAAGGCCGGCGACCTGACGATCGCGGCCGCTCCTCCGGCGGCGACGCGCGACGCGCTGCTCACCGGACAGTGGAATCCGACGGCGATGCTGCTCGAGCGGTTCGACGACGTCCGCGGCGTCGCGGCGCGGCTGCCCTACGTCGCCGGTTTCTGATCGCTGGCGACGGCGAGAAACGCGTCCGACGCGTGCGACCGGTGCGCGCGGCGGCAGACCAGCATCACCTGACGGCGGCGCGACACGCCGTTGACCGGGATCGCGACGAGCCGTGCGCTGGCGATCTCGGCAATCGCGCACCGCCGCGGCAACAGTGCGACGCCCATCCGCATCTCCACCGCGCGCTTGATGCCGTCGAGGCTCGGCAGCGAAATCACCATCCGCAGCGGCACCTTCTTTTCTTCGAACAGGCGCAGCACGCGCTCGCGGGCGGGCGACGGATCGTTGTGCGCAACCACCGCCTCCTCCGCGATGTCGTCCATCACCACCTGACGCCGTTTCGCGAGGCGGTGCGCGGGCGACACGAGCAGGACCAGTTCGTCGGTGCCGATCGGCACCGCGAGCAGCCCCTGCTCCGAGGGATGGAACGTCAGCGCGCCGAAGTCGAGACTCCCCTGCTGCACTTCGACGGCGATCTGGCGCGCCGGGACGCGGCGGACGTCGAGGACGACGTCGGGATGCGTCTCGCGGAATCGCGCGATGAGCGGCAACAGGGTGTGGACCGCCGCTTCGTTCGCCCCGATCAGGACGCGGCCGCGGCGGAGGTCGCGCAGGTCGCGGACGGCCGACTCGGTTTCTTCCGCGAGCCGCACGATCCGCTGTCCGTAATTCTGCAGCATGCGGCCCGCTTCGGTCAGCGTGCCGGTCTTCGACGATCGATCGAACAGCTGCTCGCCGAGCTCCAGCTCGAGGCGCCGCACCGCCTGGCTGACCGCGGGCTGCGTGCGGTGCACCTTCGCCGCCGCGCGCGAGAAGCTGCGCTCGTGCGCCACCGCCAGAAATATCCGGAGCGCTCCCAGATCCATTCGGCGGCCCCATAATACACCGTTATCTTTCCGTAACGATTATCACTTTGACTTCTACCCCTCCCAGGCGTAAAACCGTACGTCATGGCAGCAGCATCCAATCCTGCGCGCATCGTCGTCTTCGATACGACGCTCCGGGACGGGGAGCAGGCGCCCGGCTTTTCGATGGACGTCCCGGCCAAGCTGGCCATGGCGCACGCGCTCGACGCGCTGGGCGTCGACATCCTCGAGGCGGGTTTCCCGATCGCCTCGCCGGCGGACTCCGAGGCCGTGCGGCAGATTGCGACGGAAGTGCGCCGGCCGGTCATCGCCGCCCTGGCGCGGACGCGCAAGGCGGATATCGAAGAAGCGGCGCGGGCGCTCGCGCCGGCGAAGCGCTCGCGCATTCACACATTTCTCGCGACCTCCGACCTGCACCTGCAGGCGAAGCTGCGGATCACGCGCGACGAGTGCCTGCGGTCCGCCGTCGACGCCGTGAGGCTCGCGCGGACGTTCACCGACGACGTGGAGTTTTCGGCGGAAGATGCGACGCGCAGCGATCGCGATTTCCTGTGCCGCGTCGTGGAGGCCATCATCGCCGCGGGCGCGACGACGGTGAACCTGCCCGACACGGTCGGCTACGGAACGCCGGAAGAGACGCGGGAGTTCTTCGCGGACGTCATCGCGCGGGTGCCGAACGCCTCGAAAGCGGTCTTCAGCGCGCACTGCCACAACGACCTCGGCCTCGCGGTGGCGAACAGCCTCGCGGCGCTCCAGGGCGGCGTGCGGCAGGTCGAATGCGCGATCAACGGCATCGGCGAGCGCGCGGGCAACGCATCGCTCGAGGAATTCGTGATGGCGCTGCGCGTCCGCCAGGATCGGCTGCCGTATGACACCGCGGTCGACTCCACCAGGCTGTTCGTCACGAGCCAGCTGCTCGCGTCGCTGACCGACGAATCTGTCCAGTCGAACAAGGCGATCGTAGGCCGGAACGCATTCGCCCACGAGGCCGGCATCCATCAGGACGGCGTCCTGAAGGACACCCGCACGTACGAGATCATGACGCCCGAATCGGTCGGCCAGTCCGCATCGTCCCGACTCGTGCTGGGCCGGCATTCGGGGCGCCACGCCGTGCAGTCGCGCTGCGAGGCGCTGGGCTTCTCGCTGAGCGCGGCGGAAATCGACCAGGTCTACCACGCGGTCATTTCGCTCGGCGAGCACCGCAAGGCGATTGCCGACGGCGATCTGCGGCGCATCGTCGATCGCGTGCGAACGCCCGGACTCGCCGCCACCGCCTCGGCCGCGCACATCGAAGCCGTCGGGTACGGACACGGCGTCTGATCGGCAGATTGCGGATTTCGGATCGCGGATTGCGGAATTAGAATGACGTCGTGATTCCGCTGCGGGACGTCATTCCGTCCCGGACCGTTCCCTTCGTCACCGTCACGATCATCGCTCTCAACGCGGCGGCGTGGATATTCGAGCTGTCGCTGTCGGAGCGAGACCTCAATCGCTTCCTTTTTCATTACGGCGTCGTGCCCGCGTACTTCTCGATTCCGTCGCTGTTCACGTCGATGTTCCTGCACGGCAGCTGGATGCACGTCATCGGGAACATGTGGTACCTGTGGATCTTCGGCGACAACATCGAGGATCGCCTCGGGCACGGCCGCTTCATCCTGTTCTATCTGATGTGCGGCGTCGTGGCCGGCGTCGGGCAGGTCGCAATCGATCCGACGTCCACGCTGCCGACAATCGGAGCGAGCGGCGCCATTGCGGGGGTGATGGGCGCGTACTTCGTCCTCTATCCCAACTCGCGCGTGCTCACGCTGGTCATCTGGATCTTCATTCAGGTCGTCGAGCTGCCGGCCGTCGTGCTGCTCGGATTCTGGTTCGTGATGCAGCTCGCCGGGGGCGTGGGACAAATCGCGGCGACGGCGCACGGAGGCGGCGTCGCGTTCGCGGCGCACGTTGCGGGCTTCCTCGTTGGCATGGGCGGCGTGTTCGTGTTCCGGAAGCGTCGGTTCGATTACTGGGCGCCGACCGATCGACCCTGGTGAGGTGGTCTGACACGGGTCAGAGGTGTCTGAGGTGGGTCTGACACCTCTGACACGTGTCTGACACCTCTGAGACGTGTCTGACACGTCAGAGGCGTGTCAGAGGTCTATCGCTACGACTTCGATCGAATCTGCACGGCGACGCGGGCCAGCTCGACCAGGAGGCGCTCCAGCTCGATTTCGTACTGCTCGGCCGGCGTCGTGTCCTTCCGCGCTTTCAGCTCCTCGATCTGCGACTTGAGGTCCGCCTGGCGGCGCACGAGCGTTGCGAGCGCGGTGTCGGAGGGCATCGCGATCGGCGCGTCCGGCTGGATGTAGGTGACGCGCGCGACGGCGCCGTCGAGTCCCGGATTCAGCGCCTCGCGGCCGACTCCCGCGCCCGTGTCGTCGAGGAGCGGCCGCTCGGTCGGCAGCTGCCCCTTCTGCTCGAACCAGGCCTGCACACCGGCGCTCGCGTACGTGAACGCCTCCCAGATCGACACGCGCCCGTTCTTGTCCGCGTCCGCCGCCGCATCGTCGAACGCCTTGACGAAGAAGTCGGCGAACACCGTTTCGTACTGCTGGGCGGCGGAATCGGTCGCCGTCAGCACGACGCGTCCGCGGCCGGCGAGCTTGCGCAGGAACGGAACGCTGGCGCTGCTGGTGTCGACGAAGACGACCCGCCCGGGAATCGGCGCGACCAGCTGCAGCCAGTCGGCGGCCGTCAGATCGGGGCCGACGAGATTGAACTTCGCGGTATCGCCCTCGGCGCCTTCGGTATCGGCCGGCGTGCCGTGGCCGATGAGCAGAATGAGCAGCTGATCGTCCTTCGCGATCCGCTTGCGAAGATCGGTGAAGACCAGGCGGACGTTCTCGCGCGTCGATTTCCTCACGCCTTCGCTTTCGTTTTCTGCGAGCACGAAGAGATGATCGGCGGGATAGTTGAACTTGCGCCGCAGCGTGTCGACGAACGTCGCGCGCCACGCGTCGTACTTTTTCGCGTACGCTTCGCCGCCGGACGCTCCGGTGATGACGACGGCGAAACGATCGCCCGCCCACGCGGGCGCGGCGGCGAGGACGATGACGAGCGCGAGCGCGGCGCGCGTCACCGCAATCCCCAGACGCGTCTCAGGATCCACTCGGCGCAGATCAGCATCGCGACGAGCGCGAAGGCCCAGGGCTCGTGCCACAGGTCCCGCCGCTCGGGCGCGGCATTCTGCGGAATCGTGTCCTTCAACCAGTCGATCACGCGCGCGGCGTCCGCCGGCCGGGCGTAACGCCCGCCCGACTCGCGCGCCACGCGCCGCAGCAACGCTTCGTTGAGCCGCGGATCCGCGAACTCGCGATCGGCGCCGCCGACGTACATCCAGCGATCGGCCGCCCCGAGCGCCTGCGACCCCCGTTTGGCTTCCGCTTGAATTCGATAGAGGCCGGCACGATCGACGTTGACCGCCGCGGCAAACCGGCCGCCCGCCGGCTCCGCATGCCGTAGCGTCAGCGGCTGCGGCGTCCCGCCGCCGGGCGGCGTGATCGTCGCTTCGACCGCCGCGTCCGGCGCCGGCGTGTACGACCCATCCCGCGCTTCGACGTCGATCGGGATCGAGTCGCCCGGTTCCGGCGCGTCCGGAACGCCGACGACGACCGGATCGGGCGCCGCCGACGTGAGCCAGCGCGCCGCCTGGCGCCAGAAGAATTCATACGCGCGATCCGTCGACGCCACCATCATCTTCCAGCGCCACGACGCCTCGCCGGCGAACACCATCGAGCGTCCGTGCCCGTAGCGCTGAACCGCCACGACGGGATGCAGGCCGCCGCCGGGGACCGCGATCAGCGCGAGAACCGTTGCGCCTGGCCGCGGCCCGCCGAGAGGCGCGCTCGCGGCGAGCGCCGGCATTGCCGTCCAGAGCTTCCGGGTTTCGTCCGCCGTGGCGCCGATGCGCATCACCGGATGCCGCTCTCCCTCGCTCGTCAGCGTCACTTTGTTGTGCGGCTGCACGTCGAGGTTTAATCCGGGGGCCCCTGCCCCCCGGACGTCGTTCAATCCGGGGGCCCCTGCCCCCCGGACGTCGTTCAATCCGGGGGCCCCTGCCCGGACTTCGGGCGCGATCGCCGTGCGCATCACGCCGCCGCGCCGATCGTTGAGCTCGACGGGCAGCACTTCCTCGAGCGGCGTGCCCGACAGCCCGCGCTGCGTGAACGACCGTCCGCCGAGCACCAGCAGTCCGCCGCCGCGCTCCGAAACGAAATCGGCCGCCGCCTGCATCTGCGCGCGCGTGAAGAAGTCGCTCTCGACGTTCGCGATCACGATGGCGTCGTAGAAGAACAGCTTGTCGCGCGCCGAGGGAAAGCCGGCCGTCAGCCACGACGCGCGGCCGGGGCCGGCCTGCACGAAGAACGTGTCCTGCCCGTCGACGTTCCTGCCCTTGCGCGTGACGGTGTCGACTTCGAGCCCGGGATCGGCCGACCACGCGCGCGTCATGAAGCTGTGCTCGAACCCTGGCGCGCCTTCGACGACGAGCAGTCGCCGCTTTCGACCCGATGGACTGACCAGCACGCTGCGCTGGTTGTTCTCGGCAACCGGCTCGCCCTCGTCGGCGGCGATCTGCGCTGTGTACACGGTCGGCGCCGTCGGATTCGGCGATACCGTAAAGACGGCGTCGATCGGAGACCCGTCGGCAGAGGGCACGAGCCGCCGCGATTCGATGGACTGACCGTTGGCCAGCACCTGCAGCGGGAACGGCGTCCGGCCGAACCCGGTGCTGCGGACCGTGACGTGCAGATCGATCGACGACTGATCGATCCGCGGATCGCCTGCCGTGATGCCGACGACTTCGCGATCCCGCGGTCCGTCGACCGATCCGAGACCGATGGCGAAGACCGGCGGTCCGTCTCCGCTTCGCGCCCTGGCGGGCAGTCCCGTTCCATGGGCGCTCTCGTCGGTATCGGCGCCGTCGGAGAGGACGACGATCCCCGCCACGCGCTGACCGCGGTAGCGCTCGCGGACCGATGCGAGCGCGCCGGCGAGGTCCGTGCGGCGCGCGTCGGCGGTGATCCGGTCGGCCGCGACCGGCGACAGACCGTCCCCGAATGCGTAAATCGCGGGACTGAAGAGCGTCGTCAGCGGCGGCATCAGCCGGGTCTTGAGCAGCGTCGATGCGGCGGCGGTCCGGGACACGCCGTCGGCGTCGGCGATGCGCATGCTGCGGGAGGTGTCCACGAGGATTGGAACGATGGCGCCGCGGGAGGCCGCGGGAGGAAGCAACGCGATCGGCCGGAACAGAAATGCGACCAGCAGCGCGAGCGTCAGCGCGCGGAGCCCGGCAAGGACGCCGCGCTGGACGCGCGTCAACGGCGCCAGCGGACGCCGGTACGCGAAAACGACCGCGGCGGCGATCGACGCGCCGAACAGCACCGCGAGCCACCATGGAAAGGGATAGGCGAAATGCATCCGGATGTCAGGACTTTTTCTTTGCGATGGCCTTGAAATAGCTGTCGACTTGTTTCTGATACTCGGACGGAGCCTTGTCGTCGACGCCGGCGGCGAGGCGGTCCTTCGCCTGTTTCGCCTGGATCTGCTTGCCGAGCGCCGATTCGGCGCTCTCGAGCGCCTGCGTCGCCTGCCGCCGCAGGTCCTCCCATCGCGCGTAGTCCTGCTTGAAGGCTTCGGTGCCGGGCGCCGACAGCGTCATGCCGCCCGGGTTTTCGAACGTGAAGCCCGCGCCGCCGCGGGCGAACGTCTGGCCGGCGGGATCCTGTTTGCGCAGCTCCTCGAGCAGCTGCCGGGTCTCGTTGAGCGCGCGCGCGTAGTCCTCCCGCAGTTTCGCGAGATCGGTGCCGGTGCCGCCGCCGCCACCCTGCTGGCCCTCGCCCGCGCGTCCGGTCTGTCCCGGCGCTTTGGATTCGGACGCGCCTGGCGGTGCGGCGCCGCCCGGCGACGACTGTCCCGCCTGGCCTCGACCGCCGGACCGCCCGCCGTCCTGCCGCGCAAGTCGATCCATTTCGGCGCCCGACCGCGCGAGCTGCTCGCGCAGGTCCTGGGCGCGCGAGCGCTGGTCGGAAAGCTTCCGCGAATCGGCGTCGCCGGCGCCGTTTGCGGACGCGAGCGTGTCGGCGAGACGATCGATCGCCTTCGCCAGATCGCGTCCGGACGCGGCCTGCGACTTCGCTTCCTCGGCCGGCGCCCGGCCCCGGCCCGCCGTGGCCGCGGAGGCGGCGCGCAGCGCATCGGCCGATTCCTTCATCCGCTCGGCGACGCGCTGGCGCTCCATCTCCTGCGCCGCGCCGGCAGCGGAGGTCTGTGCGTTGCCGCTCTGCGAGGAACGTCCGGACGGCCGCTCCGTCGCGCGCGAATCGAGCGAAGCGGCGGCACCCTGCTGCTTCAGTCCGTCCTGCAGGCGGCGCGCGCGCTCGGCGAGGCGGTCCTGCTCGCCGGCGAGACGCCGCAGCGCGTCGCTGCCCGCGTCGCCGTTCTGCGTCCGACCGAGGTCGGATGCGATCTGCCGCTGCGCGTCCGCGAGCTGCCGCGCCTCGAGCTGCAGATCGCCGACGGCGCGCCGCCGCTCGTCTGGACGATTCGACTCGAGCTGTCGCTGCAAGCGGCGCAGCTCGTCGAGGGCCTTGCTGCCGCTCGCGCTCGCCTGCTTCGGGTCCTGACGGCGCAGATCGCTCGCCGCATTGCGCATCGCCTCGGACGCGTCCTTCGCGCGATCCGCGTTTTCTCCAGCCCGGCCCGCCCGACCCGCCTGCCCTCCGCGACCTTCCTGCCCCTGTTGGCTCTGCTGACTCTGACTGCCGGACTGCTGACTCTGACTGGCAGACTGCTGACTGGATGACTGACGACTGTCCTGATTCTGCATCTGCCGCGCGACGTCTTCCGCGCGCTGGCGAAGCTCGGACTGCTCGCGCGTCAGTTTTTCGAGCTCGCGCCGCAGTTCCTCCTCGGACATCCGATCGCGGTTGCGCGCGAGGTCCTGCAGCTTCCGGTTCAGCGCATCCTGCCGCTCGGCAAGATCCTTGATCTTGTCGAGCGCGCTCTGATTCGGATCTTCTCGCTGCTCGGCCGACGATTTCGTCTCGTAGTTCGTCTGCTGCTGCTTCTTCAGCTCGCGGTCGAACAGCGCCGACACATCGACGTTGCTGCGGTTGTTGCCCGCGCCGCTGCCGGCCTGCTGGCGCTGGACTTCCCGTTTCTTGACGTCGGCCTGCGCCTTGAGGAGGTGATTGAGCGCCTCCATCTCGGGCGCGAGCGCCGGACCGGTCTTGAGCGCGTCCAGCGAGACGATCGCGGCGCCCATCGCCGCGGCAGCCGCCGACATGTCGTCTTCCTCGGGCAGCGCGTCGCCGGCGCGGGGCTCGGGCGGCGGCGATGCGCCGCGTCCCTGCGGGCGCCTCCGCGGATCCCTCATCGTGCTCTCGCGGAACGTGCTCGACATCTGCTCGACGCGCGTTTTCAGCTCCGACTGGGCGCGCGAGACCGATCGAATGTCCTGCTCCGACTTGGCGCCCTTCGCGCTCTGGGCGCGGCGATCGAGCTTGAACGTCGAGATGACGATGTCCTTCTCGGCCGTGACCAGATCGTCGATGGACGAGCGCCCGCCGGCGCCCGCGGCCGCCTGGCTCTGCGCCAGCGCGAACTCCTGCTCGAAGGGACGCACTTCCAGGAAGAAGATGTCGCTGCGCGCTTCGTTGGGCCGCGTGCCGCGCGTCAGATCGCGCGCGCGGGCGTAATAGGCGATGAAGTCGCCGGGCTGCACGTCGAGTTCCTCGAGAAAGAGCATGTGACGCCCTTTCACGAAGGCGTTCCGGCGATCGATCGCAAGCGGCACGACCTGCTCCTTGTCGCGCAGCACGTACACGAGATCCAGACGGTCGACGCCGTAGTCGTCCTCCGCCTGCGCCTCGATGTCGACTTCGTCGAGCCGCGTGACGGCGCGGTCGGCGGCCGGCTTCAGGATGCGCACGTCCGGCGGACGATCCTCGAGCGTCCGGATGAAATACTCCGTGTCGCCGGACGTGGCCATGCCTTCGCCGTCGGCGACGGTGATCCGGTACGAATTGTCGTCAACGACTTTCAGCGACGCCGACAGCACTCCGCCCGACCCGGCTGCCCCGCCTGACAGCGGAATCCGCTGTCCGTCGCCGAGCGCGAGCGCGCCGCTCGCGGCCGGGCGATCGGTCAGCACGCGGATATGCACGTCGGTGCCCGCGGGCGCGTAGATGTCGCCGCTGTCCTGCTCGGTGCGCGGCTGCAGCCCGAGCCCGGCGGGATACGTGTAATCGACGTCGACGCGCGTGACGCGCGGAGCGTGCACCACGGCGACCGTGTACGGCGGCGACGTCACGCTTCCGGCGACGACTCGATAGGTGAACGGCGCGGTCACGGCGTTCAGCTGCAGATGGAACCGCCCGCCGCCGTCGGACGCCATGTCGACGGGCCGCCACGCGAGGAGAGTCTCCGAGCCTGGGGCGGCTGCCTCCCGGGCGTCCGCAATCTGGAGCTGCGCGATCACCGGCGCGCGATTGCCCACCAGCCGGGCGCGGACGTCCAGCGCGGTCCCCGCTTTGATGCGCGCATGACCGGGCGCGACCTCGAGGGACGTGCGCGCGGGAAAGAACGTCAGCGACGCGGCATCGAGCGCCTGGCGCGCCGGCTCGCGGCCGGCGAACAAAATAATGGCGACGAACGCCAGGGTCGCCGCCGCCTGCAGCCCCGCGCGGCGGAGGCGGTCGGCGGGCACCACGGTGTCGATCTCCACGCGCTCGGCGCGGCGCGCGGCGTCGGCAATCGCCAGATCGCGGAACGGCGTCGGCGCGGGCGCCGCCGCCGCGTCCACCGCCGTGGCCAGCCGATCTTCGAGCTGCGGCGCGCGCTCCTCGATGAACCGCGCAACCTGCGCGTCGGAGGGACGCCTCCGCAATGGAGCGAGGAACCAGAGCGCCGCGCCGATCACGACGCCAAGCGTGACGACCGTCGCCGCGGCGAGAACGCCCGGATACCCGGTCATCCACCGGACCCCGACCAGCATGACCCCGATCAGGAATCCTCCGGCCAGCGCGGCTCTGATGGTCGCGCGGAACGCGCGCATGCGGATCCAGCGGCTCCGCACGGTGTCGATCAGGCGACGGACTGAATCGTATTGATCCATGTCAGGCGGTCTTTGCCGCGATCGCTCCCTCGATCACCATCAGGGCGACCATGAAGGCGAGCGCGTACCTCCACAGGTGCTGCCGATCTTCCTGCTCGCGCGCTTCGGTCTTCGCCTCGGTCGCGCCGATGTCCTTCAGTCGCGTCACCGCCGACTGAAAATCTCCGGTCGACAGGCGCGCCGGATCGCTTTCGCGCACGTCGACGTTCACCGCAATCGATCGGCCCGGCGACGAAGGGCTGGCGCGGTCGGCGATCGTGGCGATGCCGGGCGACCCGCGCACTCCGGCGGGCGTCCCGCCGACGAGGTAGTCCGATGCATGGACCGCGGCGTCCGAGAGATAGCGGACGGCCTCGTGCAGAAACGGCACGAACGTCGCGTGCAGCGGAAAATCATTCCACCGGTTGTCGAGATCGGAAGCGAGCACCAGCGCGCGGCCGTCGCCTGCGGGACAGTCCACCAGCCCGATCTCGCCCGTCGTGAACCGCGCCAGCGTCTGGCACCCGTCGCCGCCGATCCGGGCGACGTTCCGGAACGTCACGAGACCAAGCGTGGCGGCGGTGGCCGCGAACGGGCGGAAAATCGGATGCCTCACGTCGGCCGGCGCCAGCGCGCGCGGCGACGGCTTCGCCGCGTCGGTCGTCGACACGCGCAGCGGCGTGGCGGCGCCCAGGACGTCGGCCACGACGTCGCCGTCGACGTCCGCGCCGGCAGCGATGAACACGCCGCCGCCCGCCCGCGCGTACGCCGCGAGCAGCTCGCGGCCGCGTCGCTCGAGGCCCCGCGTCGACAGCAGGAACACCGCCGCGTGCGACGACAGCCCGGACGGCGGCAGCGCGTTCAGTGCCGCGCCGCCGAGCGGCACGACCTGATACGCCGCGCCGGCGCCCGGCGAAGACACCGCGAGCGCCTGCTGCACGTAAAACGCCTCACGCGCGATGTCGCCGCTGCCCGTCACCACACCGACCGTCATCCGGTTCGTG